>Ga0209123_1000081_pt1 | contig 162758 bp, 139 predicted proteins | sample BarGraIncu00431A_FD_184500 | JGI IMG/M metagenome (GOLD analysis project Ga0209123, IMG submission 184500) | Arctic peat soil microbial communities from Barrow, Alaska, USA - Barrow Graham LP Incubations 004-31A (SPAdes) (version 2) | ecosystem: Environmental > Terrestrial > Soil > Wetlands >... | reverse complement strand
GGGAGATGACACCGCTTTCGATTACATTCTCCCGTTGGGTGTTGGCTTTGATTTTCCTATTACCGGTTGCATACTTTCTTGAAAAGCCGAAGTGGAAGATGGTAAGAAAGGCGTGGCTTCCGTTAGTTAGTATGGGAGTACTGGGTATTTTGGGTTATAACATGGTCCTATATTCGGCGCTAGAGTATACCTCGTCAACGAATGCCGCGTTGGTTAATGCCTTAAACCCTGCTGTAATCGTCTTATTTTCTGTCTTTTTGCTACGCGAGAAAATTACACGGCTTCAAACGGCGGGAATTGTTCTTTCTCTGCTAGGAACTTTGGTGGTCATAACGCAAGGCAATTTGGGCCAGATACTTCAAAAAGAGTATAATAAAGGCGACCTACTCATGCTGGCGGCCGTTGTGATCTGGACCGTATACTCCATAATTGGAAGGCGCCTTAAGACCATTCCCCCTATCACAGCTACGGCAGTATCTGCTCTGTTTGCAGCGCTAATAATGGCGCCTTTTGCTATTGCTCAGGGGATCGATATGACGAAGATTGGTCCCTTAGCGATGACGGGGGTTCTTTACATGGCAATTTTTCCGTCTTTGTTTTCGTTTATTTTCTGGAATATGTCCGTCCGAGCGATTGGAATTAGCCAAGCAGGAATCTTTCTAAATTTGATTCCCGTTTTCACCGCCATTATTAGCGGAATTCTGGGAGAAAGAATTACAGGCACACAGGTCGTTGGTGGTGCGCTCGTCTTTATGGGGGTCTATTTAACAACAGGAATGCTGGAGCATGAATTACAAAAATTTCATAAATATTTTAGCAACTGAACAACTTAAGACTAAAAGGACTTAAACTTTCACAACACTCGCTTAAATGTAAAGCGGGTGTTGTTTTTATTGGTGCGCCCAGCATGAGCGCTTACTAGTCGTTGCAAGTCCGATACGGGCTGCAAGTTTTGAGGGGACAGAGATAGTAAGGGTATTTATTAGAATTGGAGAAAACAAGAGTAGAAATATAATCACTGGGCTGTATGTGGTTGGAATATGGTTCTCTAGTCAGTAAAAATGAGGTAGGTTTGTGTAGGGGACTATTAGAATGCTGGTTAAGCGGTCCACGACCTTGTATAGCTTACAGAGCTGATGGCGGTAATATCTGTAAGAGAGTACACTTATGTTAATGAATGTTTTCAGAGAAGGAGTTTTTGATAATGTCTTTTGAAGTACGTTTAGAAGGTGCTAAAGGAATGGAGTTCATATTATTGGGACAAAAAGGCTGTGTTGTTGTGGACAGTGTTGACCATCAGTCTGAGGTGCTTATGGATACGTTTCAAGGTCGTAGTAAGCGAGAAAACACAACCGTTGTTTTAAAGCATAACGGAGAAAGTTTAACGTTTGATACGATGGAAGAAGTTTGGAATATTTTACGCAATGGAAAGACTCTTAAAGCTGCTTCAATGGCGGCGCTCAATCAAAGAGCAATGTAGCCCACAGAAAAGTAGTCATGATACGTTCAAGGCTAAACAAGAACTTTCTTGGAGCGCTAATAAGTGCTTTCATTGGGCACTAAAGCAGATAACGGGGAGTTATGTAAAAATAGCGGATTAAAAGTTGAAGTCAAGCATATTTCCCACATGGGAAATATGCTTGACTTCGGTTCAGACGCTCTAAGAGTAATTGAAAATATTATGATCAATTTTAACATTGACTAAGCATTCCAACTCACATATAGTAAACATAACAGATCCCACCACGCCTCTTAACAATGCGTACCAAGGTGGGCCTTTTTGTTATTAAAGGAATCATATCACTTAAGAACATCCTTCCTTACTTCACTTGCTTGCCACAGAGAAAATGGTGAAGTTGAGGGATTAATTGGAAGAGAGGACACAAATAGAAAATAGAGGATATTGGGGGTTTTAACCCCAATATCCTCTATTTCTTTGTTATCGTTATTGTTTTTCTACCTCAAGATATTCTCTTAAGGCTGCTTGGGTGATCTGCGAGAAATTTACTCCTTGCGTTTCAGCCAATTCTTTTAACCATGCAGGTAATGTTATATTTGTCTTCACGGCCCGATTATCCATCTCATTTTTGATTATATCGGGAAAAACTGTAATGGAAACGACCACAGCGCCTTTGGGTATATCTTCAAAAGGTGGCTGAGAAGGCTCCAGTATATTATCCCCATCTTTCTCCATCCCCCATAAATGAAGTCCCAACGCTTCTTTTGCCATGGATTGAGCTTGTTGAAAGTTATCGCCCATTGAAATACATCCTGGCAAATCAGGAAAATATACGCCAAATGTTCCTTCGGTTGACGGTTCAAACACAGCAAAATAAGTTACTTTACGCAAGTTGATCCCTCCAATATTATTTATCATTTATAGATTAAGCATGATGCAGGGCTTATTTTAACCCTGCCTGCTTCCAGATACTATTAAGTGTGCCCGGTGGTATGTCTCCTTTGTGGTTCGGCAATGTTACTTTTCCCGGTTTTGTCGGGTGTGTAAGTTGACTGTGTGAGCCTTTTGTATCTTTCACTGTCCATCCATCCTGATTCAGAAGCTTAAGTACTTCCCGGACCTTCATAGTTTCCATCGCCTCCCTCTGTTTATATTATACGCATTATCCATACGTATGTAAACCCTTGCTTGCGTATAATTGAATAAGAAAGGCCCACTTTTTAGTGAAGGCAATACATAACAAATCTACATAATGGCTACGCCACGCTGTTAATGAATAAGAGCTACCAGGAGGTTAGCTACTTGTCATAGTTAGTTATAGGCCATAACGTGATTCTTCCAAGACAACTTGGGGATTATGATACATGAGAATTTCGTGAGAGTTAGGAACAACGGTTAAATGGATATAAAAAGTGCGTTTAAGGTTTTTGATATTTTGCACATTTAGTGCATCGAAATTTACGCACCCGATTATTATTTAGTACTTTGACACTAAAGTACTATTGCGGTATAATTATTATATCGACAACTACCTATAGCTAAAGTTAGGGGATTGTGGGTTCATATTTATGAATATATTCCACGGCAATGATGAAAGGAATTGGTATTCCAATGAGCAAATTGGAAGAAAGAGAAACAGTAGCCATAAGAAAAAGCACTGTAAAAACAATGGTGAATGATGCGGATAAATTGAAGCAGCGTTCTTACTATTTAACAGATAAATTGCAAAAGGCAATTACGATTAAAACGGCCGAAAGTGATCTTGATAAGAGTGGCGTTGTAAGGGAAGCGTTGAAGCTGTACTTGGTGGATATATTAAAGAAACTATAAATGGAGGGTAAGCATATGAACACACAAAAAGACAAGGCGTGGGATTACGCATTAGGGATTATTAAGGTTGATGGATTAGAGCCTTCACCGGAATTCTTGGAACTTGTAGAGAAAGAAAAGCGGGGTGAAATCACAACAAACGATATAATCAAAACCTTGAATGAGAGATACAAAATGAAAGAGGAAAGGAATGGGGATGATGCGTGACCCATACCTTTACCCGAATACCGAGGTTTTAAAAAATAAATTAGGCGTGATTGACAATGTAAAGCTGAATACCATAGAAGCGGAATATACAAGTACAAGGCTAAAGGAAATAATAGAGGATCCCATAAAAGGCAATTTTGATCTTGACCCATTTGTTCCGTATGCACGACTATATTTTTCGAGATTTATATGATTGGGCAGGCCAGCCAAGAATCATTAATATTGAAAAATCAGAGCTGGTATTAGGTGGGATTTCTATAGAGTATTCAGATTTTCAGGATATAGAAATTATGGCTTCTTCCGTACTGTCAAAGATGGAAGAGGTTAATTGGGAAAAAATTTCGCTTGACGAAAAAGCAGATTCTCTATCAAAATACATGGCTGAATTATGGAAAGTACATATTTTTCGTGAGGGCAATACAAGAACGATCGTGACGTTTATCTGCCAGTATACACAAAGCAAAGGCTTTGTGCTAGATACAGAATTATTTGAGCAAAATAGTGCCTACGTGAGAAGCGCTTTAGTTGCTGCTTCAGCTGTATTTAAAGACCTTGGCGATAAATCGAAACCGCAGTATTTAGTTAAGATTGTCAAGGACGCCTTAAATAGAGGAGAGTCGGGCATAAAAGAATAATGATTCTGCAGAGTGCAAAACTTACTATCCTTGCTGGGATCCAGTATGCTTAACGACAACCTTGATTATTGTATATTACAGGGAAAGGGTTAAACAGATTAGAACCTAAACCGCAAGGATTAATGAGAAGGCTTAGGTAATAAAAAGGGTGGCATTATGACCTTTGAAGAACTACTTGAAAAGTATCAAGCAGTGTTGCTCGAAAACGGCAGCCTAAAATTAGAAATAGACAATTTAAATACTCAGCTCGGTGTTTCAGAACATCGGGCTATTCCTTATGGACAATCTGATAATACTTCTGTGGATAGCCTATTTCCGACACTTAATACATTTATAGAAGCATCCGAACTTGGGAAACAAAAAACACCGTCAAACTTTCAGAGGATGATTTTTCTCAAACAATAAAAATTGTCAAAGCAAATATGTTATTTATCTTGAAAACAGGCATTTCTCATAGAGCCTTAAATCATTTAAAACGGTTGGCGGCTTTCAATAATCCGGAATTTTATAAGGCCCAGGCCATGAGAATGCCAAACTATAAAAATAAAATACCAAGAATAATATCGTGTTCTGATGAAACAGAAGACTATCTCTGCCTGCCAAGAGGGTGTGAAGCGGATGTAAGGACCTTTTTTGCAGAACTAAAGATTGAACCTGAATTTATCGAGAAAACAAATCTCGGCAGAAGCATCGATATAGAATTTAACGGCAGTTTGCGGGATGAACAACCACTGGCACTTGATCAATTGCTCAAGCATGATATTGGAGTACTTTCGGGAACAACCGCTTTTGGGAAAACTGTAGTTGCCATAAATCTGATTGCTGAGAGAAAAGTTAATACGCTTATTATCGTTGATAAAGTAAATTTGGTGACCCAGTGGAAAAATAGATTAACGGAATTCTTGACGATCAATGAAGCTTTGCCAGTCACAATTGAAGTCAAAAAGAGAGGCCAAAATAAGGCAAATAGTACGATAGGGCAATTGGGAGCAGGAAAGGATAATTTGAGTGGAATAATAGATATAGCGGTCATGCAATCGTTGGAAGTGATCTCTTTAACGGGTGGAATGGGAGTAAAACGAACTAGGGAGATCATGACACAAATATCAGAGACACCTGCTGACAAACAGTTAACCTTAGTCGCCACTGGAAAATACATTGGGGAGGGCTTTGACGAACCACGCCTTGACACGTTATTTTTAGTAATGCCAATATCTTGGAAAGGCACCTTGCAACAATATGCAGGAAGGCTTCATAGACTCTTTGGAAGCAAAAATGAAGTACAGATCTATGATTATGTGGACATCCATGTAAGGATGCTTGAACGGATGTACCATAAACGGCTTAAGGGATATGCCACGATTGGTTATAAAGCAAAAGGCGAGAGTAATGCAGTAGAGTCAATCGATGTGATTTTTGATAAGAGCAATTTCTTATCGGTATATACGAATGATATTATCAATGCCGCCAGAGAAATTCTGATCGTCAGCCCCTTCGTTACCAAGAGACGTACTCTACAAATGATGCAGCATCTTAAGATTGCTTTAGAAAATAAGGTGAGAGTTATCGTAATAACCCGGCCGCTTGAAGATTTCAAAGACAAGAATACGAGTGCTTTGCAGGGGACCTTGGACTTATTGAAAGTTGCTGGAGTAAGTTTAGTTTTCAAATCGAATATACACCAAAAATATGCCGTCATTGACCAACGAATCGTATGGTATGGGAGTATCAATCTTTTGAGTTTTGGTAGTGCTGAAGAAAGTATCATGCGACTGGATAGCCCAAACATTGCGAATGAATTAATAATGAGCGTGGACAAATAATACAGCCGGGAAACATCTATAGTTTCTCGGCTATATTATTTACTCGTTACGTAAAGTATAACTATACTATCACCCGGCGAAAATATCCTTTCTAATTTTGTTGACTTTTTCGGCTGGTATCTTGCTATGTAACCGCCGCTTAAACCAGTTATGACCTTGTTCATACATACATTATTTGATCGCGGCTATATTACTGTTAGTGAGGGTTTACAGATCCAAGTGAGCAAGAGGTTTAAAGAAGACAATGCAAATTCTACACAGTTTTTACCATGGGTATAATAAGAATGCATTTATGACCTTGCAGGGAAGATGATAAGTTATTAAGGCACTTTAACAATACCCAAGCTCGCATGAAATCGTGATGAAGATATTTACATTATACAGCAGGTAATCCGGGGTACTCTAAAGAACTATATCTGTAACAGTAAGGAGTTGATAAAAATGAAGGTTGAAGAATTACGCCTGAAAAACTTCAAGGTCTTTAAGGATATCAGAATCACTAATCTACCGGATATGGCAGTCTTCTTGGGTGCCAATGGGACAGGTAAATCGACACTGTTTGATGTCTTCGGTTTTTTGCATGATGCATTGACAGATAATGTAAAAGCTGCACTACTCAAAAGAGGTGGCTTCAAGGAAGTTATATCGCGCAATGAAAAGGGACCGATCGAGATTGAAATCAAGTTTCGGATTGAACCTGAGGACCCCTTGGTAACCTACGAACTACATATTGGTCTTAATGAACTTGGCTTGCCAATCGTGACGCGTGAGCTCCTAAAATATCGTAGAGGTCAAAACGGCAAACCCTGGCACTTTCTTGATTTTTCCAATGGTTCAGGGACTGCGATTGTGAATGAGAGTGATTACGGTCTAGAAAGCGCCCAAGAGCAACGAGAAGAACAAAAATTAGACTCTCCCGATATCTTAGCGATTAAAGGTCTGGGGCAATTTCAGAAATTTAGGCAAGTTGCCGCGATTAGGCGTTTGATAGAGGGGTGGCATGTGTCAGATTTTCATGTTCAAGCGGCGCGAGCTAGTCAAGACGCTGGATATGCAGAGCACTTATCCCAGACAGGGGAAAATTTACCGCTAGTTGCGCAATTTATGCATGAACATTATCCGGAAAAGTTTCAGGATGTCTTAAGAAAGATGGAACAAAGAGTCCCAGGAGTAACTTCGGTCGAAGCGACTGAAACGCTCGATGGACGAATTATCTTAAGGTTTCAAGATGGAGCGTTTAGAGATCCGTTTATTGCACGGTATGTTTCAGATGGTTCGCTCAAGATGTTCACCTATTTGCTCCTCCTAAGTGATCCGAATCCTCATCCATTGCTTTGTATTGAAGAACCAGAAAACCAACTGTATCCTGATTTGTTAAATGAGTTAGCGGAGGAGTTCCGAAGCTACACCGATGCTGGTGGTCAGGTATTTATCTCAACACATTCACCAGATTTTGTGAATGGAGTTCAACTTGAGGAACTGTTTTGGTTAGTTAAAGTGGATGGGTTTACCCAAATTAAACGAGCCTCGGATGACGAACTTCTGCGTGATCTGGTGGGTGAAGGGGATTTGCCCGGTTATCTTTGGAAACAAGGCCTTTTCAAAGGAGCCAGTCCACAATGAAAGAAATAGTGTTTTTAGTTGAAGAACCCTCCATGAAAGAATTTCTAAAGGTAATCTTACAGAAGGTTATGCCTGATAATGTTTCGTATACGATTATTCATCATGAGGGTAAGCAGGACCTAGAAAGATCTATTCCCAAAAAACTTCGCGCCTTTCGGCGACCCGAGACACGATTTGTCGTTTTGATTGATCAAGATAGTAATGATTGCTTGTTATTGAAAAATCGCTTGTTGGAACTCTGCCAAGAAGGTGGAAGGGAAAATTGTCTCGTGAGAATCGTTTGTCATGAGCTAGAATCATGGTTTTTAGGTGATTTAGAAGCAGTGGGACAAGCCTATAATCTGAATACCCTGGCTCGTCGGCAAAGAGAAGCAAAGTTTCGGCAACCCGATCGATTAAGTAATCCGGCTCAGGTCTTGAAATTACTAGTGCCAACTTACCAAAAGGTAAGCGGTGCTCGTGCTGTGAGTAAATATATGAAACTTAGTGAAAATGAATCTCATAGTTTTGCAGTCTTCATAAAAGGGCTTCAATTAGTCATTGGGGACTAGAGCAGATAACGGGGAGTTATGTAAAATAGCGGATTAAAATTCTAAGACCATATTTTCCACGTGGGAAATATGGTTCCAACTTACATATAGTAAACGTAACAGATCCCACCACGCCTCTTAACAATGCATACCAAGGTGGGCCTTTTTGTTATTAAAGGAATTATATCACTTAAGAACATTCTTCCTTATTTCTTGAAGTTACTGACCCGATTTTCACTTTGAGTCACTCTGCCACACAAAAATATCCATTACGATTATTGACACAGAGAAGCATTACACTATGACTGACGTCAGTTTTCGTGGGGCAAATACTAAGCTACAAATTTTTGTCTAGGGATGGTAGTATAGTAATATTTAAAGAAGCTGGTAATTTGGTCTACGAATAACAAAGACAGGCACCAATGAGTTATATCAGATTCTCTTGAAGTGAAATGAAAACCAAGTAATCTGAAATTTATGTAGAAGGATATCATTGGTATTTTAACTATTTCAAAAGTGTATCAAATTCGGGTGTTTTTAAAGCTTTTGTCAGACCTCTCTTTCTGCTAAAATCAGAGCGGTGAGGGATGGAAAATGAAAGAAACTACTTGTCTGATAGAGAACTATCCCCGCAATAACCCGCCGGGGTATATGTCAAGCATAATTGGGGGCGTAACTGGAATCGCTGGCTTGACTCAGCAATAAAGACGAATTGGAAGAGAGGATAATAAGAGTGAAGTGTTTTATTTGGGTAGTAAATAAAGGCGCTAATTACATCGGCGAGTATACTGCGCTAGCTGTAAAACAAATTGGTAGCTGGGTTCAGAATCAGACTAAAAGCGAAAAGTACGATACAGTATTCTTCGTTTTTGGAATACTCGGAGGACTATTAGCTTCCATAGCGTCGAATCATTTTTTAATCAGGAATATTATTTGGACGATCATTGTTGGTGGCTTTTCTTCTTTTTTTGCTGAATTAGGGGAGAGGAAAAAATATAAACGCATACGTTCCTATGAGGATAAAAGCCTAGGCATCGGTAGCAATACGGAGAGAACTGACAGCTCAAAAAGTAAAATGATGGGGTAACGCCTTGAAAGGCTTTCTTTGATACTCCGATAGGCGTATATATGTATAATCATCGAAACGTCTAGCTTGACAGTGGGGATACACACAATCTGATCATACTTAAAAAGATAAAAACTCAGACTTGAGAGAATAGTACGAGGGTGGTAACAATGAATCTTAACAACTTTGAAAACTATATCGAGAGAAAGATACTGGCAAGGGGCTACGACTACTACGAGAATAACTATGTAACGTCTGTTGAAGAAACTGAGGAGAATGTCTTTGAGGCAGAGGTTGAAGGCACTGAACTCTACACCGTGGAGGTCGAAATTGATGATCAGGCGACCATAATCGATACCTTTTGCGATTGTCCCTATGACATGGGCGAATATTGCAAGCATCAGGTAGCAGCATTTCTTGCTGTACGGGATATGAAAAACAATCTATCCAAGGGCAATAACCAAATATCCAAAAATAGTAGGGATTCAGAATTCGTGCTTAAATCTCCGGTTCCGAAGAAACGAAAAGTGCCTAATATCGAAAAGATACTATCTGACAGAACTAAAGATGAACTGGTTGAATTTTTGCTGGATATTGCCTCTGAATATGAAGAAATAAAGCAGCGTATTGAACTGAATTTTGATGATGGAAATGATGAGGATGAACTATCCAAGTCTATTGCACTGATTCGTACCTTTATAAGGAACAATTCCGACAGACATGGATTTGTAGCTTACGGAGATGCCGGTGAAGCTGTCAAGGGTGCGGAAATGGTGCGGGAAAAGGCCCATTTTGCTCTAGCGCAGAATAAGACTGTGCATGCTTTACAGCTTATCCTTTGCGTAATCCATGAGATGATGGATTTACTTCAAGGTGCAGATGATTCTGACGGTGTAATCGGTGGAGTAATTGAGGAAAGCTTAGCTTTTATTGATGAAATGAGTGTGGATGAAGAACTAAAACCAATTCATAAAGAAACCATGTTTAATAAGCTGATCGAAGAAGCATCCAATAGACGATACGTTGGTTGGACTGATTGGAGAATAGATCTTCTGGAAAGTTGTTCGAAGCTTGCAGACACTTCGAATTTACGAAGCAAATTGGAAAATCATTTAGTCTTAATGATGAAAAATGAAGAAGGAGATTCATGGAGTGTTAATTATTTAGCCGAAAGAGTCAATCTAATCAGATATCATCTGGTTGAAAAACATGACGGGCAGAAGAAGGCACAGAAGTTTATTGAAGATAACCTTCAATACTCCAACTTTAGGGAAATGGCAATCGAAAGCGCCATGAACAAAAAGGATTATGACTATGTAATAAAGCTTACCCTTGATGGCGAGGACAAGGATAAATGCCTGCGTGGACTGGTAACCCAGTGGAAGAATTACCGGCACAAAGCATTTAAAATTTCTGGGAAGATTGATGAACAGCGTGGAATGGCAACGGATTTTATTCTGGACGGAAGCTTTGATTATTACGAGGAATTGAAAAACACTTATGCTACAAATGAGTGGCCATCTATTTACCCCAAGATCATTTTTTTATTGGAAAACCAGAAGAAGACTTATCAGGATGTCTACACTCGTATTCTAATAGAAGAAGGGGAAAAACAGAAATTACTTGAGTACGTTCAAGGAAGTCTATCATCGGTCGAGACTTATTACAGGCATCTTATTCCTGAATTCAAGGAAGAAATTTACATATTCTTTCTGCAACATATTGAGCAGAGTGCTACCAGAGCAGGTAACAGGAAAGATTATCAGAGGATATGTGCCATTATTCGTAATCTAATAAAAGCTGGTGGGAAAGAACGGGCATTAGAAATCAAACTGAAGCTTTTTAACAAATATGCAAATAGACCGGCATTTAGGGATGAGTTATCTAGAGTGTAAAGTTGGAATCAATCTGTAAAACAGGAGAACATGCCATGATTCATGAGATACAGTTGCACACCAAGAGGCGGGACGAAATGCTTGACAGAACAGCACAAGTTGAGAAAATTTTGATTTCGGGAAAATGTTCAAGCCGGACTGATCGTAATGTATTCACCCCATACTATCGGTGCTCCTTAACGGTGACTAACGCATGAATTCTTCAAGACAAATCAAAAAGGGCCACAGAATAAATCTGTGGACCCGCTTGTATCAATGATTGTGGTGCGGCCGAGAGGACTTGAACCTCCATGCCCTTGCGAGCACTAGAACCTGAATCTAATATTTATCTTCCTGACCGTTACTAATCAATCCCTTCAAATGCTGATGAATACTGCATTTAAAGGGATTTTTCTTTGCTTTAAAAACAGTAAGCTATAGAGTGCTTACTAATAAAGTGTTAGCGTTTTTAAAAATCCATTAGTTAAATATTAGTAAGAAATGGAGGCGTATTTGATACTAGTTGGTCAAGATCTGGACATAGTTTTAATTACTTTAATATGTAAAATAGTAGTGTACTTTTGGTAAGGCTCTAGTTCTTTATTCTTACATACACAGCCACAGAATTGCCTTCTAAGCAGTTTCAAGTATGCTATTGAGGGTTTGTTTGTGAAGACGTTTTGAGTAGCTTATAGGCGTAAATACATACTCATACCCTGCTTTAGTTCTCTTCGACTCTTGATGGAGCAATAGCATAAGACATTAATTTTGGTTAAGCAACCTCTAATTCTGTTTTACATCCACCCAGTTAGAGTGATATAATACTTCTTAAAGATGTTGATAGATGTGTAACAACAACTGAGATGCTCTAACATCCCAGTTGAAGTACAGCTTGCACAAGTTGGACGGCAAATTGATTTTCGAACAAGAAGTAGCCATTTTCTTTGCGGAAGGGGCTACTTCTTATTTGTTATATCAAAACTGAATTTAAGGATGCTAATAAGTAGAAGACAAGAACCAATCATAACGCTTATTACTTCGAAAGTATTTATACTATCACCCCCCTCCACACGTTTCATCCTACACCATCTTGTACCATATGTTGTAATAATAAAATTTAACCATACTGTATGTTGTGTCAAACCCTAGACCATCACCAGCTTGACTATAATTGTTATCTTCGCACCAACAATGCAAATATCCTTCACTTCAGTCGTATGAATATATAATGGATGGTAGTTAATAGGAAACTCTGTGTTTAAGAAATATTAACTGTTGCCAAAATTTATTGGATTAAACTTTTTCTTATTTGTAAACTACAAGGAGGACTTGCACGAATCATATCTTCTTCACCAACTCTCATCAATATATAATAACTTAGGCTTAATAATATTAAGATAATTAAATAGTAGTTATAGTAGTATTACTTGTCTACATGTGGATAAGTTGATAAATAGTGCTAATATATTTGAGAAATGATATTGAAAAGGTATGAACAAATAGATAAAGGTTAAAGGTTGTCCCACATATATTTATTTATCGTTTACTTCATACAATAATATAAACAAGTTATACACACACTACTATCTAGTAATTGATTGTATACGTTGAATCATTTCATTGATCTTTTTTCTTTAAAGGATCATATACTATGGCTTAGCGATTTGTCATGAGCAAACATTACGGCGATTCCGCCAAATTCGTCGGAACTCAAAGAACTACACAAGGATATTATAGATCAATGCTACATGGTAACATTGTCTCGGAGATTGATATCTTAGATACTATTAAAAAAGTCGTAATGAACTACCTAGCAGCAAATTAATTGGGAACTAATTACAAGTGTATCAGGTAAATGTAATGTTATCAATTAGTATATGGTTGTAATATATATTGCAATTTAATCTGTTTAAATCACAAAAAGTGTTCATTCAAATATTAAGAGTGAGTGCTTTTTAATTATAGATATTTATATTTGAAGCTGTTATAGTATGATATAGTGGTATAGTACAACAGTTTATATACAAGCTTATAGGAAATGAGGGAATTGGTGTGAGCGAGAATTTAAACATAAAAGAAATGTTAGCTCAAATTAGTAAATATGAAAGCGATTGTGAAATACTAAAAATACATTTAGAAGAAGCAAGTGAAATTTTAGTTAAAGATATTAATATATTTATGAAAGAAAAATTCCGTAAAGATATTGAAACTAACGCCAAAACACAATCGGAAATTACAAAGAAGCTTGGAATTGAAAAGTTAACGGAACTAAAAAATGATTTGTCAGAACTCATAGAAAGAATCCCTTCATTGGTAAATGGGACAATGAAAAATGATGTTTGGCTACATAACAATTATTCAGTAAGTTTAGAAAATGAATTTGGTCAAAAGCGTCATATTAGGTCTGGGTTTAATTCCATCATTACAAATATTCTCAGAGAGTTGTATGGACATGCAGGGCTTTTGTTATTTAAATATGAATATGCGAATTTCAAGACTTCAGGGTGGGAGAAGCAATATAAGTCGGAAATTCCTAAGTATAAGTATTCGTTTAGTCTTTCAAAACAGTTAGAAGAAGCTATTGATATATATATTAATCTTCTTGAACAATTACATGATCTGTTAGTTAAACTTGATAAGGTAACAAACCAAAAAGAACAGCAAGAAGCCTCAGACTTATGGGATCAAGCTTAGAATTAATAACCTGATCTAAATATATAAGAGTACCCTTTTAATCAGAGGGTACTCTTATATATTTAAGTTGAAGTGTATCATGCAATCACACCCACAAAAATAAGCCTCTAAGCGTCTTGGGATGGTTTAAGTAGGGAATGTCCTATCGGTTGTTTCTCAGACTAATTAAGAAAGTGGGCTTTACCCAGTTTTGTTTTTTAAATCAAGGAATCGTTTCCATATCCGATGGGGAAGTGGTTTAGGTTTATTAAGGTTCTTGATATCTTCAAGTGTCTGCTTATGTTTCGCCATCACAGTATTAATTGTTAAATATTTCTTAGTATCGGCAACTCTTGGATCAATTTTTTCCCCTAGAATATCTCCATAAACATAATTTTGTAAATTATTTCTAATATCATAGAGACAACTTACTATTACATTGCATTTTTCCAGACCAACTTCCATTTTTGCTACTAACTTTTCTCTATCTTCTTCTTGCCCATTACCAGATTTAGCAGACGTTAAATAAGTATTAAAATCATATATAAGGTGTTTTACAACTTTAAATATTGCTTCCTTATATTCTTCGGTTAAAGCATCTCGTTGTGGTAGAAGAGGTAGGAAAACTATCTCATGTTGCTCCCATTTATATATTAGTTTAATAAATTCGTCCCTGGCGTTGTCGTATAATGATCTAAACAATTTATCTTCAAAATCTGTAAATAATCCCTGTTTTGTGTATTCATATGATATGTCGGATTTCACCAACTTTTTAAGGTTCTCACCGTCGAATGACATAAAACCTATTAGGTTTGTATGTGCCTCAATCGTTGAGTTAAGAATATCTTTGATATTATCATAGGCTTGCAACTTAATAATCACTTTCTTGTCTGCATTTATGTTTCGACGGCTAAGGTAGAAAACTGCTCCCCATCCTATGACAGTTATTAAACCAGTTATTAAAGGAGTTGAAAAAGTTTGCAAGATCCATAGGACTTTTTCAGAAAGATTAAAAGGATTCAGCAATTGGTTGCCTCCTGACTTTTGGTTCTATATCCTGACGGATACCACCCTTGGGGCTGTAATACATTATAAGAGCCTCCATTTCTACTTGTATGTAGTTCAAGGGGTAAAATGGAAAACCCTTCTTTTCAGGACGTTTAATGTAACTTTATGGCTACTTGGGTATATTCCCATTAAATTCAATGTAATTAAGAGGACATATGAAATTGATGATCAACAATTTGTCCAAATGTAATGGTATAATAATTGAAGTATGGATTAAAATGGCAGAGGTAAAGTTAACTTATATACTTATGGTGTATTAAATTAATTTTTAGAGTTGGAAAATAACCATAAAGAGACTCAAATATTGAGGGGGATAAATACGTTGGCAATTGATATTCAAGAGTTAGAACCCAAATTGTGGGAAATGGCGGATAAGCTAAGAGGTAATATCGAAAGTAGTGAATATAAGCATGTTGTGTTGGGACTTATCTTCCTAAAATATATTTCTGATTCTTTTGAGGAAAAGTATGCAGAGCTTATTACCGACGGTGATGGATTCGAGGAAGACATTGATGCCTACACAGAGGATAATATATTCTTCGTACCAGTAGATGCAAGATGGGAAAACATCAAGAAAGAAGCCAAGAAACCTACTATTGGACAAACAATTGACGATGCAATGATTGCGATTGAGAAGGATAATGCAACCTTGAAAGGTATACTTCCCAAAAACTATGCTCGCCCAGAAATAGATAAAACAAAACTAGGCGAGCTTGTCGATTTATTCTCGTTTAACTTGGGCAATAAAGAAGCAAAAGCTAAAGATCTTTTAGGCAGAGTATATGAATATTTCTTAGGCAAATTTGGTTCAAGCGAGGGTGAGTTCTACACCCCACCAACGATAGTTAAACTCCTTGTTGGTATGATCGAGCCATTCAAAGGAAGGGTATATGACCCCTGCTGCGGTTCTGGCGGTATGTTTGTTCAATCTCAAAAGTTTGTCCAGGAGCATCAAGGGAAAAAAGATGATATTCATATTTACGGACAGGAATACACAGCTACAACATGGAGACTTTGCAAAATGAACCTTGCTATTCGTGGCATTGATGGAAACTTAGGAGATCGAGATGCGGATACCTTTGGGAATGACCTACATAAAAACCTAAGAGCCGATTATATCATGGCTAATCCTCCGTTCAATGTCAGTGATTACGCTTTAGTTCAAGATGATGTTCGTTGGAAATATGGTACTCCCCCACAAAACAATGCTAACTATGCTTGGATTGAACACATGATCAGCAAGTTATCTCCTACTGGTATTACAGGTTTTGTGTTAGCAAATGGTTCAATGAGTACATCAACAAAGGCAGAAGCAGAAATCAGAAAGAATATCATTGAAGCAGGTCTTGTGGATTGCATTATCACCATGCCGCCCAACCTATTCTATAATGTGACGATTCCAGTATGCCTCTGGTTTATTTCCAAGAGGAGAGATAACCGTAAGGACAAGATCTTGTTTATTGATGCTCGAAAGATGGGAACGATGGTCACTCGTAAGCATAGAGAATTATCTGATGAGGAAATTAAACAAATATACGATACTTACCACAATTGGCGTGATGAAAAGGGCTATGAAGATATTCAAGGATTCTGTAAATCAGCCAGTATTGAAGAGGTCAGAGGGCATGAGTATATATTAACTCCAGGAAGATATGTTGGTATTGAAGATGTGCTTGATGATGGAGAACTATTTGATGAGAAGATGACAAGGCTGACTATTGATCTTGCTGAAATGTTTGCAAAGTCCCATAAGTTGGAGGATGAAATCAAACAACGGTTGGGGGCTATAGGGTATGATTTTTAGTGAATTAGTAATAGGAGAAGTTTGCGAAGTAGGATCAAGTAAAAGAATATATGCAAGTGAATATAAGGATTCCGGGATTCCGTTTTATAGAAGTAAGGAAGTAATACAAAAAGCAAGAAATGAAAGTATTAAAGACGAATTATATATTGGCGACGGCAGATTTCTGGAATTAGATAATAAGTTTGGTTCGCCAAAATATGGAGATATATTGCTCGCTTCTATCGGGGCAAATTTGGGAATATCCTACTTTGTAAATACTAACTATAGGTTCTATTTTAAGGATGGTAATGTTACTTGGTTTAAAAACTTTAGTGAAAAACTAAATAGTAAATTTCTGTATTATTGGTTTAATTCACAAGATGGTCAGAATAAAATATTGAATTCGGCAATAGGTTCTGCTCAAAAAGCTTTAACAATTGATGGATTGAAGAAACTAAAATTTGTAGCACCTTTGTGTGAAGAACAAAAAACCATTGCTGACACACTCACCTGCCTTGATGACAAAATTGAACTCAACAATCGTATCAACAATACCCTAGAAGAAATGGCACAGGCTATTTTCAAAAGTTGGTTTGTAGATTTTGAACCATTCCAAGATGGCGAGTTCGAGGACAGTGAGTTAGGGATGATACCTAAGGGATGGAGAGTTGGGACGTTGGGGGATATTGCAAATATTATTATGGGGCAATCTCCAAAAGGTACAAGCTACAATGGAAACAGTGATGGGGCAGTATTCTATCAGGGGAGAACTGATTTTGGCAGACGTTATCCTACAATAAGACTGTATACAACAGAACCTAAGAGAATGGCTGATAAAGGTGACATTTTACTAAGTGTAAGAGCACCTGTTGGGGATATTAATGTAGCCAATGAAGATTGCTGTATTGGTCGTGGTTTAGCTGCATTAAAGAGCAAGGGAAATTGTAATTCCTATTTGCTGTATCAATCATTGAATTTGAAAGATAGCTTTAATGTATACAATGGAGAGGGTACTGTTTTTGGTTCAATAAATAAAGACACTCTAAATAATATGCGAATCCTTATTCCATTTGATAAGAATATCTTAGAGTTTCAAGATATTGTTGGAAAGCTAGATGAAATTTTCAACAATAATTCAATCCAGATTAAAATCTTAACATTAATTCGTGATTCCCTACTTCCGAAGCTTATGTCTGGTCAAATAAGAGTGCCAATAGAGGAGGTGTGATAGATGACCAAAAATAATTTCTGTGAGTCCCACTTAGAAGAAGCTACTCTAGAGTGGTTTGAAGAGTTAGGCTATGAAATAGTTTTTGCTCCTGATATTGCTCCTGATAGCGAATATTCTGAACGTAAAGATTACAGTGATGTGATTCTTACTGAACGTCTCAAAGAGGCTCTTACAAGAATAAATCCGAAGCTCCCCAGTGACGTGATGGAGGAGGCTTTCAGGAAGATAACCATTCCTCAGAGTCCTAGCCTATTGGTAAATAACCAGGCTTTTCAAAGGATGAGTACCGATGGAATTGATGTTCAGGTAAAGAAAGCAGATACAAGCTATAAGACGGAAAAAGTCTATGTTTTTGATTATGAAAAACCACTCAATAATGAGTTCATGGTCGCCAATCAATTCACTGTCATTGAGCATGGTGTAGAAAAACGTCCTGATGTCATAGTCTTTGTCAATGGAATTCCGCTAGTGGTCATTGAACTGAAGAATGCAAGTAATGAGAATGTGAATATCACAGATGCTTACAATCAGCTACAAACATATATGAGGAAAATACCTTCTCTATTTACATATAACTCCTTTATGGTAACAAGTGATGGTATCAATGCTAGAGCAGGTACACTGACTTCTGATGAAGACCGATTTATGGCATGGCGAACCATTGATGGGGGAGGTGTTGCACCGATCTCTATTCCTCAGCTTGAAGTGTTGATTAAGGGAATGTTTCAAAAGGAGCGTTTCCTAGATATAATCAAGCAGTTTGTCTTGTTTCAGAGTGATGGTAAGGATACCTTTAAAATTCTTGCAGGGTATCATCAATACCATGCTGTCAATAAGGCTGTAGAAAGCACTGAACGTGCCACTAAGGAAACTGGTGATAGAAGGATAGGAGTCATATGGCACACTCAGGGTAGCGGTAAAAGTTTATCAATGGTTTTCTATTCTGGAAAACTTGTCATCAACGAGGAACTTGGCAATCCAACGATTGTAGTTATAACAGACAGAAACGATTTAGATGACCAATTGTTTGGTACTTTTTTTAAGAGTAAAGACATACTCCGAAGTACGCCAGTGCAAGCCACTGATAGAACTAATTTGCGTGACTTACTTAATAACCGTACCAGTGGGGGAATTATTTTCACAACGATTCAAAAATTTACTCCTGAAGAAAAAGGAGACAGTGCATCAGTCCTCACAGATCGTAAGAATGTTATTGTTATGGCAGATGAAGCACACCGCAGTCAATATGGATTTGGAGCAGATATTGTTAAAACTGATGAAGAAGCTAGTGTAAAATATGGCTATGCAAAATATATGCGTGATAGTTTGCCTAACGCTTCATACATAGGCTTTACAGGCACACCAGTAGAGCTAACAGACAAAAACACTTGTGCTGTATTTGGGGAGTATATAGACGTATATGATATGGCACGTGCTGTTGAAGATGGCACAACCGTAAAGATATTCTATGAAAGCAGAATAGCAAAACTAGATATGCCAGAAGAACTGAAACCGCAGATTGATACTGAATATGATGAGATTACAGAATATCAAGAGTATAGTCAAAAAGAAAAGCTGAAGAGTAAATGGGCTAGACTTGAAGCAATAGTGGGAGCGAGTGAGCGAGTTAAGCTGATTGCCAAAGATATTGTTAAGCATTTTGAAAAGAGGGAAAAAGCTCAAGAAACGGAATGTGGCAAAGGCATGATTGTCGCTATGAGCCGTAGAATAGCGATTGCTCTCTACAAAGAAATTGTAGCTATTCGTCCTGATTGGCATAGTGATGACTTGATGAGTGGCAAAATCAAGATAGTGATGACAGGAAGTTCTTCTGACCCTGTTGATTGGCAAGCATTTATTGGCACTAAGGCAAACCGAGAAACTTTAGCTAAACGCATGAAAGATAAAACCGATGAACTAAAGCTTGTTATCGTTCGTGATATGTGGTTGACTGGATTTGATGTACCAAGTATGCACACGATGTATATTGATAAACCTATGCAGGGGCATAACCTCATGCAAGCAATAGCAAGGGTTAATCGAGTATTCCGGGAGAAACAAGGTGGGCTTATTGTTGACTATATTGGTATAGCAGAAAAGCTAAAAGAAGCACTAACCCAATATACAGAGAGCGATAAGAAAACAACAGGTGTGGATACAGAAGTCGCAGCACAGCTTATGCTTGAAAAGCACGATCTGATTAAGGAAATGCTTCATCGGCATGACTACAGCAAATTTTTCACTGGTAGACCAAGCGAGAAGATGCAATCAATCGTTGAAACAATGGACTTTATTATTGAGCTACGTGAAAATAGAAAAGATGATTATATCAAACTAGTTACTGAAATGGGTAGAGCTTATTCGCTATGTTCAACAACTGATATTGGTGAAAGCCTAAATATTGAAGTTGGCTTCCATAAAGCAGTGAAAGCAAGCATCTTAAAGATCATAGGTGATGATAATAAAAGGAAAACAACTACTCAACTTGATAGCGAATTAAACCAATTAATTTCTAAGTCTATCTCATCAAATGAAGTTGTCGATATACTCGCGTCTGTTGGACTTAACAAACCGAATATTGCTATACTCTCTGACGAGTTCCTTGAGGGAATAAAAGGGATGAAACAGAAAAACCTAGCTGTTGAACTCTTAAATAGATTGCTAAAGGGGGGTATTAGGTCATTCTCAACACGCAATCTAGTGCAATCTAAGAAATTCTCTGAATTATTAGAAGCATCCATACGGAAATATCAAAACCGCACAATAGAAACGACGCAGGTTATCATGGAGTTAATTGAACTGGCAAAAGAAATTACAGAAGCTGAAAAACGAGGTGAAAGCACAGGACTTACATCCGATGAATTAGCATTTTATGATGCTTTAGCGGACAATGAATCAGCTTATGAGATAATGGGTGAAGATATTCTTAAACAAATTGCGAGAGATTTAACACTTGCTATTAAGAATAATATCAGTGTGGATTGGTCTATTCGTGAGAGCGTTCAATCAAAAATGAAGATGATAATTAAGAGACTACTCAAAAAATATGGTTATCCACCTGATAAAACAGCCAAGGCAGTTGAGATTATAATGGAACAGACTAAGTTAATGTGTCAAAATGAGAGTGTAGCGTAAGATTATTAAGGCAGATCGGGGGGGAATGGCTTTATGAAAAGAGATATGGAACTAATACGAAAAGTTCTGTTGGCTATAGAGGAACAGTATATTGATGTGGCGTTATATGATATTAAAGTTGAAGGCTATGATTTTAAAATAGTTGGTTATCATTGCAAAATTCTATTTGACTCAAAATTAATAAGTGATTATAAAGGACTCTTTGCAGATGATCAGTTACAGAACTTTGGAGTAGGTTCACTCACCTGGGAAGGACATGAATTTTTAGATAAAATCCGTGACGAGGCAGTTTGGGGAAAAACAAAAGAAACTATGAAAGAAAAAGGAATTCCCTTTGTACTTGATGCGGTTAAGAAGATATCTTCTGCAATCATAGATGGACTCACACAATCCGCAATTAAAAGTATCTTGCCATAGGCAACTAATTTGTTATTTATAACGTAGTTTCATATTTATATTTCATCTAGAGGTATGATTTTGCATTGAGGTAAACAGAGTAATGTGTGAATATAAGGAAATGAGGAAATGCAAATGGATCTCGGCAAACTAACTTATATTGACGACCTACGCACTATATGGAAACATGAAGAAAAGGAATTTACCCCTTGGCTTGCTCAAAACATATCTCTATTGGGTGAATCACTTGGTCTTGATCTTGAGATTGTCTCTGTTGAACATGGTGTAGGGGCATTTTCTCTTGATATCCTTGCTAAAGATACCGAAGGAAACTTTGTCGCTATTGAAAATCAGCTTGAAATTACTGACCATAATCACCTTGGACAGATGCTAACCTATGCTTCTGGTGTAGATGCCAAAACAGTTGTTTGGATCTCAAAAGAAGTCAGGGAAGAACATAGGAAAGCATTCGACTGGCTTAATCAGATAACCAGTGAAGAAATGGAGTTCTTTGCAATTGAGATTCAATTGATAAAGATTGATGAGTCTCATCCTGCCCCGTTCTTTAGAATCAAATCATCCCCTAACGATTGGTCTAAGGAACAGAAACGGAAAGTTACTTCGGCTGTGGAAGTTACAGAACGGGAGGAGTATTTTCATAAATTCTTTACAGCAATATTGGAGTTAGTACATAAGGAGCTTCCTGGATTTACAAATTCAAGAAAAGTAAGCCACGATTCTTGGAAAGGTTTCTCTTCAGGTGTAGGTGGTTATATTTACAATTTAGCATTTAGATCAAACAACAGATTTTCTTGTGAACTATATCTTGACTCAGGAAACAAGGAAAAGAACAAAGAACGGTACGACTTGCTTTATGTCCATAAGGACATGATTGAGAAATACCTTGGAGTGCTTTCATGGGAGCGACTGGATGATAAGAACGCATGTAGGATAGCTTCATATACAAATTGCACTAATGATCAAGAAATGCTTGCCTGGGGTATTCAAAGATTGAAGAGCTTCAGAGAAGTCTTCAAAGAGTATTTGTTATAATACTCTTTGGACTTATCAAACCTTTAACGCGGTTAACCCTCCATAGTATACAAAAGAGCATCCGATTCATCGTTAATGTGAATGGAAAAAATACCACGTATCATACGTCCATGCTTTCCACAGCAAGGGCGTATTTTTATATTGATATTCTCACAGAAGTTGGCTATAATAAGAACAAGAGATCTATTTATACCAAATACACGTACTGTGAGGCGAACGTAATGACGGATATATGCGTTGAATGTAATCGAGAGTCTTATTGCTTAGAGCCATGTGAACAGTGGCTAATTCAACATGACAAATGCCCAGTTTGCCAAAATAAACTCATCCGTGCAGGAGGTTGTACTGAGTGTATAACTGGAGACTGGGCAAGGTGTGGGTAACGTGAAAGTATTCATGAAGCCAATTGAAATGGTTGCATGGTTTTCCCAGGACGGATTTCTACATCCAGTGCGATATAAAATCGACGATAATGTCATTAAGGTACAGCAAGTAACATCCAAGTCAGAAGAAAAGCTTGCCGGAAATCGGATGATCGTCTACCGATGCCAGAGCGAGATAATGGGGAACTGAAACCATTCGAATTAAAGTATGAGGTTCAGACCTGTAAGTGGTTCTTATTTAAGATGTAGGGGTAGGGTGTTTTACAATGTCATATAAAAGTTGCGAATGATTGGATATTTAAGGCTGCTTCTCTAACTTCCATATGTACTAAGATTGGGGTGAAGTGAATGAGTCAACGAATAATATTTCATATTGATGTTAACTCTGCGTATCTGTCATGGGAGGCAGTTTATCGATTACAGCATGGTGATCCACTTGATCTAAGAACTGTGCCTTCTGTGGTTGGTGGCGACCCAGTGACTCGTCATGGAATTGTATTAACGAAATCGATTCCTGCTAAAAAATATGATATTCAAACAGGTGAGAGCATATTCAGTGCTAGTGCAAAATGCCCTGGTCTGGTTATTGTCCCACCAAATTATTCTCTATATATGCAATGCTCTAAAGCGTTTGGTGATATTCTCCGTGAGTATTCATCTTTGATTGAACAGTATTCTATCGATGAGTATTTTATGGATTTCAGTAACATGGAACGACTATATAAAGACCCTGTGGAAGCAGCTTACACAATTAAAGATCGAATTAAGAATGAGCTAGGCTTTACAGTCAATGTCGGTATTAGTACAAACAAGATCCTTGCAAAGATGGCATCAGAATTGAAGAAACCTGACAGGGTGCATACCATCTTTCCTAATGAGATTGCAGAGAAAATGTGGATTCTACCAATTGAGGAACTGTTCATGGTTGGAAGAGCAACAGCTAAGAAGTTGAGGAGCAGGGCTATAACGACCATCGGGGATCTGGCACATTATGATCCTAAGCTCATTAAGCTCTTTTTAAAATCACATGGCATGTTAGTCTGGAACTATGCTAATGGTATTGAAGCAAGCCCAGTGAGAGAAAATCGCAGACCGATGATTAAAGGCATAGGAAACTCCACAACAATTGCCTATGATGTTGAGGATAAAACTACTGCACATCTGGTTTTGTTGTCATTGACAGAGACTGTTGCCGCAAGGTTAAGGCAATCAGGTTATTGTGCCAGGTTGGTATCTGTCTCATTAAGAACTAATGAGTTTTACAATTGTTCACACGAGAGGAAGATCTCCTCAGCTATTGATTCCACGAACGCGATCCACGAAGCTGCTTGCGAATTGTTTGATGAGCTTTGGAAGGGTGAACCAGTTCGACATTTAGGAGTTAGGGTTTCTGAGCTATGTCAAAATGATTTCAGGCAGATCTCACTATTTGAGAAGGATTACGAGAAGCAACGTGCTGCAGATCAGGTAGTAGATTCAATACGTGAGAGGTTTGGCAACGGATCAGTTTTTAGATCATCCTTCTTGAATAGTGGAGTGCGTTTTAGTAGCGGTGGCACGGTAGATGATGCTGAATTTCCGATGATGTCTAGTCTGTTGTAACTAATGATCTAGATAGATCTCCGGACATAATTCAAGGGGTAAACCCTACTCTTTGTATATATTTTCTTTTTCTTGTTTCGCTTCTTCAGGTTCAGTGACCTTTATCTTTAAAGTCCGTATTAATGGATAAGACAGGTTTTTCCCGAATAGTCTACACTCAAGCTCAATTACATCGGTTGTAATTTTTTGGGTTGGAACAATTCTGAGATCAATTTTAAAAGCATCTATAGGTATATGATGCCTTATATCGCCTATTGTTTCTTTAATTATCCAAGTATCATCAGTCGAATCAACCGATGGATACATAATGCCTACATGATTCACCAGACTGGGTTTAGGTAAAAACATATAATTATTATTTTCCGGTTTTTTATATATTCTTGTAGCAATTAATAACCCCGAAATCTTCTTAATAATTACTTCTATTGAACAATCTTCTAAATAGCTAAGCCCATTATTTATTATAGTAATGTTAATTTTGTGTGAATGCTTTTCAAAAACCTCATAATAATCGTCGGATAGGTATGTTTCTTTTACCACGGCTAAGTTCTTTTCTAATTCTTCTATGCTCCTACTTTCATATGGTGTTCCCCCCAAAAAAGCGTATGCAGAAGTCAGACCTGCTCTAAAATCAAAATGATTAACAACATTAGAAGCACTTTTTAACTCTAATTCTCTTTTCTTTTGTTCTATAACTTTTAGAATCTCCTCATTTGCTCTTTCTGATGGACGAACAAATCGTCTGACCGCCGGTAATTCGATGTCTTGCATACCGTTGCTTCCACTGAAGGCTATCTGGACAACTTTGTCGTAATCTTCGCTGCTTTTCTTTGATTCAAATATCCGATCTAAATCACTTCTTGACATTGGAGATTGTTGAGAACCTTTTCGGATTAGGCAATCGCCCTTTTTTAGATTGCCATGATCTTTTTTCATCATATATGGACGGTTTAAGCAATCTGAGATTTTGAGAACCCCTAAAACCTTCTCTTCGAATTCATGAGGAAAATAGTCAAGCGGTATATCGGGTTCGATATTTTCTAAGATTAGTTGTTGATATACTGCTGAATCCACAAATTCAGATCGTTCAATACCTAAATAGGCTTTTTCACCATTGCTCTTTTGTTTAATACCTACAATGATAAATTTGTCACTTGTTGTATCTGAATTAGCCATTGCCATTACATCTTTAAGAAGTGACCCAAATTGCTCCTTAGTATATTGCTTAGCCTTAAAGTCTAGCGTACTATTTTCATTCTCATATCTAATCAAGTCATCAATATCCACGTCAACATTTCCTTCCCCGATCAATGGTATCCCAAATAACAATTTATAATGTTGTCTCTATTATATAGACTAATGAGAACTTTTCGCTTATCCTCTTCCTTTAGTACCAATACTTTTCTACAAAAAACCTTCCAATACCTTTTTATTAGTTGTAACATCCCTGGCAATTAATCCAGTATGATTGGCGATTAAGTCCAAAGGGCTTGGTATGCCTTTTTCTATCCTCATAAATCACAGTTTGACGATATACAATTACAATTAAAAGCCGAGAACTCATCACAGAGTTCCCGGCTAATTTTTTGTCTAAGCTTAACTAGCAAATTCAACAAACGAAGGTAGCCTTAGATAACCTGCCTTGGATAATGCCCTATACTTAACTTTACACTTCAATGCCCCATTACCCTTCGGGAAGTAAGCATAATCACTTGCTTCTTCACATCCTACCATTTTTGCAAATTGGTAGACAGCCTTTCGAGCATCAGCAGGAACACCTAGCTCCATGAAACCTGCTGACTTACCATTGGGAAACCGTAGTAACCAACCAAACTCAGATTTTTTAAACCCTGCAATTTCTACCGTTGCAAACTGGTAGTTAACAATTTTTAGCCAATTATTCGACCGTTTTCCAATCTCATAGGGTGAGTCTTTCTTCTTCAGGACAATTCCTTCAAGCTGCTGCTGTTTAACTAAATCAAACAGTGCCTTTCCATTCCCCTTAATTGAGAGGACTTTAGTAATTAACGGCAAATCCTCCGGCAATAAGTTGTTAAGAATCTCCTTTCGTTCTGTAAGGGGTAAATTGCTTATATTCTTACCCTTATGATAAAGCACATCAAACGCACAGAACGTCACCGGCTTGATCCTAGACATAATTGGTATACGCTTTGGACTACTAACTTGAAACCGGCTCATCAATTCTTCAAAGTCAGGTTTACCATCTTCATTGGAAATAATAATTTCACCATCAAGGATCGTGCCTTTAGGGATCTCACATGTAACAAGTTCAGGAAAACGCTCAGTTACTTCATTTTGATGCCGAGTATAGAAATGAAACCCATGCATTGTAGAGTAGAGAAAACGTATCCCATCTAATTTCAACTCACTTAGCCAGTCATCGTCATCAAAAGGGATATCTACTTTGTGAAGAAGCATTGGGCTAATAAACATAATTCCACCTCTGTAACAAGTCTAACATGGGACTAGCTTACAGTCAGGTGGGAACTGTTGGGTATTTTAAGCAAGTCATAAATCACAGTGTTGACAACAGCCCTGTACACTGCCATTATTAAATGAACAAATGGCAGTGTATATTCCACCGTTGTCAAAGCCCCACGAGTAACACAACTACGAATCGAAGAGGAGCGAAACAATGGAGAGTATGAACATTAAGGATATTGTTAAACTTGGAGTTGGCAATAAAAAACATGTGGATAATATTATTGACAATTTTAAGAAAATAATAAATAGAGATATTCCCAGAAGGCAAGAAGAAAACTTACAGAAGCTTGCGAGTTTGTTCCTTAATGAGGTGAAAATTAACAAGCCTATTGTGGTTAATCTAGGTATCGGACAAGGTAAATCCACTCTATTGTTAGAGTTCATCAAATACATGTATGAACTTGATAGCACATTATCAACTGTAATAGTCAAACGAACACTACAAGAGGGAAGAGATTTTTGTATCAACACTGGACTGAGGAATAACGAATCTATAAGAAACTGGGTAGATTCAAGTGATGATCCTGTAAAAAGGCTACAAGATTTATATCATGGTGATACTCAAGACTATAATCAGTCTGGTTACGCTGATGAATTTCCCCATGAAGACGTATTTATTGCAAGATTACTCCGAGGCTTTAATTATAAAGATTGTCTTAAATATGAAGACCCTACTCCACATAAAATGGCGATTGGAAAATTACCTGTTCATTACAGAGATTATTCCCCTATACTATGTAGGAACTGCGAAAGAACATGTGGTGCGAAACTTAGCAAATGGACAGTAGATAAGCACCCTGCGATGGTTATAACGCATCAGAGGTTATTTTTAAGCAATGATTCAGATGATATTACAGAAAGTATAGTTGGAAGAAAGATTTTAATTATTGATGAAAAAATTGAATCAAAGGACATAGGAGATATATTACTTGAGCAATGGGAAGCCATACTGACCAAAGTAGTTGGATTGAATTTATCTGATGAAATAAAAGGCGAATTTAAAAAAGTTGGGTTATACCTCAATGGATTACAATATCCAGATAAATCTTCTGATGATCCTATGAAGATACCTGAATATGACCCACTGTTCAAGTTCGATAGCACTGTCTACGGTATGTTAATGATGGAAGATCAAAATGACTTCAAGAATTTAGTAGCTATAGAAAAATTCCTAATCTTTGGGGGTACTACAAACCGGCGTTGGGATAAAGAAGATAAAAAGCAGTTAAGTTACATCAGGTATATCAACCTTGAAAACTATACAAAACACTTCGAGAAAACTATTATCCTTGATGCCACAAGTGTAAGAAATGGAGAGGCACTGGACGAAGATTATATAAAAAGCAATGTTATCTTGTTGGGTGGGTTATATGAACCAACTCTAGGAAAGATCAATTTATATCACAGTTCTCAAAGCACGACTAAGACTTCTTTAATAATTAGGGATAATACTAAAACTAAGAAAGATGATAAGCAGGTTAGGAATCGTCATGGAGATAACAAATTTTACCAGAATAATATTGAACTGATTGCTAACGAAATCCAAGACATAATTTCAGCGACCAATGAAAAAACATTGATCATTTGCTATAAATCAATCCAGGATAGCTATGGGGTCGAATTTAAGTTAGAAGTTGATCTAAACAATAGGTTGAAGAACTCAGAATTAAAATCAACTCTTTATACTGTTAGGCATTTTGGTGCTGCGACAACAGGGGTAAATGATTTTAGAGGGTATAAAAATATTGTGTTCATAGGGTTGCTAAATAAAGGGAAACTGTATTACGAAAACAAAAAGTTAGCCATAGGGAGTAGTAACGCTCAACACACAGAACGCAGTGAACACGTTATAGATTGTATCCAACAAATCGGCAGAATTTGTGTAAGAGAAGGTAAAGACGCAAATGTCTATATGATATTTAACGATAAGCTTGGAGTCACAGAGGAATTAACCAAACATTTCACAGTGCATAGGAAGCCCTGGTATCCTAAGTATTTCAATGGGGTAAATACTGCTACTGTCTCACAACTGAAAAATTGTTGGTATGCAATTATTAAGGAACTGAAGAAGATGAATGAAGGAGATAAATTAAGTTTTAATGATTTACAGGATAAGTTAAAATCTGATTTTAAAGCAGATACGGTTTACCGAGAAGTTAAAGAGCATATGGAAATTCATAGCTTCATGCAGGGCAATAATATCTTATATAATAAGGACAAAAGGATTTTCATGAAGAAATTTGCCGAAGTACAAGGAATTCCTCAAAGACCAAAATGGCTTCAATTAAAAGACCAAAAGCCTATAGAGTTGCCGTTTTAAAATTTTACCAAAGGTCAAAAATTTATAACAGTCATTAAGCCTATATTTTAAATGCCTTTAATAGCAATTGGCTCGGACAAGATGCTATATATTAATAGCACTTTGTCCGAGTAGTTTACTATTAACACGTTATAAAGAAAGGGCTTTATGGTAACTGGATTATTGAAGTCACTGGTAAAAAAATATTCTGAGGGACACACTTCGATTAGACATCAAAGCTGACAATAATGTGACTTCCTCAGTCCCTCGCACTATTTATTTAACGGCTTCCTGAAATCCCTAAGGGATCTGCTCACGTCTCAGCGGCATGTTATATACCACACGAATCCTTGAAGCCTCTATGGATTTAATGCTAGGCAAATGATTTAAAGCTGAATACTTCATCGCTCCTGGAAGCACTTAAACTATATGGTTCAGTATTAATAAACGGATATAGTTGATCAGAATGATTTTGGTGCTAGAAAGGTAGACCGCCTTCATATTCTGCACTTATCGAACAGCACACGATGGGGGTGTTACATAGTTATAAAACAGCCTTTCTGTGGCATCCCCTAAATGCCCATAATATTTGATTAGCAGAAACTACCTGCCGAAACGGAAAATTTGTCCTTATATTTACTGGGGTTTTGTGGTGCTTCTCGTAAAGAAAGAATTATTAATATTTATAAGAAAGGTAGATTAGAAACTATATTAAAAGTACCGGGCTAAGAACTTGGTGGATGTGCAATCGTGTTTCAGGATTAACAACATCATCTAACCGATAATGCTGATAACTATTGCCGGGTTCTGCTCTACCCCTATGAATTAGTATATGTGTACTGACAAGCAACACGAAATTTAACAAACGCTCAACCAAAAGAGGTTGAGCGTTTTAGCTTAATCTAGTTATAATTAATTTTCCTTTATTGGGTTACTGCATTCTCAATTTTAACCCGATTCATGGTACTAACTATATCTCCAATTCTTTCTGTTGGACGAAGACATTTAAACAAACAGTTTACTTCAACTCCATTTTGCAAATATGATAATACCAAATATTCAACTTCTATTTCAGTTTTCTTTTTCACAGCAAATGCGAATATCCCAAGTGCCAGTAATCTAACTACCGTAACGTCTTTTTGAATATCCCTTTCACTTTTTACGTCATAACGAATTAGGTCAGACATTGGAATTTCGTACAAGGGACAGTCAGGTAATAATTTTCTTAGGGTTATAGAATTAGTGCTTTTGATGGAAAAAGTTATCGTATCATTTGCTTGAAAATATGGATGACCACCAAGATGAGTTAAATACGATTGTGAAATAATATTTTGTTCCTCAAGATATTTCTCGTTTTCAGCATCCCTTTTGCCCGAATTTATTGCCGTTTCTACCATGAGGTAAACGACCCAACATATAAACAATACTAATACTGTCATAACCAGTACATAAATTACGTTAAACATGTCAAATTTCATCTCAAAACACTCCTCAAATCTTCCATTGCTTCTGCAGTTACGCAATCTGACCATATGTTAGTCTTATTGTTTCTTCTGCTTAATGCCCCCGAACCATAAGAAAGTTTCACACCACATTTTGGACAGGTCACGCCTTCAGCAAGTGGGAACATTAACATGGGTGTATCAATTTAACTTTCTACAATGCGGTGTTATTCTCGTAGATTTACGCCACAACCCCTTTCGATGTTATCCTTTAAGTCAGATAATCTTTCTAGCATACAAACAATCGTTTCTTCATTCATGCCACAATGTCACTTATAGTCTGTAGACTTATCGACTGCGAAATTCTATCATTCGAATGAGTATAATGTCAATCGGATGGTAGTGATATTTTGGCTGTTAATATTAGATCTGTTTTCGGAAAGCGTATTCAAAGATTGCGACAAGCTCGTGGAATATCGCAGGAAGAATTAGGGTTTATAAGTGATTTACATAGAACATACATAAGTGATGTTGAAAGAGGTGCTAGAAATATCTCTTTAGATAATATCAGCAAAATTGCTATGGCTTTAGACGTTGCGCTAAAGGATCTATTCGATTTCTGATTAAACTGCTGTTAAACCTTTCGCAGTGTAGTTCGCCATACATTGCAGTCGCGTCACGACTGTGAACAACATCATAAGCCCTATTGTGATCGTGATCGAGAGTTCAACTGATTATATATAAAATAAACGCTCATCCTTAAAGGTGTGCGTTTATTTTTTTTCCGCAAAGGTAAAATGTAAATACTTGTCGAATTGGAAATATTGTTGGGTTAGCAGTAAGGAGATTGATTATATGGGGTTAGAAGATTTACTTCAAGTTGCGTGGAAAAGGATTAAGGTTGATAGAAAAACAGACTTTTTAATTGGAAATTTTGAGTATGCTATATATGAGAAATACAAAGAAGAGTTAATTAAACACGTAGCAGAGAAATTTAAACGCGAGGGAAAAGATTATAGACCAGAACCGTTGCGGAAAATTAGAGTACCTAAGTCTTCCCATACTACTAGACCAGGAGCAGTCCCAACAATTGATGATAGGATAATCTATCAATATTTAGTTGATGAAATCGCAGAAAAGGTTGAACCGAATTTGATCCCTATTGAGGATGGTGTGGTGCATAGTTATAGATATGCTCATGATCGATATAGTGAAAATATGTTTAAATACGACTCGGCATCATACAAAACATTTCAACAGAAATCAGTAGAATATAGTGAATGCTATAATTATATTGTTGTAACGGATATTTCGGATTTTTTCAATCGGATTTACCATCATGAGTTGGAGAGTACACTTATAGGACTAGGAGCTTCCCAAGAAATTACTGATGTACTGATGGGCATATTAAGGAAATGGCAAAAGGGAAACTCATATAGTATTCCCCAAGGACTGTGGGCTTCTGATTATATAGGCAATGTTTACTTAGACCCTATTGATAAGTTCATGGTGCGTTCAGGTTACAATTATTTCAGATATGTAGATGATATTCGTATAGGAGTAGATACATATATAGAAGGGCAAAAGGCACTTTTGAAGTTGGAGCAACAAATCGCAAGATATGGTCTTACCCTAAACGCGGAAAAAACTATGATTATATATAAAGATGATATGGATAAATTACTATTTCCTTATAGAGAGAGACTTCAAGAGATCTTTGATGAACTTTGGAGTGAAGTTCCTGATTTTTCACCATACTCTGATGATAACTTTGTGGAAGCGATAACAAAAGATCTTAATATTAGGTCTTTGCAAAACTTGTTTCTAGAACAATTAGAGCAAGAATTGCCTAATGCAAGTATGACAAGATTTTGTTTAAAAAAGTTTAGACAATTGTTGGATACAGGGAATTTGGATGTAGTTTTGGAAAATATCGGGAAGTTAGTAGTCGTAACACCCCAGCTTGTAAACTATTTAATTTTTGTATCCAAACACGTTGAATCTAAATACATTGTTGATACTATTTCCGAATATATTTCCTGTGGCAACAGTTGTTATGACTGGCAAATTATGTGGCTGCTACATTGCCTTGATAGGATTGGAGAAGTTGACGGTGAAGCAGTGTCTTATATTAGAAAATACTTACTTACTAAAGACAATATTCACGAAGCTGTTTCAGTTAATTTAATCCTTCTAATTGGTAAGCATGGAGATATTGAGGATCGAAACTGGCTTTTAGATCTTTATGAATCCCAAAACTCAATTTGGATTAAGAGGGCAATTCTCTTTTCAATTCAAGACCTCCCACATGCGAAACGAAACCACTTTTATAGTTATTGTAAGGGTATCGATCTTTTAACTGACAAGATTATAGATTTCGTTCAATTAAAAAAGTAGTTGATCTAGTTCTTGTGATTCAATAGGGTATACCTTTATGAATTGTTAGAAACATATTTCAATAGAACTGATAAATATAATATGAAAGGTTTCATATTATGTGATATTTCTTATTGAAGCACAAAATATAGCATAGCACTACATATAAACAAACAATACCAACTAGTCGTAAAGGAAAACCGTTAACTATATCTAGTGTTATGCGGGGGTAAAATAATAAATAACACAAGATGTAGTAATATAAAATTAAAAAAACATTGACATGTTTCATAAAACTAAGTATTCTGTTACTGGGAAGGGCAATTTTACCAGTTGAATATGCCATTACCATAAAGGATGCGGTAAGTGCTTGAGAAAGGAGACAAAAGATAAAAAACGACAGAGAAATACTCTGTAACATGGGAGGTATTTCCTCTTCATCAATACTGAGGCTATTGGGAAGGAAACTGGAGATTGAAGGAGGATATTGTACCCATAGCTATCGGCTATTTCATTTAGTAAATACAAATTGTCAAAGGAGTGTTTAAATTGGCTAAGACTCAATCAAGTATTAAAGGTATCCAAAGCAAAAAAATTGTACCAGTTGATGGCTATAGAAAAAAAGATGGTACGAAGGTTAAGCCTCATAGGAGATCAACTCCAAACTAGTGCTATTACTCGTTACAATCCAAAATAGGGACAAGTGAGATTAAGGATAGATGGTATATCTATCTATTAATAGGAGGTTTGAATGGTTGATGATGAAAGGATTTTAACTAAGCTAGAACACGTTCGTGTTTTGGCAGTTAAAAAATTATTATTAACATCAGTTAACCTAGAAGAATTAAAAAATAGATATAGAATTTTAGGCAATGGCGAAACTCAGGATATTCAGAAGTCTTTATCAAGACTTTCTCTAAATAACTTAATTGAAATTGTACGAATTAGCCATGAAATATCTCAAACGCAAATAGATGAAGTTTACGAGGAGCATAGATACAAAGGTAAACCGAGTTTCTTTATATATACGCTGCATTCCATTGGCGATACCGTAGATATAGAAACAATTATGCATGAAGAGTGGCAAACTGAATTTAACAATGAAATACAAGTCGAAACTGATCTGCAAAAGCCTTCTGCTCAGAATATTAAGTTTTTAGATTATGAAGAGATAATTCAAGGTGTTATTGAAATACACTTTTCATATGAGACAATTTATAAATATACTAATACAGAAACTGCAGAACCTGATCATTTATACGAATTGAAATATAGTTTTATATGGCTTAGTCTAGGTGGTAACTTTTTCGTAATTCATTCTGTTCCTGAAGGATTGAAACAGAAGCTCGAAAATTTTGTTTTTAACAAGTTTAGAGTCCTTTTGGTATCTATAGTTCTTTCAGAGGTTTTAGTCAATAACTTATTTGATAGAGAAAATATTAGAAGAACCTCACTTTATAATCCGAATCCCGAAGGTAATATGCCTGAAAGAGTATCCATCTCGGATTCTCAATTACATCAAAAGGGTATTCTAGATCAGTACGAGGGTTATCAATCACCGGGTCGTGTATACGAAGAAATAATTGAAGCAGGAACAACTGCTATTTTGGGTATTACAAATCGAAAGGGGAAGCTGTGGCTATCCAAGTCTCTGAAAGCATCAAGTTTAAGGGAGTGGAGCATTAATAGAATTATTGGTATAGTACAGGAGTTAAACAGACTAACCCGCACGTCACCACACGAGGCAATTGATACATTAAACCTTGGGTCTAAAAAAGAATTAGTAGGATTGAAGAAGAAGGAACGAGAATTAATTATAGCTCTAGTTAAGAGATTGATATTTGCTAAAAGTACCAACCAGAATGCGGTATCACTCGAAATTGACTATGCTGACATTATTAAAAATTTGCCTACGCAATTCGAAATAAAGTTGGGCGTGTACTGCGAAGAATGTGGAATGGATTCACCCATTCATTGTCCAGTTTGCAAAACATCAAGTACCCTCACGTTTAACAGTGAGACGCTAAATATTTCCTGCACATGTGGACATCGGTTCAATGCTGCGCGTTGTACAATTGAGTGCCAATCAACACACATAATAAATACTAATGTATTGGATTTAGTAACACTATTACCAAAGTATAAACTGCAACAACTAATTCTATCGTTATTTAAATATATGCCAACTCAATCATTAACCTCATATGAAAATTTTAATTTATCTGCAAATGTCTTTAATTATACAAATACTAGTGTTAATTATATTCTTAATCTAAGTGATATACCCAGCCTTGCTCACCTTGAAGATTTAGTTATAGATGATGCGACACGAGCTAGAATTTTGACAAACTTGAAACTACTTAAAGAAAAATGTAGACCAGGCGTAACTAGCCAGGATTGTACAGCATGTTTGAGTCAACAAAATATTAAATGTATTCCTAAAATATTCTATTTTGTACAAGGATTCAGACCACAGCCGCATCATGGTCAGGAGTTTGGTGACGTTTCATTTAATGTGACTGTAAGCGGTCAAAATTTAACATTTCAAGGGATTGCTAAAAGTTATGCAAGCAAAGTATGTACACTTGGCAGTAAGACCGGAAGAGAGATGTTACAACAGTTCTTTTCCGGGGCAAAGGATTACAGGGTAGGTGTAATAGGATATATTACACCTACTGTAATACACGCACAACTCAGAGAAGAATTAAAATATGTCTGTAAGTTAACCGGCAAAAGAATGCTGATATGGGAGGAAGAACAACTTTTACGAGCAATATACTATGCGGAAACAAGATTTAGTAATATCATACCTTAATTTAGTTGTGAGGCATGATATAGGGATCAGTACAGTCTATGTTGTCCATTAAGAATTAATACTAGTTGAGGTAGGGTAACCCTACCTCTTTGCTTTTTATAAAGTATGAGATGTGATTACCTGAATGATATGACCAAAAGCTATATCATAGTCATAACTTAACAGTATTGACTATGATATTTCAGGAGTGTATAATCAAGGCATTGAACGTAACCAAAACATATAGTCAAAACAACATTAAGAAATGAGGCTATGGATTATGATTATTGGATATGCAAGGGTAAGTACAAAGCAACAAGAGAAAGACGGTAATAGTTTAGAGGCTCAAGAGAAAGCACTGAATGAAGCTGGATGCTCAGTAATATATAAGGATAGCTACACGGGAACGAAGGCAAACAGACCAGAGTTTGATAAGCTACTTGATACTTTAGGTGAAGGGGATACTTTAATAGTATCAAAGCTAGATAGGTTTGCCCGATCAACGATACATGGAGCTACAATAGTACAGCAGTTAATAGATAAAGGGATTAGGGTTAACATTTTAAACATGGGGATATTGGACAATACTCCTGCATCTAAACTTATGAGGAATATATTCTTTGCCTTCGCTGAGTATGAGCGTGACATGATCGTTGAACGTACTCAGGAGGGTAAAGCAATTGCTAAGACAAAGGCAGGGTATAAGGAAGGTAGACCCAAGGGATATACTCAAACACAAATAGATATGGCATTAGATCTACTTGGGCAGCATTCATACACACAAGTGGAAAAGATGACTAAGATCAGTAAGTCAACATTGACCAGGGAGCAGAGAAAAAGGAAAGCAACATTATTAGTTGTAATTTAAAACAAAAGCAAGGCAATTAGCCTTGCTTTTGTTGTTGGACGGTTTAGTAAAAAGAGATAACCTATTTTCTTTGCTAAGGGATGGGGGGGGCATGGTTCACACCTAATAGAACTTTCTATATTGCGACAATAGTCAGAGCAGATCCCCACCCAGCGGCAAGTTATAGGATGATTGCGAATGTATTGCTCCAGAGAGTTCTTACATCCGTATTATATAAAGGAATTTTAAGGGAATGCGTGGAATTATTGGTAAGTGGATTTTACAGCTAGGCAAACCCCTAATTATTATATAAGGATTATAAGGAGGAGCTAGAATATGAAGAGCAAATTAATTGGTATTATTAATGAGTTTGGGAAGCAATTAACTACGTCCGAATATAATCAATATGTAACAAAATTAAGGAACTATTTGATACCATATATTCTTGAAAAGAAAGGAGAAGACTTTTCCATTAATAGGATCTTTAATGATGAGTTTACAAGAAGTGATATAGTAAATGCGACTATATATTATGTTAAAGAAAATCAAAACGTAGAAAGTTTATCTGCTATTGATGATTACTTAATTGCTATAAATAGGTTGTTTGATGAATTGTTATTTGATAGATATCCCAACCCGACGCTAATGAAGTTTAAACCATTTACCACTCTAAGCAGTGAAGTTCAAGAAAGGTTACTCAATGAAGGAGTATCCTTAAAGGGAAGGGAAGTTAATCCTACCATTGATGAGGATCAATATAAATTCATCATTCAATACCTAAAGAAGGATGAAGGTGCATCTATTAAATCTACTCAAGTGAAGATAATAATAAAGTTATATCTATTGTATGGATTTAGTCATGATATATTATCCGAATTTAAAATAGAAGACTATAACCCTAATCAAAAAACACTTGAAGTTGAATATGTACGGGTTATGAAAAGGAAAATTTATTTAGAATTGCCCTATTTATTAGCTTTAGAGATTGACCAATATCTAAAATTGAGACAAGAAATAGGGAAATGTAATTCAAACCTGTTGTTTACTACCCGAAACAATGTCAAAATAACGCATTCATTTTTAAAGGAGATTCTAGAGGTTATTAAACAGGATTATATTAATAATAGCGAAATAATACTTGAGAAGAATCAATTTACTCCTACTGGTCTTCAGAAATATGCAATTATTCAAATGATTTTATCTGGTATGAATCAATCAGTAATAATGGATTTTACAGGGCAGCAACAAGATATATATAATGACTGCCAAAATGAAGTAAACAAAATGAAAGAATTAAATAGAAACAGATATATAAATCATATGATAAGAGGTATTGTAACGTACGATTTGATTTAGGCTAAACATGATAATATAGTTGATAATTGGGAAATGGAGAGATGAAGCATATGAGTTTTGAGGGATTAATAAAGTGGTTAACCAACTTCTGGGTTAGAAAGTGAGCAAATAAAACCTGTTATTAAAGATTCAGTGAAAGTTCGCAGATAAATCCTGTTGGAAATGCTCTTCAATATATTGGCAATGGTCTTGTTGTGAGGGGTTAATTAGTATCTTACTAATTGGGGGAAATGACGATTTCCCAAAAGAGTTCAAAACCACAGCTATTATCTTTACATTGATATCTACGACTATTCAATGTGCTTTGTTCTATGGATTCTAAGAAGTTATTTTTCTTTTATCACCTATAAAAAATAAGAAGTAAGCCAAGAAAACCGTTACAGGAGCATGAATGTAGGGCTTATTGCAACACATCAAAATTCATGTATTCCAAGCTAAGTTAAGCTAGAAATAAGACAGGCTGAGATTATGTCAGGTTGATGCTAAAGAGGCTTAGAGGAGTTTTCAGACTGAGTAAGCCAGGTTAATTGGTAAGGAAAAATTACTGAAATAATAACAAAGGTAACTGCCGGATAACTTCATTAAAGAGTACAAGAGAGGTTTATTACGGATATGCATGAGAACGTATGTCAATTTGTCCATCGATCTTGTTAATATCGTTACTTGAATAAATGAACTTGTCTTTCCTATACTTGGTGTATTACAACCTACCAAAAACCTCAAATTGACCATTTCTGTTACGTTGATACTTTATTGATTACCAATGTAAAAGGGGGAATAGCTTTGGAGACAAATTTTAGGCAACGACCAGAATATCAGGCTTGGAAGAATGCAGTATTAGCAAGAGATAGGGGGGAATGTAGGCATTGTGGAGAAACATCAAACTTACATACACATCATATTAAACCAGTTAAGACGTATCCAGAATTGGCTTTTATTGTAGGTAACGGGGTCATTCTATGTGGAAACTGTCATAACAAAGTACATAACATTTATGGAACTGATAGTATTGATCTTCAAGCCCCCGCACCACTAGATATAATATTTGGTATAGAACCATTTATTATGTGGGACTCAGCTTGGATGGCTTGCGTATGCCCAAAATGCGAGGCTACAAATTGTGTTGAAATAGCGAATGTAGAAGATTTAAAGGCAAGTAGAGTTAAGAAAATTTTTGTTGACCTACCATATCCATGTGTGAGTTGTGGCACTAAATTCATACCTTCAAAAAATATATTGAATACATTATCACAGCTTATTGTTAACCCTGATGGAACTCAGACGGTTGAGACGCTTTATTTTCCTTGTAAAAAGTGTGGCATAACTCATACGATTTTATGTCAGCCAGGAGTAGGGGTTGTATGGTCATTTTTGCCGTTATACAATCAGCTTTATTATCTATCAACCGCCACAGTCTTCAAATGTCCGAACTGTGGAGATGAAGAGGGTTATAGTGGAATAATACGTTATACGTTATACAATAATGCTGTGGAATGGGGCGACGTGACGGTTAACCCAGAAGAGGTAGCAAATTTCATAACAAGAAAACGATAGAAGTTTTCACTTTCTGAATCAATTTGTAGAAGATATTATTCCTTTCGAGTCAGATATATTAAACATTTGCTCTCTGTACTCTTGGTACTTTCTTTACAGGAAAGATAATTTATCTAATGCGTTACATTTCGCCATAGTGATATAACATGTCGATGACTCTGGGTCTACTCTTGACCGTAGTTCCAATTTCGAAAATTCTATTTGGTTTGAACCCACCCCACCCCTTAGCAACAAACTTAACTACATAGTCCAACAAAGAAAGCAAGGCGATTAGTCTTGCTTTCTTTATAGGGTGGGGGCATGGGTTCACACCCCATAGCAATGTGGTTGGAGCAATAACGTGCAGAGTAGATCTCCGACCATCGGCGAGTTATATTACAATTGCTACTGTAGTTGCAGGATCACACTCAACTTTGAGGTTGCTGTCTTTTTGATAATTCATAAAGGTAAAAGGTAAATACTTGTCGAACTGGTAATATTGTTAGGCTAAAAGAGAGATTTGGAAGGTCCTTTTATCAAGCATTATTAAACGTGTTTGGAAGAGGGCTTAAAGTTCATCGGGATAAATCACATGAGTGACAAGTAATAATAAGGGCTACAAGGTAATGCTCATTCTGCTGCTAGGGGTAATGATGTATTGCCGATAACTGTAAATTAATTGAAGTTAGGACTAATTGTAGAGAGGATAGAGTTATGAATACAAGAGTATTATTAGTGGGGTTGGAGTATAATGGACTGGAAATTGAGGGCGTAACTATCGAAACACGAGGTCTTTGTAAACTGGATATTTCTCAAGTACATGCGGCTTCAGCATTGTATGATTACGATCTTATTGTGATACAACCAAAGAGCTATTCTCATTTTATTTTTGGTGGACCTTCAAAATTTTCTGACTCAGCCGAAGAACTCCGGGAATTAAAAAAAGCTAATAATGATTATGACCTAGATACCGTTTTTTCTTACACTGATCGAAAGAACGAAATGGCTGTAGCTTTAAAGCACGGCACACGAGTAGTTTGGTTAGCAACACAAGATAAGTATATTAATTTTTTCGGTCTTCGCTCGTTATATCATGCTTATTTGAGTGATGAAGCTGAAGACGTTTTAAAGGGTAATTCCGTGTATATGAAAAAATCAAATAAATTACAGATTGTGTTAGAGGGAACAATATTCACCCCCTATTTTGAACAACTCAAAAAAGATGGCTGGAATGTGTGTTGGAATACATCGCAAAATACAACTCCTATTGCACTAACTCCGGAAAGTTATTGTTTAGGATGTGTAATCCCTGTGGGCGATCATCAGTGTTGGTTGATGACCCCTCCAACGTCTGAGGCTTGCATACGGATTCTTATTCAGTCCGTATTAGGATTAAGCACAGCGGTTGTCACCAAACCTAAGTATCATGGTATCTTTCTTAGTCATACAAGCAAAGACAAGCCCTTTGTTCGAGAGCTAAGAAAGTCTCTACTAAATGCGGGGGTAGAAAATGTTTGGATTGATGAAGCTGAAATAATGGTTGGTGATTCGCTTATTACTAAGATTCAAGAAGGCATACAGAAAACTGAATATTTTGGTATTGTTTTATCTCCACGTTCAATTGATTCCCCTTGGGTTAATAAAGAGTTGGAGACAGCTATGAATATGGAAATTGGTTCAAATGCAGTCAAGGTATTGCCACTTATATATGAACAATGTGAGTTGCCAGGGTTTTTAATAAATAAATTGTACGCAGATTTTTCAACTAAATCAGAGTTTGAAGAGTCACTTAGAAAACTGCTAAAACGGTTAGAAGTTGCTTAGCAGTTACTAGAGTACCATTAGTTAGTAATCATAAAACAAAAATCCGATACCTGTTTCTAGGTATCGGATTTTTAGTAATCAATTGGTTTGGAATACATCTCTTCCCCAAATATCTTAGCCAATAATTTTTTTGCCACATAATCGATCATGCCGGGTTCATGCTTACCCTCAATGCTAGATATCTAGCCAAGGCTCATCCGGCTCTAGGTAACAAGAATCAACTCTTGCTCAACTTCTTGAACACATCATCGTACTCTTTGAAGGCTTCGTCAACTGCTTCACGAAGAATAGCCTTACGATCAGCGTCTTTCATTTGCCGCCTGAGTCCCTTATCCATCTCTTTCATTTCGATATCCTCCTGCTTCGGGTCATTTTCATTTTGCTTGTCTTCCATATAATAACACCTCACAGTTTTCATTTATACAGCCCGATCTTATTGGGTATAAAGCTATCCTAACACGTTATTGCTATTATACTCTCTCACATATTTGTATAACGTAGTTTTACTTAATCCGGTGGTTTCTAAAATAATATCAATAGGATACTCAGTTGAAAAATACATTTTCAAAGCTTTATCAACATTCGTGTTTTCTTTGGGCTTCCTACCACAGAAACGTCCTCTTCTTTTCGCGGCTATCATACCCGTTTTGGTACGCTCTGAGCTAACATCAAGCTCCATTTGAGCCATAGCACTGAAGAATGCAATCGCGGATTTGCCCATGGGCGTTTGGTTGTCGAAACTTTCTTCTAAGCTGACGAACCGAATCCCTTTTCGCTCAAAATCATTGATTAACGCAAAAAACTGTTTCATTGTTCTACCTAGAAGACTAAGCCGCCAAATTACAAAGGTATCACCTGTACGGAGTCTCCCCAAAAGCTCCGTAAGCTGCTGTCGGTTCTGCCGTGTACCTGTTACATTATCCTCGTAGATTTCATCTACACCGAATTCGTTGAGGGCATCTATTTGTATATCTAAGTTTTGATCATCTTTGATTAACCTTGCATAACCAAGTTTCATTCAAGACTCTCCTTTTATATATAATAGATCTACTCTACATTTGTAATCGCTGTACTTCATCATTTTTTTTCTACATCAGAACAGGGTAAGAATAGATACATACAAGTATCAATAGTGGAAGTACATACAATTGATCGTTGGGAGATAGTTAGACGTATTAGTAGACCTAAAGAATATACACAAACTCAAATTGATATGGCATGGACTTGTTAGGACAGTATTCATACACCCAAGTCGAAAAGATGACAAAGATTAGCAAATCAACATTGACGAGGGAGCAGAGAAAAAGAAGAGACTCAAAACTGGGATAATAAACAAAAAAGAAGAGTGCAGGATATTTATACTACATCTTCTTTTTTGTTTTAGTGTTAGCCATTAATGGCAAATATGTGCGTCAAAGTAAAAGGGACTTGTCTTTAAGAGATAAGTCCCTTTTAAGGTTAGGCGTTTGCAGAAGATTTCTTATTGCGTTTTTCGTATAAATCCTTTGCAATATCAGCTAAAGTGCTAAGCAAAGTCCAAAGAAAATTTTTAAGTACTTTTCGAAATTCGGCATTTTGGAACAAGCGTTTAATTAAGGCTACTATTGTTTGGACTATCTTAGATATCATTTTCTTTACCCCATCCTTCTTCGATCATCTCTTTTGCTAATTCTGCAACTATCCCTTTATTTGTTAGAGCAACATAAGAAAGTAGTTTTTGTGCGAGAGTATTTCTAGAAATACTAGGTGATTCTTCAATCAATGATTGAGCTTGATCAAGTATCCGTTTAGGGTCGGTGTCCAAAACTTGGGATAATGCAATAGTACCATACGCTTTAGGAAGAAGTGATTGGTCGCCATTTACTAATTCATAGGCTTCATCGACATCAACAGATGTGTTAACCAATTTCTTGTACACTTCAACGACTTCAGCGTTATCACTAACTGCTAGTGAATCAAATGTATTAAGGGTAGAACTAGAAACTGTTGGCACTAATGCTGTACGAAAAGTTATGAGTTGATCACTCACTAATAATCTCTCCTTTTTCCAATTAAGTTTATTCTTTATTTTTCGACACAGACATTTGAATTTCCTTCTATGTTAATATAGATCGATTTGAGTATGGAGGTATGAAACAACTACTTGGCAACTAATTGATTAAAAAGGCAGGGGCATCTGTTTGGGATCTCCCTACTTAATTTGAAAACCCATTGAAGAAACAGCAGGAAAGGTTAGTTAATTCCTTTGAGATATAATGAATTATCCTTGAATCAAAATAATATAATCCTCTAGGACAACTTTTGAGATTTTGAGGAGGGAGACAAATTATGGTGAGTGCTAATTCGGATATTATTGGTTTTTTAGGAGATGCAATAACAGATACAATTTATTTCATAATTAAATTATTAACTGGTAACAGCCATAAACGAACTATAGATGTCATTTTTAAACGCAGTGACATTTGTGTCAAAAACCTTGAAAACAGGAATCCATCAAATGAGTATCCAAGGCTTATAAAACAAGAGGGGAAGATGTTTTATTATAAGATGCCTATAGGTATGAGTTTTAAACAAGTGGAAAAGATTCATGACGTTTTTGAATCTTCATTAAAGGCGGAGGTTAAACTCATGGAGTTGAAAGACTATACCGATGTACATTTCTCAATTACAATTACTGAGAAAACAGCTTAGTATGAACGCTAAAATAAATGTGATTCAGAATTAAGGGAAATGCAAGGGGAAAAGTAGAGCCACATGCAATAAGAACTGTGTAAGCTCAGGGAGATAAAAATATGGTGATACGAAGCAAAAGCGGGGATAATATAATCCCTGCTTTTGCTTCGCTATGCGGTGGGCATCTGTTTACACCACAGATCCTTTTCAATATCACGATAACAATAGAGTAGAACCACAACGATCGGCAAGTTATTGACCACCACTGCGAGAAAGAACGTACGGATTACGCTCAGCTTCTGAGTCCGAACTTATTTTGTTTGTACATAAAGGTTAAAGGTAAATATCTGTCGAATTGGTGATTATTGGTGAAATTGTAGGTTATGGGTGGAGCAGCAGGTAGAATAAACGCAATTCTCTGTAGTTCCGGAAACCAACACATTTGAAGACAGTTTATAAATGGAGGGATTCTATCTTGGTTGATAATATAAATACACAAACAACTAGAAAGCCCATTAATATAAAGATTGAGGGTGAAAAGCTTTTTCAAAATATTGAGTATCTAATCCAAAAAGGAAAGGGATATTCAATATTTAATGCTTCAAATGAGATGTTTGAAAAGCTTGCAGTCGAATTTCAAAAGGCTACAAAAAACGTATGCAAAGTTGTAAAAGCTTCAAGCCTTAATTATGGTGAAATAGAAAAAGGCATTCCAATAATTATTTATCAAGACCTAAGTTATATAAAATTATTAGAAAGAGCAGATGAATTAGTAAATAAACTTATTTATCCTGCATGGCACAAGGGATGCTCTTTTCTTTTTATTAGTAAAATAGATAAGAGTTATTATAATGTGAGTGAAATTCAATCCTCATTAATACATACTGACTATAAGAGGGTGCTTAGCCTATTATCTATCGAACAAATGAATAACTTGTTAGATACGGTTAATGTTGTAATCACCTCTCCTGAGTTGATTAATGACTTTGATGATAATGTCCAATATACACCAATAGAAAAAATCTTTAAAGATAAGCTAATTGAAAATAACATCTCGTTCGATGCCCAAGTCAAGCTAGGAAGATTTTAATTGATTTTTTATTAGAGGTAAATAATTCAAAAGTAATTGTTGAGTGTGATGGCAGAGAGTATCATAATCCATATAGAGATCATGAACGTGATAAGGAAATTAAAAAAGAAGGGTACAAGATATTTAGATTTTCGGGTTCAATGCTATTTAATGATTGTGATAGATGTTTGGATGAAATTATTAGATATTCAAATTCTAGTATCAATTCTAAGTATGTTTTAGAGGAACTAAACGATGAGCAGATCCTAGCAATCAACCATATATCAGCGCCAATGAGAGTATTAGCACCTGCGGGTTCAGGTAAGACTAAAACACTTGTAAATCGTATAGTCAACTTAGTTAATAATGGAATTCAGGAATCGGAAATTTTAGCATTAGCATTTAATACAAAAGCAAAAGATGAGATGAACAAGAGACTAAATGAGAAATATGGATTAAGCAATGTAGCTATTAAAACATTTCATTCATTTGGCAATGGTATTATTAAGGACACACTCAAGTGGAGATTTAACGGCGATAACCAAGAGAAAGTAACTAGAGATTTATTGGAGAAAGTAGTTAAGAGGTACGGAAAAATAGCTTATCAGAGAAATAAAGACTCTATGGATGAGTACCTATCTATGTTAAGTAAAGCGAAAAATGATCTACTGCCAATCAGTGAAATGGTTATATCAGACAATAGATCAATAGACTTTGGACTAATATTTAATGACTACATTGAGAAGGCTTTTGAGCATAATTTTTACAACTATGATGATATGCTTTATATTGCGGTAAGACAGTTGTTGTCTAATAGTATATTAAGGAGAAAAGTACAGAACCAGTATAATTACATCTTAGTAGATGAATTCCAGGATTTAAATAAAGTACAGTTGCTTCTACTTCAAATTCTTGCATTACCTAAGAATAATATATTTATCGTTGGCGATGATGACCAGATGATCTACGGGTTTAGAGGTGCAGAATTAAAGCATATTCTAGAATTTGATAAGAGATACGCAATTACAACAGACCAAGTGTTGAAAATTAATTATAGATCATGTAGCAATATTGTAAGACATTCAAAATGGTTAATTGACCATAACAAGCTAAGAGTACCTAAAGATATTACACCTTTTTCTGAGGAAAGAGGTGAGATTAGTTTGTATATAGGGAATTCATTGGCAGATCAAGCTGAAAGAATGGCTCAGTGGATTCTTGAACATAAAAATGAAAATACCAAGTGGTCTGATTTTGCCATTTTATACAGATATAATCAATATTCAGATATACTTTATATAACTTTGTCAAAGTTCAATATACCAGTTCAGTTTGATCGAATTAAAGTCCTAGACTCAGGTGTGGGTAGGTGTATACTATCATATTTAACAATTATATATGACAATAAAAATGCCAAAGTTGAACACTATGGAGAGGTCTTAAAGAAGCCCAATAGATACTTTACTAATGAGTTTATTAATACTATTAAGTCGTGGGATGACTTTGTAAACATTGAAAGTGCTAGGAACAGCCTTAGACAAATGGATATAGATAAATATATCCATTTAGTAAGCAAGATTAAGAATATAAGTAGTATTACAGAAGACAGATCAGCTAGTAACATCATAAGTGCCATTGTCGAAGAGTTTGGATTAAGACAATTCTATAAGGATCAATCAAAATTGTCATCAGATATTGATGCCGCATCTGCTTATGATTTATTGGAAATACTTATGGCTTTCTCTGAAAGCTTTGATGGTATTGGGGAATTCTATAACTATTGGATAAACCTTAGCCATGAAGGGAATAAGGCAGTTGGAAATGAAAGTGACGAGAAGGCTACCGATAAGGTATTATTATCAACAATCCATAAGGCAAAGGGTAATGAGTTCAAAAATGTTGCTTATTATAACCTAGTAAGTAGCGTTACAAGTAAGGCAACCGAAACTGAACTAGAAGAAGAACGGAGAGTTTCTTATGTTGGGGTTACTAGACCTAAGAACTCCCTAATTGTGACATCACAAAAAGGTGAGATTTCGCCCTTTGTGAAAGAGTTCTTTCTTAATCCTAAAAATTACGGTCAGCGACAAGAAGGACTTCATGCTCAGATTAGTGACATTGAAGCAGAGATTAATACCATAAAGGTAAAGTTACTCCAGATAGATGATCAGATTAACGAGATTACTATAAAGTATCCTGAACTAAAAGGTGAATACGCTAAAACTACAGGTTGGTTCAAAGCGGTAAAGCAATATATGAGGCATGTGAGCGTTAATTCAGCATTGGTTAAACATAAAAAATATAATGAAAAAAGAAAAAATATTCTAAAAGAGAATTATCCTTTGCTTAATGAAAAAATTGATCTTGAAAGTGAATTAGAGTACAGAAAAATTATAGAGGAGGGTGAAAAATTACCTTCAGACTCGCAAGGAAGTAAGCAGTTAGATGAACGAGCTGCATATAAGAGACTTAACCTAACACAACAAAAAAATGAACAAAGAAAAGTAATTGAAGAAGAATATGAAGATTTCTATAGAGATGTTATAGAAGAAGGAAATAGAGAAGCTAACTCTGCAGCCCTTTATGATCAGATTTACTTGGATGATTGTAAAAAAACATGAGAATACCGCAAAAATAAATACTGAAATGATAAGCAGAACCGCCAGATAAGAAGTCGGAGTGCTGAGAGATAGCCGTACATGAGTATCCAATTATCCTGAGAGCGGTCACAGCGAAGATACCATGACGGCAGATTGGGCAAGGCAACCCGTATGACCTCTTAGAAAGTATTACCTCGCGGCTTGTGAATGAAGTGCAAGGGGTCAACCGTGTGGTTCATGATTAACTCGAAACCGCCTGGCAGATCGAGTGGAACTATGTTAAACACAGTGTCTACAAATGTCTCTGTCTTCATGGGGCAATAAAATTAATAACCTGAAAAGGTCTATAAGTAATTGAAGCTTCTAACATTACGGCAATTCGGGCTATGGAGCTAATTAATATGAAGAGGAATACATTTTATAGAAGAGTAGCCGAATATGAAGCTAAAGAAGGGATTTAGATATCACCTTCTTTTTTTGTCGCCATGGGTGGGGCGGGCGTTAACACTCTTAACATTTCTCGGTATTGGTGATACGGTCAGAGTATATCTACTCGGATGGGCAGGTTAGCTGACTACTGTGACTGTATCCCTCGAAAAGCAACTTCAAGAACATTGGATTCCTATTGATATAATCGTGCGTGGTATACTTATATTAGATCAAGGGATTGCTTGCAGATCTAAAATAGGATCAAAGCACGAAGGAGTTTACAAGATGATTAAGGTATATAGTAATTATGTTGCGTGTGACACTCACGCGGAAGCCATCGAAGCTCAGACGATTATAACCAATGCAATGTGTCATATCCCTAAGATTTGCAATGATGGTGACATGTTTCTTGTCCAACACGAGCTTGGCGAGTACAAAATGCAGGAATTGCTAAACAAAGAGGTTAATATGCAAGTAGGACTAACCACTCGCTGAAACTGACAAAGTGAACAAGCGATTAGCAGTTGACCGATGGTATAGCCAGGACACTCAGTACCAACGATTAGTCTTGGTAATAGATGACGTAAAGCTTTGACAATTATTTCCGCAAAAGATAGAATCAAATAACAAAGAACTGAAGGGCGGGGAGTATTTATGGAACTTGTATCCGCAGTAAATGTTGGAAGGCTGAAAAATATATTACTAAATACCCAACTGGAGGGGGCTATATGTATAGAAATTCCTTGTATGCAGTTGAAACTAGATTTAAATGCTGTTTCTGCATCAGAGCAAAACTATGAAGTCGGCTATGATATGAAAAAAACCTACTTCAAAAAAAACGAAGAAGATACTATTATGAGTATAAAAAATAGGAAGTATAAAATGTTCTATAATTTAGGCGAGTGGGGTTATGATACCCGAATAGCTAAATCTCATATTTGCCTTGGAACAACACCCACAAAATTTGGTACGGATTATTTTGCCCAAATCGAATTATCTCAAGCATTGGAAGACGATCTTAAAATTTATATTGTTAAAAATATATCTAAGTTATCTGGTGAAGGTTCAATTTCAAGGTTGAATAATGGGTTAGGCAAAAATAAGGATGCTAAACATCAGCGAAGAACCAATCTTGTAGACTCTCTCGGAAAGAAAATTATTGACTTTGATAAGCGAGAATGGATGTGCCTTGTTGAAATAGATAAAGCTGATATGTTAAATGAAGCCAAGTCTGGCAAAATAGTGACTAACATTATGGAAAACTTTATTCAGTATGCTTTAAGAATTGAAGAAATAATCTACGAAGATAAGCAAGCTTAGTATCTTTTAAGAATACCTAGTTAAAGAAGGGATTACCCTTCTTTTTTTGTTGCCCTCTAAACACTAGTAACCTAGATGTAATACTAGCGTGATCTAGTTGCTAATATTGCACCAGAGGCACTTATAGATGTTTATTTGTTATTATTTCTATCTAATAGAAAAAACTAATTAATAATGTTATGCTTAAATTATCATAATTAGGATGGATGAGAAATTATGTTTATCTACCAAAGTATTTAAATAGAGAGAGAACTAGCAAATATAGCTGCTCATTTTAAGGGGAGAGCGATAATTATGTTATTGAAAGAAGAAGTAGAAGCAGTAGTGGGAAGATTTAGGGAATGGTATGAGAGCAAAGGTTATGTAATACCATACTGCAAGGGTTTAACACTTTGTAAGACAAAGATAAAGGTTAAGGTTGAGGATTTAATGGATGCAAGTAATGTTAGAGTTGTTGTCCGATGTGATGGTTGCAAGGAGGTATTAGCCCCAATATGTTGGGTTGACTATAAAAGATGTGTAAAAGTTGATGGAAAATACTATTGTCTCAAGTGTGCTAACAATGGATTTAAAAAATGGGTTTCTTTTGAAGAATGGTGCTATGGCAACTTATCTAAAGAAGATGCAAACGTAATATTAATGCGTTGGGATTATGAGTTAAATGTTGATAAAAAAGGAAAGGTTTTATCTCCCAAAGATGTTAGTCACAAATCTCGAGGCGTAAATAAAGGATATTGGTTCAAATGTTTACAATATCCTGAACACCCACCAGAGCTGAAGAGTATTTCTGATTTTACTAACGGTCATAAGGGCAGCGTTCTATGTAAATCATGTAATTCAATTAGAGTGACAGCCCCATACCTGATGAAATATTTCTTGAACGAAAAAGATGTAGATAAGTATTCTGTTGGATCAGGGGAAAAAGTACCTATGGTTTGTCCAATATGTAAACATGAAAGAGATTTTATTATAAGTAGATTATTTGGAAAAGGATTCAGTTGCCCTAAATGTTCGGACGGAATCCCATACCCCGAAAAATTTATGTTTAACGTCCTTATGCAATTGAATACAGAATCTAATGTACAATTATCTAAAATAATATTTGACTGGTGCGGAGATTATAAATATGATTTCTACGTTGGAAAATTTGACTGTGTTATAGAAACACATGGGCTGCAACATTATGAAGAACCACGTGACTGGGGGAAATCTAAAAGGAGAAAAGCTGCGGTGGGCGTTCATGAGAACGATGAACGTAAAGAATTATTGGCTAAGGAAAACGGGATTAGCAACTATATAGTTTTGGATTGTAGAAAATCTGAAATGAAATGGATCAAAAATAGTATTATGAACTCTGAACTACCAAAGCTATTGAAATTCAAAGAGAGAGATATTGATTGGTTGATGTGCCATGAACATGCATGTTCAAGCTTTGTTAAGAAAAGTTGTGATTTATGGAATAGTGGGCTTGGGATCAAAGAAATAGCGGATATATTGAAAACATCCAAGAACTCTGTGTGGAAATACTTAAAACAAGGGGCAGAAATGGGATGGTGTGATTACGATCCTATTGAGGAAAGGAGAAAAACTGGTGAAACCTTGGGTAAGAAAACCAAACGAAAACAAGTAATATGCTTAACAACAGGGGAAACCTTTAATAGTATCGGAGAAGCTGCTAAAAAGTATAACATATCTCCTTCAGGCATATCGGGATGTTGTAGTAGCAAAGTCAAACAAAAAACGGCAGGAATAGGTCTAGAAACAGGTGAACAACTTACATGGATGCTCTACAAAGATTATTTATGCTTCCAATAATACTAGGGACAAATAACATGTAGTTTATCGGTCTTTCAGAGAGTTGAAATAAATGGAGATGCGAACTGAGAAGGATTAGACCATTTCTCTTTCTTCATCTATGAGTGTGGGGGGTGCTAGTTGTTAAAGAGTACATCCAGACAGACCCTCATGTTAGAATATTTACCACAAATAGTTCCATAATACATATAACCCTTTAAGGAACATTCAACGTCATTTAAAACGACCTCTAAAGCCCTTGAAGTTTTAAGGTAGGATAATCTTACCTTAAAACCTTCAGCGTCTAATAGAGGTTGTTTTATTGCTATTTAGGATTTAAGCATGATGCCTTGAAGCCTTTGATATATATGGGATTGATGGCACTTGGGCAGAAACGGTATAAAAGGTAGGACGATAGGTCAGAAGGGATAATAAACCCTTCTTTTTTTGTTGCTATTAAATGAGTTAGTAGGTAGATAACAGGGGGGCTAACGAAACAGTTCATATTATCAGTGAGGTACACGAGGAATACATATGAGTATATAAAGTAAACAGTTTAACAATAAAATATTTAAAAAGTAAACACTTGACATATAAATAGATATATTGTATATTATACATAGAGGGTACATGGATAAGTAAAGTGTTTACGAACGAGAGGAGCAATTGATTGTGGTTGGTTTACAATATGTTTTGCAAGTATTTAAAGTAAGTAATACTGAATTAGCACAAGAACTCGATATTGACAGATCTAATATAACTATTTGGTTTTCTGGTAGCAGATCTATACCTAAAAAGTACCTTTCAAAACTAGCGGCAAAATTCAAAATGCCAGAGGAATATTTAACCAATAAAGTTGACGATATAAGAAAGCTTGAGATCAATAATATAAAATTAAAAAATGAGAACGAAATTATAAAATTTGAAGATACCTTAATTGATGAAAGTGGTGAATTGGTAAGCTATATCCGTGAAGCATTAGTCAATGATTCTACAGAAACGATTGAAAAGAATGAAGCGAACATCAATAGCCTAAAATCTATTAAGGAATTACAGACAACATTGAGTTCTGATCACAGTGAAGATGTTGCAGAAGTTATAAGTACCTTAGATGAAAACGCCAAATTAATCAGCCTTTTCAATGAAATTATGAAAAGCCAAAAAGTAAACAAATTACAGATTAAGAAAATATTCAGTGCTGTATTACTACATTTAAACGAGAGGAAAGGGTTCGGAGAGCTTTATGGCTATGAAGATGACAAGTTTGTGATGCAATTAGTTAAATTACTAGAAAAGCAAGAAGAGATACGAAAAAAAGAAGCAGAACTATGGGCTGATTAGGCTGATTGATTTAAATATTAATTTTTGTGTCTGACCGTACTGGTTGCAAAAAGGTTAATTTGAAAGGGGGTGATCGATGGTTGATTGTTTTAAGGGTATGATCGTTAAATACTAGTACATTCAGGCTTGAATTATTTTGTCTATTGTACAAGGGAAAGGAGTATTTTAAACAACTAAATAGGGTTGATTAACTGCTTATCAAGAAGATACAGAATAAGGGGTTTGTTATTTTACGCCCAAATACAAAAAAACCTCCCATGTAACATGAAAGGTTTGCGTTGCCACGCTTTCTTTATGTAATTCCCTGAATTGAGATATTTGTTAGCAACATTAATATAACAATTCAAGGCTAGTTAGTCAACCAAAATAGGCGAGATTTAGAAACATTAATAGTTGTAGACGGGGTAGATGGTTAAGGATGAGAAATCAAATATAAAGGAGATTGTTTAACATGATTGAGGGTATCAAAATTAGTGCGAATAATACTTTAGAAATGGTAAAGGTAATTGAATCGTATCGTGGAGCAGAGGGCAGTAAGACATCAGGGATTTATGAAAGTTCAGGTGATGATAAAGAGCCAATAGAAATAGGGGGAGTAAAAATAATATTGTGTTTCATTTTAGGAAATAAGCAAGTAAATCAATCGTCAAAAAAGCAAAGTAAAGGTACATTACTCATACCTATCGGCGAAAAGGAGCAATCTGCGGAAGCATGGGCAAAAGATGCTGAAGCCAAAGCTGAATTTAGTTATAAAACTATTTTGAAGAGATACCGTAGTGGTTTTAGAGAGATAGGCATAATTAAGGACATAGCCCTCGAGCACATATCATTTGAATATAATCATAGAATCCTTACTTTTAGGGAATGGAGTCTAGAAAGTGAATGTGATTTCTCTTTAGATGATATTAGGGATAGATATTATCGTGGGGGAATTAGAGGAGAAGGCTTAATTAAGAATATAGTATTTGAAAATTTATTGTACAGATATGATAATAAAACCCAAACCTTTCGGGAGTGGAGTTTAGATCGTGGTATTTCGTTAAATGACCTAAAGGATAGATATGATAGTGGTTTAAGAAAGAGAGACTTATTTAGAGAAGTCAAAAATTAGGTTCTCTAGTTTGCAGACGAACTTTGCGAACCTGAGAGTTTGCATAGCCTCAAGTAAGTGGTTTACGTAGCTCATTAAAGTAAATGGAAATAAGGGCATGTAATAAGAAAGTTAAATCATGCCCATTTAAAGTAAGCGACTGAATCAATAAATTAAATGAGAGAAGGAATTATAAAATGAAAGCTGTAAACGAAAAAGAAATAACAGGATACTACCAAGTTAGAGACTATAAAGGAAACAACATTACTACATTATCGCCAAAGGAACTGGACGTGTTCATGGCTGCAGTTAATGGTTTTACTGATAGAAAAACCATAATGTACCACGGAGCAAAAGAAACATTAAATTTTGCACTAAAATTGTATATATCAGCAGGTTTCGCAAATTACGAATCAATGAAAGAGGAGGAATTCAAGTTAATTTATCCAAAAGTACAAAATCTCAAATATGTAGTTTCTCTTTTGAATAAATTCAGAAATATTTCAGAAGACCAAGCGAAGTCCATTCTTTTCAGTATTTCAAGAAATAGGGCTCTATTTTCCACTTTTGACTATAGGGATGAAGAAATTGAACTAACCAAACTAATCGAACTATTTATGATGGAAGATTGTCCTGAACGCGATTCGGCAGTGAAGAACCTAATCAATGAGGTTGAGGGATTGTACCCTTTCCTATGAAAATGGACGTAATGCCATTTTATTCAGATTAACACGGAAGCAGTGATCCACCAACCAGTAAGAATCTGATAAATACTCAAATTCAGATTTACAACATATGTTCCCACTAACTGAGCAAGCGGCAGAGAAACCTTTAATGGACATAAACGCCAAGCCCAATGGTTGAATGGCAACTGTCTTATAAGTTGACGTGAACATAGCTCCATAATATTAACCAACACAGGGACAAACGGTCATTTTGATAATCTATATAGAATAAAGAGAGGAAAGAAATTTTGTTCAACAACTATAAAGACGTAGTAACAATTAAAGAACTAAAAGAGATGCTGAGCATCGGGAGAGATAAGGCTTATTCCTTAGTCAATTCCGGTGAAATTAAATCATTTGTAATAGGTAAAGTTATTAAGATTCCTAAGAAAAGCGTAATCAAGTACATCGAAAATCGCACTGCCTGATGTTATAATGTAAGATAGTAAGACAATCTTACAGAGGAGTTGGGTAGTGTGCATCAATACTTAGCGAAGTTAACTTCAAAATCTCAAATTGTAATTCCCCAGGAGGTGAGAGATTTATTGAATTTTAAACAAGGGGATTACGTTGTTTTTGAAGTTGATGATAATAAAAAAATAACCGTTAAGAAAGGACGGATTATCATTGAAACGGAGGATTAAGCAAGAATGAGAGGAAGTCTTCAAAAACAGGGTAAAGGTAAGGTATGGTATGCAATTGTTTATGTAACGGATGAAAACGGTGACAAGAAGCAAAAATGGATTAGTACAGGGTGCGATAAGAAACCTGCTGCAGAAAAGAAGCTCATTGAAATAGTGAACAAGATCAACAATAATCAATTCGTCAATATGGATAAGGTGACATTTACTGACCACCTAAAGGATTGGCTCAACAACGTGGTTATTAGGCAAGTTGAAAGTACAACTTGGGAGAGTTATAAGCTGGTTCTTGAGACCCATGTAATTCCTTACTTCTTAAAAAATGGAAATATTCAATTGCAGAAGTTACAAACAATTCAGATTCAAAAGTATTATGAGTATAAGTTAAAGGAAGGTAGAGCAGATGGAAAAGGGGGGCTATCTGTAAATACAGTTATTAAACATCATGCAAATATCAAATCTGCTTTGGATTATGCCGTAAACATGAATATAATATCTATTAATCCTGCATTAAAGACCGTTCTACCCAAGAAAACAAAATTCACTGGCAAATTCTATTCTGCTGAGCAAATGGAAAAATTGTTTAAGGTAGTGAAAGGTACTCCGATTGAATCGGCAGTAATCATTACAGGACACTATGGCATGAGAAGGGGGGAAATATTAGGATTAAAATGGGATGCTATAAACTTCAGAGACAATACTTTAACTATCAATCAAACGAGAACAAGGTTTTCAAGTGAAGCAACGAAAAAGACTAAGAATGAATCGAGTATGAGGACGCTACCATTGATGCCGAAAATTAAGTCATATCTCAAAGAGTTAAGAAAAAGGCAGTTTGAGAATAAGCAGGAATTTGGTGATGAGTATAAGGACGAAAATTACGTTTGTTGTTGGGACAATGGAAAGCCATTGGATATCACTTTTATCAATCATAAGTTTAAGGGGATTCTTGGGGATAATAAATTTCCCCATATCAGATTCCACGATCTGAGACATTCAACAGCCAGTTACCTATTGAAACAAGGGTTAAGCATGAAAGAAGTTCAAGTTTGGTTGGGTCATGCAGATATGAGTACAACGGCAAATATTTATGCTCATGTTGACATGGAAATGAAGCAAAATGCAGCACTCATGATCAACAATTTATTCGATATTAGTAAAAGTAGAAAGAAGATTAGAAGAACAACGAAAAATGAGTTCATTAGTAAACCATTAGTAAATGGAGAGAAAATAGAAAAAGAGAGATTACAAAATACTTTGTAAATCCCTCAATGCCTTATTCTATATGGTGCGGCCGAGAGGACTTGAACCTCCATGCCCTTGCGAGCACTAGAACCTGAATCTAGCGCGTCTGCCAGTTTCGCCACGGCCGCGTAACAAACATCATTATATGAGAACACGGAGGGTTTGTCAATTAATAAAATTCGTCCATTGAAAGAGAAGTGTCACGATGATACAATTGTTGCATTAGCATAAAGAGTCAAAGACTCCTGCATTACATGATGCTAGGGGTCTTTTGTATGGATGAGGGAGAAAGTGGGAAACTAATGACAATCAAAAAGGATTTTCCAGAGTGGGTACTTTGGGCTGTTGTCTTGGTATGGGGAGCAAATTATGTGGTTGGGAAATGGGGCATGGAGGGTTTTGATCCCTTGACCTTTACCGTCATTCGCTTTGTGGGAGCAACACCTCTGCTGTTTCTTTTGCTTTATGCTTTGGAAAAAAACCTGCGTATCGAGTTAAAGGATTGTTGGGAATTGGCCATGCTCGGACTTATAGGAATTACGATATATCAGACCTTGTTCATGGCTTCCGTAAAATACGCCACGGCAACCAATGCGTCCTTAATGCTGGCCATTTCACCGGTGTTTACGGCTATTTTTGCCTTGCTAGCGGGACAAGAGCGCTTAGGACCCAAGGGGAGAGTGGGGAGCGCTTTATCTCTATGTGGTGTCGTCTTTGTCTTGCTCTTTGGGACGAATAAATTGGCCGTAGGCTGGGACGTGCTTCGGGGAGATCTTATTGCCATTTTGGCATCGAGCGTATGGGGGTTATATCCCGTGCTCGCTAAACGTATGATGCGCAAATATTCAGCGCTGAAAACGATGACGTATGCTTCCTTCTTTGGTACGATATTACTCCTGCTCGTCGGATCAAATGGGGTGTTAGCCTTAACTTGGTCAGAGATACCGTTCGCTGCGTGGGGCTCTATGATCTATTCCATTGCACTGGTCACCGTTTTTGGACTTGTTGTTTGGTATCACGCTATTAGCCGAATCGGAGCGAACAGTGTCATGGCGCACATGTATGCGGTACCGGCCGTTGCTGTGATTACGGCGGCTATTATTCTCAGAGAACAGATTTACCTGATGCAAGGCGTTGGAGCAGTCGTCATCTTTTTCGGCATTAATTTGATTCAAAAAGACAAGCTTTCTAGTCTACATACCAAGGATGTTGAAGGAGGTGCCTTGTGAGAAAACATATAATTGTTGGCCTAACAGGGGCGAGCGGTTCAATCTATGCACTTACGTTAATTAATGTACTCGCTGCGATGGATTGGCAGGTCGAATTGGTCATGTCGCCGACCGGAGAAAAAGTGCTCACCTATGAAACCGGGACTGAACGGACGGCTTTGCCGGAAAACGTACATATCCATGAAAATACGAACCTGTTTTCTTCGCTGTCCAGTGGTTCTTTTCGTACTCACGGGATGGTGGTGATTCCCTGTTCAATGAACACGCTTGGATTAATGGCAACCGGCACGGGGGATCATCTGCTGGCCCGAGCGGCGCAAGTCACCTTGAAAGAACGTCGCCCGCTGGTTGTTGTCCCGCGTGAGATGCCTTATAATATCATTCATTTGGAAAATATGCTTCGGCTGGCGCGAGCGGGCGCCACGATTATGCCTGCATCACCTGGGTTTTATCACCGCCCACAAGAAATTCAGGATTTAGTGAATCATGTCGTCGGTAGAGTCTTGGATCAGTTTAATATTGAACATACGCTGTTTCAACGGTGGAGCGGGTTATAACGGACGACAAATATAAAGGGGAGATTGGATCACTTTGAAGATCTTAATGGTAGTCTACGTCTTATGGAATGGTTATGTCTTTACGGCCATGGGGAGAGATAAACGCCGTGCAAAACGGCACGAGTGGAGAATTCCTGAAGCAAGTTTACTCTTGATGGGAGCGGCTTTAGGCGGGATCGGACTCTATGGAGGCATGAAGTATTTTCGACATAAGACGAACCATTCTAAGTTTGTGATGGGTGCTCCTCTTTTGCTATTAAGCAATGTTTTAGTCGTCGGTTTTGTCTATTATTATGGTCATTTTCGACTAAGCTTATTTTAGTTCTGTTAGATAATTTGTGCCAATATGGAGGCGGGTCAAAATGGTTGAACTCTTAGATGTCAAAGATTATGCACAACAAATTGCAGAAGCGATTGCTACTGTCGTGAAAATCGATATAGAGATCGCGGACCATAATCTGATTCGTATTGCCGGAACCGGAAGGTATCACAAAGGGGTCGGTCAATCGATGGACCGGCAGGGCTATGTGTATCAGGAAGTTCTGCGGACGGGGCATCAGTTTATAATAGAAACACCGGGACAGCATCCACTTTGTGCGCCTTGTATAGCGCGGGGCAATTGTTTGGAAAGTTATGAAGTCGTTTCCCCCATCAATGTGGATGGTAAAGCTGTGGGCGCGATTGGACTTATTTGTTTTACGGATGCACAGGCGAAACTTGTGGAAGAAAATCAACACTCCTATCTAACGTTCTTAACGAAGATGGCAGAAACGATTGCCTTAAAACTTAAGGAACAAGAGTTGCTAGCGGGTCTCGTTTCCTCCAACCACTATCTGAATTCTATTATTGACTGCCTCGACGAAGGGCTACTAACCGCTGATCTCGACGGAAATATTCTTCACTTCAATCAGTCTGCTCAGCGTTTATTCAGCGCCAACTTGCTGACACCACGGAGCAACCTGAACTCCCTATTCGCGGCCCAAATTGTGACAGATATCCTTAAAGTCGCTAAAAATGCAGAAGAAGTAGTCGAACGCGAAGTACATATTGAAACAAAGAAAAATCGGATCCAGATGGTCTTACGTGCCTTGCCCATCGCCGGTGAAGAAGGGGTCAAGAGTATTGCTGTGATCCTTCGGCCGTTTGATGAAATCAGCCAAATCGTCACTCGGCTTAGTCAGCAAAATTCCGGTTATACAATTGAAGATATTTTGGGAAACAGTGAAGCCATGTGCGAAATTCGTGACCGAGCCAAAGTCGTTGCTGCCGGAAAATCAACCGTTTTGATTCGAGGGGAAAGTGGAACGGGTAAAGAAATGTTGGCACGCGCCATTCATAATCTCAGTCCTAGACAACAAGGGATGTTTATGGCGATTAACTGTACGGCGATTCCTGAAGCGTTACTCGAAAGTGAACTGTTCGGTTATGAAGAGGGTGCGTTTACCGGCGCACGTAAAGGCGGTAAAATAGGAAAAATCGAATTGGCCAACAAAGGGACCCTGTTTCTCGATGAAATCGGAGATATGCCCTTATTTTTACAGGCCAAGATTCTCAGGATCTTACAGGAGCGTCAAGTAGAGCGAATTGGTGGAATTACGCCCACTCAGGTTGATGTCAGGGTCATTGCCGCAACGCATCGTAACCTTGAAGAAATGATGGATAAGGGCGAATTTCGGGAAGATCTATATTATCGGATCAATGTCATTCCGATGAATATAAAGCCTTTGCGAGATCGGAAAGAAGATTTGACCGTTTTATGCGAGCATTTTATAAAGTTTTACAATCAACAACTCAATAAAAATGTCCAGAATTTATCCGATGGGTTTCGGCAGAAGTTACGCGAATATATGTGGCCGGGCAATGTCCGTGAACTACAAAATATTCTTGAATATGCGATGAGCTTAACGGACGATTCGACGTTAACGGAGGAACATTTATCCCCGAGACTGAAGCAGTCCGAAAAGTACGACGATTTAGATGGGTTCAATCTGGAAAATCTCGAGCGGGCAACCATTCTTCGTTGTCTCCAAACGTCCGAAGACAGTGTGCGAGGAAAAGAGCGGGCGGCGAAGGCCTTAGGAATCGGTATGGCAACCCTTTACCGAAAGCTGGCACGTTATAACTTTCGGTAATCAAGGTAGTATCACGGTTTCATGGTCTAAGGCACTGAGACCGTGATTTTTTGACTAGACAGTTATCATATTGATAAATATTTATCTAATCGATAAAGACATGTTAGTTATGGGGCAACGTGAACATAGGGTTCGTTAAGAGGAAGTGGGCGGGGTATACTTCTCGTTTTGATAGAGTAATGTTAAGTAATATATACAAGAAGTCGGACATTTAGCCTGTTTTGGTCATTCTGGCTGGGTGGCATGGATTTTGCACAGTCATATAGGAATAATACCAGGATGGAGGGGATTTAATGACTTACAAAGTTGTGGGAAAAAGCGTTAAGAGAGTCGATGCTATTGCCAAGGTGACAGGTAAGGCTAAATATACGGATGATTTTTCTGAAAGAGATATGTTAGTTGGGAAAATCCTACACAGCCCTTATGCGCATGCGATTATTAAAACGATCGATGTGAGTTTGGCCCAGGCGTTGCCTGGCGTGGAGGCTGTTTTAACGTATAAAGACCTACCGAGAATTAGCTATGCTACGTCACTGCCGGGTGTTATAGAGGAAGAAATAGAAGATCAATTAGAGGTAGAACGTTTGAAATTTGGCACGGCAGGACATCCTTATTCGCTCGATCCTGGTCATAGGGACGTAGAGGATCGTCATATTTTGACGAAGAAAGCTCGCTTTGTGGGAGATGCCATAGCCGCTGTGGTGGCGACGGATGAACTGATTGCTGAGAAGGCTCTAAAATTAATTAAGGTCGAATACGAAGTGTTGGAAGCACTCACCAGTACGGATGCTGCGCTCAGAGAAGGCGCCCCGTTGATTCATGAAGGTCGTGAACGAAACATTTTAGCGTCCGGTGGGTTCGCCATCGGGGATGTAGAAGAAGCCTTTGAAGAATCGGATCATGTCTTTGAAGGTGAGTACGAAACGAGTATTGTGCAGCATTGCCATATGGAAAACCAAATCTCTTATGCCTATAAAGACACAGATGGTCGAATTGTCATCGTCACCTCAACACAAATTCCTCAAATTGTGCGCAGGGTCGTTGCTCAAGCACTCGGCATTTCCTGGGGGAAGGTGCGCGTGATCAAACCGTTTGTGGGCGGTGGGTTTGGCAATAAGCAAGATGTTTGTATTGAACCTTTAAACGCGGCGATGACGATTGCGGTGGGTGGAAGACCGGTCAAGATAGACCTGTCGCGAGAAGAGTGTATGATTGACACACGTACGCGCCATGCCTTTAAGTTTAAGATTAAAACGGGCTTTAACCAAGATGGATTAATTAATGGAATTCATATCTCCGCCATCTCAAATACTGGGGCCTACGCCTCGCACGGCCATTCCATTGCGGGGAGCGCTGGGGGGAAATTCCGATATCTCTATCCCACAAAGGCGATGAAATATGACCCCATTACGGTTTACACGAACTTGCCTGTCGCTGGGGCGATGCGAGGGTACGGATGCCCGCAACTATTTTTTGCCTTTGAATCTCATCTTGAAGATATTGCAAAACAACTGGCTATGGATCCGATTGAGATCCGCAGGAAGAACTTAGTGGAGATTGGGTATGTGGACCCTGTCAGCAAAAATAAGGTTACGAGCTGTGGTATCCGAGAGTGTATTGATAAAGGTAAAGCGTTAATCAAGTGGGACGAGAAAAAGGCCTTATATAAAGGACAAAGCGGGGAAAAGCTCAGAGGCTTGGGCATGGCTTGCTTTAGTTACGCCTGTGGAACTTACCCCGTCGCTTTAGAACTTGCAGGCGCACGCATCGTCTTAAACCAAGATGGCTCGGTACAACTGCAAATTGGGGCAACGGATACGGGGCAGGGCAGTGATACAGTCCTTGCCCAAATGGTGGCGGAAGTGTTGAGTCTTCCAATGGAGATGGTGCATGTTCTCTCCACCCAAGACACGGACATTTCGCCCTTTGATACAGGGTGTTACGCGTCCAGACAAACTTATGTTTCGGGCATGGCGGTTGAAAAGTGCGCGCTCGAAGTGAAGGCGAAGATTCTTGGTTTCGCAGCGATCATGACGGACCTTCCGGTGGACCGACTGGAGCTTCTGGATCAAACGATTGTCGATAAACTTTCCGGGGAAAGCCTCCTGACGTTGGAACAAGTCGCCATGCAATCTTATTATGACCGCGACCTTGCCCAGCCGATTACGAGTGATATTTCAAATAATGCCCGTATTAATGCCGTGCCCTTTGGGGTTACCTTTGCCGAGGTGGAAGTCGATATTAGAACGGGAAAGATCAAGGTCTTAGAAATTTACAATGTGCATGATTCTGGTACGATCGTCAATCCGAAAATGGCAGAGGGACAAGTACAAGGCGGGGTAAGCATGGGAATTGGTTACGCCCTGTCAGAGCAGATGCTCTTTGATGAAGTGACGGGTAAACCTCTCAATAATAACCTGCTGGATTATAAACTTCCCACCATGATGGATACGCCCGACATTGGCGCGGCCTTCGTGGAACCTTACGAACCAAGTGGACCGTTTGGCGTTAAATCTCTGGGGGAACCTCCGGTGATTACTCCGGCTCCAGCGATTCGTAATGCCGTCTTGGATGCGACGGGTGTTGCCTTTAATCGGTTGCCAATGAATCCGCAACGGGTCTTTGAAGGTTTCAAAAAGGCTGGATTAATCTAGGAAGGCGGTGATCAGATGTACGATATTATTGGATATTATGAAGCGGAAACAATCAGTGAAGCGGCGGTACTCCTTGCAGAAAACCCGAATTTAAAACTCATTGCGGGTGGAACCGATGTACTCATCAAAATGCACGGCGGAGAGCTTGAAGACACTGAGCTTCTCAGTCTGCGCAAGATAAAAGCTCTACAATGTATTCGGAAAGCTGCGGATGGGACGATTGCTATTGGCGCGATGGCCACCTTTACTGAGGTCTTCAAGGATCCCATTCTACGGGAAGCAATTCCGATTTTAACCGAAGCGGCCATCTCAATGGGCGGGCCACAAATCAGAAATATTGCCACAATCGGTGGTAATGTCTGCAATGGCGCAACCTCTGCAGATAGTGCCTCCTCGTTGTTCACGCTGAATGCCCAGCTGAGATTAGTGGATCATCATGGCGAACGAATGGTTCCGATCCGAGAGTTTTACCTTGGACCTGGCAAGGTGGCGTTGAAAGCAGGAGAAATCCTTACTGAAATCCTCATTTCTCCGGACGATTACCAAGGCTTCGGGGGGCACTATACTAAGTTTGCCATGCGTGAAGCGATGGATATTGCCACGCTTGCCGTCTCCGTGATTTGCAAACTGCAAGGCGAAACGTTTGACCAGGTTAGAATTGGGCTTGGGGTAGCGGGTCCAACCCCATTGAGGTGTCTTGAGGCGGAAGCGTATGCTCAAGGAAAAGAAGTTACAACGGAAACCGTCGCGGAGATTGGAAAGCTCGCGGTTAAGTCTGCCAAAGCGCGAACATCTTGGCGAGCATCGAAAGAATATCGGGAACATCTTGTGGAAGAACTCGTGCAAAGGGGCTTGAAAATAGCCATTGTTAACGCAGGAGGTGCGGAAGTTGTTTAAAAGAATCGCGTTTTCCGTTAATGGCAAAGCCTTTAATATTGAAGTGGATATTCGTGAATCATTATTGGAAATGTTGAGAAATCGTTTAGGGTACACGGGAACCAAAAAAGGGTGTGGGGTTGGCGAATGTGGCGCGTGTAGTGTGCTCATTGACGGTACTCCCTTTGACTCTTGCATTTACTTAGCGGTTTGGGCGGATGGACAGGCAATTACGACGATCGAGGGTATGGCGGCAAAAGACGGTGAACTCTCCGACGTGCAGAAAGCGTTCGTCGAAGAAGGGGCTGTGCAGTGCGGCTTTTGTACCCCTGGCCTTGTCCTCACCACCACGGCTCTGACAGAAAGTGGTAAAGAATATACGCGAGATGAGATTAAGCGAGAACTCTCAGGCCATCTCTGCCGTTGCACCGGGTATCAAAGCATCTTGAAGGCGGCTGAAAAATCGTTAGAAGGACATATTTGCACCTGTGTGGATAGCCCTCATTATAAAGGGAACTTACTTCAGGAGAAGTCTCCAACAACAACGAAGAATTGAAAGAATTAAGGAGCGATGAATATGAGTGATAAGATGGTGCAAATCCCCTTTAAGAAACTGGTTCATTGGATGCTGGAGGAATATAAACGAACTGAAACTATTTTCGGTGTTCCTGAAGTGAAGTTCTTCAGAAAAACAAACGACCAGCACATTTCGCTCTTTGGGGAAACCATGGAAACGCCAGTTGGCCCGGCAGCAGGGCCACACACGCAACTTGCACAAAATATAATTGCTTCTTATTTGAGTGGTAGTCGCTTCTTTGAGTTGAAATCCGTCCAAATCATGGATGAACTAGAATTTCCTAAGCCATGTATTCGAGCGGAGGATGAAGCCTATAACACCGAATGGTCTACGGAGCTGCCAATTATGGGTGCTTTTGAGGAATACGTCAAAGCATGGTTTGCACTTCACGTTCTCCAAAAGGAGCTGTTTAACCAAAGTGATCGCCGTTTTATGTTCAACATGAGCGTGGGGTATGACCTTAAGGGGATTCAATCGCCCAAAGTCGATCATTTCATTGAAGGGCTTAAAGATGCCTCAGATACAGCCATCTTCAAGGAGTGTGTGGCTTCTTTACTTGATAATATTGATCAATTTGATAAAATTGACAAAGCCTTTGTTGAACAGATTTCCCCGACGATTTGCACGTCCATCACCTTATCAACCATGCATGGTTGCCCTCCAGCAGAAATTGAAGCGATCATAAAATACCTCATCAGTGAAAAGAAACTTCATACGTTTGTGAAAATGAATCCGACGCTTTTAGGTTATGAGTATGTGAGGAACACGTTCGATAAAATGGGTTACAAGTATATTGAGCTGAAGGAAGAATCCTTTACGCATGACCTCCAGTTTAAGGATGGCGTTGAAATGTTAAAGAGTCTCAAAGCCTTCGCAGCGGAAAGCCAAAAAGACTTTGGCATTAAGATGTCGAACACCTTGCCAGTAAAGATCACGAGATCAGAATTACCGGGCGAGGAGATGTATATGTCCGGTCGAGCACTTTATCCTTTGACGATTAATCTGGCCTACAAGTTGGCGTCAGAATTTAAGGGTGATCTCAAAATCTCTTATTCCGGTGGAGCGGATGCTTTTAATATTGAACGAATTTTTGAAACGGGTATCCAGCCAATTACGGTGGCCACAACACTGCTAAAGCCTGGCGCTTATACTCGCTTTAAACAAATGGCCGATCTCTTAGATCCACTGATGGCCAATCAACCGTCTAATCAACTCAATATGGATAAGTTAAAAACCCTTGCAGAAAGTGCCTTTGACGATGCTAATCATCTCAAAGAGAAGAGAGATGTGCTCAGTCGTAAGACAGAGCTTAAGCTGCCCGTGCTCGATTGTTTCCTAGCACCTTGTACCGTTGGGTGTCCCATTGAACAGGATGTTCCAGAGTACCTTCGCCTAGTGGGTGAAAAGCGATACGAGGAAGCTTACGATGTCATTGTGTCCAAAAACCCACTCCCCTTCATTACGGGAACGATCTGTACGCATAACTGTATGACGAAGTGTACTCGTTTGGACTATGACGAGTCTGTCCATATCCGTGGGCAGAAATTAGTGGCTGCCGAAAAGGGCTACGCAGGATATATGCAGAAAATATCTGCACCTAAGACCAAATCGTCTGCTAAAGTCGCGGTGATTGGAGCGGGCCCCTCCGGCCTTGCGGCTGCTTATTTCCTTGCCAAAGGGGGCATGGCGGTCACTGTCTTTGATAAACGCCAAAAAGCCGGCGGTACAGTTGAATTCGTGATCCCTGACTTTAGGATCTCGAGAGAAGCCATCAGTAAGGACATTAAACTGATCGAAAAAATGGGCGTTCAATTCCAATTCGGGGTTGATCCGAACGTTTCCGTTGCAGAATATAAAGCTAAAGGGTTCCAGTATGTCTATCTAGCCATCGGTGCAGGTAAGACCAATGCGCTCGAGTTAAAAGGGGATACCCAACGGGTGATGGGCGCCATTTCGTTCTTAGAAACTTATAATGCGAACAAAGCTTCCTTGAAGCTTGGGAAGCGCGTCGCCGTCGTCGGAGGCGGTAATTCCGCCATGGATGCTGCCAGAGCTGCTTTGAGAGTGAAGGGCGTAGAGACAGTCTCCATTATCTATCGCCGGACGAGAGAATACATGCCAGCAGACAAGGAAGAACTCCTCTGTGCAGTTGAAGATGGCGTTATCTTCAAGGAACTTCTGGCGCCTGTTTCTTTGACGGAGAGCGTGCTGAAATGCCAGAAGATGGAGTTGGGTCAACCCGATGCGTCCGGCCGAAGGAGCCCGGTGGCCAAAGCGGGTGTGTTTGAAGAATTACCGATCGATACCGTTTTGTCGGCAATCGGGGAACTAATCGATGTTGACTTATTGAAGAGCAATGGAATTGAAATAGGGGATAAAGGTAAAATCCTGGTGAATGACGAAACACTGGAAACCAGCGTAAACGATGTCTTTATCGGTGGGGATGCTCTCGCTGGACCTTGGACTGTTGTCGGAGCAATTCAGCATGGCACGAAAGTAGCCAAAGCGATTCTAACAAAAGAACAGTTGGAGTTTACACAAAAGTTTGAGTCACGGATTTCCTTTAATCAGGATATTCAGTTGTTAGAAATAGCTGAAAAGAAGGGCGTTATGAAACCAGTCTCCGATCATGAAGAAGAATCAGGCAGATGCTTAGAGTGTAACAAGGTGTGTAACATCTGTGCGGAGGTTTGTCCAAACCGCGCCAACCTCATGATTCAAGTCAAGGGACAAGGTTTAACGAATCTCAATCAGATCCTTCATGTGGACGGAATGTGTAATGAATGCGGAAACTGCGCCACCTTCTGCCCGTATTCAAGTGAGCCATATAAGGTTAAATTAACCTTATTCTGGCGTGAAAAAGACTTTCGGGAAAGTACTAACTCCGGTTTCCTCATCATGGAGGACGCTCCCGATCCGGTTGTCATGCTTCGTCTTGGTGAGGAAATAATCACGGTCAAGTTTAGTCAATTTGGTAAAACAGATGTGCCCATTGATGACGCAATCGCTGCCTTTATTTGGACAGTTATAGAACAGTATGGCTATGTGTATAAAAATTAAATTATAGGCATATTATTATTTAACTCCTCTTCCTCTTTCCTCCTCCCTTTCCCTTCTTTCTTTCTTTTAACGTGAAATAGAAGTTACATTATTCCCCAAACTCCTTAATCGGATAAAAAGCCTGCAACCCTTGATAAATAAGGGATTGCAGGCTTTTTACTTAAAGAGATTCGGATTAAATGACTCGATTGATGGTTAGACGTTAAACTATGCTATTTATCGACATTTTTAGCAGAAGGATAAATGGATATTACGTCGAATTAGCTTATTTAAAGAAGTTATTCACAAAATATTGTTCTTTGCAATAATGGAGGTTATACGAATTGTTGTACTCTGAAAGAGTAGCGCGATTAAGTGCCTATTTTTTATTGTCTGATTTGATGGTTTATGCAGTAAGCGGCGTTTTGGTCGGGTATATGAAATTTTTGAATGATATATCAGTCATTAGCATTAACGCTTATATAAACATGTTAATCATGATCGGACTAATTTTTCTAGGTCTATTGTATCTATCAGGAAATTACGAACCCTCAGAGTTATTGCAGGTTAGTCCCCATCTGTATTTTCGCTCATTACTATATAGCGCTGCTTTTTTCTATGTTATATCCTTTTACTTGCGCAGTGTAAGCTACTCACGTATCTATTTTACCGTTTTCTTCGGAGTTAATTTCATATTGGCTATTATTGTAAGGTTTTTCCTAGCGAGAGCTTATAAATCAAATCTCGGAGATGAGGCAAAACTTCCTCTAGTAGCAATTGGTTTCGAGTTGGGAAATGATAGTCTCTTAGATCAATTGGTCCTGGACATGAGGCTTAGGGTTGTCGCAAATATTTCTCTAACGACGGAAGTGGAAGCAATTGTACAGAGTCATCATGAGCTAGCAAGCACGTTAGGTTTGGTAAGTCAAAGGGAACTGGGAATGTTAGTTTACGAAGAACGAGTAGGGACCTTAGAACCCCTCATTTCCTATTGTGAGTTAAATTATATCCCACTCTATATTGTGCCTTCCGTGAGTCGGTTAATATCAATACCCTTAAAGACCATTAATTATAAGGGTGTTCTCATCTTTGGGCCGCAAGACTTGATTGTTGATGGGGTCTCAAAACGCTTAAAAAGAACGCTGGATGTTGTGCTGGCAGCAGTGGGATTGATTGTTTCCTCATGGCTGATGGTACTCGTTTGGGTAATCGTTAAGCTTAATTCATCAGGACCAGCCATTTTCGCTCAAGAACGGTTAGGATTAGATGGTAAGAAGGTGCGGATTTATAAGTTCAGGACAATGGTCGTGAACTCGGAGCAGCAACTTATGGCTATGCTTAAAAATGAGGGAATCAATAAAGATTATTATGATCATTACAAAATTGAAAATGATCCAAGAATCACAGGCCTGGGCTGGTATTTAAGAAAATGCAGCTTGGATGAGCTGCCGCAGCTCTTTAATATTTTGAAAGGCGACCTAAGCTTTGTGGGACCGCGCCCGATCGTCCCAACGGAAATTGCACGGTATGGTAGCCACGGAAACATGATCCTTCGTGTGAAGCCGGGCCTGACTGGATTATGGCAAGTGAGTGGACGTAACGACGTAACTTATGAAGAACGGATCCAAATGGATCTCTATTACATTCATAACTGGTCGCTTACCCTTGACTTGAAGATAATTTTTCAGACAATTCCTGCTGTATTACATGGAAAAGGGGCAATGTAGGTGAGAGCACTAATAACAGGGGTCAATGGTTTTGTGGGGAAATACCTGGTTCAAGAACTTCAGGGAAAGGGCTACTCCTTGAGTGGGTTAGGAATGGGTCCGTTTGATCTACCGGGAGTTCATTATAAAGAAGTTAATATCCTGAACCGGATTGAGTTGGAACAGGCGATCGAGGAACTCAATCCCGAGTTGGTATTTCATCTAGCAGGGTTAGCGTCAGTCAGCCATTCTTGGCGTGATCCAAAGGCTTCATTTGAAGTGAATGTGATCGGAACGATTAACTTACTGCAGTCATTGAAAGGGAGAGACGTTCGGTCAATCGTTTATGTTGGTTCCTCTGAAATTTATGGACCAGGACGACGTGTTGGAGAAAAATTTTGTGAGACAACGGCACCCAATCCGCAGAGCCCTTATGCCACCTCGAAGTATGCAGCAGAACGCATTGCATTACAGTTGGGTCAGGTGCACAAACTTCCTGTTATCTTAACGCGTCCGTTTAACCATATTGGAGTTGGACAAAATGAAGGCTTTGTCGTGCCTGATTTTGCTCGTCAGATCATAGAGGCCTCAAAGCGAGATGAAAGTATTCGAGTCGGGCGACTTGACGTGTATCGCGATTTCACGGATGTAAGGGATATCGTCCGGGCTTATCGTTTGCTGGCAGAGAAAGGCCAAGCGGGTGAAACCTACAATATTTGTTCTGGCGTGGGACGGAAAATTAGTGACATTCTAGATCTTATGCGGATGGAATATGGAAATTTGAACGTGGAACTTGATGAAAGCAAGATGCGACCCGTGGAGAATATTTACTCCGTAGGGGATAATCAAAAAATACGAACTGCCATTGGTTGGGAACCCCTTTATCCGATTGAGGATAGCTTGAGGGGCATATTAGCCGAGTGGGAACATAAATTACGAGCATAGAAGGGATTGGTTCGATGAAACGTGCATTAATTACTGGGATAACCGGTCAGGATGGTTCTTATCTAACAGAGCTATTGTTAGAAAAGGGTTATAAAGTTTATGGCGTTGTTCGGCGTAAGAGTAAGTTAGATTATGGAACTGTTGAACATCTGAAGAAAGATATAGAATTTATCTATGCCGATATGATCGATATGGCTTCCCTTATTCGGGCCGTGAAGATCTCTCAACCTGATGAGGTGTATAATTTAGCGGCTCAGTCTTTCGTGGCCACTTCTTGGGAACAGCCGTTGGCTACATCCGAGATTAATGCCATTGGGGTCACCAATCTGCTGGAGGCTATCCGAGTCGTGAAGCCCGAAGCTCGTTTCTATCAGGCATCGACGAGCGAAATGTTTGGATTGGTACAGGAGACTCCTCAAACGGAAAAAACCCCTTTTTATCCGCGGAGTCCATATGGCGTGGCCAAGCTCTATGGGCATTGGATTACCAAGAACTATCGGGAAAGTTTCCAGATGTATGCGTGTTCTGGTATTCTGTTTAACCATGAATCCCCGCGCCGAGGTCTCGAGTTTGTCACACGTAAGATTACAGACGCCGTGGCACGAATTAAGAATGGCTTACAGGACACCCTATACTTGGGTAATATGGATTCCAAGCGGGATTGGGGCTACGCGGGAGATTATGTGAAAGCTATGTGGCTGATGCTCCAGCAAAAAGAAGCGGATGATTACGTCATTGCTTCGGGAGAGACTCATCCAGTGCGCGAGTTTGTGGAAATGGCGTTTCGACATGCTGGGTTTGAGTTGGACTGGACCGGAGCGGGTGTCCAAGAAAAGGGATTGGACCGGACAACGGGAAAAGTCCTAGTGGCTGTGGATCCGAGGTTTTTCCGTCCTGCAGAAGTCGAACTACTCCATGGTAATCCTGCTAAAGCCTGTGAGGTATTGGGCTGGGAACGGGCTGTGGGATTTGAAGAATTGGTTCGGATGATGGTGGAGGAAGATCTAAACCGGGTGGGCTGTGAAGCGGCGGGGAGTGCTAAATATGAGCTGGCTCAGAGAACTTTATAACTACCGCTATTTTATTCTAACGTCTATAGTGAACGAGTTTCGTGGGCGATTTGTCCGGAGCCGCCTAGGGGCGGCGTGGATGATCCTTAATCCATTGGCGCAAGTGGTGATCTTCGCGTTTATTCTCTCGACAGTTTTGGCGGCTAAATTGCCGGGTATTGACAATAAATATGCCTATGCCATCTATTTGATGGCTGGAACGGTTGGATGGACACTCTTCGCTGAAATTTTTAGTCGATGCCTAACCGTCTTCATCGATAATGGTAACACCATGAAAAAACTTGTTTTCCCAAAAATTACTCTTCCAGTGATAGTCGCAGGTTCGGCCCTTGTGAACAATGTACTATTGCTTGTGTCTGTAATCGTAATTTTTGCGTTGTTGGGCCATACAGTTTCCTTAGCGATTTTGTGGTTACCGGTTGTTATGATCGTGACAATCGCTTTTGCGCTTGGACTTGGCCTCTTTTTTGGGGTACTTAATGTCTTTATCCGGGACATCGGACAAGTCATGCAAATCATTTTGCAGATTTGGTATTGGTTCACTCCCGTTGTTTATATGGAGTCAATCCTGCCAAAAGGATATGGTAAGTATATAGCCCTCAATCCAATGTACCCTATTATCTCGGCCTATCATAATATATTGGTATTTCAAAAAGCTCCTAACATGACAGGATTAGCAATCGTAGGATGTATATCAGCGGGGTTACTATTACTTGCGGTCTTTGTCTTTCGTCGTGCAAGTGCAGAAATGGTGGATGTATTATGAGTGGTGCATTGATCGTAAGCGGCGTTGCCAAAGCATACCGTCAGTATAAAAGTGAACTTCGGCGTGTTACTTCATGGTTTGTCCCGAGTGTTCAACCCACTAAAGAAACATGGGTGCTCGAAGATATTAGCTTTTCACTCTCTCCAGGAGAGGCTGTGGGGATTATTGGGCAAAATGGTGCCGGTAAAAGCACACTCCTGAAGATCATCACGGGTACGACTAAACCCACCAAGGGAAGCGTGCAAGTGAATGGTAGGATCGCCGCGATTTTAGAACTAGGAATGGGATTTAACCCCGACCTTACTGGCCGTCAAAACGTCTATCACTCGGCAGGATTAATGGGTTATATTAGCGAACAGATCGATACTGTCATTGAAGATATTGAGGCATTTGCCGAGATAGGCAAGTATTTTGAAGAGCCAGTGCGCACTTACTCGAGCGGGATGCAGATGCGTGTGGCTTTCTCAGTTGCGACGGCTTTCCGTCCTGATACTCTGATTATCGATGAGGCCCTTAGTGTGGGAGACACTTACTTTCAGCACAAAAGTTTTGACCGAATCCGTGAGTTCCGCGAACAAGGGACAAGCCTTCTATTTGTTTCACACGACACAGGAGCAATCCTAGCCTTATGTGATCGGGCTATCTTACTTGACAAGGGTCGCCTGCTCAAAGACGGCCAACCGGAAGAGGTAACTGACTACTACAACGCTTTAATCGCAGAGAAAGCAAACAGCACGATAGAACAAGTAGTCATGGAAAACGGCGGTATAGAGACACGCTCTGGCACAGGTGAAGCTAAAGTAGAGGAGATCGCCCTCATTAATGCCAAAGGTGAAGTTGCTGAATATATCGGAGTGGGAGAGCCAGTGGAGCTACGCATTAAGGTCATGGTTTATCAAGCTTTGGAAACCTTAGTGCTGGGCTATGGAATCAAAGATCGTTTGGGTCAAGTGATGTATGGGACAAACACCTGGCATACGAAGCAAGTTATCAAGAAACCAAATGTCGGAAGTGAGTACGAATTCGTCATTTCTTTTCGAGCAAACCTAGGAGTGGGCAGCTATTCTGTTCAGACCGCATTGGTGGATAGCGATACACACCTTACGGCTAACTACGAATGGCGTGACCTTGCCTTGATTTTCAATGTTGTAAACATTGGTAAAACACATTTTGACGGTTGTCTGTGGATTGAATCGAAGATAACCATAGAGGAGACGAATGCTAAATGAGTTTTGTTTCTTATGCCCAGAATTTCGAAGATGTCATGCTCATGCGGGCGCTCAAGGATGTTGAGGTAGGGTTTTATATCGATGTTGGTGCCAATGATCCACATCAAGACTCTGTAACCAAGGCATTTTACGAAGCTGGCTGGCGGGGCATCAATATTGAGCCCATATCTCAGTGGTTTGATAAATTGGCACATGAACGGATAAGGGACATCAACTTACAAATTGCTGCGGGTGCTCACACTGGAGAGTTGATTATTTACGAACTTAAAGATACTGGTTTATCTACTATGGATAGAGCTCTGGCTGAAAGGCATGAGGCAGAGAGAGGTTACCAGAAGATCGAACGCAAAGTGCCTATGAATACCCTCACAGAGATATGTGCCAACCTGCATACATCACCCATCCATTTTCTAAAAATAGACGTCGAGGGTGCAGAAAAGCAAGTGATTGAGGGGATTGACTTTTCCGTACTCAGGCCGTGGATTGTCCTAGTAGAGTCAGTGCTGCCGAATAGCCAAATAGAAGACAATGAAAAATGGGAGCCTATCTTACTGAATGCAGGTTACGAGTATGCCTACTTTGATGGGCTGAATAGATTCTATATTGCTAGAGAACACTCAGAACTTAGAGATAGTTTCAAAACACCTCCTAATTATTTCGATGGTTTTGTCTTAAGTGGAGATGCCACTGCTCCTTTCTGTAATCTTGTTCTAGCCCAGGCAAAGAAAGATGCCGCTGAGTCATCCGCTGCTAATACCCGTGTTCAATTTCTAGCACTACAGCTTAACGAAGTAAATCAAACACTTGTAGACCGTGAAAAGGTACTTCAGGATATGCAGGTCGAGTCAGGCATAGCAAAAGCCAAAATAAACGAACTTAACCAAATCCTTCAAGGGGTTAATAACAGCAAATCCTGGCGTATCACCTTTCCACTGCGCATAGTTATGAAATTATTTAGGTTACTATTTTCATTTTTGATACGGTCGATACGCTGGATATTCGCTCAGCCCAAACGCATTGCAAAACGCCTTCTACGCGTGGTGATACGCTTTGTACTTGAAAGATCAAGTTTAAAAGCTGAGGGCATACTCTTGCTCGCCAATCGACCTAAACTCAAAGCCCGTCTGAGGTCGCTGGCTGCCAATAATGGCGAACTAAAGCCCATACCTTTGCAAACAAAGCACATGATGGGTAACCCAGATCTTTCTAAGATGACATACCGTGCACAATGCATTTACGATGAACTTAAAGATGCTATTGCTAAACAACGATAGGGGGACAACTGATGTATAAATGTATAGGACATTATTTTATTTTGAGTTGTTCTTAACTACACACTTAATGGCCACTCATACTAACAAAGAAACAGGAAGTGATAGGCTTTGAAAATAGCTCTAGATATGAGAGCTCGTCCAAGGTCAGGAGTGGGAAATTATAGTCGAAATCTTCTTAATAAGCTCTCAGTGATATTTCCTAATAACGAGACAATATCAGTTTCAGATGAGATTATTATCAGTCGAAGAAAATATTCTGGTATTATATCGAGAATAAAACGACTGTGGTGGGAACAAATATCTTTACCAAAATTTCTTTTACAGAACAAAGTGGATATCTTACATAATCCAATGAATTATGGTTTGTCAATAAGGAAGGTCTGTAAATCAGTTGTTACGATTCATGATGTGATACCTTTAGTTTTTAAGGAGATATATCTTGAACGGTACATCGAACGTGCTTATTACCATATGGCGATGCAGATAGCATTGCGAAGAAGTGATGCAATAATAACAGATAGTGTTTTCTCAAGAGATGAAATAATTAAATATTTGTTTGTTCCTAAAGAAAGGATACGAGTGATATACCTGGCTTGTGGAGAAGAATTCAAGCCTACTTCTGATCCTTTGTTGCAGATGATTCCAGCTACTAAATTTGGGCTGAAACGACCTTTCATTTTAACCATGGGAGGAAATGAACCCAGAAAGAATGTCGCCCGTTTGAACAATGTCTTCAGACGTTTAAGTGATAGACTGGGAATAGATCTTGCCGTCATTGGCGGTAGCTGGAGAGGGACGGAGTTAAACCCCAATTCTCAAGGGTCCGATAATATTTTTCACCTAGGTTCCGTAGATCAGCAGGATTTAATCGCATTATACAATATGGCTGAATTATTCGTATTTCCATCTTTATACGAAGGTTTTGGTCTCCCAGTTTTGGAGGCAATGGCTTGTGGCACACCTGTGGCGGCATCTAATACATCTTCTATCCCGGAGGTAGCAGGGGATGCCGCCGTGCTTTTCAATCCACTAGATGAAGAAGATATGTTCAAGACTATTTTAAGTATAATGGAGAGTAGTGAAATAAGAGCGAAACTTAAGTTAAAAGGGTTAGAAAGAAGTAAAATGTTCACTTGGGAGAATGTGTTGTCTCAGACCATGGTCGTTTATCAAGAAGTTTTATCTTAGATAATACTTCTTGATAAAATTTAGATAAACTAATATACGTAGAAACTCATTCGACCTCAGAAAACGATTTCCTAAATATATGATTTAAGAAAAGTGCATGGCATTAGTTGCAGTCTCTAGCAGAATAACAACAAACGAAAGAAAGGATTAAATTATGCGCATAGTTCTGGACCTTCAGGCATGTCAATCAGATTGCCGTTTCCAGGGAATTGGTAGATATTCAATGGCTCTAGCTCAAGCAATGGCCCGTAACGCAGGAAAACATGAAGTCTGGTTGATTTTAAATAACCTTTTTCCGGAGACTATTAACGGAATACGACAAGAATTTTGTGATTTAATTCCCAAAGAGCACATAGTGGTTTTTCATGTACCAGGTCCGGTTGCAGAGTATGATCTTGCTAATTTCTGGAGAACTAGAGCGGCGGAACTTGTGCGGGAGCAATTTCTGGCTAGTATAAATCCAGACATTGTCCATGTTGCTAGTTTATTCGAAGGCTGGAGCGAGGATGTGGTGACTTCTATTGGCTCATTGGGGCGGGATGTTGCTTCTTCGGTTACGCTATATGATCTCATTCCGATGCATAACAGTGAAAATTATTTGCCAAATCAATTAATGAAGGATTGGTATGCCCGTAAACTACAGTCCATTAAAAATGCGAAGCTTGTATTAGCAATTTCGGATTATTCCCGCTTAGAAGGGATAGCCGCTCTCAATTTAGTTGATGACCACGTTGTGAATATTTCTGCAGCAGTAGATAAGAGATTTCATTCTATGGCTATTTCCGCTGAGATTCAGGGTAGAATAACACTCGAATATGGACTTACTCGCCCTTTTATAATGTATGCACCTAGTGGCTTTGATGCTCGTAAGAACGTTAAGGGGTTAATAACGGCTTATGCGCAACTCCCTTGGCGTCTTAGAAAACAATATCAATTAGCTTTAGTCGGCAAAATACATACAGAAGACTATCGAAGGCTCAATGAGCATATCTCAAGGCTGGGACTTGAGAAAAATGAAATTATATTTACAGGTTATTTAACTGACGACTACCTAGTTTCACTATATAACCTATGCAGACTCTTTGTCTTTCCATCCTTGTATGAGGGTTTCGGTTTGCCAGCATTGGAAGCTATGGCATGTGGAGCACCAGTCATTGGGTCTAATACTACTAGCATTCCTGAAGTGATAGGCATGAAAGATGCGCTGTTTGATCCAAACAACTCTAAGTCGATATCTCAGGCTATCTATCGTGTATTAACCGATGAAGCGTTTGAAAAAACACTCCGAGAGCATGCGATGATACAGGTGTCTAAATTTTCATGGGATGATTCAGCAAAACGTGCATTGGAAGCGTTTGAAGAGTCCCATGGATCTCTTCAACATACAAATCGACATAGAAATTGGAAGATTGGTGTAGATGAGGAGCTATACCAGAAAGTGATAGGCTCTTTGGCGAGAATTAATATCAGTGACAGTTCGGATTCTGTTATCGATGGGGATCTTATTATAACTGCAGATAGTATTGCAAAGAATGAAACTACCTTAGCTAATGCTATTCGTGCATGTGAGTTGGCAAAGTCCATTACATGGCGTATAGAGGGGCCTTTTGATAGCACTTATAGTCTTGCGCTCCTTAATAGAGAAACAGCACGAGCACTCGTGAAACTGGGACATAATGTCAGCCTACACTCGACGGAAGGTCCTGGTGATTTCCTACCTAACCCAGATTTCTTAAAAAATAATCCTGATTTAGCTTGTTTATATACCGCAAGTCTTAAATTACCACTAGAGTCTAACGAAGTAGTTAGCCGTAATCTTTATCCCCCTCGTGTAAACGATATGTGCGCTAGAATAAACCTATTACATCATTATGCTTGGGAAGAATCTGGATTTCCTCAAGAATGGGTAGATAACTTTAACTATTCCTTACAGGGCATTACTTGCCTATCACATCATGTTGAGAAAATCCTCATTGACAATGGTGTTGAGGTACCACTAGAGACTTCCGGCTGTGGTGTAGACCATTGGGAGAGCATAATTCCTGATACAAAGTTTACTATTGAGGCACGTCGTTTTAGATTTTTACATGTATCGTCATGTTTTCCCAGGAAGGGCGTTGACATATTGTTGGATGCTTATGGGACTTTATTTAGCGATACCGATGATGTGTCACTCGTGATAAAAACATTCCCAAACCCTCATAATGAAGTACACCAAATGCTTGCCCAGCGGCGAAGCGTGAATGCAAAGTTCCCGCATGTGCTAATTATTGAAAAAGACTTGAGCAATTCTGAATTAAAAGCTTTGTATCAGCTATGTAATGCATTAGTTGCACCCAGTCGGGCGGAGGGTTTTGGTCTCCCTTTGGCCGAAGCCATGTTGACAGGATTGCCTGTGATTACGACAAACTGGGGTGGCCAATTAGATTTTTGCAATAACGAAACTGCTTGGATGGTGAATTTTCAATTTGAACGTGCGGAAACGCATTTTGCCTTATTTGATTCTGTATGGGCTGAACCAGATGTGCATGATCTTTCTCGGGCTATGCAGGAGGTATACAGCTTGGACTCGGATGAAACGAGTAAGCGTGTCAAAAATGGGCGTAGGTTTTTACTTGATGAGTTTTCTTGGATTCATGTAGCCGATAGGTTAGTCTCTTCGGCTCGCAAATGGTCAAAAATACCCAACGTTCCTAAGCCTAAAATAGGATGGGTGACTACTTGGAATGTGCGCTGTGGCATTGCATCGTATTCTGCTCATCTAATAGGAAAAATGCCGGGTGAAGTTACTTTGCTTGCTGCTCAAACGAACGAACTTACTCATCCAGACCAAGATAATGTCTTGCGCTGTTGGGATGCTGATGGATTAGATAATTTGGATTCACTAGATGAAACAATTGAAAGACTTGGTATAGATACACTTGTAGTTCAATTTAATTACGGCTTTTTCGAGTTTAGTCATTTTGTGCGATTCGTTACTAAGCAAATCAAGGCGGGACGAATTGTCATAATCACTTTCCATGCAACCACAGATCCTTTACATGCTCCTGATAAAAAAATCGAACTACTAAGAGATATGTTATCGTGCTGTGATCGTATTTTTGTCCATTCCGTGCACGATCTTAATCGTCTCAAGGCAATTGGACTAATTGATAACGTTGCTCTCTTTCCGCATGGCGTTATTGATTATTCTCCATCTTCTAAAGCAGATATTTCTAGAAGTGGACCGCGGATCATTGCGTCGTACGGATTCTTTCTACCTCACAAAGGTCTAATCGAATTAATTGAGGCGGTGGCATTGATGGTGCACTCTGGAGAGAATATACAGCTATTGATGATCAATGCTCAGTATCCCAGTCCTATATCTGAAGGGCTGATCAGTCAGGCACTCTCTTGTATTAAATCGTATGGTATTAACGAAAGAGTTGAACTAATTACTAATTATCTTACTGATAATGAAAGCCTAGCTTATTTATCTAAAGCTGATTTAATTGTTTTCCCTTATCAGAATACAGGCGAATCTTCGAGCGCTGCAGTTCGTTATGGGATTGCTACTGGGTGTCCTGTGGCGGTTACACCGCTTGAGATATTCGAAGATGTTGGTCCTGCCGTGTTGAGGCTTCCCGGTACAACGCCAGAAATGTTAGCGCTAGGGATGAAACAGTGTCTCACTGATATCATTAATCAGTCTGAAAACGTGAAGAGATTGTCTGAGGGCACCAGGTCATGGAGAAAATCACATGTTTATTCACACTTGTCAAAACGGTTATATGGAATTATTGTTGCGCTCCATCGTAAAAAAATGAGTGATAGACATCAGTAAGGACCTTGAAGTAATGTAGTTCTGGGACAAGGGGGAATGCATTTGTGAAGTTTAACTTTATTAAAAAGGCTTCTAAAACATTAGATATCAGCGATTGCTTTTATTTTTTGTTTCGCGTCAATATATGTGGTAATAAATAATATAATAATTTAATTGCTTGGATATGCGCGATTATATTGGCAATAGCTATTTGGGCTATTTATAAAAAATATAAAGATAAAATTATTACCTTTATTATGAATTCAGTGTCTCACATGGTAATGGGAATTGTACGTATTATTCTGGGCTATCGAACGTCGATGATTTTCCTTATGGAGAAAGGAGTATAGATGAATAGAAGGTTAATCAATAGTCACCATGTGCTAACAGGCCTGAGTATTGTTGCCGCTTGGGCGTTTATGCTTTTTATAAATGGTGCCGTGCCCTTTTGGACAACACCGACGCTGGGACAGGCTGTTTGGACGACGGGGTTTTCACTCTCGTTTATTCAAAATTCGTTGGTTACTATTCATGCAACAAATTTTGGTACTCCCTCCCCGGCTTCAATGGCCTTTGGATTGGCGGGTGCCTATCCGACTGGTTTGTTGATCGCGATAGGGCTACATCCATCAGACGCATATACGGTCATGATTGGAGCTTGGCTATCTGTGGCTTTCTGGGGGGCTTGGCGGTTGGGGCGTTTCCTGGGGCTGTCGGCAGCCTTAGCTGCGTTGGGAGCCCTGTTGTGGACGAGCACCCCCATCATTTGGGCACATGCAGGCTATTCAATGGTTAGCCTAGGGATTGCTTTGTTGCCATTCTATTTCTCGACTGTAGTGATCTTTCTTGTGAATACGGTGACGATGGGGCGAGTCAATTTGAAGTCGGTGATTGGATACTTGTTGGTTCCGATTATCGCCGTATTCATGGATGGCTACAGTTTTATGTTTTTTGCTGTTGGATCGAGTATCCTCGCGGGCTATATTTTTGTTCAACATAAAGAGATGCGCACTTATTTAATAAAACATGCAGTTCCCATTCATGTTTTGGCCTTTGGTTTGGCTTATGGGCTTTACACGCTATACATGGGCAAGGCAGATTTTAGTCTTGCCTCCTTGGATTTCTTTCGCGGATGGGGGCTTGATCTCTCGTTTATCGCCATCCCAACGAAGGGCATGCTTTGGTTATGGGATTCACTGGGGCTAAGTGTTTCTCGTTCAGATGCACAGTTTTTTGGTGACGTGTCTGTATGGGTAACAACATTCTCCCTGCCCTTGATTATATTGGGTATGGTGGCTTGGTGGTCGGTCCGAAAAAGCTCACGCTTAGCTACTGGTTTTTTGATTTTGGCATTATTTGGGTTTTATATGGCTCTAGGTCCCTCGTTGAAGGTTGATTCAACCAAACCAGGGTCTTTACAAATTGCTCAGCCCAATCAATTAAGTGCTTTGATGCCTGCTGACCTTGCTATTGGACCCACAGGTAATGCCGTTTTGTCTGAATTTGTTCCCGGCATTAGGAATATGCGTGCGAGCTATCGCTGGAGTGCCTTAGGGATGTTTGGATTTTGGGCGTTGGTGTTGTTACTTTTAGTGCAAAAACGATCTAAGCCAGCACAAATGCTTATTATAAGCTTGATTGGTTTTCTGATTTTGAATAACTTGCCGAACCTTTCTGATCAATGGCAGGCCGCTGAACACAACCGTAGTATGTTCTTGGCGCTGGATCAGGATCTTGTGAAACCGTTTTCGCAAGATCTTAATCCCGGCGAAACCGTTGCTTTTGTTCCGTATCGGAACGATTTTATGGTAAATTACTTGGCTCCGAGGTTAGGGATTAAAACTTTTAACGTGGGTGGAGACAAGAATCTGGATGAAGCACACACGCACTGGCCGTTCATCATGCAGCAGTTCCAGATGGGGCAGGTTGATCCATGGTTCTCCAGTCGCGTAGCACAGTTGCTCGCAAAGGGAGAGGCAAATGCCGTGGTATTACCATACATTGACATGCTTAAGGCGGCTCATGCTTGGCCGTATCCAGACGAATATCAGGCTGCTCTCGAGCCGGTCGAGAAGAAATTTAAGGCGTCAGAATTATTTGATGTTGTCCACCGTCAACATTATGCGGTAGTGCGACTTAAACCCGCTTATGCAGCACAAGCAGATTCGCCAGTTCTTCTAGATATGTTAATGACAGATATGCCCAGCCCACCATTTGGTCTCAAGGTTGATAATTTCTCAGCTGATTCCTCGTTGCATCAAGTTGGTCGAGTTGATAATGGTGTCATGGTTACGACGGGGCAAGCCGGGTTTTTGGCTTTCGGCCCGTATCAGCCTCTTAATGCCGGTCACTATCGTCTAACAGTTAAGGGCAAGGCTGATGCAGTTAAGGGGGCATGGGTGGATGTGGTATCCCATAAGGGTATACTTCAACATACAAAATTCCCGCTCTCAATTGCAAGTAACGGTTCCGACGGTGTATTGGTTACTGGTGAAGTGACGCTTGTTGCGTCCGTCGAGGACTTCGAGGTGCGGGTCTATGTTAGCGCATCAGATGTGTTACGGATGGATGGATATGAGCTTGTTGCATTGAAATCAAAATGAAGTAATGGTAACTGGGGGATAAGATGGCTAAGAATGCAGAAGAAGTTGTGAATATCCAAGGTACACGATCCCAACCAAAAGTGGCCATAGTACACGAGTGGTTGACCAATATGGGCGGTTCTGAACAGGTGGTGAGTGTCCTTTTGGAACTTTTCCCTGATGCTCCTGTCTATACATCCATTTACGAACCTTCTAACTTGGTACCTAGTCTGGCTGAGGCTGATGTTCGTCCCTCCTTCTTACAACATTTGCCCAAGTTCTTACGCAAACATCAGAACTTGTTGCCTTTAATGCCTTATGCCTTTGAACAGTTTGACTTAAGTGACTACGATTTAGTTATCAGTAGTTCTTCGTCTTGTGCGAAAGGGGTAATTACCGGGACGAAGACGATTCATGTCTGCTATTGTTATACACCGATGCGTTACGCTTGGGATTTTTATCATTTGTATATGAGATCCATAAAGGGTGTAAAGCGTTGGGTGGCAATTTGGTTAATGCATAGAATTCGTTTGTGGGACCGGCTAAGTGCTGATAGGGTCGATCATTTTATTGCCATTTCTCATGCGGTTCAGGATCGAATACAAAAGCATTATAGACGGGAATCACGCGTGGTCTATCCACCCGTGAATATCGACCGATTTATATCTTCTTGTGTAAGGGCAGAGTTTTATCTAGTTGTCTCGAGATTAGTAGGGTATAAAAGGGTTGAGCTAGCGATCGAGGCCTGTCACCGTATAGGGCGTCACTTAATTGTGATCGGTGATGGTGAGGAACAAAAACACTTAAAAGCCATGGATCAAGGTAAAGGAGAAACCATTAAGTTTATGGGTCACCAGAGTGACCAGGTGGTTGCGGATTATTTATCCCGTGCTCTGGCCTTTCTGTTTCCTGGGGAAGAGGATTTTGGCTTAACGATGGTTGAAGCCTTGGCATCGGGTTGTCCAGTGATTGCTTATGGTCAAGGTGGAGCGATAGATATTGTAGAAGACGGTGTAACGGGTGTGTTATTTAAGGAACAAAGTGTCGAGGGGATGATGGCTGGGATATTGCACTTTGAGGAATTGAACGGACAAGGTCAAGGGAATTTTGATCCCTCCTTGTTAAGGCTGAGAGCAAAGGAGTTTAGTAAAGAAAATTTCAAGAAGTCTTTGATCAGTGCCTTAGTGGAATTGGGGGTACTATAGAAATCTTAAGGGGTGTTTAAGATGAAACTTATCTTACTTTCGGGTGGTTCTGGCAAACGGCTCTGGCCTTTATCAAATGATGCAAGATCGAAACAATTTCTTAAAGTATTACAAAATGAGCAGGGAGAACCAGTTTCCATGGTACAACGGGTGTGGGAACAATTAGAATCGGTGGGTCTGGCTAATTCCTCCTTGGTGGCTACTAGTAAAGCGCAAGTCGATTCGATTCAACGGCAATTGGGGCAAGATGTAACGACGATTGTTGAACCAGAGCGCAGGGATACTTTTCCGGCGATTGCCTTAGCAGCTGCTTATCTTTATTCTGTGGAAAAGACGGGATTAGATGAGACTGTTGTCGTCTTACCGGTGGATCCCCATGTCGAAGTTGGTTTTTTCAGTAAGATTAAAGAGTTGGAGAAGGTACTAGAAGATTCCAATGCTAATTTGGCACTCATCGGAGTATCTCCAACGTTTCCTTCGGAAAAATATGGTTATATAGTGCCTGAACTTAATGAGGAAAACCGACTTTATTCTAGGGTAAATCATTTTAGAGAAAAACCCGATGGAATTGCTGCTAAAGAACTTATTAAGCAACATGCCTTATGGAATTGTGGCGTGTTTGCCTTTAAACTTAGTTTTCTCATTTCCCACCTTTCCCAGAAAGGTCTTCCAACGGACTACTATGAATTGCTGCAGCAATATAATGTCTTACCTAAAATTAGTTTTGATTATGAAGTTGTAGAAAAAGCTGAGCATATTGTAGTTCTCAGATATGATGGAGATTGGAAGGATTTAGGAACCTGGAATACCTTAACGGAGGAAATGCCGAATTGTCGGGTGGGCAATGCAATTTTAAGTGAAAGCTCGCATAATACACATGTTATTAACGAGTTGGATATTCCAGTCGTGGTTCTTGGTATCTCCAACGCAGTTGTGGCGGTAAGTCCCGATGGAATCTTAGTCACGGATAAAGACTCCAGCCCGATGATTAAGGACTTCGTGGGTAAGTTTGACTTGCGTCCGATGTACGAAGAGAGACGCTGGGGATGGTACCGAGTTTTAGACCGTACGGTGTTTGAGGGAGGTCATGAGGTTCTGACTAAGAGACTTAGCATAATCGCGGGCAAGAATTTCAGTTATCAATATCATAATCATCGAAGCGAGGTTTGGACCATTATTGGTGGGGAAGGGCAATATGCGCTTAACGGGGTTGTTTGTCGTGTAAAGCAAGGAGACGTGTTAAATATTCCGATTGGAGCTAAACATGGCTTGCGAGCCGTTACTGGTTTGGAGTTAATCGAGGTCCAAATGGGTAGTGATCTTGTTGAGGAAGATATAGTTCGAATTTACATGACGTGGGAAGAAGTTGAGGATCACTGTACTTGGGCTGAGTAAGTATATTACCAGTGGATTGAAGGAAGAAGACGAAGAAAATGAAGTTGATCATTCAAATACCCTGTTATAACGAGGAGCAAACACTGGAACAAACGTATAATGACCTCCCTCAAAATATTAACGGGATTGATGAAATAGAGTATCTAATTATAAATGACGGTAGTTGTGATAGAACTGTTGAAGTGGCGAGAGAACTAGGGTTTCACCATATAGTATCCTTTAAGCAAAATAAAGGCTTAGCTAAGGGATTTATGGCGGGGATTGATGCTTGTTTGCACCATGGCGCAGATATTATTGTCAATACGGATGCGGACAACCAGTATTGCGGCGCTGATATTGAGAAGTTGGTGCGTCCGATTCTGGAGGGAAAAGCAGATTTCGTAATCGGCGAACGCCCAATTAACAAGACGCAGCATTTCTCCTGGAAAAAAAAGAAATTCCAGTACGTTGGAAGTTTGGTGGTGCGGTTAGCATCGGGGACCAAGGTTCCCGATGCTCCCAGCGGGTTTCGCGCCTATTCTCGGGAAGCGGCACTGCGTCTAAACGTGGTAAACGAATATACATACACTCTGGAAACGATCATTCAGGCTGGGCACAATAAAATCGCCATGACTTCCGTTCCCATCCGGACTAATCCAGAGACAAGGGAATCTCGCTTGTTTAAAAACATGTGGACTTATATGAAACGCTCGTCCTCGGTGATTATCCGTTCCTTTATGATGTACAGGCCCCTTAAATTTTTTAGCACATGGGCGACCATTGTTCTTCTACTGGGTATAGCCTTGGACGTTAGGTTTCTCTTATTCTATATGAGTGGCACAGGTGAAGGACATATTCAGTCCTTGATTTTGTCTGCTGTTTTGATTCTAGTGGGTGTGCAGATCCTTATCGTCGGATTGCAAGCGGATATTATTGCCGGCAACCGCAAGATACTGGAGGATGTGCAATATAGGGTGAGGAAGATCGAGTGTTCCAAAGAAAAAGACTTATTGGTTTTGGCGGATTTTGTGGCGGATTTCGTGCTGGATAATCGAATTTCGATGAAAGAGGTTTCAGTATTAGATGATCTCAGGTCAAAAAAGACGGGCAGTGGTGTATGAAAATCACACAGGGTGAAATGGAATAACTGGTTCGACAATGCGTTAGTATAGCGTACTAAATTAATATTTGGAAAGGACTACAAATATGGCTGATCAAGGTGCAGAAGGGTTACTCTCCCCTATTCTACGCACGCATCGCCTTCGTGCAGCACGCCCTCATCTTGCTGGGGACGTGCTGGATTTTGGCTGTGGTTCCGGTTCGCTGGCTGCTTATGTCCAGGCTGATTGTTATATTGGCGTTGATCGTGATGAACGTTCACTAATGTTAGCAAGACGCCGTTTTCCCAATCACAGATTTGTGAGTGATATTGATGCTGTGCATGGTGAATTATTTGATACAGTGGTCGCATTAGCAGTCATAGAGCATATCATAGATCCAGTAGATTTTTTGCGCCTGTTGACAAGTAGGCTTGCGGATCATCCAGAGGCTAAAATTATCTGTACAACTCCTCATCCATCCATGGGTTGGGCCCATACAGTCGGCGCAAAGATTGGATTTTTTAGCAAGCATGCCAATGAGGAACATGAAGACCTATTAAACTGCAATGCGCTTGAGAAGGTGGGCAATGGGGCTGGCTTGAGGCTTGTTTTGTATCGCCGCTTTTTGATGGGTGCTAATCAAATCGCTATTTTTAAACGCTAAACTGATAGATAAAGCCTCAAATGATGGGCGGTAAGACAATGTGAAGACGATTGAGCGTGAAGAATTACTCAATAAAGTAAAATTATTTTTGCCTTGGGTGGGGGGCTTACTTTCACTTGTCGGCGTACTTTTCGTAGCGAAACGACTGGTCGGTTATGGAGACGAACTTGACTTGTCTCGGTTACAGTCTGTCGATTGGTTGGTTCTGTCAGTCCTCTCCATCTTATACGCCATGATGAATGTAGCGCTCGTGTTGGCGTGGCAACAAATTTTAAAATTTTTAAAGACACCTCTTGGCTTTTGGCAAGCTGTTCGTGTTTATGGCATGTCGCAACTCGCCAAGTATGTTCCCGGCAATATATTTCATCTCGCTGGCCGGCAAGCTTTGGGCATGGCGGCTGGAGTTCCTGGGTGGGCTTTGGCAAAATCCTCCGTGTGGGAACTGGGACAGATTGCGACAGTTGGTGCTTTGTTTGGGCTTTTGGCTCTGCCTATGTGGTGGCAGGGCATCCCCATTCTTGCCGCCTTGGTGCTTTTTGCTCTTGTGGTAATCGTCATGGGTGTAGCGGCTAGACGGTGGCTTGAGCCTTCAATAGCCTTGGCGCTGGGCTGGCATGTATTATTTCTAATGGTAACCGGATTGATATTTGGCGGGGTACTTTCACTGATTTCACCAGCTTCCTTAACTTCTGGGATGATGGTGGGACTGGTCGGGGCTTTTGTCATAGCATGGCTGGTTGGAATGCTTACACCAGGCGCGCCTGCCGGTGTAGGCGTGAGGGAATTGGTTCTATTATTTTTGTTGAAGGGTGTGGTACCAGAGGCGGATTTATTGCTGGCCGTGGCGATAGGGCGGGTGGTGACGGTGACGGGGGATTGTATATTTTTCTTAAGTGCCGCTTGTCTCAGAAGAAGTCGTAAAGTTGAATAGAAAAAGGTTAATTGGCATTAACAAGATGGAAAATTTGGTGCAGGAGTGTTAATCTACAGAATATTCAAAAGGAGAACAATGTTATGTTCAATATAGGGGTTATCGGCACAGGCTATGTCGGTCTTGTGCAAGGCGTTATCATGGCGGAATTCGGCATGAACGTTATCTGCATGGATGTAGTAACGGAAAAGATTGAACAGCTGAAAACGGGCATCTTACCCATCTACGAGCCTGGGCTCAAGGAACTGTTGGACAAGAACGTTGCGGCAGGCAGATTGCACTTCACCGCAGACATGCAGGAAACGGTGGAAAAGAGTGATGTCATTTTTATAGCGGTTGGAACACCGCCCCAAGTCGGCGGAAGCGCAGATCTGCAATACGTTAAAGCTGCTGCTAAAAACATTGGTGAATACATAAATGATCACAAAGTCATTGTGAACAAGTCTACAGTTCCAGTCGGTACCGGAAAATCGGTGCAGGATATTATTCAGGAGGAGCTTGACAGACGGGGCGCCAGTTTTGAGTTTGATATCGTATCCAATCCTGAATTTCTCCGTGAGGGCAAGGCGGTTCATGACTGCCTGACGCCAGACAGAGTTGTTATCGGAGCCGAAAGTGAAAAAGCAGTTGAGATTATGAAAAAGGTATATGATGTCCTCTATATCAATCAGACACCTTTTCTAATTACCAATCTTGAGACAGCGGAAATGATTAAATACGCTTCCAATGCTTTTCTGGCAGTGAAGATATCCTTTATCAATGAGATGGCGCTGCTGGCGGATAAGGTCGGTGCTAATATTCAGGAGATTGCGCGGGGTATGGGAATGGATGGTCGGATTTCATCTAAATTTCTACATGCGGGCCCCGGTTACGGAGGCTCCTGTTTTCCAAAAGATACCAAGGCAATCGCAGATATTGCCTATAAATATGATGAGCAAATGCTGGTAATCGAAGCTGCCATCAAGGCGAATGAAAAGCAGAAGCAGAAGATGAGCGAAAGAATTATCAGTGCTGTTTCGCAAGAGGTTCCCATTGAAAGCGCCACCTTTGCAATATGGGGCCTATCTTTTAAACCGGAAACCGATGATATGCGGGATGCTCCTTCTATAGACATTATTCGTGCCCTTATAAATGGGGGTGCAAGGATTCGTGCCTATTGTCCCGAGGGCATGAAGGAGGCAAAATGGAGATTAAAAGATACAGAGGACTTTATTACGTATTGTAAAAACGAATATGAAGCTGCTGAGGGGGCGGATGCAATTATTCTTATGACTGAATGGCATCAGTTCAGAGGTGCCTATCTAGACAAAGTTAAGTCTGTTATGAAAAACAACTATTTCTTTGATTTGCGTAATGTCTTTTCTAAAAATATTGAGGTTAAAAAGATGTTCAAATATTCAGGCGTTGGATGCTAACAGTTCCACAGCCTCAGGATCTAAGGTCCTATAGAAAGGATTGAAGGATCTTCTTGCCAATTAAAGGAGGCAATACCTTGTTTTTCGGACTGAAGTTTAAGGATAAAAAAACTGTAAAAGAGCTTCGGAAAAACCAGAACTTGACGGCCAAGGAATTGGCAGACAAGCTTAAATTGGATACGGTAGATATTTTGAAGATCGAAGATCTGAGGCTGAGAGACATTTCAGAACCGTTGAGGGGCAAACTCACCCCTATTCTAAGAGGTGATTACATGGACAATATGACTTGGCTTTGAATCAACTAAAATATCTGGAAACACCAGAAATGTATACACGCTGACGGGTGCTAAAAGCTATTCAAACTTCATCCTTTAAATGCTATAATACTACATACTTATTTATTAAATACTGATATACTACAACTTTCGAGGAAGGGGAAGAGCTTTTGATAAAGAAAGATCGTGTAATAGATAATAACTGGTATCTATTATTGCCATTGATGCTCTTACTGGCAGTTGTGCCCTTAATTGTTTATATGAAAGTTGTGCCGTTAACCGGCGCATCCTTGAAATTTTGGTCCGGTCAGAAGGAAAATATGGACTTTTTCTCGTATTACAAGATGGTCTGGATCTTGATTAGCAGTACCCTAGCCGTCGTCGCTTTGGCATTCACTGTGATGTTTTACGGATTTGATAGGATAAGACGTAGCTATTATTATATCCCCATCGCAGTGTATGCTTTTTTTGTCATTCTTTCTACGATATTTTCCCAGTATACGGATATCTCCTTAACGGGTTTCGTCGATCGTTATGAAGGGATGTACGTACTTTTGGCCTATATGGCGGTATTATTTGTCACCATGAATCTTGTGAATAAGGAACAGCATATCAAAGTTCTCTTAGGCGCTCTGTTCACAGGAGCCATCATGATCGGTTTAATTGGTGCATTTCAATACCTGGGTTATGATCTTTTTAAATCAACTTTCGGGAAAAGTTTGATATTACCGAACGCTTACCAAGAATTAGCGGCTACATTACAGTTCCAATTCACGAAACACATGATTTATGCTACGCTTTATCATACCGATTATGTGGGTAGTTATATGGCGATGCTTTTCCCTTTGACATTCACCCTCTTTGTCCTCACCAAAAGGAGTTGGCTCAAAGGGTTCTTTGCTGCACTCACTCTTTTGATGGCTGTAAACTGGCTCGGTTGTAATTCTCGAGCTGGCATGTTCGGCGGTGTTTTGGCACTGGTGATTTTAATGATTATGATTAACAAATATGTTCTCAAAAACTGGAAGCTTTTTCTGGGTGGATTGGTGATTTTAGGTCTTCTAGTATTTGGGCTTAATACCATGTCGAAGGGATATCTAGGATCAAGGATTGGTTCCTTAATCACCGATGCCTCAAAGATTACAGGAAGCACAGGAGAAGGCGATTCCAAAGCAAATTCATTCCTGCAAGGTCTAGACATCTACGGGAACCAAGCGACGTTAGTGACATCCACTGAGATCCTTAAGTTTTCTGTCAACGGTGATCAAATCACGTTCAGCGATAAAGATGATCATCCCATCGGCATGAAGTTAGATCAAAGCACGGGATCGATCAACTTACAGGATAATCGGTATAAAGACTACGAACTGATGCTAGGCAAGGCGAAGGATAGGAAAGCTCTCCAAATAAAGAAGAGTAATCTAAAATTAAGTTTTATCTTAACGAACAGTGAAATTGGTTTACTCAATAATAAAGGTCAACTTGTCAATCTTCAGCCAGTCGAGAAGTGGGGCTTTGAGGGTAAGGAATTGTTAGGATCTTCACGGGGCTATATATGGTCAAGATCCATTCCCTTACTGAACCATACCCTATTTGTCGGTACCGGACCGGACACATTCGCCGCTTATTTTCCCCAAAATGATTTTATTGGAAAATTCTATGCCTATAACGGGGATATGTGGCAGTTGGTCGATAAGCCTCATGATTTATATTTGCAGGTTGGCTTAAACACAGGGATTATCTCCCTTCTGGCTCTTTTAGCATTATTTATTGCTTATTTTGTCAGAAGCGCAAAGCTCTATATTAAAAATGATTATAGTGATTTTGTCTCAAGGGCTGGAGTGGCGATCTTTGTAGCAGTATGTGGTTATTTGGGGGCGGCCTTTTTTAACGATAGTCTAGTTTCAGTCGCCCCTGTATTCTGGATACTTTTGGGACTGGGAATTAGTGTTAATTACATGTTGGAACAGAAGGGTTTGAATCCTCAGGTTGTCACGGGTGAGGTGGGCAAGAGTGTGCGTGAGAAGAAGGTTAATAAACGAAAATCCAGGTAGATAATCAAAGTGAGCGAGCCACCAATTGAGAGAGCTTAGGCGTATTTCTAAATAGTTATTATTGTATTGATAATATATTTATCAAAGTGATAAGTGATATAACATTCCGTGAAGAAGCATTCCGAATTGTCTAAATTATATACGAGTCTTTATCGTTTTGATAAGGCGAAAGGTAGTTCTATTTTCTATAACCCCTATCATAGGCTTACTTTACGGTTTTCATTGGATTGGCATCAATCTTGCTATATATTTAGATCATTCCGCGTAAAAATAAGGAGGAACGAAAATGGCGAATACAAAACAGACAATCGCTCCAGTGGATGAGATGCTGCCTACCGGGAAGCTTTTCTTGTTCGGCTTACAACACGTTTTGGCGATGTATGCAGGAGCAGTAGCAGTGCCTTTAATTATTGCAGCTGCCGCAGGTCTATCGAAATCACAAACCGCTTTTTTGATTAACGCTGACTTATTTACATGTGGTCTTGCCACCCTACTCCAGACTTTAGGAATTTGGAAAATCGGAATCAAAATTCCGGTCATCCAAGGAGTCACCTTCGCCGCTGTAACGCCTATGATTATTATGGCTAAGACGGGTGGTATGCCACTTATTTTTGGATCCGTGATTATAGCAGGTCTATTTACATTCTTATTAGCACCGTTCTTCAGCAAAATGATTCGCTTTTTCCCACCGATTGTTACCGGTAGTATCATTACCATCATCGGTATCTCTCTCCTGCCAGTAGGTGTTAACTGGGCTGCAGGCGGCGTTGGGAACAAGGCCTATGGATCGGGAACGTTTATTGCAGTTGCGGCCGTCGTGTTGGTCACCATTCTCTTGATCAATAAATTTTTCAAAGGTTTTGTCGCCCACATCGCAGTACTCATCGGCTTGGTTGTCGGTCTTATCGTCGCCATACCGTTAGGGCTTGTGAACTTTTCTGGAGTAGCATCAGCACGTTGGGTAGGAATCGACACCCCGTTTGCCTTCGGTATGCCTACCTTTGATCTAGGCTCTATTCTCGCTATGATGCTGGTTATGTTGGTCGTTATGGTTGAGTCGACCGGAGATTTCCTGGCCATTGGCGAAATGGTTGGTAAGAAAATCGGTGAAAAAGAACTCACGGCAGGGTTACGGGCGGATGGCTTGGCTACAGCGTTCGGCGGTATTTTTAATGCTTTCCCTTATACAGCCTTTGCCCAGAACGTGGGTCTGGTTGGTTTAACGGGCGTTAAAAGTCGTTTCGTTGTTGCAACATCCGGCGCAATCTTGGTTTTGATGGGTCTAATTCCTAAATTAGCCACAATTATTGCTTCATTGCCCAACGCAGTGCTCGGTGGTGCTGGGATTGCAATGTTTGGAATTGTAGCAGCTAGTGGAATCAAGACGCTCACGAAAGTCGATTTTGAGAAAAACACCAATAATATTTTCATTGTCGCGATCAGTATCGGTATTGGCTTAATTCCCTTGGTAGCACCAGATTTCTTTAAACTATTTCCTAGTTGGAGTCAAACGATCTTGCACAGTGGAATTACCCTTGGCTCACTGACAGCCATTATCCTTAATGCTTTCTTTAATGGAAGCAAAGGAGCCGGAAATTTAGATGATCTTAAAGGTAATACTGGAATGATGTCCAAATAAATTATGGGGTGGGAAAGGTGACCTTTCCCACCTTCTTTTTACAAGTATCTTTACAGACAAAATTCGGCACTGTGAAGGGGTCTTAGAAAATGACAGTGGATCTATCCGTGGATTTTTGCGGACTCAAACTCGAAAACCCCTTTATCTTGGCGCCTTCTCCCAGCACGGATCGCCTTGAACTCTTGATTGAGGCGTTTGACGCCGGCTGGGCTGGGGCGGTTTTAAAGACTGTCGCTGTCGATTCCAGTATTGTCAGTCGAGTTTTCCCCTTGGTTATGAGTCTTGAACAAGAATCGGCCTATATCGGTCTTCAAAACATCGATCTCGTCTCTGAACATTCGGTCGAAGAGCTGGAACAAACTGTACGAATCTTAAAAAAACGTTTCCCCAATAAAGTTGTGATTCCGAGTATCATAGCCAGCACGAAGGAAGATTGGCAGTCGCTTACGCGACGATTTGTCGCGGCAGGTGCCGACATGATTGAATGTAGTATCTGGTGCCCCCATGGAGCTGAGTGGGGTTTATGCACTAAAATTCAAGAACCCGTTGGAACGGCGCAAATCGCTCGATGGGTGAAGGAAGCTGCCGGAGACGTTCCCGTTGTTATTAAATTATCTGCACAGGATTCCGATATTATTGCGACTGCGGTAGCGGTAGAACGCAGTGGAGCGGATGGAGTGTGCGCGATAAATACGATAAAAAGCATTACTGGCGTGAATCTGGACACATTAATTCCATATCCCAATGTCGCCGGACTATCGACCTATGGCGGACTTTCTGGACCGGTCTTGAAACCAATTTCTTTACGCTGTACAGCTGAGATTGCCCAAAATGTCGATTTAGATATTGCCTCAAGTGGTGGAATCACTACTTGGCAAGATGGTGCTGAATTTCTTCTCCTTGGAGCGAATACCTTACAAATATGTTCCGCTGTTTTGCATTATGGCATAGGAATTATTGAAGAGCTTCGCTTGGGTTTAGGAAGTTGGATGGAAGAAAAGGGGTACCAAAGCCTGACAGAGGTGATTGGACGATCTCTCCCTTACTTAGTAGAACATGCCCAGCTTCCAAGAGGTATTCAAGTTGTTTCTCAAATCCGGTGCGAAGTGTGTAATGGATGTGGAATTTGCGTAACGGCTTGTAGCACGGGAGGAAATAAGGCGATCGTTTGGAGAGCAGGACGTCCAGAGGTTATCATGAATCGGTGTCTAGGATGTGGCATTTGCCGGGCGATGTGTTCTGTAAAGGCCATTGACTTAGTCCGACCTTGTGGGGAAGTAAAAGCGCCTTTGAAAGAAACCAAGCTTAATTCAGAAAGGGTGAGGATCGATGCTTTTAATCGGTAATGGTACTGTTTTAACCCTAGGTAAAAGTAATCAAGTCATTCCAAAGGGCGGCGTACTAATCCAAGACAGTAAGATTCAAGAAATCGGTTCAACTCAAGATTTGCAGACACGGTTTCCAGACGCGGAGTTTATCGATGCTCACGGAAAGCTGATCATGCCAGGGATGATCAATGCTCATATGCATCTCTACAGCACTTTCGCTCGGGGAATGGATTCCAAAAGTAACCCCCCAAAAAGCTTTGGAGATATCCTTGAAGGACTTTGGTGGAAACTCGATAAATTATTGTCCCATGAAGACGTTTATTATAGTGGTCTGACGCCCTTAATTGAGTGTATCAAAACGGGTACAACGACGATTATTGATCATCATGCCAGTCCTATGGCAATTACCGGAAGCCTATCGACACTCGCCAAAGCCGCCAAAGAAATCGGCGTTCGGGCAGCTTTTTGCTACGAGGTCTCAGATCGGGATGGCGATGAGATTGCCCAAGAGGGACTTCAAGAAAACGTTGACTTTATCGCAGCATGTCAGGCTAACCCTGACCCCATGGTCGCGGGGATGTTCGGGCTACACGCTTCGTTAACCTTATCGGATCATACCTTAGCTGCGTGTAGTGAGGCAGCTAAGAGTCTTGGAGCAGGTTTCCACGTTCATGTTGCTGAAGGAAAAGAAGATCTAGACGATAGTCTCGCTAAGTATGGTATGCGGGTGGTCGAACGTCTCGATAAATTCAATATTTTGGGACCAAAGACGATTGCAGTTCATTGTGTGCATATTGATGATCACGAGATGGACCTTCTCAAAGCCACTCAGACCCAAGTGGTGCACAATCCAGAATCAAATATGGGAAACGCTGTCGGAGTAACGCCTGTGCTTAAGATGATGAGCAAGGGCATTCAGGTTGGACTCGGAACCGATGGATATACGTGTGACATGTTTGAAAGTGGTAAAGTGGCGAACGTACTTCACAAACATGCGGCCGCTGATCCAAGTGTCGCCTGGGGAGAAGTCCCACAAATGCTCTATGGAAATAACCCTGAGATTGCGTCAAAACTCTTTGGTGGGAAATTCGGGGAATTGACCGAAGGGGCCTGGGCAGATGTCATTGTGGTGGATTATGTGCCACCCACTCCGCTGAATTCCAGCAATTGGACAGGGCATCTTCTCTTTGGCGTCTCTGGACGATCTGTTGAAACAACGGTGATTAATGGGCGAGTACGCATGCTGGACAGGAAACTCATCGACATTGATGAAGTAGCGATAGGGGAGCATTCACGCGAGTTAGCACAGGAAGTATGGAATAGAATTTGAGGTGATTTAGTTGAGAAATGTATTGGGACTACGCTGCATTGCTTGTAAAAAGGAACTTCCGCCTGAATCAGGGACGTATACTTGTCCGTCTTGTGGTTCAAAAGGCGGTATTCTAGATGTCGAATATGACTACCAAGAGATCAACCGGATGACGACTCGTGAACAAGTGACAAAGTCAAGAGACTATTCGATGTTTCGCTACCTTCCTTTTCTGCCAATTCATCCAGAGTCTGCCCGCCCTCATCTGAGAGTGGGCTGGAGTCCGCTTTATAAGCCACTGGGACTGGGAAAAAGTTTAGGGATGACGAATCTGTATATCAAAGATGACGGACAGAATCCGACCGCTTCCTTGAAAGACCGGGCCTCAATTATTGCCGTGATTAAAGCGGTGGAAGAAAAGGCCCTGACAGTGGCTTGTTCTTCGACGGGCAACGCGGCTTCATCGTTAGCAGGAAGCGCTGCGGCGATGGGATTAAAGAGTGTTATCTTTGTGCCGAGCCGTGCGCCCCAAGGGAAGGTCGCCCAATTGCTGATCTTTGGAGCAACCGTGGTTAGTGTACAGGGGTCTTATGAAGACACCTTCAGACTATCGGCAGAGGCGATTGATCGCTTTGGTTGGTACAACCGGAATGCGGCCGTTAACCCTTACCTTGTTGAAGGAAAGAAGACCGTGGCATTGGAGATTGCGGAGCAGTTAAACTGGGAAGTACCTGACTGGGTGATTCTTTCCGTGGGAGACGGGTGCACGATCGCTGGCGTCTGGAAAGGCTTTATGGATCTCTATCAAGCGGGATGGATCGAACGTTTGCCTAAAATTGCTGGCGTGCAGTCGACGGGATGTTGCCCACTGGTGGATGCCTTCTTAGAAGACCGCCCATGGCGTCCAAAGGAAGAGAACACGATCGCAGATAGTATTGCAGTCGGTGTGCCGCGCAATCCAGAGAAGGTCTTAAAGGCCGTTCGCGAATCGGGTGGTACGATGGTAGCAGTATCAGATGAAGCAATCTTGGAGGCCATGCGAGAACTGGGTAGAACTAGCGGCATTTTCGGAGAGCCGGCGGGCGTGACGGGAACGGCGGGACTTAAGGCCCTGCTGGAAAGAGGGATTATAGGAGCCGATGAAAAGGTCGTTTCTATTGTGACAGGTAATGGATTAAAGGATGTACAGAACGCGATTAAAGCCGTGGGTGAGCCCATCAAAGTTACGCCTTCCCTGGAAGAACTGTTGGTGAAATTGGAAGGCAAGGTCTAGGTATAGGTCAGAGTATGAGTATGAGTATAAGTTTATGTTTTAGTTTAAGTTAACAGTTCCAATTAATTAAGGAGGGCGATTATGAAACACTTAATCGATTTAACCGTTAATGAGGAGCAACTTAAAAAAACGGTCCAGAGTGTCAAAGAAAGAAACATCGTGATTCCAACCATGGCTCAAATGAAGGATCCAGACAAGATACCAGCAAAGATTAAAGAGCAATTGAAGAAGACTGGGTTATGGGACGTTGATCCCATTAACTTGTTTAGAATATCCTGGAAAAACCAGCCTGTTAAAGAAGGCGGATTATTCAATGCATTGCCAAATTATGTAGAGATCCCGTCTGAGATATCGGGGGTTAAAGCAAGAGTGATTGCGATGTCAGGAAAGTATTTTCCAACAGGCGCTCACAAGGTCGGCGCAAGTTTTGCTTGTTTAGTTCCCCGTTTAGTGACGGGACAATTTGATCCAAAATATCATGAAGCAGTTTGGCCTTCAACCGGAAACTATTGCCGTGGTGGAGCCTATAATTCGGCCTTATTAGGGTGTAAGTCGATTGCTATTTTGCCAGAGAATATGAGTAAAGAGCGTTTCGAATGGCTTAAGACCGTTGCCGGAGAGGTCATTGCCACGCCTGGCTGTGAAAGCAACGTCAAGGAAATTTATGATAAAACATGGGAGCTCAAAAGAACCCGAGATAATGTGGTGATCTTTAATCAGTTCGGAGAACTTGGCAATCATTTGTGGCATTATGAAGTCACAGGTAATGCGATGCACGATATTATCAAAGCTGAAGCTGGCCCTAAGGGTCGACTGGCAGGGGTCTGTTTAACGTCAGGTTCTGCAGGAACACTAGGGAGCGGAGACTACTTAAAAGATCAGTATCCACACGCTAAGATTGCCGTTGGTGAAGCGTTGCAATGTCCGACCTTGCTTAATAATGGGTTCGGTGACCATAGAATTGAAGGGATTGGAGATAAACATATCCCTTGGATTCATAATGTCAAAAATACAGATATGGTGATTGCCATTGATGATAATGATAGTCTGGCGTTGTTCCGCCTCTGTAATGAACCGGCGGGTCAAGCCTATCTAAGAGAGCAAGGTGTTTCGGAGGAGGTCATTTCCAAGCTTTCCTGGGTTGGAATTTCCGGTGCCGCCAATATTCTATCTTGCATCAAATTCGCGAAATACTATGAGCTAACAGAAGATGATATTGTCATCACGGTGCTTACGGACTCTGCAGAAATGTATCAGTCGAGATTGGAAGAGATGGAAGCGGAAAGAGGCCAAGAGTATCGGCCACTGGATGCTGCCATTGACCATAACAGAAATGTTTTGGGCGTAAGAACCGACAGTATGGAAGAGTTAACCTACCAGAGCAAAAAGCGTATTCATAACCTCAAGTATTATACTTGGATTGAGCAACAAGAGTATGATCTGGGGGAGCTGAATGCACAGTGGTACGATTATGATGAGTACTGGGGTAAGTTACACCAAATGGGTCCAGAGCTCGATCAATTGATTGAGCAATTCAATGAACGAACCGGCATCCATCAGTAAAAATTAGAGTTAAAGAGTTAAAAAGTATAAGTTCAAAGAGGTAGTGGTTCTTGCATTTGCAAGAACCACTACCTCTTTTTGGCGCCTTTTCTTTGAACTCTTCTTGAATATATTTTTCAGGCTAAGATTTCTAAAGGATTATTCGCATATAGAAGCTTTCTGAACTCCTCTGCGGGTAGTGGTTTACTGAAAAGAAAACCCTGCACTTGGTCACATTTTAATTCATTTAAAATGGCGAGCTGATCTTCCGTCTCCACGCCTTCCGCAATCACGTCAAAGTCCATAGTGTTTGCCATGGCCACAATAGCGGCTACCACTGCCTTGTCCCGTCGATCAGTTGTAATGTCTTTCATGAAGGAACGATCAATTTTAACCGTGGTGACCGGTAAATCTTTCAGATAACTCAGTGAAGAATAACCCGTCCCAAAATCATCAATAGAAATATTGACGCCTAACTCCTTCAAAGCCTTTAACTTTGCAATGGCATTTTCCGGATGTAGTAAGGTAACACCTTCAGTAAGCTCTAATTCTAAGTACTTTGGATCAAATTTTGCTTTCCACAAGATTTGTTGAATTAACTTAACACAGTTTTTCTTCTGAAACTGAAGAGCGGACACATTGACCGCCACCTTCAAGCGGTGTCCAGATTCATTCCAAGCTGTGGCTTCTTTTAAAGCGGTTCGCAGTACCCATTCACCGATCGGAACAATAAGCCCAGTTTCCTCAGCCATGGGAATAAACTCCGCTGGAGAAATGAGGCCCAACTCAGGGTTTTGCCAACGAATTAAAGCCTCTGCTCCAACAATTCTGAGACTATTAATGTCTAACTGCGGCTGATAATAAAGAGTAAACTGATCTTTCTCTAGGGCTTGCCGTAATCCCTTTTCAAAGTGGTTTTTTCGTTGTATGTCTGTTCTAAGACTGGATGAATAATAAAGATAATTATCTTTGCCTTGTTCCTTCACTTTATACATCGCAAGATCGGCTGATTGTATTAACGTTGCTGAGGTATCTCCATCTTTCGGATAAACAGCGATTCCTAAACTTGCAGTCATACTCAATTCAATGTTTCTAATCGTTAAGGGTTCTTCTAACGCATCAATAATAGATTGTGCAGTGGTCGTTATCTCTTCGTAAGATTGAACTTCTTCTAATAGAACAATAAACTCATCCCCGCCTAAACGCGCTATTTTAGCGCCAGGACGAATACGACTCTTTAACCGTTCCGCAACTTTCTGAATGACAAGATCTCCCGAAGAGTGTCCTAGGGTATCATTAATATATTTAAAACGATCTAGGTCAAAGGTTATCAAAGCGCACATTTGAGCAGCGCGCTCCGCAACCTTTATAGCCTCTGCTAGATTAAGTTCAAATAATCTGCGATTTGATAAGCCACTTAACCAATCATGATGAGCCATATATTCAAATGCTACATTCAAAGCCTCTAATTCACGTTGCTTTTTTCGTAGTTTTTCCATTAAGGTCCCTAATCCAATCGCGACAAAGGATATACCCGTAAGGATCGCCAGGCTTACAATTAAATTTCTATTATTATAGAGCGAAGGATTTTTAAAATACTCAGCGGCTTCATACGCTGTTAGAATGAAAATGGAAAGTAAAGCCGCAAAGATTCCGCCTCGAAATCCATAATAATAGGAAAAAAACAAAGGTGGGATTAAGTAAAAGAGCCATATCATTTCAGTCGAGCCATCTACTCGATCAAAAATGATCGGAAGCAAATAACAGACAAGGATGATTAATTTATACTTCAGTGGAATTGTGCCAAATATCTTCTTTAAATCCATCAAGATGCCTTCTCTCCGGTTGCAGTAGTCTAGTATGATTCTAAAGTTCGACACAAATTCGACAAGTCCTTCTTGCTGAATGATTCAATCCGCTTAATATCAACATGTTTTGCCTAAACAGACCGTTTTCGAAAAGGAAGTACCTTGGCTAAAATTTTACTGGGTGAGGGTTCGCTACTGCAAGAGTCACACCCACCGCCACAGCCCGTTTTATTTCCAATAAATACTTTACGCCAAAACAATTGCCATTTTTCTTCTACTTGCTCTATACGGGTCTCCACTTCGTACTGGGGTCCGTTTTGTTGGTTTGCTAACCTTGCTTCAGTTGTAGCAACAATGTTAGCAATTTTCAACGCTTGCTTTTCAGAGCCGTAGAGCGTCGGTATTTTCACCCATTCTACTAAATCCATCATGAATCGCTCCCTTAATGAACATTTTCTCCTTCTATAATTACCACTTTATTGAAGATATTGCAAGATAATGCGGCAAAAACCATTGAATAGAGACAGAGGTTCTACTAAAAACCCCTGACTCTATTCTCATGAAAGGACTGAATGATTTCACAGCATGGTCACTCATTCGTCATAACTTAATGGTCACTTTTTTTTACCATCCGTTAACCAAGATGAAAACGTCTCATAGGAGTGTTTTGATTTACCCGTTCTTATAACCTTGTCGTACAGATGAGGAGCATGTTCCTCAATGGCTTTCACTTTATCTCGTATCGTCTTGGAGGAGCCCGTAATGTCTTTATACTTTTCACATAAAAATTCATTTTTTTTCTGTATGATTCGATCGGTGGCTGATGTTCGGGTGATTGGGGGTGGTGTATGCGGACGGCTAAAGGTGAAGCTGACGGTACTGCCATTTCGAGTAAATTCATCGAGTGGATAGCCTGCATTCCATAATCCATTCACAAAAGCATCACGCATACTGACATTATGCAAGGTAATCGTTATATCCATCGTTAATTCCGAAGGGTCCGAGAACTCACCCAGCTTAAAACCGGTGAGCCACCAGTGCTTTCCTTTTCTTGTGAAGAGCGGTTTACCGTTCTTTTTTAACGTATAGGACATTTCTAAGAGATCGGTATTGCTGACGCATTCATAATACGCGCCACCTAATACACCCAGAAGCTTTAAATCAGCTGCCCTCGTATAGACGCCGATCTCACCACCCGTGACTAAATCATACTGACCTTTCCAAAAACCAATCATCCATTCTTTTCCGAGATATTCAAAGTAAATTGGCTCACAATCTATGATCATCCCCCATGGCGCTGCCAATTCATCATATAGGCGACAATACCCAATATCTCTTTGCCAAGGATTCATCGTTGAATAAAAAATGTCTTGTTCCTGATCATATGAATAACCAGCTGCCTCTATCGCTTTATCCAGCTCGTCATTACCTGTCCCCTTAGGCGAGAGGCTGACTTCGCTAAAATTACTCCAGGTGACCGCGTCGTGTTTAGAATTTGTGGTTTGATCTGACATACGTATCGCCTCCTCAGTACATATTATTGAGTCGACGCATAGTATGGTGCATAGATTTTAATATTTTCTGAATAAAGGCGAGGAGGGGAACATCTTGCAAAGAGATGGCCATTACTATGCTGTTTTAGCGTTTTGTCGAGCCTGTGGTTTTAAGAAAGACAGTGCTCAAGTCATTGCACATGCCTCACAGTTTGTCGATGATGCTAAAATCAATCGCATGTTTTTAACTCAAAAAAGTGATGTTATTGATCATGACTTTATAGAAGATAAGCCGGAACTTTTTAATATGGCAACTTGCCACTCTTACTTCCGTCTTAATACCTTTAATTATGAAGCGATGGTCAACAACACGATTGCCTTTCATTTTGTTCCAGGCTGTCAGGGTGAGAGCTTTACGAAAAGACTTCGTTGTAAGGAAGAAGGACCCATCATTCTAGACCTGTTAAATGATGCACTTGCTGAGGATAACTTGATTACACTGGGCATGGTTCTACATGCGTACGCAGATTCCTATACTCATCAAGGGTTTAGTGGGATGTTAAGTAAAGTCAATGATATTAATAATTGTAAAGCAAACACGAAAGGAAACTTAGGACTGTTATACAGAATGCATAATTTTTTAGAACAATTCGGTCGCAAGAAATACGATAAATTATTTGATGAAATTATGCCTGCCTACGGACATGGTCAAGCCTTAGAATTTCCAGATATCCCATACTTGGCTTGGTCGTATGAATATGATGATAGTGACGAATTCAAGGGGTGCTATAAGAAGGTGGAAGTCGATAATAAGGACCGATACAAACGGGCTTTTAATAACATCAGAAAACATTTAGAAAATTACCTAATCAACCATGATCAGTTCTTGGATCGTGATCTAAACTTTAAACACTTTGACCGATTGATGGAGACACTCGCCTTGGAGGATTTCAGTCATGACAAAAGGGAAGAAAATTGGAAAAGGCTCTTAATTGTACAGGGATTATTTGATATAAATGACCTGGATTCAATCATCTATGATCAGAATAAGTGGCTAAAAGAAGCCTTTCGTAATTTTGACCCAAAAGTCTTTGATAATAGGATCGTAGAGGATGTTCAATTGGCGGATGACTTTTTGAATTCCAACTGGTATCGTTATTATCTCTCGGTTAAATGGTATAAGGAAAGGTTCTTTAAGTACTGTACCAAGTATCAATTGAACATTCCAAACTAAGCTTAACTGTGTTAGTCCAATGTTGCATTCAAAATGAAGTTGGTGGGGAATTTCAATTTTCGCACCAACTCATTATTTTTGTGCTAAAATATATCTAAAAGATATATTAAGGAGTCATTCATGATAATGAGACAGAGAATTAGAAAGGCTTTAGTGATCATCGCTCTATTACTATTTCCAATAACCTTGAACTTTTTTTCTCCCTATGTGCCCATCGATGGAGCCATGAGCGGAATTATTTCAGGAAGCCTGCTATTATTTATATTTATGTTCGTTACAGCCATTTTCTTTCGACGTGCTTGGTGTAGTTGGGTATGCCCAATGGCCTGCTTGAGTGAGATGTGTCTTGGTGTAAATAACAAAAATGTGAACGTAAAACGACTTAAAATGATTCGATATAGTATCTTTGTTGTTTGGGCTGGCTTTGTAATTGCACTGTTTATTATTGCAGGAGGAATAAAGGGTGTGGATCCTTTGCGTTTAACGAGTCATGGGATCTCTGTCGATAGTCCCAGTAAATATATTATCTATTATTTTGTACTTGCTCTGTTTTTTATTATTACAATTTTGGTTGGAAAACGTGGGGCTTGTCACAGCATTTGCTGGATGTCTCCATTCTTAGTAGGTGGCTCTACAATCGGACAATGGTTAAAAATACCTCAACTGAGAATAAAAGCAGATCCTTCACGATGTGTAGAATGTGGGGCCTGCAATAAAAAGTGTCCCATGAGTATTAATGTTAGCTCGAGTCTAAAAGATGGCTCTATAGAAACCTCAGATTGTATTTTGTGCGGAGAGTGTGTCGACAACTGCAAAAAGAAAGTTCTCTGGTATGGTATTAAATAATTGGAATCACTGAGTGCGCTACAGCTGAGCTCTTATCGGTTTGCCGGTATAGGGCTCTTTTAATGTTTGTAACAGTGTCCATTGAATGTAAATATCAAATTATATAGACACAATGTATAATATAGTTGACATAAAGTATATTAGGAGATACTATATTGCTAAAGGGTAGAGGTGATGATGTGGGTAAAAATTTGAGGTTGAAATCGTCAAGAGCAGCTAAGGACATGTCACAAAAAGGTCTAGCGGAAGCGACTGGAGTGACGAGACAGACCATAAATGCTATTGAAAATGGAGACTACAATCCATCGGTTAATTTATGCATCGCAATTTGTAGAGCATTAGGAAAAACGCTTGATCAGATTTTTTGGGAGGATGAGGAAAATGCGTAAAAATAAATTAGATGAAATGCAATTGCAAAAAAGAAACAAGATTGGGAATCAGGCTTTTATGTTACTCTCTTATCTTTTAATGATCGACATAGGTCTTTACGGATTAGGATTTAGGTGGCTTAAATATCCGACAAATGTTTGGATCATCATGATCGCCTGCATGACGTATTATTTGATTCGTATCATATGGCAGAGTTCCTATATTGGACCGCAAGGATCGAGCAAGAGTAGTGCTAGAAAAGCAAGATATTTAATGGGGGCAGTAGGATTTGTGGCGGGCGTTACAGCATTCATACTGCAAAAGTCTGCTGCAAACGGAGATGATAATACTGCAATAATACTGTTTGTGTTTTCACTAGTCATGTTAATAATTGTAGTAGGCGTCAGCATTATAGCGAAGTGGCAAAACAAAGATGATAATATAAATTTGTAATAAAGAAAACCTCCCTGAACCAAATAATGGATCAGGGAGGTTTTCTTTATCTCGTTGGTGCAAAGCTGAGATGTTGGCATGATAATTGCATTAAAGCTAAGGGTCAGTCGTACAACTCGCTTAGGGGGAGATAACAGGGTTAAGAAGAATAACAAACAAAACAAGCATTTGTTTTGTTGAACTGTTAGAAAGTATAAACTAACGTTTATATACTTTGTGCAGCATAAGTGCAACTAACGTATTTAAAAACTGTTTTGTTCACAAAATATTAAGGAATGGGAGAGATTAATATGAGCGAGAAAATCCGTTGGATAAAAAATAGTATGCTGAAGGAAAATGGGACGGGTGTATCGACCGAACTTTTCAGTAAGTCAGAAATAGAAAAGGCCATGAATTTTCACCGCACGTTCCCAGATTATCAGCCAACCCCTTTACGACAACTCAAGAAACTCGCAAACAATTTAGGCGTCGGTGGTATCTATGTTAAAGATGAGTCTTATCGCTTTGGTTTGAATGCCTTCAAGGCTTTAGGTGGCTCCTATGCAATCGGCAGATACCTTGCCCAGAGGCTGAACAAAGATATCAGTGAATTACCATTCGAGGTTCTCACATCCCCCGAGGTCAAGCAACAATTAGGGGACATTACCTTTGCCACAACGACAGACGGGAATCATGGTCGTGGTATCGCATGGACCGCTCGGCAATTGGGTCAAAAGTCGGTGGTGTATATGCCCAAAGGTTCATCTCAGTACCGACTTGATAAGATCAGAGAAGAAGGCGCCGAAGCTGAGATCACTGATTTGAATTATGACGATGCAGTGCGTATGACGGCTGATGAGGCTGAAAAAAATGGTTGGGTTGTTGTTCAAGATACCTCCTGGGAAGGGTATGAGGAGATTCCAAGCTGGATTATGCAAGGCTATGGGACGATGTCTGCTGAGGCGTTAGAAGAGCTGAATGATCTCGGTATCCAGAAACCGACTCATATTTTTGTTCAGGCGGGAGTCGGTGCATTAGCAGGGTCTGTGCAAGGATATTTCGCCTCCATGTTTAAAGAGGACCGTCCTAAAACCGTGATTGTGGAGGCCAATCAAGCGGATTGCTTGTATAAGTCTGCCCAAGCAGGGGATGGTAAACCCCGAATCGTCGGCGGAGACATGGCCACTGTTATGGCAGGATTGGCCTGTGGAGAACCTAATTTAATTGGGTGGAATATTTTGCGTGATTACAGCGACATGTTTATTTCTTGTCCCGACTGGGTAGCCGCGAGGGGTATGCGAGTACTGGCGAATCCTCTGCTCGGAGATCCGAAAGTTATCTCTGGTGAATCCGGCGCGGTGACAGCAGGGTTGCTTAGCTCGCTCTTGAAAGATGAAAATTTCAAAGAGGCAAGGGAAGCCTTAGGTATTGATAAAAACTCTCAAATTTTAATCTTTAACACAGAAGGAAATACGGACCCATATAAATGGCGCAGCATCGTGTGGGAAGGCGAATTACCGTCAACGGGTAAGTAAGGACTTATGGAAGGTCTTGTTCGAGTCTTGGCCGTCGCTTCTTTTGTAAAAATTGTATATAATGTGGGTTAAGGAAACTAAATTTAAGGGGTAAAGCATGTATCACCTTAGCGATATTAAGAGCACAGTACAACAGACTGCAGATGCAATTGCGGCAGCCCTAAAGATTGAAGTTGAAATTGCGGATGCTGATCTTATACGGGTTGCAGGGACGGGAAAGTATAGGAGTCGATGTGGTTCCCCTCTGGATGATGGGTTTGTATACAGGCATGTCATGACAACGGGGGCATCGGTGATTATTGACAATCCTGGATTTAATGAACTTTGCCAGCCTTGCCTCAGCTGTGGGAACTGTTTGGAGTATGCTGAAGTAGCGATTCCCATACGCGTAGAAGACCAAATTATTGGAGCGATTGGCTTAGTTAGCTTTGATGAAGAGCAAACAAAACGCCTGATGGATAATAAGCAATCTCTTTTGCTCTTTCTGGAGAAGATGGCCGAACTCCTTGTGGGGAAAGTCGTTGAAAACCAGCAAAACCATGAATCGGAATTGCTCACAAGCCAACTACTCACGGTGTTGAATCTCTTGCATGATGGGATTTTACTGATCAATGATCAGCAGCAAGTGACACATTATAATACACTAGCAGCCAAATTACTGGACATCGATGATAAACAAGCGCAGATTTTGTATCAATTGTTGGATGACAAAAGAATGTGGTTTGCCGTGGAACGTGGGGAGCCGTTTTCTGGCCCGATCCAAGGCAAGAGGGTTGCCACACAACTTTATTGTGATGTTGTTCCTATTAAAAATAATGGGGTCATCGAAGGTGCGGTCATCTCTGTGAAAGATATTAAGCAGATTAAAAAGCTGGTCAAAGAGGCCACTGTTAGTGAGATCGAAACTCATTTTTCACAGATTATCGGGGACTCTCCTAAAATGAAGGCGCTGAAAGCGATGGCTTTGCACGTGGCTCCGAGTCAGGCAACGCTGTTGATTCAAGGAGAAAGCGGCACCGGCAAAGAGCTGTTAGCACGGGCCATTCATCAAAGTAGTAAACGAACAGGGCATGCTTTCATAGCCATAAATTGCGGTGCCATTCCCGAAAATCTACTCGAGAGTGAATTATTTGGATATGAAGAAGGGTCGTTCACAGGGGCCAGACGGGGTGGCAAACTGGGGAAATTTGAGCTTGCGCACAACGGTACAATTTTTCTAGATGAAATTGGGGACATGCCCCTGCATTTACAGGTCAAAATCCTTCGAGTCTTGCAAGAAAGAAGAATAGAACGCGTGGGTGGTACGCGCACGATTCCCCTCGATGTTCGAATCATCGCTGCAACGCATCGTGACTTGGATGAAATGGTAAAAACGGGAGAGTTTAGAGAAGATCTTTATTATCGCTTAAATGTCATTCCTTTAACGATTCCGCCGCTTCGTGACCGTTTAGAGGATGTGCCGATTCTCGTTCAATTCTATTTAGATTATTATTCTACGGTAACCAACAGGTCAGTGAGCGGAATCACCCAGGAAACGATCGACATCCTAGCGGGCTATCCGTGGCCAGGAAATGTACGCGAATTGGGTAATGTCGTTGAATACTGCGTTACTATGGTGGCAGGCGGAGAAATTACCGCCGACATTTTACCACTCCGCATCAAAACAGTCCTTAAAGCCCATTCTGCAGACTTATCCCTTAACTTAAAATTGTTGGAGCGGGAAGCCATCATGAAGGCCTTAACGCTTGTTGAAAGTGATGGGCATAAAGACGATGCGGCAAAATTACTAGGAATTAGTAGAGCAACCCTCTATCGGAAAATCAAGGATTATGAAATTGGGGAAACTAAAACGTTTTCCTAAATAACAGGAAATCGTGTGTCAACGCTGGATTTTCGTCTCAAAATGAGACTTGACGCAAAGAATGACGAATTGACGCATCGTTAGAGAGCGCTACGATGCCAGTTTTACAAAATATCATCTCAATTTGAGATTTTGCCAAAGGTTTAGGCTGATGGATTTAATGGAGAGATGCAAATTAAATGGGGCAACACAATTGGCATTGTTCTTGCATTAATATAGAACATGAAAGATTATACTAAAGCTAAGCGTGATCAGACGAATTATTAAACAACCAAGCAGCGCGAAAGGGGAATTGAGTTTTGGATAAGAATTTTGCTAAAGTTCTTGAACTGGCCAAAAAATATCAACCTGAAATGAGCCGGTTTTTACGGGACCTTGTCGCCATTCCTGGCGAAAGCTGTGGTGAAGAGAAGGTTATCCTGCGTATCAAGGAAGAAATGGAAAAAGTAGGTTTCGACAAAGTGGATATTGACCCCATGGGAAATGTTTTGGGTTATATTGGTCATGGCAAACATCTCATTGCAATGGATGCGCACATTGATACGGTGGGCATTGGTGATCCAGGACTTTGGAAATATGATCCTTATCTTGGGTATGAAGATGAAGAAATTATTATCGGGCGCGGTACCTCTGACCAACTCGGGGGTATGGCTTCGATGGTTTATGCTGGAAAAATCATTAAGGATCTCGGTTTGGAAGGCGAATATACGCTGGTGGTTGTTGGTTCCGTACAGGAAGAAGATTGTGATGGCTTATGCTGGCAGTACATTATTAAAGAAGACAAAGTCGTACCAGAGTTCGTCGTGATCACAGAACCAACCGATGGGAAGATTTACCGAGGACATCGTGGTCGGATGGAAATTAAAGTGATGACGAAAGGCGTTAGCTGTCATGGCTCGGCACCTGAGCGTGGTGACAATGCGATTTACAAAATGGCGCCGATTCTATCAGAACTGCGCGGTTTACATGAAAATCTGTTGGATCATCCATTTCTCGGTAAAGGGAGCTTAGCGGTTTCTGAAATCTTCCATACCTCTCCATCGCGTTGTGCAGTTGCAGACAGCTGCTGGATTTCCGTCGACCGTCGTTTAACTGCGGGAGAATCATGGGAATTCGCTGTTCAACAGATTAAAAATCTACCTTCTGTCAAATCTTCAGGCGCGGAAGTTACGATGTATACTTATGAACGACCTTCCTATACAAATTTAGTTTATCCAACAGAATGTTATTTCCCGACTTGGCTCATTGAGGAAGGACATCCAGTCACGACCACCTTGGAAGATGCTTATAAAGGCCTATTCGGTAAAGATCCAGTCGTTGACAAGTGGACGTTCTCCACAAACGGTGTTTCCATCATGGGACGATACGGAATCCCTTGCATAGGTTTTGGTCCTGGTCATGAAGATCAAGCCCACGCGCCGAATGAACGGACTTGGAAAAAGGAACTGGTGGATTGCGCAGCAATGTATGCGATGATCCCGAGTATTTATAGTAAGAAGTATGCGAAACAGATGCCGAAAGACACGGAGAATTTGGTTAAAATTAAGTAAGACGAGGCGTGATTACGCTGTTCGCACACGTTCCAAAAATAATTAGATATAAGGAGATTTTTTATGAATACATTGAATAAATACATTGAAAAATTAAATAAATTGAATTTTAAAGAAATGTACAACAGTGACTTTTTCCTGACTTGGGAAAAATCAGATGATGAGTTGGAAGCTGTATTTACAATTGCTGACGCTCTTCGCTTTATGAGAGAAAACAACATCTCTACTAAGGTTTTTGAAAGCGGACTTGGGGTTTCTTTATTCCGTGACAACTCTACCCGTACCCGTTTCAGCTTTACATCTGCATGTAATCTTCTAGGACTAGAGGTTCAGGACTTGGATGAAGGCAAATCCCAAGTAGCTCACGGCGAAACAGTTCGTGAAACTGCCAACATGGTCTCCTTTATGGCAGACGTCATCGGTATTCGTGACGATATGTATATCGGCAAGGGAAACGCTTACATGCGTGAAGTTTCCGAGGCTGTAAAGCAAGGAAATATGGATGGAATTTTGGAGCAAAGACCTACCCTAGTCAACTTACAGTGCGATATAGATCACCCTACTCAGGCTATGGCCGACCTGCTGCATATCATTCATGAATTTGGTGGTATAGAGAACCTGAAAGGAAAGAAGATTGCCATGTCATGGGCTTACTCACCTTCCTACGGAAAGCCGCTTTCTGTCCCTCAAGGTATTGTCGGTTTAATGACTCGTATGGGAATGGACGTAGTTCTTGCACATCCTGAGGGATATGAGATTATGTCAGACGTAGAAGAAGTTGCTAAGGCAAATGCTGCAAAATCAGGAGGTTCTTTCACAAAAACAAACAGCATGGAAGAAGCATTCAAAGATGCCGACATCGTTTATCCAAAGAGCTGGGCTCCATTTGTAGCGATGGAAAAGCGGACTGAATTATATGGTAACGGCGATTTTGATGGGATCAAGGCCCTTGAAAAGGAATTACTGGCACAGAATGCAGAGCATAAAGATTGGGTTTGCACAGAAGAAATGATGAAGTTAACAAAGGCTGGTAAAGCCGTTTATATGCATTGTCTGCCAGCGGATATCACGGGTGTAAGCTGTGATGAGGGTGAAGTAGATGCAAGCGTATTTGATCGATATCGTACGCCACTATACAAGCAAGCAAGCTTCAAGCCTTATATTATTGCTGCTATGATTTTCTTAAGCAAATTTGTAAATCCACAGGCTACTTTAAAAACATTGGAGAAAGTGGCAAAGCAAAGAAAGTTTGACTAAGACTAATTAAAAGAGGTGGAAAATAATTGAGCACATTAGCTGTCGTAGCAATCGGTGGGAACTCTCTGATTCGTGATAAAGATCATGAATCGGTAGAGGACCAGTATCTGGCTGTTGTCGAAACAGCGAAGCATATTGTAGGGATGATCCAACAAGGCTATGAAGTCGTTATTACTCATGGCAATGGTCCACAAGTTGGGTTTATCTTGAGAAGATCAGAAATTGCCAAAGAATTTGGAGCGATGCACGAAGTTCCGTTGGTGAGTTGTGGTGCAGATACGCAAGGGGCCATCGGGTACCAAATTCAACAGGCCATGTATAATGAATTTAAAAAAAAGGGTCTTAATAAAACGGCTGTGACGATCGTGACGCAAGTCCTTGTTGCAGATGATGACCCCGCTTTTCAAAAGCCCGGCAAGCCGATTGGCTCGTTCTATACGAAGGAGCAGGCAGAGCTGATTCAAAAAGCTCATCCTACGTGGGTTTTAGCTGAAGATGCTGGTAGAGGATATCGTCGGGTCGTGGCCTCACCTCGTCCTCAAGAGATTGTGGAAAAAGACGTGATTAGTAAACTAGCCCATGATGGCTATTGTGTCGTCTGTGCCGGTGGCGGTGGTATCCCTGTGATCAAACGTGAGGATGGAATGTTACAGGGTGTCGATGCGGTCATTGATAAAGATTTTGCTTCGAGCCTTTTGGCCTCACAAATCAACGCGGATCTGTTAATTATTTCAACGGGCGTACCCACGGTTTATCTGAATTATGGTAAACCCAACGAAAAAGCATTGGATAAAATATCGCTGGCCGAACTGAAGCAATATGTATCCGAGAATCACTTTGCACCGGGAAGTATGCTTCCTAAAGCTCAAGCTGTTATTCAATTCTTAGAAAATGGTGGAAAAAGAGCGATTATAACAAATCCTGAATCGTTGGAAGCAGCCATTGATGAAAAGGCCGGAACCCATATTTATGCCTAAAACCTGTGTTCGTAGAACACAGCTATAACCAATGAGAAGAGCGATCATAGTTTAGGCGCTTTTTGAATCACAATGAGCGCAGAGACGCTTCCTGCAAGGGAAGTACTCTGCGCCTATTCAAAATAATATGAGACTTTCCTTGAGGAGGAATGAAAATGGGTATTGTGTTACATGGTGGAACAATTGTCACAGCGGTCGATACATATCAAGCTGACGTCCGCATGGAAGGCGAGAAAATTGTGGCCATCGGTCATGAGATTGCGCAGTCTGAGGATCAGGTGATTATTGTGGACGGCTGCTTAATACTACCCGGAGGAATTGATCCGCATACCCATTTTGATCTCCCGATGGGAACGTTTTCTACCTCCGATGATTTCTTATCGGGTTCAAAAGCAGCGGTACTGGGTGGGACGACAACGATCCTGGATTTTGCCACTCAGTTCAAAGGAGAAACCCTGAAAAAGGGTTTAGAAAATTGGCATGCCAAAGCCGATGGCCAATGTTTTGTCGACTTTGGTTTTCATATGGCCATTACGGATTGGAATGATCAAGTTGCCCTAGAAATGACAGAGTTAGTTCACCAAGAAGGTGTAACTTCTTTTAAACTGTATATGGCCTATAAAAATATCCTGCAAGTGGATGATAGTGAATTATTGCAGGCTTTGCACCAGGCTGGAGCGTGTGGGGCACTCGTTTGTGTTCATTGTGAAAACGGGGATATCGTTGATTACTTGGTGACAGAAGCACGTGGACAGGCAAAAACTGCTCCGTATTTCCACCCACTCACCAGGCCGATTGAAGCGGAAGAAGAGGCAACCAACCGGGTGATTAAACTTGCTCAAATTGCCGATGCCCCTGTCTATATTGTTCATCTAACCTGCAAAGGAGCACTTCAAGCCGTGGTGGACGCAAAGCTTAAAGGATTAGAAGTTTATGCCGAAACGTGCCCACAATATCTCTTGCTCGATGATAGTTATTATCGTTCGGAAGGCTTTAACGGGGCCAAGTATGTGATCTCGCCGCCCTTGCGTTCCAAAGACCATCAAGATGAGTTGTGGCGCGGCCTTAAAACGGGGATCTTAGATACCATCGCAACTGACCATTGTTCTTTTAATTATAAAGGGCAAAAAGACCTAGGATTAAATGATTTCAGTAAAATCCCAAGTGGAGCACCTGGTGTGGAAACGCGCATGAGCTTACTTTATACTTATGGCGTAATGACAGGAAAATTGACGATTAACGAATTTGTAGCCCTGACTTCCACGAATGCAGCCAAATTATTTGGTTTGTTCCCTCGGAAAGGAACCATCGCCCCCGGTAGTGACGCAGACCTCGTGGTCTGGGATCCCCGAGTTTCTTCGACCATAACGGTTGAAACGCTTCATCAGCAAGTTGATTATACGCCTTACGAAGGTTTCAAGCAGCAGGGTCAAGCAAAGCAAGTTTTTTTAAGAGGTAAGCAAATTGTGAAGGACGGTCAGCTTCAGGTAGAAAGTCCCACGGGAATTTATTGTTCCCGGAAGCCATTTCTTAAAAGAAAGGTTGTTGGGGAAAATGTTTAACATTGACATTAACGATACAGTTTACACTGTACAAGAGGATATGAACTTACTGGAGTTCTTACGGGATCAGGCACAGATTACGTCACTTAAAAATGGGTGTGGAGAAGGGGCCTGTGGCGCGTGCATGTTACTGATGGACGGCAAGGCGATGCGAGCGTGTTTATTGACGGTCGCCAAGGCGGCTGGAAAAAAGCTGCTAACTATGGAAGGATTATCTGAACGAGAGAGAGAAGCCTATGTTTGGGCGTTTGCCCAAGCGGGAGCCGTTCAATGTGGTTTTTGCATACCGGGTATGGTCATCAGTGCCAAAGCGTTACTGGATAAAGTACCGAACCCGACGTCCCAAGAAATTAAGCAGAGCATTCGCGGGAACATTTGTCGGTGCACAGGGTATGTGAAGATTGAAAAAGGAATTATGCTAGCGGCCCAAGTGTTACGAGGTGAACTCCAAGCAAACGCACAAGCCGGAGCCGGTATCGGTACCAGTATCCATAGAGTGGATGCTCGTGAAAAAGTATTGGGAACGGGGCAATATGTCGATGATATGCACGTCGATCAGATGCTTTACGCAGCGGTGTTGAGAACAAAATATCCTCGGGCACTCGTGAAAGCGATTGACATCTCCGCGGCTCAATCCTATCCTGGCGTAGAAACCGTGTTAACAGCGGAAGACATTCCAGGCGCTCATGATCACGGACATATTTTTCAGGACTGGCCAACTTTGGTCGCTGTCGGTCAAGAAACGCGTTATATTGGGGATGCCCTAGTTTTAGTGGCCGCCCAAACCAAGAAACAAGCACGTGAGGCTTTGGCGTTAATCAAAGTTGACTATGAAGAGCTCGAACCGCTTCTTAGTCCAACCCAAGCGCTTGCAGAGCAAGCTTATCGGATTCATCCCAAAGGGAATTTATTGAGCACCACGAAAATCAATAGAGGAAATGCCGAAGCTGCACTGGCACAATCCGCGCATGTCGTCACACATCATTATTCCACCCCTCCAACAGAGCATGCTTTTATGGAACCGGAAAGCGCTTTAGCAATTCCTCAGTCCGATGGCGGAATCACTATCTATGTTACAGATCAAAGTGTTTACGATGACCAACATGGGATTATGGCGATGCTAGGGCTTCCTGCGGAAAAAGTACGTGTGATCAGTAAGCTCGTTGGCGGTGGATTTGGTGGGAAAGAGGACCTAAGTGTCCAACATCATGCAGCCTTGCTAGCCATGAAAACGCAAAAACCTGTGAAACTGACCTTTACCCGCAAAGAAAGTATCTTAGTTCATCCTAAGCGGCATGCGATGGAGTTAGATATTACAACCGGCTGTGATGCAGACGGACAATTGACCGCCATGGTGGCCAATATCGTAGCGGATACGGGCGCCTATGCCTCACTGGGCACGGCTGTTTTGCAGCGAGCCTGCACGCATGCTAGTGGTCCATATCAGATCGCGAATGTTAATATTACGGGTCTTTGCGTTTATACAAATAATCCTCCGGCAGGGGCGTTCCGGGGCTTTGGCGTCACACAGTCTGCTTTTGCAGCGGAAATGAACCTGGACCTCTTAGCCGAAAAGGTCGGAATTTCGCCATGGGAGATTCGTTACCGCAATGCGCTGGAACCGGGAATGATTAATTCCACCGGCCAGGTCTGCGATGAGGGGACGGCAATTAAGGAAACGCTTCTTGCAGTTCGTGATGTGTATGAAGCCCACCCTCATGCGGCAGGGATCGCCTGTTGCATGAAAAATACAGGTATTGGGGTGGGTATGCCTGATACTGGTCGGGTAAAACTGAAAGTTCTCAAGGGCAAAGTCGTGGTACTCACGAGTGCTGCCTGTATTGGACAGGGCTTTGCCACCATCGCCACTCAGATTATTCATGAGGCCACTGGGTTGCCAATACACCTCATTGAAGTTGCGGCTCCAGATACTGCGACGACGCCGAATTCCGGTACGACAACGGCTTCGCGCCAAACAATGTTTACGGGTGAGGCAGCACGTCAGGCGGCTCTCAAATTGCAACAAGCTTTGTATAAATCTTCTTTGGAGGATTTAGAAGACCAAGAATTTAGCGGTGAATACCTCGGAGAAACGGATCCGATGAATTCCGATAAGCCAAATCCCATCAGTCACGTAGCGTATAGTTATGCGACTCAAGTTGTGTTATTGAATGCGGAGGGGAAACTCGAAAAAGTGGTGGCAGCACACGATGTGGGTAGGGCTATCAACCCTAAGGCTGTCGAAGGGCAAATCGAAGGGGGCGTTACTATGGGCTTAGGCTATGCCTTGCGTGAAGATTTCCCTCTGGAAAAAGGCGTGCCGACGGCTAAATTTGGGACACTGGGACTCCTGCGTTCGACGGAAGTACCCGAGATTGAGTCGATCATTATAGAAAAGAATTCCTCCCCACTAGCCTATGGGGCCAAAGGTGTGGGTGAGATTTCTTCCATTCCCACGGCACCTGCCGTTGCTTCAGCTTATTACAAGTTTGATGGCAAGCTAAGGTGTTCGCTGCCGCTCCGCGACACCCCTTACAAGAAGTAGCATACTTAATTTAACTTTGATTTTGCGTACCAATTGAGTACAATAGTTGAAAACAGTCCTAGGAGAAAGAACATGGCTAATCTAGGAACAGCGTTACCAAACCGTTGGGAGAACGGTAGCCTGTGGGATATGACAAAACATGCGCAAGTTGTGACGTTCATTGGTGCCGGAGGAAAGACGACCTGTCTTCGATCGATCACTCGAGAAATTGACGCCACGGGACATCGAGTGATTGCAACGACCACGACCAAAGTCTTTCCAGAGGAATCAATAAAGGGGTGGAAGAATCTCAACCCACCGCCTTATGAACAAGAGGGTGCTAATTTTTGGTATGGTGACGTGATCAGAGAAAGTGGAAAATGGAGGGGCCCTTCCCTGAAAGCGGTCGATGATGCAATTGTTGCAGACTTGCACTCGGGTAGCAGTCAGCGTTTTTGGGTGATAGAGGGCGATGGCGCCAGGGGGCTCAAGTTAAAATGCTGGGAACCCCATGAACCGCAAATTCCACAGCGATCGGATTGTACCGTGTTAGTGTTAGACGGTGGTTTGTGGGGGAGCGTCCTACAGGCGGAGCAAGTTCACAGACCCGAAGGGTGTCTGGATTTGGTCGGATACGTTTGGAACGCAGAGAACGCTTGGCGCTATTTCTTGAGATCTCCCGTTTTTGCGCCCCAATATAGGGTGATGTCTTGGGTTATTCTCCTGAATTGTCACGGAGAAAATGCAGACAACGAGGATTCGCTGGAACCTAGGGCGCTATTACAAGACCTGAGAGATCGATGGGCGGAAATTCAGGCAGAAGTTGAAGAGCTGGAATATCGGCCAAGCCATTTGCGTTTTGCTGCGGGGAATGCCAAGGAGGGGAAACTACAGTGGTTCGATTTGTGGTAATGGCCGCTGGTCTAGCGACCCGAATGGGGCAAGATAAACTCGCGCTGCTTTGGGAGAATACGACGGTGCTTGGGTATGTTGTTCAGACAATCCTTGAGGCAATCGTTCTTACACTCCGAGAGCAACGTTCAGTGGTTGCAGTCTCTTTCTCAGGGGTCACTGAGATTGTCGTTGTGGCAAGACATTCTATGGAGGTCTATCTCACGGATGAAGGTATACGGAGGTTCAATTCGTACGGTGGAGCTTGGATTCAAGTGCCAAATCCAAAACCGCTCGCGGACACGATTCGCCTTGGGTTACAAGACTTAAACAGTGAGGTTCAGACTATTGGATTTCTGCCTGGAGACCAGGTAGGTATTACGGCACGAAGGCTTGCCGACTGCCTGCAGCAGGTACTGAAGAATTGTCCGGATTTTCTGGTACCGATGGCCGGGGATAAGGCGGTATCACCTGTGTTTTTCCATAAGCGATATGTCCCAGAACTGTTGGCCCTCCAAGGCGAACAAGGCGGTAGGGAAGTCTTATACCGTTATCCTGAACGATGGTTGAAATATCTTGTGGAGGAGCAATTTTCTCAAGATGTGGATACGCCGGAGCAATATAAGGCGTTGATGGTACAACGTACAAGCAGTAAGGGAGAATCGAGCGAATGAAAAACAAACTCGTCATGAATGGACCGGTGGTTTTAGTTCGCGGAGCTGGGGAACAAGCCTCAGGAGTGGGGTGGGTGTTAGCAAAAGCAGGGTTTCGAGTGGTGATGACGGAAGTGGCTGACCCTCTCATGGTTCGTTGGACTGTTTGTTTTGGGACTGCGGTCCCGGAAGGACGATTCGAAGTGGCAGGCGTTACGGCGTGTCGTATCGAAGAGCCTGAGGAATGCGAGCTAGCTTGGCAAGCTGGGGAAATACCAGTTTTAGTGGATCCTGAATTGAAGGGCTTGTCAAAGCTGAATCCTTTGGTCTTGGTGGATGCGATTATGGCCAAACGCAACTTGGGAACAAAACGGAGCATGGCCCTTAGGACCCTTGGTTTGGGGCCTGGTTTTAGTGCGGGAATTGATGTTGATGTCGTCGTGGAAACAAACCGTGGCCATGATCTTGGACAGCTGATTTATGACGGGCAGGCCCAACCGAATACCGGAATCCCAGGAGAAATCGGTGGTTGTTCATGGGACCGAGTTATTTATTCGCCGAAAGCCGGAATATTTCGAGCGAAGCGGGCCATTGGACAACATGTTTTAGCAGGGGATTGTTTGGGTGAGATTGACGACGGGATCCTGAGTACAAAGGTCTTTTCCTCCATTAAGGGTGTACTTAGAGGATTATTGAGAACAGGAACGCGGGTGAGTACGCATGTTAAAATTGGGGATATTGATCCTCGTGGGCAGGAAAATTATTGTTGGACCATTTCTGAAAAGGCTCGAGCTATTGGGGGAGCAGTTTTGCTGGGTATTTTAGAAAACGGGATAAAATAAATATCTATTGCCAGGTAGGAGAATCTACATCGATCGCGAATATATACAACGTAGATTGATATTAGAAAATTTGAATAATGATTCGTTAACTCATATATCCTTGATAATAGGATCGAGGGTTTCTACGAGGCAACCGAAATTGCTTCTCTATGAGCCGGGCTGGTTCATAGGGTTTTGTAATAGGGTTGTTTTTTCATGTTCTTAACTATAAGATGGGGTGCCACGGCCATAGATGTGCCTAGTATAGAACAAAATCTGCACTCGCTAGATGAGAAGAAGGAGGAAATTGGGGTAAGCTAGGAATACCCGGCATTTTTACATTGTTGACAGCAGAGTAAGGCTACGTGTTACATCCAACGTTTTAAACGTAAATTTGGGCCAAGAAATTAAGACTGAGTAAGGAAGGCACCAGGAATGTTTGGGAAACTAATTTTATGGGAGGGCTTTACATGTCAACCACAAAAAATACCAAACCTCCAGTAGGCAAACCTGAACCTGCGGGCTTATTGGAACGAATCTTTCATTTAACGGAATTGGGCACCAACGTACGTACGGAAATTCTAGCTGGAGTCACGACCTTTGTTACCATGGCCTATATACTATTCGTTAATCCTAACATTTTGAAGGATGCAGGGATGCCCGTTGGAGCGACCTTTGCAGCTACGGCGATTGCCGCGTGCGTTGCGACATTGATCATGGGTTTATATGCAAACTATCCCATCGCGCTAGCGCCTGGTATGGGGCTCAATGCATTTTTTACTTATTCGGTCGTCCTTGGGATGGGACTTCCTTGGCAAACAGCCTTGGGTGCCGTCTTCATCTCTGGCGTTGTATTTTTCTTAATGACGGTAACGAAACTTCGGGAATGGATTATGGAAGGTGTTCCAGAGGTTTTGCGGATCTCCATTGGAGTAGGGATAGGGTTATTCATTGCCTTTATCGGACTTCAAGAGGGCAAACTGGTCGTTGATAACGCAGCCACGTTAGTGACGCTGGGCAACATGAAATCGCCAACTGTCCTTGTCACAGTCTTTGGGCTAATTGTGACAGGATTCTTGATGGCGAGAAAAGTCAAAGGCGGCTTACTTATTGGGATCTTAGTGACGACACTTTTCAGTATGCTCATGGGTTACTCACCGATGCCTACCGGTATGTCCAGCTTTGTTTCGTTCTCCAATCCGTTCGCTGCAATCGCTCCCGTAGCGTTTCAACTGGATATTTGGGGCGCTTTAAACTATGGCTTAATTTCAATACTCTTTGCCTTTACATTTGTGGATTTATTTGACAATATCGGCACCTTGCTTGGAGTTTCACGAAAAGCAGGACTTTTAGACGAAAACGGTAATTTGCCACGTGCGGGAAAAGCCCTGATGGCGGACTCAGTTGGAACCATGTTCGGTGCTGCCATGGGAACGCCTACCGTCACTTCCTATATAGAAAGTGCTGCCGGCGTGTTAGAAGGCGGGAAAACAGGATTGACCGCAGTTATTGTGGCGATTCTATTCGCAGTCTCACTGGTTTTTGCGCCGCTCATTGGGTTGATTCCTGGAACAGCGACCGCACCAGTTCTTATTTTGGTCGGAGTATTAATGATGGGTGAAATCGTCAATATTAAGTTTGATGACTTTACTGATGCATTTCCCGCCTTTATGACCATTGTAATGATGCCTTTAACCTATTCTATTGCTCAAGGTTTAGCGTTTGGATTTATGTCTTATACCATTATTAAATTGGTGAGTGGAAAGCATAAGCAGAATAATCCGGTCATGTATATCTTGACGATACTCTTTATTATTCACTTTATTATAGGTTAATTTAGCGAAGATATGGTTTGGAAAGATGTGTATTCATCGAGGTTCCGTGTGCGATATTCGAGGGTCGAATGTCGCACATCCAATGTCTGGAATGGAAAGGGTGGGATTGATCAATGCGTATTCTGTTTAAGAATGCTAAGATTGTAACGATGAATGCAGCGCGTGAAGTTATTCAGGGCGATCTGTTCGTCGATGGGTCACGGATCGTGGCGGTAGGAGGAGTCATTGAACAACCTGCCGATCAAGTGATCGATCTCCGAGGAGATTTGCTGATTCCTGGCTTGATTCAAACCCATATCCATCTTTGCCAAACCTTGTTTCGGGGACAGGCAGACGATTTAGAACTTTTAGATTGGCTTAAACTAAAGATCTGGCCGCTAGAAGGCGGGCATGATCCCGAATCCCTCTATGATTCCGCCTTACTTGGGATTGGTGAATTGTTCCTTGGAGGAACAACAACGATTGTGGACATGGAGACTGTCCATCACACAGAACACGCTTTTGAAGCGATCCTCGCTAGTGGCTTGAGAGCCTTATCGGGGAAGGTCATGATGGATCATTGTAATACGGATATTCCATCTTCTTTGCGGGAGACGACAGAGGCTTCCTTGCAAGAAAGTGTCGACTTATATGAGAAATATCATGGACAAGGGAATGGACGTCTGGAAGTCGCTTTCACGCCGCGTTTCGTTATTTCCTGTACTGATGCGTTGTTAAAAGAAGTTTCACGATATGCGCGTGAGAAAAATGTCTTTGTGCATACCCATGCTTCAGAGAACCGTTCAGAAATTCAGGTTGTGGAGAGCACACGGGGAATGCGTAATATCATTTATTTGGATAAAGTTGGCTTAACGGGGCCGAAACTGATTCTCGCTCACTGCATTTGGCTGGACGAAGCAGAAAAGGACATCTTAATCCAGACCAAGACGAGAATTTCACATTGTCCATCATCGAATCTAAAACTGGCCTCAGGGATTGCTCCAATTCCAGAAATGATGAAAAGGGGCGCGGAAGTTTCTCTCGGCGCGGATGGCGCACCTTGCAATAATAACTTGGACGCCTTCAGAGAAATGCGACATGCGGCTTTAATACAGAAACCCTCACATGGACCGACAGTCATGCCAGCCCAAAGCGTGTTTGAACTAGCCACACTTGGGGGTGCTCGAGCCATAGGGCATGAACAGGATCTGGGAAGTCTTGAAGTTGGGAAAAAAGCAGATTTAGCGGTTGTTAGCCTGCAGGGTTTACACACTTGGCCCAACGAGCATGTGGATGTTTATTCACAGCTAGTTTATCAAGCAACATCCTCCGATGTTCGGCTGACCATGGTGGATGGGCAAATCGTGATGAAAGACCGGCAGCTTTTGACGATCGATGTTCCTCGGCTCAAAGTAAGTTCTACGAAGAGTTTGAATAGAGTCAAGCTCCGCGTAGGCGTTCTCTAAGGAACTTCGGGGAGAGAAGGGGGGCGGATAAGTATGTCGAGTTTTAAGCAGAGAATGGATGAAGCTCGGGGTCTTGTTAAGATCGACTTGGTTTTGAGAAACGCCAGGTTGGTGAATGTTTTCTCGGGAGAAATCCATGAAACGGAGATCGGAATTCATCAAGGTTTCTTCGTCGGGATTGGAAAGTTCGAGCATGCCGAGAGGGAACTTGACTTGTGTGGAAACTATGTTGTTCCTGGCCTGATTGATGGACATGTACATATTGAAAGCTCGCATCTTTGTCCGGAAGAATTTTGTTCGCTCCTTCTTTCTCACGGCGTTACGACGGCGGTTGTTGACCCCCATGAAATAGCGAATGTCTTTGGAAGCAAAGGGATTCGTTATATTCTTGATAGTGTGGAAAATTTACCGTTTAATACGTTGGTTGCCCTTCCTTCCTGTGTTCCGGCAACGGATTTAGAGACCTCTGGGGCTCGCTTGAGTGCTAAAGACTTATTTGAATTTATGGCTCACCCTAAAGTGATTGGCTTAGGGGAAGTGATGGATTTCCAGGGGGTCATCCAAGCAAAGCCGGATATGGTAGAAAAGTTAGAACTTCCTGTGAGCTTTATTGATGGTCATGCTCCTGGAATATCTCCGCAGGATCTGAATGCGTATTTTTTAGCGGGTATTCATACTGACCATGAGTGTTCTACGGTAGAAGAGATGAGAGAACGTTTACGACGAGGTTTTCATGTGATGCTTCGCGAAGGAAGCGCTGCTAAAAATCTCTTGGATCTTTTACCCGCTGTGACACCCGAAAATTCAGCACAATGCTTACTTGTGACGGATGACCGTCATCCCATTGATCTGATACGAGAGGGAAGCATTGATTATATGGTTCGAGTGGCAATACAGGCTGGGATGGATCCAATACAGGTGATCCAAATGGCGACGATTAATGCGGCTCGGGCGATCGGTCTCTCCCGCTTGGGGGCAGTGGCTCCGGGGTATCAAGCGGATTTTGTTATTTTGAAGGACCTCAACCGGTTCGATATTGTTGAAGTCTATTGGCGAGGGGTAAGACAAAGCCAAAGGGGCGACCGTCCAAAGTTTGGGCGCAATAGTACCAAAGGCCTCACGGAAAGTGTTCATTTAGGGAGTTGGTCTCCGGCTAAACTTAAAGTCTTTGCCAGTGGACAGCAGGATTTATCTGCTCAGGTTCAGGTGATTGGCGTTCAGGGACATTCACTGGTTACATCAGCCTTGATACGAGAACTTCCGGTTGTTGAGGGGTTTGTTCAAACAGACCGGATCCAGGGAATTGCAAAGCTAGCGGTGCTGGAGCGGCATCACGAGACAGGCAATGTGGGGGTTGGTTTTGTCGAAGGACTTGGTCTCATGAAAGGGGCCATCGCCTCTACGGTAGCCCATGATTCGCATAACCTAGTGGTCGTTGGGATGAGTGATGAAGAGATGCATCTCGCCATTATGACGTGTGTAGAGATGGGTGGTGGACTCTGCATAGTTGAGGGGGATCAGGTGATTGGCAAGCTTCCTTTACCCATTGCAGGTCTCATGTCGGATCAAGGGGCTGAGGCAGTGGCTAAAGCTCTTAGTGAATTACACAAGACAGCACGTCGTCTTGGAATGAGTGAAACGGTTGATCCGTTTATGACGCTGGCCTTTCTTTCACTGCCTGTGATTCCAAAATTAAAGCTGACAGATTTGGGCTTAGTAGATGTGGAGCATTCGCAGCTAATTCAGACCGTCTTATAAATGGAGAAGGAATATAAATTAAATATGTCGAAATAATAAGAAGAATAGTAGACATGGAGGACGATTATTTGAAGAAAGAGATGCAGCACAAACGAGAAGGCTTTTCAAGCAGCATAGGTGTTATTGCTGCTGTACTTGGTTCCGCGGTTGGACTGGGTAACATTTGGAAGTTCCCTTATGTCACGGGAGCCAACGGAGGGGCAGCCTTTATCCTAGTTTATTTACTCTGTCTTGCCTTGGTAGGGATACCCGTGATGTTATCAGAGCATCTGATTGGCCGTCATACGAAAGCAAATGCGGTGGGCGCTTTCAAAGTATTGCAACCCCGACGTCCCTGGTTTTTAGTCGGTGGAGCTGGTGTACTAAGCGCATTCCTTATTATGGCCTACTATACAACGGTTGCAGGTTGGGTTTATGCTTATATTTTTAAAGCAGCTGGCGGTGCGCTTCTAACGGTAAACCCGGAAGATTCTTCCCGTGTTTTCAAAACACTCGTGTCAGGGGTGGGTGAACCCTTGTTTTGGCAAATCCTCGTTTTGCTGGTAACAGGGACGATTATTATGGCTGGGGTGACTAAGGGGATTGAACGAGTTACAAAGCTCCTCATGCCTCTACTCTTTATACTCCTCTTAATTATTGATATTCGGTCCTTAACACTCCCGGGTGCAGGTGCGGGTCTTTCGTTTTTGTTCAAACCGGATTTTTCTAAAATAACGGTCGGCGTACTCTTAGCTGCGCTAGGTTTAGCTTTTTTCAAGCTGAGTGTGGGCATGGGCGCCATGATTACCTATGGTAGTTATATCGACAAAAACGAGAATCTACCCAAAATGGCGATTAAAGTCGCCCTGGCGGATACCTTAGTTTCGTTAATGGCCGGTATCGCCATTTTCCCAGCGGTGTTCGCATTTGGTGTTAAGCCGGATGCTGGTCCATCGTTGCTGTTCATTACAATACCGGCCGTCTTTAATTCTATGCCCTTTGGCAGAGCTTTTATGGCCTTGTTTTTTGTTCTCACAGCCATCGCAGCGACCGGTGCTATGTTATCGTTGCTGGAAGTTCAAGTTGCGTATTTAACAGAGCAGTTTCAATGGACGAGACGGAAAGCAACCTTAATAACGATTCTTGCCATTGGTTCGCTTGGGTCAACAGCCACGCTCTCTAATAGTATTTTTGCCAAAGTTACTGTGTTTGGTAAGACATTCTTTGATTTCTTCGATTTCACAACGACCAATATTTTACTACCCGTCGGTGGCATATTTATCGCACTCTTTGTGGGTTGGCAGTGGGGATTTGCCAACGTAAAACGAGAAATGTCCAATGAAGGAAAGTTAGCGAATGATGGATTGGTCCGTGTTTATATGGTCTTGATTAAATACGTGGTTCCAGTCGCGATTACCCTCGTGCTTTTGGTGGGCCTAAAGATTCTCACCTTTGAATAGGTAAACGTTTAGAGATGCTTATACGTTGTTACCTTAATATGAATAGACTCAAAAGAAAATTTTAGGATTTCTGTTAAGTCTAAAAGGTATTTAGCATTTTTCGAAGAATTAAGTCGAATAAGAGTTAATTGACAGTGAAATTGGATAGGTGAGAATTCATGCGTTTGGTAAACACACGTTATGTTGTAGAAGGATCAGTCTTAGCACGTCCCGTGATAAACTCTTCCGGCATGGTTCTATTACAGGCCGGGATTCGCGTGACGGCTTCGTATATTGAACGTTTAATGGCCCAGGGCTATGATGTCCTATTTATTCAGGATGACCGACTAGAAGACGTTGAATTTCATATGTCTATTACTGGCCAAACTCGCGAAGCGGCGTATAAGACCATGGAAAACGTGAGTAAGTTTATCGAATGTGGTAATGAAAGCTCGTTAAAGGTTAGTAAGGTCCGAGTGACCATTCAGGAAATGCTCAACGATTTGTTATTTAGTGCTGACATTCTGGGTAACTTAACGGATATTCAGGGATATGATGACTATACCTTTCATCATTCTGTCAATACAACCATTATAGGGCTTGTTTTGGGGCTTGCATCAGGGTATTCTGATCATAAATTGCTTGAATTTGGTATGGGCGTTCTCATGCATGACATCGGGAAAATTAGGGTTCCGGAAGCGATTCTCAATAAAAAGACCCCTCTGACACGAGTGGAATTTGAAGAGATCAAGAAACATCCAACTTACGGGTTTGAAATTCTGCGCAAGAATAATGATTTTAGTTTACTTTCCGCCCATGTTGCCTTTCAGCACCACGAGAGATGGGATGGATCTGGTTATCCCAGAGGGCTTAAAGGAAACGAAATTCATGAGTTCGGAAGACTCGCGGCGATTGCTGACGTGTATGAAGCTCTGACTAGTAAACGCGTTTATAGGAAGGCTATAGAACCGAATGCGGCCTACGAGTTTATTGTCTCCCAATGTAATACGCATTTTGATCCTCAGGTTCTAGAGGTCTTTAAAAGACATATTGCCGTCTATCCTTCCGGTTCGGGAATCCTTTTGAGTAATGGGCAAAGAGGCAATGTTGTGAAACAAAACCACGCTTTTCCCAATCGCCCTTTAGTCAGGGCATTTTATCAAAATGATGAACCTCTCAGTGCTGCAGTCGATTATAATTTAGCTGATTTCCCCTCGCTGATGATCGTCGCAGTCGATAATCGGTAAAATAGTGAAAAACTTACTTCAGGTCGAGTTCTTAACTTATTCTGAAGTTTCGTTGAACTTATACAGAGGCAAAGCGCCACCAAGGCTCCCACATATGAAGTGGGAGCCTTAGTGGCGCTTTGGCGGTTAGCCATATAAATAGGCTGCTTTAAATTAATAGTGTTGTTGTGGATTTTGTAAACAGTGATTTGAATTCCGAGATTTTTTGGACGGGGCGCTGACAGGTAAAATTTTGGCATAGATAGGCTGTAACATGACTTGGATCAACCGGGTAATCCTTGGTCCAAGGAATCAGATCTGAGAGGTTTCCTTCCTGGTAAAGAACGGAAGAATATGGACGGAATTCAGAAAAGAAGATTTGGCGCATTTCAGGAAGCTCAGCGGCGTCAAGTGACCCTGCTAGAATCAATTCCTGGCTCGGATGCAGAGCAAACTGTATGGCTTGGAGAAAGGCTGTATAGCCGGAGGGATGTTCCTCAAGGACTGGGCGAAAAGAGAGAAGTTGTTGTTCGGCTTTCTTTTCCCAGCGTTCATCCCCAGTAAGGCGCGTAAGCCGAAGTAGGTTGAGGGCGGTGATCGAGTTACCAGAAGGGAGTGCTCCATCATAACTTTCTTTCGGACGGAAGAGAAGCTCTTCGGCATCTGATCCGGTCAGAAAGTATCCTCCACTTTCTTCGTCCGCAAAGAGGCGCTCCAGTTCTTCTTGGAGGTGGAGCGCAGTTTTTAGATATTGTGGTTTACCACTAGCGGAGTAAAGCTCTAGCAAACCCCCAATAAAAAAGGCATAATCGTCTAAGTACCCAGGGTAAGCCGCATCCCCTTCGCGGTACCGGGCCAAGAGCCGACCATCCTGCCGCACAAGGTGAGTGAGAACGAAATCTGCGGCCTTGGCCGCGGCTTCCAGATACGCCGCTTGTCCGAGCACTTGTGCTCCTTTCGCCAAGGCCGCGATCATAAGCCCGTTCCAAGCTGTTAAAATTTTATCGTCCTTATGTGGGTGGATTCGTTTCTCACGTGCGACAAATAGGCTTTGCCGTGCGCTTTCCAAGGAACTCAAGATCTCAGCTTTGGTCTGGGCATTGTCGTGGGCGATTTGATCGATGGCTCCAAGTAATAGATTGGGATTATTCTTTCCTTCAAAGTTACCTTTCGCGGAGATATCATAAACAGCGCAGTACTTTGTGGCGGTTTCCTTGTCCAGTACGGCTTCAATTTCTTCGGGAGTCCAGACATGGAATTTCCCTTCGACTCCTTCAGCGTCGGCATCTTCCGCGGAATAAAAACCACCTTCTGGTGAGGTCATGTCTCGAAGGACATAGGTGAAAATTTCCTTCGCTTTTTGAGCATCCTCTTGACGGTGCTCGACCTGATAGCTTTCTAAATACGTTAAGGAAAGCAGGGCATTATCATAGAGCATTTTTTCGAAGTGAGGAATTAACCACTTTTCGTCCGTACTGTATCTCGCAAACCCAAACCCAATATGATCATAAATTCCTCCCAGGGCCATTCCATCAAGAGTTTTACGGACCATTTCTAGGGCTTTGTCCTGAGGATGGTCTACCGCATAACGAAGGAGAAAGGTGAGGGTATGCGGTGTGGGAAATTTCGGAGCACGGCCGAAGCCACCGTACTGAGTATCAAAGCTTTGAGCTAAGCTATCATAGGCTTTTTTGATAACTTGCTCCCCCCATGTATGAAAGGTTTCAGTAGGGGAACCCACACCGTTTTGTAGTGAGTCGCTGGCTAAGGGAGAGGTTGGGATCGTTACTTTCGTTGTCCCGGTGCGCCCGGACTGAACGGCAGAAACAATGTCATCGGCAGATTTTCGCAATTTATCTTCGCTTTTGTTCCACAGAGTCCCAACTTGTTCTAAGAGTTCCATAAGCCCTTGGTGACCGTAACGCTGCGTTTTCGGAAAGTAAGTTCCAGCAAAAAACGGCTTTTTCTCCGGTGTCATGATGATTGTGAGCGGCCAACCGCCTGATCCGGTGAGAGCTTGACAGAAGGCCATGTACAAATGGTCTACATCAGGGCGTTCCTCACGGTCAACCTTAATAGAGATAAAGTAGCGATTGAGTACTGCGGCAGCTTCATGGTCTTCAAAGGATTCTCTTTCCATGACGTGGCACCAATGACAAGTTGAGTAGCCGATGCTGAGGAAAATAGGCTTGTTTTCAGCTTTTGCTTTGGCGAAAGCTTCTTCACCCCAGGGGTACCAATCGACGGGGTTATTGGCATGCTGTAGTAAGTATGGACTTTTTTCATTGGCTAGTTTATTGGACTGTTTGCTAGTATTTATCATAATAACCTCCATAGTTTCGGATATTTACATGACATGATATTAGTATGTCTATCTGCAGGACATTTAGCAATAGACTCGTAAATTTAGAATTCAATGGAAAAGATTAAAACATTGGGTTTATGTTGTGGTATAATTTATTTGTAAATAACTGAGAGCTGAGGTGTAATTTTATGACCCTGGCAGAAAAATTAATTGGGGAATTTGAGCAATTGACCGAGGAAAAGCAGAAGGAAGTCATTGACTTTATTGAGGTTATAAAATTAAAAGAACAAAGAGAAATTCAAAATCTCATGGATAATGTAATTGCTGAAAATGATGAGGCTTTTAAGGAATTATCGAAATGATGAGATTTCTAAGAATCGATAAAGTTATCATTTTCCACAATAAAATACTTAAGAAAACTGGCGGGAGCGCTGGGATAAGAGATAGAAGACTTATTGAGAGTGCTTTAAATAGAGGCTTTGTGACTTATGAAGGCAAAGACTTATATTCCAGTATTATCGAAAAAACTTCTGTTATAACTCATAGCCTAATTTGTAATCATGGATTTGTTGATGGTAATAAGAGAATTGGTGTAGCAGTAATGCTGATTATGCTCAAAATGAACAATGTTAAAGTGGGTTACACTCAAAAGGAACTAATTGAGTTGGGACTTAGTACCGCTGAAGGTTTAACAAAAGAAGAGGATATATTGGCCTGGATAAAGCAACATATTAAAGATTAAGACTTGGCATATGCCAAGTCTTAATCTTTATATGGGTAATAGTTGTTTTTATGAAAGTGATAATTTTTGGACCTATCACCAATGGAGTATGGAGTGTGATGTGTCCGAAATGAGACGTGCTTGGCATAGTGAACTATAAAACAGGACAAATTATCACACCTTATTTATAAGCAACATACAATACGGTATTGACACGACCCCCATAAATATTATTTAATATCCTATTTCTCTCATTATCTATTAAACTAGCTGAGTTAGCGGTTAATCCAAGAGTTTAGAGGAAGTGAATATAGTGCCAGCACAAGCTTCTCCTTGTCCGCAATTGCCAGGAACTATTGCCAAGTTTTTCATTCCCGATGGAGCGGTAATAAACTTACTGAATTTAATTGAAATTAGTTCTCCGAGTGGTATATGCTTAATTGTAAGACTACCTTTCCTTGGAGGGGCCTGGGCACCAATCAATCAATTTTTACGGAGTTTAACAAGATGGTGGTACCGTAGAATTTATTAAGTAAAGGGTAATCAACCCAAAGACCCAAATATAATAAATCAGCAGCTGATTAGGCTGCTGATTTATTATATTCATTCACCGTTAAGGGCAGGATGAAAATTACTCGATGTTGAGTAAAGCCTTAATATAAGCGACCCTAATAAAATAATAATATTCTATGTTTTGCCGTTAATCTGTTATATAGTTGTCTACAAGGATAGAGGTGACCCATATTGTATGATTTAAACTACTTGAAACTACTTTCTAAACAATTTCCGACGGTGGACGCTGTGAGTTCGGAGATTGTCAATTTTAGCGCCATCATTAATCTCCCTAAGGGAACAGAGCATTTTCTGGCCGATATTCACGGTGAGCACGAGGCCTTTGAACATGTGATGCGAAACGCCTCTGGAGTGGTCAAGCGCAAGATTGACGATACGTTTGGAGATACCTTGACAGATGCGCAAAAAAAGGAACTAGCGACACTGGTATACTACCCCCAGGAGAAAATTGCCCTGCAAAAAAGCGCAATAGCACACTTCCAGGAAGATGAACCAGGGGAGCACACAGCGCAGAATTCGAAGGACACTGCGCTGCTGGAATGGTACGAGATTGTTATGATACGCCTGATCCAGTTATGCAGAAAATCTGCTTATAAATATACGCACTCGAAGGTGAGAAAAGCAATACCACCGCATTTTCAGTACATCATCGAGGAACTTTTGCACGAAAATGAGCACAGCCTCATGAAACAGGGCTATTATCAAGGAATTGTCGACAGCATACTCGCGATTGACCGCACAGATGATTTTATCGTTGTGCTTGCAGAGCTGATCCGCAAGTTGGTGGTGGATCATCTGCACATTGTTGGCGATATTTACGACCGTGGTTATGGGGCGCATCAAGTGATGGATACACTCATAAGGCATCATTCGGTGGACATCCAATGGGGCAATCACGATGTACTTTGGATTGGTGCTGCATGCGGTTCGGAGGTGTGTATGGCAGACGCGCTTAGAGTGTCGCTTCGCTATGCAAATCTGGAGACGATTGAGGAAGATTACGGCCTGAACCTCACGCCACTTGTGCGCCTCGCGCTCGACCATTATCAGGGGAAATACGCTCCGACATTTCAAGTGAAAGTCAAACAAACTAATTTACGTGAAAAGGACCTGGATTTGTTGTCGCGGATGCAAAAGGCCATTGCGGTGATCGGTATGAAATTGGAAGGACAATTAATTATGCGGCGCCCAGAGCTGCAACTGGCTGATCGACAGTTCCTGCATCTGATTGACTACAAGGCGGGTACGGTCACCCTCAACGGCCAGGTGTACCAGCTGATGGATGCGGATTTCCCTACGGTAGATCCACAGCACCCCTATGAGCTGACGAAGGATGAACAGAATGTGGTGAATAAGCTTAAGACGTCTTTTCAGCATTCCACGGATCTGCAGAAGCATGCGCGGTTTTTGATTGACAAAGGCAGCATGTACAAGGTTTACAATGGCAATCTGCTCTATCACGCATGTATACCACTCACGGAGGAGGGCGATTTTCAGGAATTTGAGTTGTGTGGTCGACCGCTCAAGGGCAAGGCGCTGATGGATGGATTCGATGAAATGGTCAGAAAGGCGTATTACGCCCAGGATGCTCAGGAGAAGGCGCAGGCCCTGGATGTGGTGTGGTATTTATGGTGTGGTGAAAATTCACCTTTGTTCGGCAAGAGCAAAATGGCCACCTTCGAGCGGTATTTTATCGCCGAAAAAGAGACGCATATAGAAGTGAAGAACGCCTATTATGCCTTGCGCGACGACGAGTCGTTATGTGTGCGTATTTTGAGTGAATTCGGCCTGAATGCAGCCACCAGTCACATCATCAATGGTCATGTGCCTGTTAAGGTCACTGCGGGCGAGGATCCAATCAGAGCCAACGGCAAGCTCATCACCATCGACGGCGGGTTTGCCAAAGCCTATCAGAAAGAGACGGGTATTGCTGGTTACACGCTCATCTTCAATTCCCATGGGATGCACTTGGTGTCCCACAAGCCCTTCGATTCCAAAGAGCGCGCCATTCATGAGGACTTAGACATATTGCCGACCAGCGTATTCATCGAGAAAAACCAAGCTCGCATGCTGGTGGGTGACACAGACATTGGGGTGGGGCTTAAAGCGGATATGGTTACGTTGAAGAGCCTATTGGAAGCGTATCGCGATGGGTCAGTGAAAGAGCAGTAGATCGATTTGTTCATGGGATGAATATTTAATGTTTATTTCATAAAAATAAGATGAGGTTTGACTTTAATTGGGTCAACCTCATCTTATTTTTAACGAATAATACCAAGGTGCTCAAGAGGAACTCTGTTCATTAGGAAACATAATATTATCCCCTTAATTAGGGACATACGAATAGAAGCTCCATATTTGAGTTATCCTAAAATAGACGTTTAATTCAGGAGGGCAAATAGGGAAACATCTCAACAAGAGTTTCAACAAGCAAATGCACCTGAAACAGTTGTATTCAGATTTGCACTAGGGAATTGTAGAAAATCATTGGCTGAAGCGCTAACCATATAAACCTGAGGAGGAGGCAGCTATGAATACAGCAGACATGATCCATCAGCTTAGACTAGAAATGTGAAATTTAAGTTATACTCACTGGAAAACAGAGACGCTTTTTTCTATCCAATGGTGGAGTATGGTGGCACTCATTGCCATTTCCTATGCTGTCTGGTGGGTAATAGTAGACAAACGGCGATTATCCCAAATACTCTTATTCGGGTCGTTCGTTGCAGTACAGAGGATCGTGATGGATATTTTCGGTACCAACGTTGTCCTTTGGAGTTACGATAAACCCTTATTACCATTTTCCCCGGGCCCGTTTCAGAATGATTTGACTCTGATAGCGCTAGGATTGATGGTGGTTTATCAGTATTGCCACTCCTGGAAGAAGTTCTTTATATGGACGGGAGTCGTCACGGGGATAATCTGTTTTGTATTCTTTCCCATATTAATAAAATTTGGTTTTTTAAAATTGCATCATTGGAATTTATTCTATAGCTTTGTTATGATTTTTGGATTAGCTTCATTCTCACGGTGGGTGGTACTCGGAGTCCTAAACATTCAACAAAAGGCGATTAATGCGAAAGATAAGTAGAAACATATTAAAGATTAAGACTTGGCTTTTGCCAAGTCTTAATCTTTAATTCAGGGTTTGAAATGTTTGAAGCTTGTAAATAGCACACATTACACAAAAACAGTTACTTATTATGCAAAGGTATCTTGAACAATATCATGATTGAAACACCAGCGACCAATGAAATTATACATGCCCAACGCGGTGCCTTATAATGTATTTGGAGCAAAGTAAACATACCCATGTTGAAAATTACGGAATATGATAATCTCCAACCATTCAAATGTGCATAATGATGGATCCTTAAAGCCCACCATTCTATCAATGAGAATAGAAACACCCATAAACCAATGTAAAATAATTTCTTTATAATACTTTTGATAGGAAAGTAAGGTAAGTACAATAAGCCAATACAAGGGAAAATTACTAAGCTTATCAAAATATTGGCTAATGAGGCAGGAATAATCGTTGTAAATTCCCAAAGAGGTTTATCAATGGTCAGAAAAAGGTAAATGAAATTACCTAATGCCCAAAATAGAATGGTTGGGTAATATTGTTTCCAGTGCTTCCAATCACCCCATTTCCAGGCAACTGCTAAAATAATTATTGTAAGTAGTGGATCTTCCATTTTGAACTCCTTAGCTTTATTATAAGGTCTATATAAGCGCTAATTAAACGAAAAGCATGCTCTTAGTATGCCTATATGCAGAATATTTATAAAGGACTCTAAATAATATTAGAGTCGATAAACCTACCTTAGGTTTATCGACTTTAAATCAATCAGTAGATTATAGCTTAGTCCAATTAGGACCAAAGACCCTCCAATGACTTTGCCAATCGACAATATATTTAAAGTAAAGTAATCAATGATTATACCAACAAATAACTGTCCAATAAACATAAGCAACGTAAGGTAAAAGGCAGATATTTTGGGTGTGATATAGCTTGACAGTACCACGACTAACACACCCGTCAGTCCACCTAAGTAAGCCCATAAAGGGATCGATTTCATTGTTTGCGTTGATATATGGAGTAATTCATGACTCAAAACCAGGAAAATAAACGAAAGCAATAAACCAAAAACATAATTATAAAAGGTGCCTTGAATAATGCCAATTCTCTTGGCCAAATTAGAATTTATGATTCTTGCAATGACTATGGAAACGCCGGAAAGAATGGCGATCGTAACATATAACATGATGGGTCCTCCTTTAAAAAAAAGTCATGATAATAATTCCGAAAATAATGAAAAACAAACCGATATATTTTCTATTTTCGAATCGAATGACGTTCATTCCTAATAGGCCAAAATGGTCTACAACTATTGAACAAAGTGACTGTCCAAGCAAACCTAAAGCAAGCGTAATTGATACACCAAGCTTATAAAAAGTTAGATTATTAAAAAGAACCGTAAAAACACCGATAACACCAGCACTATATAAGTATAGTGGAATTCCCTTTTCAAATTTAACCTTTGATCGACTAATTATGAGGATGAATATCATGCAAAAAAGTCCAACAATGTGAATGATGACACTGGAAGTATAGTTGCCCAAAGCATTAGACAAGGTCCCATTAAACAAAATCATAATCGCGATTAGAGCGCCGATAAAGGTTGATGTTATATTGTTCATAGGGTGATTTACTCCTCACAAATTCATGACTGCTTTAATTTACTCTTAAGCTAATATATCATATATTGACCAGAGTGGTGTAGGTTTGATGACTGATTATGCCTTGAATAAGGAATAAGAAATAGTGAAATAATAGCTATAATCTAGATAATAAAGGTGTTGAGTTATGAATAATGAACATATTAACGTTCTGGAGAAGGCATATAGCTTAATTACCCAAGCAAATGTTGATATGATTGATAACTGGGTTAAATACACATTCCTTACTTGGCAATGGTGGTTCGGCTTAAGTTTAGCAATTATTCCATGGACCACATGGGTAATATTCAGAAAAAAAGAGAGCACAGACAGACTATTGTTGGCTGGTTTTTTTGTCATCATTATTTCATCATGGTTTGACCTTATTGGCATCCTATTTGGTTTATGGTCATATCACTATAATGTAATTCCAGTCTCACCTTCATTTTTTCCATGGGATTTTACCCTCTTGCCTGTCTCTATCATGTTCTTATTGCAGATTAAACCTCAGATTAACCCAATTATTAAAGGAATTGTGTTTGCTGCCTTTAGTTCCTTTATAATAGAACCATTTTTTGTCTGGATAGGCTTATACAATCCAAAACACTGGGAACACATTTATTCATTTCCTGTCATTCTTGTCATATATTTAGTCGCTGATTGGATTTCAAAACGGTCCAAATTTGAAAAACTTCAGAATTAGATTTAGGCTAAAGAACTACTTTGTCCTAAATCTGTCCAGATTTAATTAAAAAATTGAAGCCCCCTCCAAGGTGGGGGACTTCAATTTTATTCTGTTATTGTTCTCTATTTTAGTATGGCAAAGGGTAAATTAAAATAGTAAATCATAATAAAGGCTAAGGTAATTGATAGAGGCCAAACCAAGAGCGGCTTTGTATAATGTAGGATTAGAAGCGGGAACATTAGACAATCAAAACCAAAAGACCAATAGAGATTCCATCCGTTATGGTAAGTAAAGAACCCTAATCTAAATGAAAGCCATTCAACAAAAATGTATATAAATGCCCAGAAGAGAATATATACGATCCTCGACCTTTTTTTAACCTTGGAGTAGAGAGGTAAAAAGACTAAACATGTACATGGAAAAACAACAAAAAGAATTAAAGCTTGTGCAAAATCGCCGGTAAAAATGGATGATTTATATTCCCAAAGGAGCTTGTCCCTTGATAGTATAATATAAGCTAGGTCACCAAGGATCATATACAATATGGTCGGGTAATATAAGGTCCAATTTTGCCAATCACCCCATTTCCAAGCAATGAATATTGATAAGAGCAATAGTGTGAAGATCAGCATCTGTTATCTCCTAAATAAAAATTATTGTTCGTAGATAGCTTTTCCTAAACATAGACAACCATGCGGTTACATGATATTAATGTACGATAGATATTCAACATGGAAGTATTTCATAGTGAACAAGGAATAAATGTTATTAGGGAGAATGAGTAAGATGATGAGAAAAGCTGGCCTAGAGGATCTGAAGGATATTATGAGTATCATTAGGGAAACAATTAGCGAAATGCATTCCTACCACAATGATCAATGGGATGAATCTTATCCGCAGGAAAAGGATTTCATGAAGGATATACAAGAAGGGGATTTGTATGTTTCAGAGAGAAATGGACGGCTAGTGGCTTTTATCTGTGTTAATAAAATTGAGCCTGCCGAATATAGTGGGCTTCATTGGTCCTCGAAAAAGGACGTTATGGTCATTCATAGAATGGCTGTTAATCCAGAGTACCGTAGACAGGGTATTGGTAGCGAGCTTATGAACTTTGCTGAAGAATTAGCACTGAAACACGAGATCGGTTACTTAAAGACAGACACTAATTCAATCAATGAGAAGATGAAGGCCCTCTTTATAAAATGTGGTTACGGTTATATTGGAGAAATGAGCTTTCTAGGAAAAGAAACACCCTTTTATTGTTACGATAAACGAATAGACTGATGCGTTCATTTATTCGGATGGAGTTTCTGTAGGGCGCCAATTTTGGATACCGTTATCCTCAATAATGCCCAAGGTAACGTCGGTGATTTCATCAGAAGCCAAGAGCTGATCCCGAATTCTTGCTTTAATGATGCCGGCTTTTGCCAAGGTTAATCCGGAACGTAGTTCAATGTAGCTTGCGACGTGATAAAAACGTCCTTCCTGAAGAATACGCATTTTGTTGATATCCCTAACGTCAGGGTCGGATAAGATAATCTGCGAAACGTTGTCTTCCACTTCCTTTGGAGCGGACACGCCGATGAGCCCCACCATGTTGTCATAGCCAACTCGATAGGCTACGCCGACCATGAGAAATCCGATGATGATTGCTGCGACCCCATCTAAGGACTTGATCTGCGTAAAGCGCGATATAAGTATTGCAAAGAGGGCTAATATTGCCCCAAAAGTGGCCACAAGGTCTTCATAGAACACCAGACGGGTAGCTGGAGAGGCTCTGTTCACATTCTTAAGGGCGACGGGGATCATGCTAAATCCCTTTGCTTCAGAACGAGTTTCTCTCGCAATCTCACGCATTGCCTTGGATAAGACAAACCCGTCAATAGCCATGGAGGCGCCAAGGCTGAAAATAACCAACCCTAGATTACCGATGGAGGCAGGGTGTTGGATCAAATGAATGCCTTCGAGAATCGTCTCATAGGCCATGATCGTAACGACGATTACAGCTCCCATGCAGAATAAATTGATCAGACGTCCAAAGCCAGTTGGAAAACGGGAAGTTGGTTTTCGTTCAGCAAGAATGCTGCCGCTAAAGACAAAGAGCTGGTTGATGGCATCTGCCCCTGTGTGCATTGCTTCAGCAAACATAGCACCACTTCCGCTTGAGAAGGCTGCAATTCCCTTAAGGATGACTAGTGAAAGATTGCCTAGAGCCGCGTATGAAGATGAAGTATTCCCTTTTTTAATAAGTTCCCAAGCTTTCAGCATGATCACCTCCTATTAGCGCTTTCTTTATTAGAATCCCCCTATTCTTAAGATTTATGCCGTGAGCGTGGCACATATGAAGTGGTAAACATACCCTATACTGTGATTCATATGATGGATTGAAAGCGGTGATAAGGTTGAGTTTATATGTGGTTTTAGGTGATTCGATAACTGCAGGATATGGTGTTGGAAGTTTATCTGCTTTTCCAACGGTCTATGGTGATTTTCTTAGGAGACATAATCGGGATTTGAGTGTTCATAATCTGGGCGTGAACGGTATAACGACACAGGGTCTGCTGAAATTATTACAGTATAATCGTAGCGCGCGTCATCTTGTGTCTCGGGCTTCTTTAATGACAATCACGATCGGTTCCAACGATTTACTACAATTTATAAAGAGCTCGGATCAAGCGATGAACACGTCTCAGCTGCCAATGATTTTGTGTAAGATGGGTCAAAATCTTGCTCAGATTGGAGCAGTAATTAGGCGGCTCAATCCAGGTGCCATTGTAAAAGTTGCCACTTTGTATAATCCTTTGCCAGCAGGTCCTTACGTCCAGTATATCGGTCAGGTACAAGAGGTTCTCAACACTGCAAATAGTATGATCATGACTTGGGCCAAACAATATGGGTTCGTGGTGGTTGACTTAGATCGTGAGATCAGAGGAAAAGAACGGTCCCTCATCGGTCCGGACTATGCACATCCTAACGCAGCAGGGTATAGGGCAATTGCAAAGGCGTTCGCTCGAGCTTAGGTGTGGAATATTGTTGGTGATTTGTCAAAAAAGGAATTTTTCTAAAGTGCGTAGAATATGTAGAGAGTGCAAATATTTGTAAAAAAGGATAAACTAAGCGTAGAACTACCACACATAACTCAAAATACCTGGAGAAATGAAAGGAGATTGGAAGTATGGGCTTATTTGGTAAAGTAAAGGATCTGCTTCAAGCAAATATTATGGATATGGTGAACAAGTCTGAAGATCCGGAGAAAATGCTGAATCTCTATGTGGAGCGTGCCATGGAGGAAGTTCGCAACTTTCACATCCAAGTTAACCGTGCCGTGGCGGATAAGATTCAACTTGAGGAACGTATTGAGGCTTTGAATAGGGAAATTGAACTGCGGACGACACAGGCAACGCTGGCAGTTCAGCAAAGTAAGGATGACTTAGCACGGACCGCTTTGACCTATAAAAAACAGGCAGAAGCCAGTAAGATAGATTATGAATCCCAACTTGTGGATCAGGCCAAAGCCGTCGAAGATCTTCAGGAAAACCTCCGTGTACTTACAGAAAAATTGGAAAAGGCCAAGATAGAACGAAATAATCTTGTAATGCGCCAACGTCGGGCACAAACCATGAAAAATGCGAATGAAGCAATATCTGGGCTCTCCACGCATGATCCATTGGCAGACATTGATCGAATGAAAGAGCGGGTTCAACGCATGGAGGCAGAAGCGAAGGCGTCCCGAACAATGGTCAATACCAACACGATTGAGGATCAATTTGCAGAATTACAAAAGACTCAGGCAAGTTCGGAAGTCGAAGATGAGTTGGCCAAACTTAAAGCAGGACTTAAGGTTGGCTTAGAAAAGGAATAGATTTTAAAGTATCAAACTCGTTCGGCTAAGATTGTCAATGGTTTAGGCGCAAATTAGACATAGGGTTAGGTGATGGGCATGAATACAAGAATAAAACAAATTGGGGTTGCTATCACCCTCGTACTCCTAACGAACCAGGCTTCTCTTGCCTTAGCACGTGGGGGCGGGGGAGTGGGCGGAAGCCTGGGTGGAAGTGCCGGAAGAAGTTTTAGTGGAGGGTCTGTTTCAGGGGGAAGCCTTGCTGGAGGATCTTCCGGTGGAGGGCTTGGCGGATTCTTCCCCATGCCGTTCTTTTTTTTCGGGGGGAATTCATCAGGAGGATCTTCTTCTGGGGGGGTTCTTGGGTTTATCTTTTTACTGGTGATCTTCTATTTTATTTTCAAAGCACTGCGCTCTCGACGATCTGGTCAAGGTAGAAACAAAGGCCCGTTGGGCGGAGAAAACAAGGCTGACTCTTCCAGCCAGAATCCGGTGGGCCTTGATGGAAGAGCAATCACTAACTCAGAGAGTCTTCTGCGTTTTGGGAAGGCAATTAATTTTACCCGCGAAAATATGCGCTATTACTCAGAAACCTTTCCACGCTGGGATCGCGATTATCTGATTGGACGGATTCGACAGGTATTCTTTTGGCTGCAAGATGCTTGGAGCCGCCAGGACCTTTCGGCAGCAAATGATTATCTGGCAACGCCATTAGGGGATAAATACCGAGCCGATATTCAAGGTATGAAAGCGCGTGGAGAACGCAATATGATCAAAGAACCAGTCCTAAACACAGGGGACATTGAATTCATCCATAGCGAGTTGGATGAACAGACCCAACATTTTATGGTCATGGTTTCAGCAAGCTTGATCGATTACACGGTCGATGGTTCCGATCGGCAAATATCAGGAGATAGTAAAAACCGGCTTTATTACCAAGAATTTTGGGAGTTTGTTTGGCAAGATGATCGGTGGGTATTAGCCAATATATTTCAAGAAGACGCTCTAGAAGTTACCAAAATTGCTCGTGGTGAGGAAAAACAATAAAGAATAACCAATAGCCTTAAAGTGCTATTGGTTATTCTTTATTGTTTACTTAGCGTAAGGGAGGCTTTCTTGGGTATTTGTTTGTAAAATACCAATAGATTCCCACTGATCCAAACAGTACTGCACCGATTGCTAAGGCTAACAATAATCGACCTGGATGATGTGAAATTCGCCATAAGTCATGTCCCACCCAAGATTCCCAAATAATCATGGGAATAGAACCGAGCAGTGAGGCTAACAAGAACGATGGAAAGGACATAAGGGATAAACCCGCGGAATAATTCACGGCAGCAGCGGGAAGTACCGGTATAAGTCGAGACAGAAGGACAACGGAAAAGCTATTTCCTCTGAGCAAAGCGCCCCATTTCCCAAGTTTTGAAACCTTTGGCTGCGCCCATGCTTGTCCTAACGTACGAGCTAACCAAAAACCTAAAGAAGCACCTAATAAGCTTCCAGTAAGGGAAAGCATAAAACCAACGATCGGTCCGTAAAGAAGGATGTTAACCCCTGCAATTAAGACAAATGGTATCACTGGGAACAGACCCAGAACCATCAGGAAAGCAAGGTCTATAAAAATACTTAATAATCCCCACTGTCGGACAAACGCCTGTAGCTGAGCAGGGTGCTGAAACTTAGGATAAAGAAAGATTACAATTGTAAAGGAAATTAGCAACGTCAAAAAGGAAAAACTCTTTTTGTTCAACGGTTAACCTCCTTGGTATAAACAATCCTTGGATAGTTTAATGCAGCGTTATTGTGAAAGTACATGGTTTGACAAAATAAAATGGCATGCTAGAAACTTAAGCATGCCGTTTTAAACTGATCACTTATCAAGTAAAACCTCATTTATGGTTTACAAGATGTAGAGATGTGTAGCGTTCAGAGGATGGCAGGTTGCGTTTGAATTTAAATCTAAATTCTTGAATCGAGGCCATTTTATCAGCGATCATCACAATAAAGGCCTCTGGGCTCCGGGGCATTCGAACGGTGAGCGGCCACATATGGCTTAATATGATGTCCTTTTCCTTCTCACTGACGATAAAACAACGTTCAGCATTCTGACAGGCAATACGAGGATGGCGAAAACCATGCCATCTTGCTCCGTCCGGTCTAAGGTGATGCCAGTCATATAAGAAAAAGTCATGCAAGAGAGCACCCCGAGTGATCGCATTAGTATCTAACTTCAGTACTTTTCCTAGTCGTATTGACCAGTTATAAGAAATTTGAGCAACACGGAGGGAGTGCTCAAGAGTTGTAAAAGGCCGGTGATGAGTATATGAACCCAATTGTTTATACTCATCGTGGTTTAAAATGACATCAACTTTTTCGGCTAAAGTCAATCGTTTCACCTTCCTATTCAACCCGATCGGGGTCGTAAAATCGTTTGCGTTGAAGCACTAAGAATTTTTCAAGTGCTGCTTGTTTTGCATAAAGTAGATCCATTTTCTTGCTTATAGTATGGCGCATCTCGGGATAGGTATGCAGGAGGCGCTGAAACGGAGAAAAGACCCTTTGGAACGGTGTAAGTTCCAATCGTTCATAGCGTTCCTGAAAGACAGCCACAAAATATTCAAGGCGACGAAGTAATAGAGTCGAGTGAATAATATCCCAAATAACATAGAAGGTCAATATAGTGGCCAAAATAGTACTAGCTACAAGGGAAATTCGCAAAAGATGGTTTTGAACTGCTGGATGAATGATGCGGAGGAACACTAACCCTAAGACTCCCCAGAGCATAGAATAGGGAAGAGCAATCCGCCCTTGAAGGTTGAAGGGCGTGGTATGATAATCCCATAGTTGTAGATGAAAGAAACGCTCAAAAAACCAGCCAGCTGCATATTCGAGCACGGTACTTAAACATAAGAGCGAAACAAATTGCCACTGCCAGGAAAGGAGCGATAATTGACCAGAGAACCAAATTACCAGCGTCGTGAAAAATCCATAGATTGGAAGAAAGGGACCCGCTAAAAATCCGGGATTAACTAACCTGCGTTGTGGGACCGAACGGTACACGGCTTCCATGACCCAACCAGCAAATGCATAAAAAGCGAAGGTAAGGATAAAGATTGTCATGTTCTCCCTTTCGGTGCTCTACTCATGAACCTAGAGTATGCTTAGATAATAATCGGTACTTTATAAGTGTACTCTAAAAATGCATCGTTGTACATTTATATGGTGCGTTGACTTATAATATATTGTACCCATATATAAAGGACAATATATATTATATCTTGTGGGCAGGAGTTTATTTTAGAAAGTAGAATTAAATACTCATAAACGTTTTAATAGTTGGCAATTATCAAAAAACTTAGGGGAAAACTTGAGGAGGAAGTCACATGCAGTACGCGAGTTGGATGGAAGCGGCGGGAGAAAGTTTTATCGGAGAAATGCTAAAAGCAGCACAGAACCCTAGTATGATTTCTTTCGCCGGGGGATTACCTGCATTGGAGCTTTTCCCGGATAAAGCATTGCAGCGTTGTTTTCAACGAGTTTTCGAAGAGCAAGGAAAGCGAGCCTTGCAATATGCTCAAACGGCAGGTCATCCACCCCTTAGGCAGTGGTTAGCGCAGCAGCATAAAAGAAATGGACACCTTGTGTCAATGGAGGGAATTGCGGTGACGACGGGTAGCCAGCAGGGCTTGAGTCTGTTAGCGCAAACCTTGCTTGATCCGGGAGACGTTGTTTTTGTGGAGACGCCGACTTATATAGGCGCGATTCAGGCATTTCAATCGTCTCGAGCACAGATGATGATGATCCCGTGTGATGAGCAGGGAATTATCCCAGAAGAGTTGGAAAAAAAGCTAAAACAAACCACACCCAAGTTTTTATACCTTATCCCAAATTATCAAAATCCTTCTGGAAAAATTATGGGACTTGAACGACGGATTGAACTACTACGTGTGGCGCAGGCTTTTGATTTGCTCGTGGTTGAAGATAATCCCTACGGCGAGTTGCAATTTGAAGGAGAAAAATTTCCTAATTTAATAGAACTAGCGGAAAATGTCATTTACTTGGGGACCTTTTCCAAAGTTCTTTCTCCTGGACTGAGGGTAGGTTATGTTGTCGCGGAACCCGATATAATTCACCATCTTTGTCAAACTAAAGAAGGGGTGGACTTGCACAGTAATAACCTCACACAGCGCGCTATACTCGAGTTCTTAAACGAAGGATTGCTTCCTGCGCACATCTTGAACTTACGCACGGTATACAAAGAACGCAGAAACGCGATGGTTCAGGCCATCGAAAAACACTTAGGCGACAAGGTGGAGATGATCATTCCGTCGGGCGGGCTTTTTCTTTGGGCACGCTTCAAAACAATTAACAACAGTTTTGATTACGTTCAGGAAACAATTCGGCAAAATGTTCTCTATGTACCGGGGGCACTATTTTACCCTGATGGGCAAGTGTCCTCCGAGGTACGATTAAATTACTCCTGTTCAACTCCGGAGATCATTGATGAAGGTATCCGACGTTTAGCTCGGGCTATACAATAGGACTTGTGGGTAATTATTCTAAAAGGAAGCTTGAGATTCGTGAGCATGCTCAAGCTTCCTTTATACTGTCAGATAGAATAAGCTAACGTTTATATACTTTCTGACATATAAGCATCACTGACAACCTTATTTCAGAAAGGGAAAAGCAGCCAGTAAACATACAACTTCAGAAATTTCGATGAACGCTCCGTACAAGTCTCCAGTTAAGCCCCCTAAGAGGGAGGAAATTCTAGAGGCAAGTAAAGTTACCGTGATGACGCATACCCCGAAGGCGATGAGTCCTGCAAATTCGGCAAGATAAAAGGAGGCTAATAGAACTAAGCAGCCACTGAAAACAAACGGAACCCAGTGGGTCGTTTCATGAATACCTTTACCAAGTCCTTGTGGGCGGGCATAAGGAAAACCAACGACGCCAATCTGAAATACCCAACGTGAGAGCATGGGCATTACCAGAAGGATCGGGAACTGAGCGGGAGTTAGGCTAGCTAGTAAGGTGAATTTCAGGAGTAGTAAGCCGACAAGGGCCATGCAGGCATGAGCGCCTATTCGGCTATCCTTCATGATTTCCAAAATGCGTTCGGGAGTTCGGGCGGATAACAAACCATCCATACTATCCATAAACCCATCAAGATGAAGACCTCCGGTAAGGATTAACTCTGCAACCAACAAGAGAGCACCTAGAACCATGGGAGGGAAAAAAGGACTTAACGCCTTTGCGAGTAGCCAAAGGAGTAGACCGATGACAAGTCCGACCAAGGGGTAATAGCGGTAGCTTCGTGAGAATTCTTCGGAAGTAATTTCTACTTTGGGTGAAGGTAAGGGGAGTCGAGTTAGAAATGTAAGGGCTATTAGAAATCCACGCAAATAAATCACTCCTTGAGCAAGGACGCTAGCAGCTTCTCACCGGATTGTTTAATCTCGATGGGGAAGCCTGCCACCACCATATAAACCTGATCAGCACTTTGGGCAAGAATTTGATTGCTTCGTCCGGCTAAATCCCGATAAGCTCGGGACAAAGGGTACTCAGGAACAATTCCTTGACCTACTTCGTTGGAAACAAAGATGACCTGAGGTTTAATTGTTTGGGCTAATCGGGCGACGTCCTTTACAATCTCTAAGATCTGAGGTTCAAGTTCGTTATTGAATGAATCATGGTCGTTTTGTAGGTTTAACGGAAATTCTTCTCCATTAGGGCTAGTAGGCGTTGCTGGTTGTGCTTGTCCGGCTAAGAGAAGATTGGTTAGCCAAAGCGTGACACAATCGAGAAGAATAATTCCGTCTTCGTCTTTGAGTTGGAGTAAGGTATCCCGAATGTTCAAGGGCTCTTCAATGAGTCGCCAAGTGGACGGGCGTTGCTGCTGGTGTTTTTTGACACGGTGGGCCATTTCTTCGTCCCATATTTGAGCGGTCGCAATGTAAATGACAGGACGCTTTGCATGAGCGGCAAGAAGTTCGGCAAAATGGCTTTTGCCGCTACGGGCACCGCCTGTGATGAAAGTAAATTGTGACATTGCATTCACCTACTTAACTATTTTTAGTTTCTTTTAATAAAGTATGTTAGCTTGACTGTTCGCTGACTCCGGCGTCTGCGAAGGTGGACATTTCCTCGAGAATATGAAGGGCAGCTTCAACAAGATGAAAGGTTAAGGCGGCTCCAGTACCTTCTCCTAGTCTCATGTTTAAGGTCAGTAACGGATCTAGACCGAGCTCAGCTAAGGCCTTACGGTGACCTATTTCGGCGGAACCGTGGGAGGGAATCATGAAGGCGGCGCTTTTTGGCGCGAGTTTCGCAGCAACGAGTGCTCCGGCAGTCGAGATGAAACCATCGATGACGATCGGAACACGGCTAGCGGCAGCTTGCAGGATTGAGCCAGCGATTGCCGCTATTTCTAAGCCGCCTACTTTCGTAAGAACGTCGAGTGCGTCCTGTGGATCGGGTTTATTGAGTTCAATGGCTTTTTCAATCGCCTGACGTTTCTTAATTAATCCGGCATCATCAATTCCGGTTCCTCGACCAACGACGGATTCAACAGGGGAATTTGTAAAGAGAGCGACGATGGCTGAGCTGGGTGTCGTATTTCCGATGCCTAGGTCCCCGGTGCCTAAGAGATTATAGCCTGCACGAATTTTCTCGTCGGCAACTTCAGCGCCCACTAATAAAGCTTGTAGCGCTTGCTGACGAGTCATAGCGGGGCCTGCCATCATATTGCGGGTTCCGTTGGCAACGCGTTTGTGGATAATGTTTCCCTCTAATGGGAAGGCAACTCCGACATCTGTACAAAAAACCTCGGCATTGGCTTGGCGAGCTAAAACATTGATAGCAGCGCCACCACCGATGATATTATAAACCATTTGGGGCGTGACTTCTTGAGGGAAGGCACTGACTCCGGCTGCTGCGACACCATGATCACCGGCCATTAAGAGGATGGCTTTCTTGAGAATCTTGGGATTGGCGGTTTGTTGGATGCCACCGAGCTGTTTTGCTAAAGTTTCTAATTGTCCAAGGCTACCTTGAGGCTTGGTGAGTGAGTCCAAGCGATTTTGGATCAACGCAATGCTCTCTTGGTCAAGGTCGGAAATGCTCGTTATCAGGGTTTGAAGTTGTGTATTAAGTTGTGCTTCTGTTAAATTATTCATGTTTTATCCCCCTCTATCTTCTAATAATTTGTAGAAACGGTAAAGTCCCGACCACAAATAAATCTGTGGTCGGGACTTTACCGTCATCACCGCCGCTCCCCAACTTATGGGAAGACGTCATCATTTTAGGCAGGTCTCCTGGCTATCGAATCATCGCTTATTCCGTAACCTTCCCAGCAAGTGCCAGTGGCTTACGACGCTCATCGAATACAGTGGTGGGTCCGCGTCGGTTTTAAACCGAACTTCCCTATTCTCCCCGAAGGGCACCTAAAATTACAGTATGTTTTCCTTCAGCATAACACAACCGTTTTCTGATCTCAAGTACCTGTCCATTAATTTAATTTATGAGAATGCAAGAAGAATACAGGGAGGAGGAAGAAGACTACAATTTATTATATTTCACAATAGTGTTGCCTTCGTATATAATGATACGTATAATAGCGTTGTTAGTTTTGAAAACAACAACCGCTAACATTAATTCGAAGAATGATGTATAATTATCTTCTAAATAAACTACAAATGATATGAAAGAATAATCATAAACGGCTACTGGAAATAAAAGGAGGAGAAAAACCATCGAAGGTCTGTTCTGGAGTGTTATAGAGGTTGTAACTGCTTTATTGTTGGTCGGAATTAATGGGATTTTTGTGGCGGCTGAATTTGCAATGGTGAAAGTCCGTAAGACGCACTTGGCGGAGCTTGCGGAGAATGGCTCACGGGGTGCACAATCTGCACTTGATGTAGCGTCAAAACTAGATGCCTACCTTTCTGCCTGTCAGCTCGGTATAACGCTGGCGTCCTTGGGCTTAGGTTGGCTTGGTGAGCCGGCAATTGCGACGTTAATTGAACCGCTTTTTGTGGGCTTTGGCGGTAAGAGCTTAATATATACGCATACGCTTGCTTCGGCAATCGCATTTTTAATGATCTCATTCTTACACATTGTGCTAGGTGAGCTTGTGCCTAAATCCTTTGCAATCCAGAAGGCCGAAAGCATTGCCATTGCAACTGCTGGTTTTTTAAAGGCTTTTTACTTTGTGCTGTATCCGGTTATTTGGGCGCTGAATAGTATCGCGAATCTTGTTTTGCATATCTTTAAGATTGAATCGGCTAATGAGGCCGATTTATCACATAGTGAAGAAGAATTGCGAATGTTGGTCGATGCCAGTCAAAAGCACGGCTATTTAGATAAAATGGAAGGCAAACTCCTAGATAATGTCTTTGAATTCTCGGACCGAATTGCGAGTGAGGTGATGATTCCGCGCCAAGATATGGTGTGTATTTTCATACAGGATACGTTTGAAGAGATTCTAGATATTGTGAAAAAATACGGGCACACACGTTATTTGTTGTGTGATGATGATAAAGACCATGTTCTAGGCTTAGTTCATATGCGGGATATCATTCGGTTTCAGGAACAGACGGGCGAGAAAGATATTACTCAAATTAAGCGAGATATCCTGGCAGTTCCTGAGGGTATGCCGATTTCTCATCTTGTCCAGAGAATGCGGAGCCAACGTACCCATATGGCGATTATTGTGGACGAATTTGGTGGATCAGCTGGGCTTGTCACGCTAGAGGATATGCTGGAAGAATTGGTTGGGGAGATTTACGATGAATTTGAATCAGAACAGCTGGATATCCAGAAGCTCGGTGAGGATGAATATATTTTAAACGGACGGGTTTTATTAGAAGAAGTCTCAGAAATGCTGGAGATTGAATTGGAGGAAGACACCGTTTCTACCATTGGTGGATATGTTTTTTCTCGGATCGGTCGAAAACCAGTCAAGGGAGATCTGGTTTATTTCGATGGGTTTAACTTTGAAGTCATGGAAGTGATGGGGTATAGAATTACCAAGGTTAAAGTCGCGAAAAAGTCTCTTGAAAACAAAATCACTGAAGTACGAGACATTAATAAAGCAGTTTAATTCGTCACTGGACACTTGCAACCATTCATGATTGAGTCATGGCCAGCACCTTAAGTTTTGGTGCTGGCCATGTTTTGCGTTTTTCTATTTTACAATTCTAGAGAATTCTAACGTTGTTTTCCACTAACCAATAATTCACTTGGATAAGGTAGGCAAAGAGTTGTGGAATGTCCATCAGTTGTCCAAACCATGGACGACCGGAAGGCATAGTATCGGAGAGCTTCATGAGATTTCGTAAGGCTGGGATGTTCAAAAAGGGAAGAATTGGGGCAGTGCTGTCTTCGAGGATTTGACCTAACCAGGTGCGAACCGCCGAAAGATAAATAGGGTTATGAGTTTTGGGGTAGGGGCTTTTCTTGCGCCAAAGAACATCATCGGGCAAGAGCCCGGTGAGAGCACTTCGCAGAAGCCATTTTTCTCTGCCCTCAGCGTACTTCATTTCCCAGGGGATATTCCAGGCATACTCGACTAAGCGATGGTCACAGAAAGGAACGCGTACCTCAAGTCCAGCAGACATCGTCATGCGATCTTTGCGATCTAAAAGGGTGGGCATGAAACGGGTGATGGTTAAGTAGCTAATCTCACGGATTCGCGCTTCGCGTTGCTGATCGCCTGTTAACGTTCTACTGTCTTGGTGAATGACGGAGGAAGAGCTCGGAAGCAGGGGCATTTCGGCCAGAGCTTCTTCATAACGTCCCTGTAAATAGTCGTGGGGATGAAGCAGTTCAGTCAGTTCTGGGGACAGTATTTGTAAACGGTTTTCAACCGTCAGCGTCCACGGAAAGGTTTGAGATTCGAGGGCCTCTTGTCGACGGAACCAAGGGTATCCACCGAATATTTCATCGGCACACTCACCGGATAAACCCACCGTGACATGTTTCTTTATTTCCCTTGAAAAGAGTAATAAGGAGGAGTCAACGTCAGCCATTCCGGGCAGATCGCGGGCGAGGGTTGAGGCTTTGAGTGCCTCAACGAGGTCCGGGATTTTCAAAGTGCAGTTGGTTTGCTTGGTCCCGAAGGCTTGAGACATACGCTCGATAAAGGGACCGTCTGCGCTGGGCTGGAAGTCATTGGTTTTAAAGTATTGGTCGTTATCAGTGTAATCGACTGAAAAGGTTTGAAGCGGTCCTTTGCCTTCCTTGGCAAGGCGGTTAGCAGCAATGGCTGTAATGGCGCTTGAATCAAGCCCTCCGGAAAGTAGTGTGCCGAGGGGTACATCAGAAACTAGCTGCCGCTCAACGGCATCGACAAAAAGGTCGCGTACCTTTGCTGTTGTCGTCTTTAGATCATCGGTATGAACATCATTAGGTAAGGCCCAGTATCTACGAATGTGCAAACCATTCGCAGAATAGAATAGAACATGCCCAGGTTTAAGGTCAAAGATTCCCTCGTAAACACCGACGCCAGGCGTACGTGCCGGGCCAAGAAGAAAGACTTCAGCTAATCCTTCTCGCCCGATATTCGGAGATATATCGGGATGTTTCAGCAGCGCTTTGATTTCTGAAGAGAAAACGAGGGAACCTGGCTGTTCGCTGTAAAAGAGAGGCTTTACCCCCAGGCGATCACGTGCAACAAATAATTGCTGTTCTCTACTGTCCCAGATGGCAAAGGCAAATATGCCGTTCAAACGCTCTACGCAAGAGGGTCCCCATTCTAAGTAGGAGAGAAGTAAGGCTTCCGTATCCGAATGTCCTTCAAAGTGGTAGCCACGACTCAGAAGTTCTTGACGGATTTCCGGTGTATTATAAAGTTCGCCGTTATAGATTAGAGTAAACGTATGTTCACCTTGTTGGCGAGTCATTGGTTGCTGGCCACCCTTGGGGTCAACTACGACGAGCCTGCGATGGCCGAAAGCAGCACGAGGTGAAAGCCAATACCCTTCTGCATCCGGTCCCCGGGGTGCAAGTGTTTGAGTCATACCTACCAGAACATCTTTTTGGACGGAGAGATCACGTCTCCAATCCACTATACCAACGATACCGCACATAGTGTTAGATTCCTCCCTACATAAAAGATAACCATTATCAATTAACCATAACATACTCTATGCATTGAGGAAGTGATCGGTGTATTTTTAAATTGTTTTACAAAATTATGGATATAAGGAAGGAATTAGAGCATGGATGAAGAAAATTTATATCATGCCTATAAAGGGGGGATAAATATGGATAGTATACAATATGACCCTGACAAGATACTGAATGGGTTCACAATAGAGCTACTGAAAGAGCTAGCGAAGAAATTAAAGAGAAAAATAAGATCAACAAAGAGCGAAACTATCCAGACGATTTTATCTAATCCCGTCGGAAAACAGGACGATATTGTTAAGGTTTGGCAAGAAATTAATCGGGCTCTAAGAAAAGATTTAGAAGCCTTCTCCGACGAAGCGTTGACCTTATTTTCTTCCGAAGAAATTCCACAAGATGAACGATTTAAAGTGGGTTACATGCTCACGTTAAGCCCTAACTCCGAGATCAGAGCAGTGGGAGAAGCCTTATATTGTCGTCAAGTTGAAGATGATAAAGCACTAGATCACAAGTTAGAAGAAGAAACTGTTGCCGTAATATCGACGATGATCATGGAGAAAGATAAAGAGAAAGAAAAAGAAAATGGGGATACCCAAGAGACGATAGAAGCTAGGGAAATAGAAGGCCTTCACAAGAGGATAAAAACATTGGAAAAAAAGTTGCTAAAGGTGAATATCGAAGGGCAAAAAACTAAGGGACAATTAGAAAGAGTCAGAATAAACATGGATACGTTAAAATATCAAGGGGTCAGAGAAAAAGAAGAGACGGGTAAAGCGAGACATAGAGTGACAGAACTTGAAGGAGAACTGGTCATAAAAGACCAACAAATTATCCTACTAAAACAGAAACTAGAGCAGAAACTAACTCGAAAAATAAAGGCCGAACCCTGCAGCGAAATCAATCTTGCGTCCTTTCAGGGGCGAAAAGCGTTGATTTTTGCTGAACGTGATCATGAAGTGGACATCAGACTCAATGCCTTGGGCATCATTCCCATTTGGGCGATGGAAATTGATTGGAACCGTCCTAGGCGAAGAATGTCAACTTGTCAACTTGTCCTATATAAAAACAATGATGAGAAACTTACAAAACTTGATGAGATTCGAGATACTGCCAGGAACTGGAATATTCCGTGTAATGAGCTCTTGAACTTTGGTGGGAGGATCGTTCATGATTAGAGATAGTAGAATATGGAATTCTGTCGTGATTGGGAAACCTGTGATTGAAAGTATTGACGTGGATATAAATTCGCAGTCTTTGCGTTTGCAAGTGGATATGATTTCTATCTTGCCGGATAGTCTACATAAGGCATTAGACGGTAGACGACAAATTACAATTTGGGGCAAAGATTTAATGTTGGCAGGTTTTCCTGACGAAATCGTAACAACCTCTCATTTTCGTCAGTTCGAGATTAATGAGAGTCGTAAATCACGAGCCAGGGAATTCTTTAAAAGCCGACTCCTTTCTTTCACAGTAGAAGCAGTAAAAAAAGACACGCAACGCGTGTACTTTAATGGTAAAAATGTTGCTTTTCACGATACGCCTATAACGTATAATCCCTATACTTCCCAGTTTACTCCGATTCCCATCATTTCAAAAAATGTCCCAGCAGAACGCGTTCAAAGGATTCTCTATGAGAAGCTGCCTTCCATAGATTTTCTAGCCTATCAATATCCAGAAGATCCCCCGTTGATTATTGGATACCAGGACCATTTCTTTGGATGTAAGTCTGGATGGCTCGGCGAACTTCGGCAACAATGGCGTATTTATTGTCCAGAAGGGGAAGAAGTGACCTGTGTACCGGCTGAAATTCCCGAAAGCCAAGTCTTACGACGCGTGAATTTGGCGTTTTTACTAGATGAGGATTTAAATGAAATTAGTAACCATTTGTTATTTGGAAAACCGTTTCAAGCGAGCGAATTTATTCAGCGGTTCACGGCAATTGCGCAGGGGACTCGAAACCCTACCAATCGCTCACAACCATTAAAATACCCCACCTTTATAGTGAAACCCAATGTTACGTCGGCTGCCGATACTCCCAAGATTGAGGGAGCAATGACACATACTTCAGAGGAACTACAACCTGAAGTACAGAATTTTGAGCCTCAGTTAGATCGCGGGGAACAAACGTTTATTCATGATTTGAATCAGGTGGCCTTGTCAAACCAACTTGTTTATGACATGGAAGACCTTGTAAATTTCCATATTGCCATTAAAACCGGGGCGTTAGTTGTTTTAGCAGGGATGTCAGGGGTCGGAAAATCACAACTTGTCATTAATTATGCTCGAGCCTTAGGGCTCTCTGGAGTGGATGAAGCGGGTGAAGAGCGCAAACAGTTCTTATTTATTCCGGTTCGGCCCAGCTGGAATGACGATGCTGATTTAATTGGTTTTTATGATGCGATTCATAAGATTTATCGTCCTGCAGAAACGGGGCTTGTCGATTTACTGATTGAAGCATCACTAGAAGATAATAAAGACAAGCTTTATCTCATTTGCTTTGATGAGATGAACCTAGCACGGGTGGAGCATTACTTTAGTCAATTTTTAAGTATCTTGGAGCTTTCTGACGATCGGTACTTAACGTTATACAGCGAAAAGATCGCGCCCGAGGTGTATAATCGGCATGAGTATTCGCCGCGAGTGCCCATTGGAAATAATGTCTTTTTTGTGGGTACCGTAAATATTGATGAATCATCCTTCCAGTTTAGCGATAAGGTACTCGATCGAGCCAATGTCATTAAATTAAAAATTTATGAGTCCTTGAGGGCCTGGAAAGCCGTGTTTGAAGAAAAAGCAACGGGGAAACCCTCTGATGAACTCACTCAACTATCGCCTGTTCCGGGTAAGGTTTTTGCCTCATGGTGTAATAATTCACCATCAGACATCGGATTGACTAATGATGAGATCGACTTTCTGGATGAATTGAACGCCTATTTGCGGAAAATTGACAAGGACCGGGTGGTGGGTTACCGGATCATTCGCCAAATCGGTTCGTATCTAAAGAACATTCCTTGTAATGTAGAAGGAGAAGGTTCTCTCGATCGGCGTAAGGCCTTTGATCTTCAACTGGTGCAACGGATCATGACGAAGTTTAAAGGTCCAGAGAGCGAATTCGAACAGCTCTTTGGTAAATACTCGGAACGGGAGCAGGGAACGAGTGAAATTCTCAAGTTGTTTGAAAAGTATCCGACTGTCTCAACGTTCACCTATTCGCGGGAGGTCTGTCATAAAAAAGCAAAGGAACTATTAGATCATGGCTATGCATCCTGACAACGCAGGGATTTCCATCGTGTTTTTCATTGGTAGACAAGAAATCCCGCGTTCGGTAACGTTTGGTAGCGTCATTGAGGTTTTTGAACGAGAAAACCTGTATGTTTCGTATACTGCGAGCCAAGAGGATGAGTATCTCTATATTGACGGCTTAGATGGCTACGATTCATCGAAGTTACACTTCGATGAAGAAGGTATTCCGTGTTTGAGATCAGGAACTGGACGGTTTCCGCTCTATAGTGATGTCAATGAGGATTACCCGTTGATTCCTGCGGATTATATGGTCTTAGTGAAGCGAAACGGTGAAGTGAGTGGTTCGTTCGAGGCCACGCTCCGAGTAAGACCGAATAATATTACCGATGAACAACTTGACGTGATGCGTGTCGAGCTGAACGAAATCGTTCAGGGGCTCGCGTATGATCGCACTCGGATGAGTCATGGAATAAAACTTTACGGAGAAAAGGGGTTACTTCCTCCCCTAGTGTTGGCGGAGTATGTGGTTTTGAAGCACATGTTCAAAGAGCTGGTGGTAACCCTTGAGGATTTGACACGACGCCCGGATCAACATTTGGAGCGGAACTACCGAGAAGTAAAGGCCAATACAAATTGCAAGCAAGACGGTAAATCTTACCGCTGGCTTTTATCCTCACAGGGCCAACGGGCAAATGCTGCCGCTAAAAGCATGGCACAACCTGAAGCGATCCTTGGAATTATTGCTTCACTCACCTATGATACGCCAGAAAATCGGATGGTTCTGGGGTTCCTTCATTATGTGTCGTCTCAAATGGAGGCTGTTTTAAGAGCAATAAGGTGCACGATTACCGAAGAACAAAAGGCGATAGAAACGAGAACGCCTTATATGGTCTTGCAAAAATCGACAAGCCATGAAGTGAGGGCCTTGAAGACTAAAGTTTTGAGTCTTGAATTGATGGAACGAGAAATGAAACAAAGGATTTTCTATGTACTAAAATATATGAATCACCCTGTGCTTAAAGAGCTCCAACCGTTAAATAATTTTAATCACCTTTCACTAAAAATTCAACGAGATTGGCGGTACAAAAGAGTTTTCACATGGTGGAAGCAGCTCAGGACACAGGATTTTAAGATTCCCTTATCCCATGATTTTAAGGTTCAGTGGAAGCGCACTGATGTGTTATACGAATACTGGTGTTATAGCAAAACCATCATTGCGTTAGAGCATGCGGGGTATACGCCGGTTTCTGGATGGATTTACGACGATACTCATAAGGCCAGCCAGGAATTAATCTTTCCGGTACTTCAAGATAATACCTTGGTGGAGATGGTGAAAGGGTCAATTCGTCTTTCCGTGTTGTTCAATGAGAAGATGGTCCGGGCGAAACGCAGCGCTTTGCGGTTCAAGCGCATCCTTTATATGGAAGGGACGAATTATAAGCCAGATATTCGGATTGATATTTTTATGCACGACATTTATTCTGGATCGATCATTGTCGATGCCAAATACCGTAAACGATTAAATATCTGGAACAATGACAGAGTAGAAGATGAAAATCGTCCTAAAAATATGAATACCTTGCAAAACTATTCAAATTCCTTGAAATTTGTGGAGGACCCGACTGGGGCTTCCAAGGCGATCAAGGTGATCGCCCTTCACCCCAGTTATGGCCCTGAGGTGGAAGACATTGAGGATACGAACGTTTCTCTGATTCAGCTTCGGCCAAGAGAACGACTAACGCATTACTCGGAGTATCTGGCACGATTAATTGAGGGTGTGCACAAGTGAAAATAACATAAGGCTGGAAGCAGCAACGCTTTCAGCCTTATGTTTGGGGATATGAGGGGAGGAATCCTTTGAGACGGTAATGGCTTATCTTGATTGGCTTACCTTTTCGACGGACTGTGCAATAATGCTCACGGCCTCAACCCATTCGCCGCTGGCCACTTGCCCTGAAAGCTTTTTCCCGACGGTACCTTTAATCCGAATGGTATCTCCTTGAGCTACATGAATCGCTCCATTGTAAACGACAATAATGTTTCCTTTTTTCTGGACGGGGTCGGCCCAAATCTGAAATTTAGAAATGTTGCTAATGACGTCCACATTCGTTGATATTTTGCTTGTAACATCAACCACATAGTTGACATATTTACTGGGATCACTGACCATTGCGTTCATCTTATCGCTCTTTAATACCACGGTAGGCTGGTTCACTCCCTTCGAACTAATGACTTCTACAGCTGCGCCTTGGTCCGCTGTTACTTGAATCTCTGGAAGCGTCATTCCGAGAAGGACAAAAAGTAGTGTTGCGGCTGAACCGTAGACTAACCATACATGAGATCGCGCTTTGGGTGATTTGCCAGGGAGTGCTGCATTGGGTTTAATAAGACCAATGAGTAAAAGAGTCACAGATAAGATAAAGAACATGAGGAACACTTGAGTCATGAAAATTCCTCCTCGTTTAATGTAAAACATTTAGCCATTACTCTCATATGCACCTGTGGGATAATTATACCTTTAATCCATATTATGCCATTATAAGCCTAATTTAAACCCTGTTACAAACTAAAAAGCAAACGATAAAGAAAACAACAGTGCCCCTGTAATAGATATTTTAGTCTATCACAGGGGCACCGTTGTATAACTTATAAGTCCCTTAATTAGCGGGAGCTGCCTCTATGGGTTGGCCATGTCCTACAAACTTATGACACACTAAACAGGATGTATTATCCTTAAGAATTTGTGCATGGGGCATTTTAGGTGCAAGATCACCGGACTCGAGTTTAATATTTTTAGCCTTGGGATTTGTACTGTTTCCCGTATGACAAGCAATACATGCCGCTGGATTCACATTGGCTTCGATTGTATCGGGAACTTTGTTCATGACATGTACATACACTTGATTTAAGCCGTTAATTTTTGCAGTGACGTACCCGACGGTGCCGGGCGTGGAGTGGCAACTTAAACACGTTACATCTTTATGAGGGCCAGTGCTCCAAGCTGTTACTTGCGACTTCATTTCATGGCAACTAGAACAAAAATTAGGTTGCGAAGTAAAATGCATTCCCGCTATAATAGCGCCTATGAGTACAATAGCAGCCAATGATGACAGCAATAGTAGCTTTTTAAGGTTTCTTTTAGGCTTTCCTTGGCCTGGTTCACGTCCGTCTTCATTGTTTTTAATGCCCATCTTTACTCCGTCCCCTTTTTCAAACTATAGTGTCGCTAAAAAATGAGGGCGGACCCGTTTTAGGGGTTCCGCCCTCACTAATTTGCTTTTATTTAGCGAGCTTTGGTAAGGCTTTTGTCACCAAATCAACAGTCGCTGGTGTTTTTATTTCAATTTCTTTCGTGGCAGGATCGTCGCCTAAGGTTTCATAAGGCATAGCGGTGAAGCTATGATCGGCGGTAATATGACCGTTTTTATCCGTTGGATTTTTCCACATGATCTTAGCAGGATCGGGTTTCTTTTCTGCGTGGCAGCTCAGACAAATGTCCGCTGCGTTGTCTTTACGAAGCAACTGTCCGGTCGCGTTCGCTTTGTGCGGTCCGTGGCATGTTAAGCAACCATTAAGTTGTCCACTGTTGGCATGCTTACTGGAGAAATAGTCACGTGTTCCTTGGTGGTTATTTGCAAGAAGCGTTCCAGTTGCTGCGTCTTTAACCGGGTCGGAATTGTGACATTTGAGACAGGTCTCGGTATTTGGTAGTAAGCTGGACGGTTGTGCCATAATGGAGCCGCCACTGACCGTTTTAGTTGATTTAGAAACGTGGATGCTACCAGCCCCGTGGCAAGATTCACAAGAAATTCCCGCTGTAGGTGATGCAACAGGAGCACCTGGGGCATGACATGTGACGCAACTCGTGGCGTCGGCAGCTTGCCAATCTGGTTTTCCGTCTTTGTCGACATCGACAGATTTAGCAGCGTCTAATTCTAATTTGTCGCCGACTTTTTTAATTGCCGCAATTCGGTAGATTTTGCTTTTGAAACCAGGGACTTCTGCTAACACATAGTCATCCATCATGACTCCGTATATTTTTGCTTTAGACAGATCTAATTGAGTTCCCTTTAGGTTAGCAGCGTCAGCTCCGTCAAAGACTGTAATCGTCGTTGGTGCGTTGCTTAGCGTAAAAGCCGTAAGTGGTTTCAAGGCTGTCGAGTGGTTTGTAGTATGGAACGCCGTAACCTTTTTATCATGGCAAGTATTACAGGACTCTTCTCCAACATAAGTAGCGGTTGCAGTTTTTGTAGTGTCCACTTTCGGGGCAGGGGTTGTCCCACAACCTACCGCGACCAATGCAAAGGTGGACAGCAATGCTGCACTTAAGATGAAACTTCTTGTTTTTCTCATGATTACTTTCCTCCTCTATATTTACGAAAATAAGATAACAGGCCAAGCCCTGTAGATCCGACCCCCTTGCTTGAATAACACTCGTACTTCTTTGTGTCCTAACTGCGGAATAACAAGAATGACAGTAATAGATTCACTATATTCTTATTATTTCCCCTTAAATGTCGAGTATGTGTTTAATTTTACCACTTCAATGCATATTTTGTCTATTAATATATGTATTCACAATTAAAATAGACTGAATTGATAGAATAATGTGCAAGAGACTCCTGATTTTTTGTCCCAACGCAAGGGGGAGGATTTAATGAAGGTGCAAATTAAGCTTCGTTAAGTCAGAGAGAATTAAAGGAGATGACTTCTGTCGAAATACAGAAGTCATCTCCTAAGTTGGGTATCATGATATTCAGATCACGATCGAGACGATATTCCTTAAATATCGCCTTCCTCGAGTAGTCGCTTGTAATAAAATCCACTGGTATATAAAGCCGCTGCCGGATTATGGCCGGTGACCCTATCCTTTGTGATAAGAGTGGTGACAGGGGCTTCGGAATATTTCATAAAGATGGAATCATGCCCCACGCAAAGACCCACAACGACGTTTAAATCCGTCTTTTCCTTATTGAGCAGTTCTGCCTGCATGATGGGATTGCACAAAGACTCGTGACAGCCCTTCTCAACTTTCAAATCCTCAGGCACACCGACTTCTGTTTTGTCGGTTGAACCGACTTTACAAATTACGGCATAACTCTCCAAACCTTTCGCTCGGACGATTTTGGCGAAGATTTTAGCCTCATTGATTAACCCGACACAGGTGGCAATACCAATCTTTTTGGCGCCAATTTTCTTGGCAAAGACGATAATCTCCTCCACCCGTGTCAGCTTACCATAGTAGGAACCTTCAATCTCAGCGGCGGCTAACGAGAACTTTGAGACGAACTCATCGGATCGATACAGTTTATTCGCTGCTGCAAATTCCTCGTTGTTTGTGTTGGTGGTTAAACAAAATGGAGGATAGGTTCCCTTTTTCCGGTAACAATTGGGTGTTCCGCAATCCGTACAGCTTAGTTTCTGATCTTGATGACTCATCTTTTTCTTCCTCCTTAATAATTGCTTTCCTTAACTGCCGTCGTCATGGCGGTGATGTTCGCCAGTGCTGAAGAAGTACTCAGCCCACAGGCAGGTGAAATAATATCGACTTTCTCCAGGACAAGCGTTGTTGCCCTTTTTTCCACGTCTTCCGGTGTGCCAAATTCCAGCAGATAAGTACTAAGGTTGCCCATCGTCGTCAACTGGGGATATTCTTCTTTTAGCAGTCTGAGGTTAACGAGGGCATCGGTACTGATGGCATCTGAATTAATTCGAGGCATTAAATGCTTCACCTTGTTCATGTTACCACAAATATGCACGATGACCGGTGCTCCAAAGGAATGAATACCGGCTACGATTTTATTCAGGTAAGTTACGGCATATTCCTCAAACATTTTGGGTCCTAATATTTCTCCAGTTGCCGTGGGGTCGCCAATCGAAATTAACGTGACACCGTTATCAATCATTAGCTTAGCATAGTCCAACAAGAAATCGCTCACATAATCTAAAACCTTATGAGCATTGGCTGGATCCTTACGCAATTCTTTCAAAAAGGTAATGGGATCCACAATAGAGGCCGCTGTACTGATCGGGCCCGTTAAATTCCCGATCACTGGGATGTCCGGATACTGTTGAGATAGCTTATATCCTGCCTGTATAATCGTGTTAACTCTGCCTGAATGTGCGATTGCCGTCTTTTTCTTAAAATCCACCTTGGAAGTAGAGGGAAAGATCTCTTTTTCAATCTTTGGCTCACAAGCAAGTGTCCCAAAGTTAATTTCGCTCCCTAAAACCTCAGCCTCTACCGTCATACAGAAGGGGATACCGAAATTTTCAAAGCCGGTCTGTTCAAAAACATCATGCGATAATTCAGACATTAGAACATCATCATGATGAGCCTCGGGGAGTGTATGGCCAGTCTTGTTCATAACATCAACAATCGCCGCATTCATCATTCCCCCAGTACAAATGACGGGGGCTCGATCAACGACTTTCTTTTGCAATACCCTAAGTAAGCGTTCCTTTGGACTCAATGAGCTCACACAATTTCCCTCCAATCTCAAGCTTTAAACTTTACAGGATAACCAATTTCTCTCACGGTATCTAGCATTACATGGATATTGGAAAACGGAGTCTCTGTCGGTAGGCTACAGCCAGAAGCGACAATATAGCCTCTTGGATTGTCATGAGCTTTCTTTACGCATTCAAAGACAGCGTTTCTCACGTCTTCCCAGCTACCCTCAAGCATTATTTCTGAAGGTCTGACATTACCCATCAAACGAACCTTATCGCCGATTTTAAGCTTCGCCTCTAACAAATCGGCATCATTGTCAATACTGATACAATCTGCGCCTGCCTCAAACATCAGCTCCCAAATTTTACTGGTCTTACCACAGATGTGCAATGTAACACTCTTGCCCCTAGAATGTATGTAATCAATCAACCTTTTCAGATAAGGGTAGGAAAATTCTTTAAATTGTTTGGGGCTAATCACCGTGCAAGAGGACATAGCATCCGTTAGACTTGGGGTACATCCGGCATCGATGATTGCTTTGGTATATCGAAGGTTTGTTTCCAGCGAAACTTCACATAGCTTGTGAACCGCTTGGGGATTTTTCATCACTAATCTAGTCAAGTTTTCCGCACCGACTAAAAAGGAAGCATTGGTAAACGGACAGGTGACTGCGCCAGTGACAGCGACTTCTTTTCCCACTTCATCGAGCACGATTTTCATCGCTTCAAGGTGGTGAGGCAAATCGCCATCTCTATACGGATCCGCCGGCACAAGACGATCAATTTCGGAAATATCGTTGATCGCAGGCGCGTCAAGATAGGCTGTTTCGTCTAAAGGATTATAGACTTTCGCGCCCATTGCTTCGGCCTGAGTATAGAGATCTGTAAACACTCGGATATTATCATAGTGAAACATCCGATACGCTTCAATTTGAGCTTGGGCAATGAGCTTCCCATTTCCTTTAAACTCAGAAACCTTAACGCCAATCACCCGTGCTGCAGTATTTCCGACGATGGGAACACAGGGTAATCGATCGATACTTTGACCCAAGTTATATGCCGTCATTCTTTCGATCGGTGTCATTTGGTCCTTAATCATGATTTTACGCCTCCAATAATCGTTGGACAAGTTTCACCGCTTCTGTAGCGTTACCAGCATAGCCATTGGCACCTATTCTGTCGGCAAACGCTTGGGATATAGGTCCTCCGCCGACAATCACTTTGAACTTTTCTCTAATATTGTCCTGTTCCAACAGTTCCACGACTTTCGCAATCCCAACCATCGTCGTTGTCATCAACGTAGACATCGCAATGATTTCGGCGTTAACTTCTTTGGCCTTATTGACAAATTCCTGCGGAGAAATATCTCTACCCAAGTCGACAACATCAAAACCCGAGGTCTCCAACATTATTTTTACTAAGTTTTTGCCGATGTCGTGAGTATCACCTTCAATAACACCGATAATAACCTTTTGCTTTTCACCCTCGTTACTACCCTTGATATGGGGTTTGAGAACATGAAGCCCTGCATACATGGCATCCGAACACGTTAAGAGTTCCGGTATAAAATATTCCTCATCCTCAAAAAGCTGACCAGCTTTTTCCATGCCCACAGAGAGCCCTTTTTCGATCGCCTCAACTGCATCTATATGTTGTTCTACAATCTTGTTAGAAATCTCTACAGCAGATTCTTCTTCCATTTCAACCACAGCATCCGATAATTGCTTAAAAAGTGCTTCTTTCTCAACTGACATCAAATATCTCCTCCTTGTAAGAATTACTAAGGTTTCTACGGGCTTAGAATCCCGAACTTAATACCCTGTTTTAATACCTAGTAGACCTATATGATAATGATTATATAACCCTCTATGAAACGATGTCAACCAACAATGGATCACACCAATAATAATTAATTGACAGACATTCCCTTCCTGTTATATGATACATATAATTAAATAAATGATTCTCATTAAGAGTGGTGGAGGGACTGGCCCGATGAAACCCAGCAACCGGCCTTAGAGGCAGTGGTGCTAAATCCTGCAGGAATTTCCTGAAAGATGAGTTGAGCTGAAGGCAATCTGCAAACTCTTCTTTTCTTGAATTGGAAACGAAGAGTTTTTTATTTACCCTACAGACAACCACAACCACTGAAAAAGAAATGGAGATAGAATGTTGAGAAATAAACATGAGGATGTACGAGTGGGGCTACTGGGGTTTGGGACAGTAGGCCAGGGCCTTGTACAAGGGATAAATTTGCAGATCAATAATATTAGCCGTCGCCTGGGTGCTCCTTTGAAAATTCAAAGAGCCTTAGTTCAAAATACTCAAAAGAATAGAGTCGTTGGCTTACCTGAATTAACAACAGATGCCCGCGATATTTTGGAAGATCCAGAAATTGATATTGTGGTAGAAGTCATGGGCGGAGAACAACCGGCTTATGCTTATATTAAGCAAGCCCTGGGGAAAAGAAAACAGGTTGTAACGGCCAATAAATTGGTGCTTGCTTTACACGGCCCAGAACTCAAGGCTCTGGCCCGTCGAAATGCGACCAGCCTACTGTATGAAGGGAGCGTTTTAGGCGGGATTCCAATCTTGCGCACAATTCAACGGGGTCTTTGTGGAGATCGAGTGGAAGAGGTTAAAGGGATCTTTAATGGCACGACAAATTTCATTTTGACGCGGATGTTTGATTTAGGTGAAGATTATTCGACGGCACTTCGTCTGGCCCAAGAAGCTGGGTATGCGGAAGCTGATCCTTCAATGGATGTTAGCGGTTTAGATGCCGCCTGTAAATTAGTTATTCTCTGTCGAGAGTGTTTTGATTTGGATATTCAGCTTAAAGATGTGACAATGTCAGGTATCGAACATTTGGATCGAGAGCAAATTGCCTATGAGAAGGGACAGGGGCGCATTCCCAAATTGATTGCCTGTGCCAACCCCCATAGAAAAGAAATTAGAGTTGGTGTGGAATGGTTATCTGAAGCAGATTTGTTAGGGCGAGTTTCTGGGGTTCAAAACGCTCTCTCTTTGCGGACACTTTTAGCGGGCGAACTTTTTTGGAGCGGTCCAGGAGCAGGTGGACTTGCCACTGGGGGCGCTGTTTTGGGTGATATAATGGAGGCTGCGGAGAGGGTGCTTATGGAGCGAGGTTTAGGCCTGCTACAGGCTGGGAGATAGATTATCGCAACTCTAGTCTGCCTTCTGGGACCCTTTCTCTAGCACTGTCAGAAAGTATAACTTTTTATTATATACTTTCTGCAGGTCCCTTCACGCCATCCTTGGCTACAGGGACACTCGTCCATCACGGCGCCTTGCCATCCTTGGCGGCGCTCTAACCTCAAACGTCCTGTTTGAGTCATGGACAGCGCATCAGTGCAACTAAGGCGACCGCCGGCGGTCCCTTCTCGCCATCCTTGGCTACAGGGACACTTGACCATCCTTGGTCATCGCCTGAAGGCTTGGCGCTAGCCAAGTTTTCTTTAACGTATCAGAAAGTATAAGTTTTCAGGGTGCCCCTTTACTTGAAAATTTGGTATTATAGAAGCATGAAAGAGAACATTTTAAGAGAGATATTTTTCGAT
>Ga0209123_1000080_pt1 | contig 163594 bp, 177 predicted proteins | sample BarGraIncu00431A_FD_184500 | JGI IMG/M metagenome (GOLD analysis project Ga0209123, IMG submission 184500) | Arctic peat soil microbial communities from Barrow, Alaska, USA - Barrow Graham LP Incubations 004-31A (SPAdes) (version 2) | ecosystem: Environmental > Terrestrial > Soil > Wetlands >... | reverse complement strand
CACGGCTAGCCGCTTACAGTTTTCCGCTGCGGTGCAGTACATCCCGGGGATGGCGGCTTCAGTGAATGAGGATTCTGGTGCGTCTTGCACCATGGCCGAGGCCGGATATGGCCTTCCTGTAGAGGGAATCCCTCACCTTTCCGCGCAAGCGGCAGCCGTTGGCTGAGGTGGGGAGGATGTCAAGGGAAATTTAGAGCATTTTAGGCATCAGCACAGTGCCTTCCTGGGCTGCACTAGAAACTATCCAGAAGTTTTGAACTCTCCCACCGCTGAGCGCTGCTGTGTTTAAGAGATGGTTTTCTGAGTTTTGCAAAGAAAGGAAGCGGGACCAAGGAGGGTGATTCGGTCGATACGCTCTGCCTCACCGGCATGAATGCCGATGTTTCCCGCGGATTTTGATGAACGCAGTGGAAAAGGCTGCAAAGAGTTTCTTCCTTGAGCCTTGGATTCCGTTGCATCGAAGAACGTTGAGCAGATAGCGTCAACCAAGAACAGTAAAACGGAGTTCAGGTCGACCGTCGTGATAAGCCTGGAACGACCTACCAACCCGGCGCAGAGGATCCTGCAGCGCGAGCCAACATCACTTATTGAAGTTGGTTGATTTTGGTTTCATTTGCGGCTTTAATGTTGGGCCAAATTGCCCGCCAATTACCTGGTGCACATCCTTTCTTTCCGCTCGTTTGATGTCTTCAATGCTACTCTGCGTGAATGACAATTGACCAGAGCTTAATCGATGTAAATTCATCTCTGCCGTGTCAATAAAATCCTCAACCCGTTGAGCTTTTTGATTGGGATCACTGTGCCGAGGTTTGAACGGGATGCCGTCCGCTTCTTTGCTTAGCTCACCAACTACAGCCGAAATGCATGATTTCAACGCTTCTTTTTGGGCCATTTCCGAAAGCGAATTCATATTAGCCTCGGCCAACTGTTGTCGAAGACGGTTTTTTTCGCGCTCAAAATCAAGCTCGTTTAGTTGATTTCCATGTTGAATTCCAATCAACATTCCGATTCCAATGTGATCCACTTTAGCTCCTACTTTAGCGCGCGTACTTTCCGCGCATTCTCGATACTAATGCGGCTCATTGACATTCTTCCCCCGCTTATTCGATGAACTGCATTAGCAGCGTTTTCGGCATAAGCTTGATTTCTCGCATCTACGTTTTTAGGATTACTAAGCCTTCGATTCTTAACTCCGGCGTGAGCGAGTTCGTCAATGATCTCTCTTTGAACTGCGGCCGCAGCTTCCTTGAATGCCTGCTGATAAACGGCATCACCTTGCTTTTTCGCGAGCTCTTTTCGCATGAGTGACAGGTCATGTGCATGGGCTTCAGCTCTGTTTTCAGAGTCTCCCGCTGCCATGCCCATTAAGAATCCAATTTCACCGCTCATTTTTGCAATCTCCAGTCAGGGTAAGCTCATCGCTGCAGGCTGGCAATGTAACTCTCGGCATTAAACCGATTGCGCACTGTATATCATACGCAACCTATTTTGTCAAGTATTGTTCGAAGCCAAAGAAGGGCTATAGGCCTATCGACTTCAATTTCTTCGCATGCTGGTTGCACGTTTGGCTTCTGCGAAATATGCGGGACTCTGACTCATATTGAGATCATCTTTTTCCTGGAGCGTGGAATAGGTGACATTTGATCTGGTATCAAGCTCCAACATCGATGCCGCAATTTCCATATACCGGCCAACTGCTCGGGGTTGGTAGCTTTCGGATCCGGTATTCATCCTTGTAACCGTATTTGCGAATGCATCCCTTTTCACTTCGAAATCCTGGCGAGCTAGACTCTCTGATTCCATGGCCGTATTTAACGAGAATCGGCTCCTTGAGTTTTGCGCGTTCTCGATATCGAACAACGATTTCTTCCATGCGACTTTTGCATCGAGCGCAGATCTTGACATTGAATCCAACCGCTCTTGCTCATTGATGGATAAAGCCATCTTTGGAATTGATCTGCCAACCGAGCCACGCTGCTCGGCCATGGGATATTGCGTGTTTCCATAACTTGTCGGGCGGCCATAACTTGAATCTTGAGGCGGTCGCGCAGGAGGGCTACAAGCCCAATTTCCACCGGCGCCACCGGCCAAGGCACCCAGTGCTCCCCCGATTAACTGACCTACGCCGTTCTTAGAAAGTAGTGTTCCAGCCGCCCCGCCCACGACTGCGCCAACAGCGGCACAGTTAGAAGGCGTTAGAACGCTGTTTGATTGCGCGTGGACATTGCCAGCAGCCATAGCCATGACAGCGATGGTTCCAGCGGCAAGAAACATCCTGGCGCGATCATTGAATTTGTTGGCCACGGTCTCATCAGCAGCTGCCTGCACCATGATTGACCCTTGAAGTTTGCTTAATGCTCTCACAGTGTTCCCCTTATGGACTCGATTGGTTTTACTATCGTGAAAGAAATTAGGCCGACTTTTTCATGGCTTCATCCATGAATGCCAGCAAGAGCTTCAAGCGCCTTCTCAGCACTTCTATTGGAACCATGTCGTACAAAAAAGATTCTTCGGTCAACTCACCAGCTTCAGCTTTCTCAAGCATTTTCAGGTCTGATTCAACCATGGCTTTTGCGTACTGACCAACCATACCATCATAACCAGAGAAATTCACATCATGAATCAGCCCAGCTGATTCAGCAAAGGATTCATCCGACTCAAACGACTTTGCCAGAGACAATACAACTCCGACATCAACAGTCACACGCTTTACGGAAGCCCCAAAAGCAGGCTTCGATTTCAGCAATCGGCGGAACACTTCAGCTTTGTACAGAGGCATATCCTCTAATACTTCATTCACGCACTCCACAAGAACAGATTCATTGAGCAAAAGTGAATCTCTAACTTGGGCTGCCAAGTTATTCTGTACAAATTTCGATACGCCTGTGGCGGTATTATTTTGCATTTTAAATCTCAATTCGGATTGAATAAGCACATCCGGGATGACCGCTTCTGCCCGATGGATGTCTCTCGTGCAGTAACGATTAGACCAGCAGAAAGATTACATCTAACCTAAGAGACGCCATGTGGACCTTCCCTTGGTTGCTCTTTCGTATAGTATATGCGATGAAGTCAAGGCTTTCAAGGGTGAATTTCATTGATGCGATGGATTTCTTGAGCTATTTTTCACTTAATTGAATAATTTCTTGACAATGTTTAGTGTAGGTGATATACTAAAAGCGTAAATTGATTTTCATTCCACTACAAGGATATTCAAAATGTTGACACTCAAGCATTGCCAGACCGATGAAACTACCGGCCACGTTGTTGCAACCTATGACATCAAGTTCGCTGCGCCCAAGGGTGGCCCGTCGATTACGGTGCCCTTAAAACTGGAAATCCGTCCAGATGGTGCCTCGGCGACTGTTGATGTTGGTGCTGCAGCTGCAGAGAGCGAAGAGGCGGCATTTGAGGTGTTGGCCGAAAAACTTGAGCTCGCTGCCAAGGGCTTGCGTGCCCGCGGTGAAGCCAAGTTGGGCGTCCCGGTCTACGGTTAACTAGCCGGGAATGGTTGGGTCGGAATTCAAAGATGAACTCGGGCGGCTTAGCCGCCTGGGGTTCAGCACCATTGCTGAATGTCTTTTGTCTGTTCCTAAGGCATATGCTGACTATACGTCTCCGATTGCCATCGTTAAACCTGAGCACTTTGGGAGGAAACAGTACCTCATTCTCAGGTTGGAACAAAAAACCATGTTTGACGAATGCAATAAGGCAACGACCTATTTGCGTTCTGCTAGACGTGTCCAGCTTGATTGCAGGGATGCGCATGGTTTGGTGATTCGAGCAGCCATCTTTGGAAATGTATGGCCATGGAAAGACGTTGAGCCAGGAACTATTCTTCACTTGGCTGGCGATTTAGGTGAATGGGGCGGAAAACCGCAACTTCAGTCGCCGATCGTGGTCCCTTTTGAGTCGCGCGGTAAGGTGATGCCACTCTATAAAGGGAAAACAGGTCAAGTTAGTGCGGAAGTCCTGGCTGCTGGCGTTAAGGTTGCGATGCCTCTCATTGATGAGGCTGAGGTGCTTTTGCTAGCGCAGGCGGGCTTGCGCAATGAAGAATTCACAAAAATGACTGGGCTCATTCAAGCCCGAACGTTATTAACACATTTGCACGCGCCGAGATCGGTCAAAGAAGGTGATGCGGCAAAGGAAATGGCACACACTTTGTCTTTGGAATCCGTTGTCCGGCGGGCCGCTGCATCTAAGTCCAGGCCTCCGGTAAGCCGCTCCGCAATCACCATCAATCGAGATCTCCTTTCTGAGTTGATCGCTGAGCTCCCCTACCCGCTCACCGGTGATCAAAAGATTGTGGTTAGTGAAATTGTTGACGACTTGCGCTCAGCCTACCCAATGAGGCGACTTTTGTCTGGCGATGTCGGGACTGGCAAGTCCATCGCCTTCATGCTTCCTGCTGTCGTTGCTTACGAGGCCGGCGCAAATGTCGCAATTCTTTGCCCCAGCCAGCTTGTGGTTGAGCAGCTCGCACGCGAGTTGCGTGAGACTTTCCCCGGGTTGCCTGTATGCGAGGTTCTTAGCGGAGACAAGATTGGTGCTGGAATTGCCGTTGGTACAACAGCTTTGATCTCTGCTGCGCGGAAGGCGAAAAAAATATTTGATTTAGTCATTACTGACGAACAACACAAGTTCAGCGTCGAACAAAAGGCTGCGTTGGTATCCAAGCATACAAATGTGCTTGACGCGACTGCAACTGCCATTCCCCGTACATTGGCATTGGTCAATTTCGGTGGAATGGATGTCTCTATTTTGCGCGACAGTCCTGTTGTGAAAAACATTACAACCAGACTTACAGGCATAGACGACATGCCGCGGGTTACAAAATTTGTAGACGAGGCAGTCCTGCGAGGGGGTCAGGTTGCCATCGTGTATCCATTGGTACAAGGTGGAGCGAAAAAAGAGAGTGCCGGCGGTGGCAAAGATGTTGCTGAATTAGCAAACGTCATTACATCAGGTGCTGAATGGGAAAAACGATTTCCTGGCAGGGTTGGAATTCTGCATGGAAAATTGACTTCTGAAGAAAAAAAGGATGTCATTAGAGGAATGCATGAGAAAAGATTTGATGTCTTGGTCTCAAGCACTGTCATCGAAGTTGGTGTGACCCTCCCAAGTCTTCGTGTGATGGTTGTCATGCACCCTGAAAGGCATGGACTTTCACAGCTACATCAACTTCGGGGTCGCGTAGCCAGAAAAGGTGGGAACGGGTACATGTTCTTGCATGCCCAGGGAACACTTGAGCCCGACGTTACTGAGCGTCTTCAGCTTCTTGTTGAGTGTTCGGATGGATTTTCTCTTGCTGAACGCGACATGGACATGCGTGGTTTCGGAAATGTTGAAGATGACAGCGAGTCTCAGACGGGTACCACAAGAACCTTGTTTTGGGGCGTCAACTTGACTCACCATGAACTTGCAACCGTTTCGGCGCGAATGGGGGTTGGGCAGGCCTTGTAAGATTCATCATATGTAATATACTAAATATTAAGAGATGTACAACACGTGGTTGGCATTTGATCGCTTTACTCTAAAGTTTTTTTAATATTTGGATATCACATATGACATTGCATCAAGCTTGTAGCACAACCAAGGATCCGTTCTTTTTACCTCTACCTAGTTCGGCGCCGAAAGCTATCGGATACACCGTATTACGGTCCGGACAAGGGCTGGCATCTGAAGTTTGCATCTTGGTTCCACATCTCAATTCCTTTAAGTCAGCTGTGTTTGATCCGGCTTCGAAGCGATTGGAGGTGGATGTCGGTGGAGCACGTATTGCTCTTACAGATATCCCGTTGGATGTTTCCATCTTGTTGACCAAGACGCCAAAAAATGTCCTTCTGATGTCGGTTGACACCCTGTCACGAGTACGACTCTCTGTCCGCGTTTGCGACATTCAACATTAAAAAAGAGATCCTTTTATGAAACAAAGTCCGACATCAACAGCTGAAATTGATGCATTGAAGGCGCGCGGTTCCTTCAATGATTTCATGAATCGATCGTTAAATTCTGGCGCTCTGGAAATTCAACACGTTCGAGTCCTTTGTCGTCAACCAACCACGGAAGCTTTTGCTCGAAAAACTGCATTCTCCGTGAAAAACTTTGCATCAAAAACTAACGTGAATATCTCAATCACAGAATTGCAGTCGCATGTCGTCAACGGACCGACTGCCGTCGGCGAAGCTGCCGCATTAATTATGAAATCCGTCCACCCTTCTTTGGCTCGGTACATGGGTAGTCCCTCTTCTGCTTCGAGCGTTGGCGCCGAACTCCAAGATATGAGTGATACCGATCTGTTTACCCTCTTGCGTTTATACACGGCCTATGAAGTTTCTAGGCGCCTTTTGTTGTCACCTTCGTACAGTTCTGGCGTCATTTCGGTGGCCGGGAGTCTTGGGCATGCCACTGATCATGTATCTGATCAAATTAAGGTAACCGCCGACTCTGTTTATGCCCAGTCGCTTGCAGATGTACATGCGATTTCATTGCGAGCAGCCTTTGATGGCAACAAATTGGCATTGACAACGTTGAATGAGGTGATGGTCGCAAGAGAGGCTAGTGGTGATTTTGGCAAGTATTCAACGGCGCCGTTGTCGCACGACACCCGCTTGTCACTGAATATTTTGCAATCGCAGCTAAGTAGCGGGCACAATTTTTCGGCAATGTCCCGCGATGACCTTTGGGAAAACTCATGTTGGACCGCTGGCGAGGGCACGGCGGCTTGGATGCAATGCAACGGGGTTGAATATCGAGATGCCTCGAATTTGATTGTTGGCATTGAAACGGTCAACGACGTTGTCTCTATGGCATCGAATGTCCATATTCCCTCTGCTTTTGCCCGTCCAACCATGCGACCGGTCGCGTAATGTATCAAGCTAATGATTCTGATGTCGTATCACTTGAAGAGTCGACACCGAGTGATCCGACATCTGATCAAGGGATATCTCCTGGCACGGGGTCTCTAGCAACAATGCTTAATTGGATTCGCAGATTAGTCATCAAAGACGACGCTATTTCATCCGCAGTCGGGAAAAAAGTGAATCCGATTGTTTTGAGCCAAAGCAAGATCGTAGACGGCGGACCAGAGGTGTTCCATCCGATTCCGTCGACGAATTTAGATGGAGACTTCGATTCGACTGTGCTCATGAAAGGCGTTCGTGCATATCATGATCTTCATAAATCCAATCTCTATGGATCGGGTCTTATCGTTGGGTTGAACTCGAATATTCCTGCTCCTGCTTTTTCGACAGTTGCAGATCTTCCAGGGTATAAGGGAAAAATTGACTCCTTTTCTCTGTTGGTTTCGGATTATAAAAATGATGATAACGCTAAACAGGTCATAACTAAAGCATTTGGGAAGTATGATGATTATGATAATTCAGAGTTCAGATTGCCTGATGAATTGGCCGCATTAATTCCGCGACAATTGGCTTGGCTAGTTAATGCGACTTTCGTTCGCGCCGTTTTAGAAATGGAATCATATTCATTAGGAATTCCTGAGTTTGTTGTCACCAATGAATCCAGCGGTTCAGGGGTTCGAACTGCACGCATCGTGTTTCATCCTCAATTAGGCGCCGACCGCAAGCCTGTATTTTTCGAATTTAAAGGTCAGGAGAATCCAACCTCACTGAGGCGTGCCGTCAAAGTATATTTGAAATCAATGTTTGAAGGTTTTCTTACCTCTGCTGCATCGCATGTTGCTACGGAGATCAGTAAGGCTATTCCTTCCTTTGTCAAGCCTGTTTCCAACCCAGATGATGATCTCGATTTTTCTAATGCCGATATTTTAGGTTCTGCTGTTGCTGATGCAATCACATCAACAAATGGATTTTTTCTAATGAAACAATCCTATGTTGCTTTTTCTAATCTACGTCAAATTATTGATGCTGAGAAGGTTTTTGTTTGCGGACTAGATCGTCAGGCGCTGTCAGATTCAATTCGGCACAGTAGTTTTGGATATTCACTTGTTGCCTATATCGCACACACTGACAAAGATATCCAGGAAGATGTTGCAAAACATCGTAGTCATGGAGCATTGGCCTATGCTTATTACAAGGAGTCGACACTCCAAAAACTAGCGAAAGCACATTGTTTTTCAGGTGAACTCATAATCGATGGGAATGTCTCGTTGTCATCGGCAAATGGATATCCCGCTTTAATGGGAGATCCAATTCGAGCAATGACTAATGCATTAACTCCAGAGGCCAAGTCCTTGTTCAGTACATTATCACCGCGATATTTTTCAGATTTTGTAATAGGAACAGCTGGTAGAAAGAGCGCTCAATCATTGGAGCCATTACTTGGATCAAGTTCTGAGGCAGCCGCCAATGCCGGTATTCGCTTAGCAGGTGCTCTAAATGAAGTTATTTCAACCGATGGGTCAAAAGCTCTTCCGTGGTCTCGGTTATTCACCCACTCTGCAACTCTTGACATTTTGTTGGAACCCATCCCAACTGATGCTGCAATTAATGGCTTAGTAAATTTAATCCGGACTGCGAACAGCATTCGTAGCCATGGTGATCCTCAACTTGAATTGAGAAGGCTTCCAAGTTCTGGTAGTTTTTTAGATGCACCAGGTTCCGGCGGGACTCAATCAATCATGCACCTAATGGGGCGCTTTAAACAAAATGCAATATCATCTGCCAAGCGGACTGCACTTGGACTATTCAAAGAGTTGGTTCTAACCCTTCCGCCTACGATTACGTCATTTTCCACTCCAGAGACAATTGCCTGCGCTCATTCATGTGATTTGTTATGGAAACCTGCTTTGGCCGGACTTGGATCAACTAGTGGAGTGTTTGACGATGTTAATGAGCAGGCGATGGAGTTGGCATTTCTAAGTGATAAAAATCACTGGGTTTTGATGGATTTAACTGCATTCTTGAATGATTCCGAGAACAGCGCATCTGGCTCTTTGCTGAGCATCTCATCTGACCGACGGAGTGCTGGACTACAAATGCCTGGTTCATTCATACAAATATTTAATTCCGCAGGTAAAAAGAATTCGAAATCAATTCCATTGGATATGGTTGACATTTCCAATTGCGGGATAAAGTATCCAGCGCACCACAAACGGACGTCTAAACCCGGTGGCAATGGCCAGCAATATATAGATCCTGTTCAAAAGGCGCATTTTACTGCGCTCCAAAATATCTGGAACGACCACTTCAAGGGTCTTATCAAATCTTACCCTCTTGAAATGGCCTGCCTATTTAAACCCATCGCAGATGATTTTAATGCCAGAGTACCAGGGTGCCGTATTTCTTCATCTGAAGGAGGAAAACTCCTCAATAAGACCGAGTCTTTCAGGCTAATCAGAACCTGTCTGGTTAGAGAGAATTATTCGGCAATCAGTCACGTCATCTCACAGACCAAGAATCCATTAGCAAGAACGGATTCCGGGGTATCACTCCTTGACGTCGTGTTGGAATCTCGCCTCGAACAATTTGTCGTGGCAGGATTGAAGAGCTTTTCAAATCATCCTCAATTTAACCATGGGACGGCTGACTTAGCAGAATTCATTCAATCTAGCTTTGGTAAGCTTGCCGAAAGGCACCCGAACTTGGTGCCACTGGCTATTAGCTATGGGGCAAAAGCAGATGTTGACATCTTTAAAGCCTGGGATGCTGTGCACCCAGGTCGTAAAAGCCCAGAGGCCGAGGCAGCCATGACCGCTGAGTTCATGAGGAACATTATTGTCAATTCAACTGCAACGCCCTCTGAAACCAATTGTTCAATAGCTGATTCGGCGCCAGCGCCAAGACGTCGAAGAATGAACATCTAGCACACTAAAGATTAACAATATTTTTGAGTAAGATCACATGCCTCGATCCACAGACATCCAACAAGAGAATACTCACCGAAAATTATTCTCAACTTTCGGCGCTGCTCGAACCATTCTCGGTGGAACGGATACGCAGGGCTACTGGGGCTTTGAATTCGATGATTTTGCTTCGAAATTCCAAAACCTTCTTTGCGAACGCATTGGCAATCCTTTGGATGTGCCATGGCAGAAAGATGTCTATTTCAAGCCAGATGATTACATTGAACTTGCGACGGCGATTGACTCACTAGATTTCACTTCGGATCCGGCCGGCCACATAGACGAACCTCTGGCCCTTGAGTTCGCCAAGCGAAGCAATATCTTCGGCATAAATGGACCAATCGGATCCGGGAAAGACTCTGTTGCCGAAGCTTTGGCACCATACGGATTCGTGCGATTGAGTTTTTCAGATCCACTTCGCATCGCTGGGGCTCTGACCTATGGAATCCCATTGCGATATTTTTTGGATCGTTCGCTGAAAGACTTGCCCCTTCCTAACTCACCCATGAGTCCACGGCGGGTCATTCAACTTTTGGGTACTGAGGTCGTTCGTGCCATCCATGACCGCATTTGGGTTAAAAGAAACCTATTGCGTATGGCCTCAGCAATGCATGACCTCTCTGGCTACTCCAAGAACAGTCCTGAGCGCCTATCCGTCACCAACGGCATTAAGGCGATCGTTCCTGATGTCAGATTTCAAAACGAGGCCGATTTCGTCCGCTTTGTTGATGGCCGCGTAGTAAAGCTTTCACGTCCAACGACCGGTGTTGTGACACCTTCCGTAAACACCGCTGTCAACCATTCCTCAGAATTGGGAGTCAGTGACTCATCGTCAGACATCCATCTGGTGAATATTGGCAGCTTGACGGACTTCCATGCGGAGTCTGCAAAGGTGCTCTTAGCTGCAATTGAACCCAAGCTTCCAAAGCAGAATAGTCGACTTTCGGCGCGGCGTAAACCTTAAACCCGCGGGGTTCGGCGTGACCTCATTTGAGGCGTCTCTGTTTTGGACTCCGTTCCACTCTTTTCACGAATAACCGACTCCATCGATAACCTGGTTTGCGTTACTGCAATCCGAAGGGACATTACGCCTTCGTTTTCGCCTTTTCCAAAATGTTGCGCATACCAGGTTACGGATCGACCCTTGCTATCCTTTTTTTGGTAGTCGGCGCCAGATCTGACAAGAGCTGCAGCAGCACTCAAGTGGTTGTACCAGTAAGAAATCATGACTGGCGTTCGATGGAGATCGTCTTTTGGATGGCTTCCATCAAGCACTCCTGAATCCCGTAGCTCTAAAGCGATCGCGTAAATTGAGTCACCGTCATCGGATTCGATGAGCGACATCAACTTGGACCAAGCGGCATCAGGAAATTTTGCCATAGTGAAATTTTCGGCCTTTTTTACTTATTTTCGTCATTTTTTAATTCTCGTTGACTTTACACAGTGTATCCGGTATACTCTAAGTGTTCCAGTGAAAATCTTGTTTTTCTCAACAACTAGAGCGCATCGTCTTTGTGCTCATATCGAAATTTTCCCTGCATGGATTTTTTGCATTGCTGAAAGTCCACAAATCTCGCCTGACGGCTAATTTAACTATCGATACTGGAGCACTATATGTCCGACAACGCAACAGCTCAAGACCCGTTCATGAATGTGACGGCGGACCAGTTCCGTGGCTTCTTGCTGCTTGAGCTGGCCAAGCGGTTTAAAGGAACGGACCCGGAGGTTGATGCGAAGATCGACTCAAATGCTGCGCGCATTATGGGTCGGCCGGACTTGAACATCCGCAGCATCCCTGCAACGGTGCCAGGAGCGCCGCGCGTTCCGTTTTACCTTGAGGGGGAACCCGGTGTTGGCAAGACATCGATTATCAAGGCTGCCATTATTGAGTTTTGTGAAATTGGGGGATTGAATTTCATCGAAAACCCAAAAGATGGATACAAGCTCGGGCCCAAAGATTTCTATTATGCAATGGTCAACCTTTCGGGCAAGAACAATACGATGGATTTGGGTGGCATACCAACCAAAAGCCTAATGGAGACATCGCACGGGATGGAACTGCGTCGCCGTGCTTCTGATGCGGGCGCTTGGCTGTTGGCTGAGGCTGAATCACGAGCAAAGGCGATCGGCTCTTTTGCCCGGTTAAACGTTAGTGATGCCAAGCAAATCAGCAAAGGGGACTTGACTGGAACGGAAATCACCGTAACTGGTGATTCAGCACAGGTTGATCTTGCGATTCGCAGTGTGGTCAACCAATTAGGTGAAGAAGTGAAAAAACACGGTGTTGGCCTCGCTGTCTTAAAGGATGGAGAGGAGCCGATGGATGGCCGTTTGTACTTGCAGGTACGAAAGGGCACAGGAGGCGTTAGGTTGACCGCTTGGGCTCCGCAACAAATGGACGCGGATGCGGCATACGTGTGCGAAATGTTGCCTAATCGCCGTTTTGCCATTGCAAAAGATGCAAAGTTCAGCTTATTCAACTTTGATGACGTAGCAAACTCTTCGGAAGCTGTCCGGAATGTTTTGCTTGAAGTTGCGCAGATGAATCGTTACTCCGGCGTCATGGATCTTGGCAATGCCCTGGTTTCATTCACCGGCAATCTTGGATCAGAAGACAATACAAATACCCAGTCAGAGCAGTCTGATGCAGAGGTCACGCGCGTAATCAAACTGCGTATCTCCGACACCCCGAAAGATTGGGCTCGACGTACTGCTGCGAAGTATTCAAACTATGGCGGAGATTGTCTTTTTGGTGCCTTCATTGAAAAGTACGGCAATGATCCGGGTGTCTTCCGTGATGCAATTGGTGACGGCCGCCAGGCAAAAGGTATTCCAAAGCCAAACTCGCGGTCTCTGGAGAATGCCGTAACGATGGCTCTGCCCTACTTCCAGATGGCAAAAGAATCTGGCGTTGGTGAGACATTGTTCGCCGATTCCATTGAGGCAATGGTCAAGGGTACTGCTGGTGCACACGTGGCTACCAGATATATGAGCTTTCTGAAAGCCATGTTGTCACAAGCCATCCCTTTGGCTGACCAGTTGATGAAGACGGGCAACCTGGACAAGGACAAGTTGAACAAATATCAAGGGGCAGGGGCTAAAGCTTCTGATCGCGACTTCTCCTTCCGTTTTGGAACGGCCATGGCTGATGCCTTTGTAGAGCGTATTGGGTTCTCTGATGAATCCCGCAAGATTTCGCTTGATGCGGTAGCCACCAAAGCATTGGTTTCAGAATCTACGGCTCGCCTTTGCCATGGTTTGGCCTGGGTTGATCCCGGCGTTATGAATTCGTCTCTGTCCCGGGTGATGGCGCGTTTAAGTACCATTTCCAAGATGGCACACACCAATGGCACAACAGTTAGTCTCACTGCTGAAACTTACGAGGCTTTTGCCGATGGTTTTGCGACTTCAGTGAAAAATGGCGCCTGGAGCGATCCCGCTGCAGCTGAAAAAGACTTTTTGGCGATTGTTGCTGGCTCCAATTTTGGAACTGCTGCGAAAGCAAAAGGCAAAAAGCCCTAGAAAATTTCCAAGAGGTGGACTAGCAATCCACCTCTCTGGAATATTTAAGTGTATGCGATAGCTCATACAATCACTTATACTTAGCTTTGTAATTTTAGGTCTTGGCCCTTCCGTTCTAGTTAAAGCCCTTGATCACTTACTTCCTGGAACCGGAGATTTCACAATGAATGCAACTGCGCAAGCTAAAAACAAGCTCGTTGATGCCAATATTTTGTCGCAACCGAAATTAAATCTCAGTGCCTCCAGTCAAATGGATCTGTTCGCTGCGCTTGTGCTTGTTGATGATGACTTGATTGCCTTGTCTGACGAAGTTGAAGTTCTTGATAGGGTTGAAGCCGACACTGACAAGGCATTGACAGCCGGCGCCGGCGCTGAGTTAAAGGATAGTGAGCGCGAAAACCTTGATTTCGCGCGTTTTATGCGATCCGCCAGCATCCCGCTGGAGAAGGTTCAGAAAATTCTGGTCATTGCATCAACACCAGATGAAGCTGATGCTACCTTGAAAAGCCTGCACCTAGTGGAAGAGACCCTTGAAATAGAAGAACTAAATGATGATGAATTTCCTGCTGAAATTGATGCTCCACAGCTAAATATTGACAACTCTGATGAGGTTCCGCTAAAGGCAGGCGACAGCACGGGAGCAAGCTCTACATCTGTATATTTATCGATGCTCAGGTCTTCTCGCTATGATCCACCAACACCCGAACTAGAAGCATCGCTTGGCGTGCGAATTCGTGCTGGAGACATGGCAGCTCGAGATGAGTTGGTCAACCGCAATATGCGATATGTTGTCTCTATTGCACGGAAATACATTAAGACAGGTCGTCCATTCGACGATCTCATTCAGGCTGGGTGTGAGGGGTTGATCACTGCAGCTACTAAATTCAATCCGGAAATTGCCAGATTCACAACAATGGCGTCCTTTTGGATTCGTCAACGCATCCAACGTTCAGTAGCCAGCGATGCCAGCATACCGATGCCAGTCTATCTTCCTGGTCAAGAGGCCCATCTAAAACGTTTGGCAGAGGTTGCCGAGACTCCGGAGGAAAAAGAACACCTTGAAGGTCGTGCCGCTGCGGCCGCCAAACGCCTGGAGGCCCGTCGACGTGATACCGTCAGCTTGGATGCGATCCGTTCAGGCGACGACGACGACGGCACCGATATGCTCAGCCTGATGCAAGCTGAAGGACCGAGTCAAGAGGAACGTCTTGGACGTCTTCAGCTGATCACAAAACTCAATCAATTTGCCAATCAAATAAGTGATGACAGAACGCGGAATATTTTCATGATGCGCGTTGGCATGCATCCTGAACACATCGGTGAAAGTTGTACTTTGGCTGAAATTTCAAAAGATTACGATCTTTCTCGCGAACGAGTTCGACAAATTTATTCGCTGGCAGCTAAAAGCATTGCCACCAAAATGGAAATTTGGGCTAAGGGTTCTGAAAATCTCCCGGCCGGATTTCGAAAAAATTTGACCAATCCAGGCAAATCGTCATGAACTCTCCCACAGCTTGGCGCTTCGCAGCGTTTAAGCGGGGGTTTCTTGGGTTTCCCCAATAACGACGCCCTTCCCGGGCGACGGTCCTGGCGTGAAACAGTCAGATGCTGTTCCCAGCCTGTCCAGCAAGGAGAAGGCGCTAAAGGAATGCTCAACGTAGCTCAAGCCCAAAGCCTTTAGCCATGGGTGGATTTATATATTTTCGGCCGTGTTGATTGAACCAAATCTTGAAAAAGTTGGTATTAATCAGTGTATGTGATATGCTTTAAGCTGAACATTAACGCCGTTTTCCGGCATTCATATGAATTCATCAGATATCGCAATTAAGTCACAGGAATTTATTATCAAGTCATCGAGACCGGAAAAAACGGTCATTTCAATCTTATTTCTTCTCTTTTCAATTTGTCTGTGTTTTGTTTTGCCAGATGAAGATCAGTCAAGCTTTCGTTATGGCGCCATTGATTCTCAAATGGGTCTCGTTTCGTCGTCACTCACTCCAGCGAAGCCTGGTGGCATTGTTCAGTTTGAAAACAAAGAATTAGCCCTAATCGAATACGTTAGCAAACGATGGTACCTGGATAAAAATATTGCCATGGAATTCGTCGGTACCGCCAACAAAGCGGCATCTATTGAGGCTGTTGATCCATTGCTTATCCTTGCCATCATAGCCACTGAGTCCTCGTTCAGCAATGCAGGAAACGCAGGTGTGATTTCGGGCTCAGTAGATGCTGCAAAGGTGAACCCTCTTCGTCCTCATGGGCCCATGCAAGTTTCTGGCCGCTGGCACGCAGAAAAAATGCCTCTTGACACCAGTGGTCAAATTCGAGCGACTACCCTTGTTGAAAATATCTTCATTGGCACCAAGGTCATTGGCGAATACCTGCGCCGTGAAGGTGGAAATCTCAAAATTGCGCTGCAAAGGTACAACGGAAACATAAATGATTCAAGCGCAAGATATTCCTCACGCGTTCTTCGTTTTCGCAGTGATTTCGAACGTATCACAGAGAGATCGATGTAATTACGAACGCACCCGAGTAATTGTGAATTCATGCTACTTCTTGTTGAAATCAAGCAAAAAACGTCTGAAATCAATATGTTTCGAGCGAATTTCAAAAATTGAAAATGACAATCATGGCAGATTAATTTGACAAATATCAGTGTATGTGATATATTAAATTACCATGAAACATCAACACATTAAGACTTCGCACAAGGACAACAAATTCCATCGGATCGTTGTCAACCCTAACATCATCGAGTCGATCCCGGGCCTTCTTAAGGCTCATGATTGCGCTGCAAATCCAACTTTACGGGTTCTTTCTCAAACAGCCCCTGAGGGCTATTCAATCGTTCGTTCTGGAACTCACGAAATCGGGCTTCGAGACATGGTATTTCTCGGTGGGATGCGTCCGTATTGGCAATCTGCCCGCCGCGCCGGTGAGGTTGGTTCAATGTGCCGTTATTCCTCGGCCATGAGTGTTGCAAAAATCGCGGCATGATCTAAAGCAGCATGAAAATCGGAGGAGCCGATTTCAAGCGGTTTTGCTTGGATCAGGCATATTGGCCTGCCGGTGTCTGGCAAAAGGGGGCAGAGATTTCAATTGACGGGGTTCAATTTGCGGGTTGTGGCCGCGTCGATCTTGGCCTGATTAAAGACTCAAGCATTGTCGAAGTAAACGGTGGCACTATGTGCTCCAAAGGCGTTTGTCAATTTAAGAATAGGTCTGTAGTGACACACCTGACTTGCTGGCGCCGAAATTGGTGGGCTAAATGTCGGAATCAGTGATGGCATCTGCTTGCGCCTGCCTTGCGGATTGTTCCCAAACTGCCGTACAACCGTGCCGGCCGGAATATTTGAGCTGTAAAACTCCTTATTTTTCACCTTTCGTTGAAATTTTTTTAGCTCATAATAATGACTATTCTTAGTCTGTAAGACTTTCCCCTACAGACTATTTTATTTCGCTTACAGCAGTAATGGTCGTTCACTGATTCAAGTTCTTTGCACTCCTATTCATAATTCATCCATGGCAGTAATTCAAGACGAATTACCCTCGACAACAGGAGATGAATATGACCGACGACCAACTCACAGCAGAAATTCACGAAGCAAATCTAAGTTATTTGATGCTGGCGCAAAGCATCATTCGCAAAGATAAAGCAGAGGCATTGTTTCGGTTGGGCATCTCCGAAGATTCTGCCGGTCTTATCTCCGCCCTATCACCTGCGCAAATCTTGAAGATTGCAGCCAGCCCCATGTTGCTGTGTCGATTCCGTGTTGACGATGAAATGGTATGGAGCTTATTGACCAACCATACTGACAGCAGAATTCTCAACGAAAGTACAACAAGATTGCATGCAAGCATTTTGTTGGCCGGTCGATTCGCTGAAGCCATCTAAGGAAAAATCGTGAGCAAAATGTCAACCAAAAGCGTCCTTAATGATTCCAATGAGGTTGGCCGTGCTGTGGCCCTCATTCAACTTGGTGCCCGTTTGCAAGTTCTTGAAAGTGAAACCAACCTGTCGTACGAGCGACTATTGCGTTTGTATAAGGAGGTTTCAGGTCATTCTCCATCCAAAGGTCAACTGCCCTTCTCTACCGATTGGTTTTTGACTTGGCAGCCAAACATTCATGCATCCCTGTTCTTAAACACCTACGAATACTTATCCAAAGCCAGTGCGCTAGACGATATCGACGTCGTGATGAAGGCGTATAAGCTTTACACAGAACAACTGACGTCTTGTGGTGTTGAACCCATGCTGTCAATAACCCGGGCCTGGCGCCTGGTTAAATTCATCGATAACAGCATGCTGACGATGACAACATGTTCAAAATGTGGTGGCCATTTCGTGACCGACATGTATGAAAACGCTAAGTACTTCGAATGCGGTTTGTGCACCCCTCCTGCGCGCGCAGGGAAGAGTAAAAATGTGTCCGGCCAAATATTGTTGCATTAGTCACGATCCCCAATCCCTGTGACCATCCCGCCCTTCGGCGCCGTATAACCCTTACGAGCCCTGTGTAGCACGTACTTCTCGAGCTCAGGGCCTTTCAACGTTACCGTAACAGCCTTACCCTTGATTTCCATCTGCAGAGGCAGTTCAGGTTCATCAATAACAGCAAAGTGCGTCATCGTTGAGTCTCCGAGCTCCATCAGCTTGACCCCCTTGCCGCCGGCTGTCAGAACTTTGATTTCGGACAAGGGGTAAGCCAGCAAGCGTCCATCTGCGGATGCGCACACGGCCTTTTCGTTCCCCGTTGGCATCGATTTCAATGGCACCGGTGGGAGCGGAATGACTCCTGGCTCCAGATCGATGAATTCTTTCCCGGCACGCTTGGCCGCAATCATGGACTTGAAGGGCGCCTTTAGTCCGTAACCAGCATTGGATGAGAACATCAATTCATCGGAATCAGCCATTGAGAACGCGAACATAATTTTTGCGCCTGGCTGCATGTCGATAAACGTTGTTAATGGGATGCCGTCCCCGCGCGCGGCCGGTATGTCACTAACGCGTACGGAATAGGTGCGCCCGGTCTGGTCCATGACCGCCAGGGACCGGTTTGTTCTGGTTTGGATGACGTTCCAAGCCTCGTCGCCCGGACGGTATGTGATGCCGGACAAATCGATATCGTGACCTGAACGAGTCCGGACCCATAGGTTTTTTGACAGGAACAATGTAACGGGTTCATCTACGGCCGAGCGTACAACGGCAGCGGAGGATTTGGCTTTGGCCTCCGCTTTGATAACGGTTCGCCTATCGTCGCCGTATTTGGCTGAGTCAGCCTCAATTTCCGATACCACCAGAGAACGCATTTCGGTATCGGAAGACAACAATTGCAGAAGACGTTCCACTACGCTGCGAAGTTCCTTGAGCTCCTGCTCAAGTTTGAGTCCATCAAGCTTATTGAGTTGACGCAGACGCATTTCCAGGATGTCTTCTGCCTGGGTGTCCGATAGCGAAAATCGCGCAATGAGTTCATCTTTGGGCTTGTCTGCGGTTCGAACAATGCGAATGACCTCATCAAGGTTCAAATAGACGATCTGGCGCCCTTCCAGCGTATGGATACGTTTTTGTGCGGCAGCCATATCAAACTCAATACGACGACGCACGGTGGCCATGCGAAATTGAGACCATTCCTGCAGCATCGCCAACAGACCCTTGGTTTTAGGGTTGCCGTCAAGACCGACGCAGGTCATGTTGATCGATTCGTTACATTCCAGATCCGTATTCGCGAACAGATAAGCCATCAGCTCATCTTGGGACACTTTTGAGTTCCGTGGACTGATAACCAGACGAATTCGGAAATCCTTACCGGACTCATCATTAACGCGCTCCATTAGATCCAAGCCCAGGGCCTTCAGATTGGCCTGTTGTTGGGTGATGACCTTTTTCCCTTGTGGCGGCTTTGGATTGGTGAGGACGTCCAATTGTTCCAGAATCATTTTTGCCGTAACTTGGTATGGCAACTCATGGAATGCAATTTGCCATTGGCCGCGTGCTTGGTCTTCACGTTTCCAGCAACCTCGGACACGGACACTTCCTCTGCCTGATTCATAGGCGGCCTTGATGTCTTCTGGACTGGAAATAATCTGGCCACCGTCAGGGAAATCTGGGCCCGGGATGCGCTCCAAGACATCGTCGAGCGTTGCTTCGGGGTTGCTGATCACTAAGGCTGCGGCTGAAGCCACCTCACGCAAATTGTGCGATGGAATGTTGCAAGCCATGCCCACTGCGATTCCAAACGTGCCGTTGAGCAAAAGAAAAGGCAATCGGGCTGGAAGTAATGCTGGTTCTGTTTGGGCGCCGTCATAGTTTGGGACGAAATCCACAGTTCCACGGTTGATCTCATCAAGTAGGAGCCTGGAAATGGGCGCAAGTTTAGCTTCGGTGTACCGCATTGCTGCAGCACTGTCACCATCTCGGGAACCAAAATTTCCAGATCCATGAATTAGTGGATAGCGAAGAGAAAAGTCCTGAGCCATACGAACCATGGCGTCATAGACAGCTGTATCACCGTGTGGGTGATATTTGCCGAGCACATCACCCACAATACGCGCTGATTTAACGGGCTTTGATTCAGGATTTAAACCAAGCTGATGCATCGAGTACATGATTCGGCGGTGCACCGGTTTCAGTCCATCTTCAACTCTGGGCAACGCGCGCCCTTTGACGGTCGCAATGGCGTATTGGAGATACGCATGCTCAGCGTAGTCAACTAGTTTCGTGTCATCGTTGATTTCTAGCATATGAGGTCCTTATGATTATTTTGTGTGTTTTTAATGTCGGCTAATACGAATACGAAAACTAAGTCATAACAGAATGGCTCACCATCTTTGACCATGTAATGAGTAGTTTGGGATTCATCGAGGACTTATTGCAGGCTTATGCTCGGAATCGGAAGGTATAGGCGCCAGGTAGCCAGCAAGCAAGAATAATGCACCGACTCCAAGAAGACTCCCCGCGATGCCAGTGGGGGATGCCGCGCCGCCGCCCATCCCGAGAACCAGCTTGATTACTGCGATGACGCACACGACGGCCGCGGTCTTCCATACGCTCCGGTTGCTGCTCTTGGCGCCGTAAACTAGCCAAGCAACCCCGTTGATAGCTAGGAGCAGCGCCAGTAATGTGCTTACCCACATGTTGGACCACGCCTGCGCAGGGGTGTTTAGCGCGCCCATTAGCCAAACGAAGCTGCCAACAAGTATTGCGGTGCAGGCCCAGACGTTTCGCGTCATTGGGTTAAGCGTCAAGGAGAACCGGCGCCAGAAAATCCATGCACCAACGAATACAGCACCTGCAATTGGCCAAATCAAGACAGATTGACTTGTGACGCCGGAGGTCGCAAGAGACATGGGTCCGAAGCTAAGAACCGCGATGGCCGTACAAAGCTCACCAACCGAGTTTGAGGACTTACCGTTGCCTTTGTTGCTCGCGCGGTGCGCGGCGTATGTGAGTGCCATTAAACCGCATAAGGCAATGGCACAAATAAATGATGCCGGCGCCTGGAATTTAATGGCAATGAGAGTCGGTATCACAGCCATAAGAATGGCCGCCGAGGTGTACTTAAGAACTGCCATAACAGCAAGACCGGCGGCGGCCAGCACGGCGACAACTGCGAATTGATGCGGATTCAGGAGCCACATCTGAAGCAGCAGGTATAGGGCGCTGCTGGCGCCGAGGCAGATGGATAGCCATGAGCGTTCGGCATGCTTTTCGACATCGGATGCTGAGGTGCTCGCAGTCCAAAGCAGGATAAAGGCTACGAATGCGGCGAGATACGCATTCAGCAGGACTTGCTGCTGCCAAACCTCGATACCCTCCGGGTGCCACAGGTATGTGAGCCACCCAAACCCCAACGTGAGCGCATGCACCAGGCTGCCTGTCTCCTTCCATTGCTTTATGCAACTCATGCACAGGCCTGCACCGGCAATAAGTAGCCCGTATGCCAGGCAGAAAAGCTGGGCCCCATGGTTTTGTAGAGTAAACATCGGTGCGGCATAGGCACCTATCAATCCAATGACGGCGAGCGCCTGCGAGTCCTCGCTAAGGGCGCGCCATAACATCCCTGCTGATATGCCTGCAAACAAGATAAAAGAGACTTCCGCAGGGATAACTCCGTACATGGTTGATCCGGCGTATGCGCCGAGGTATCCCAAGGCCGCGGAGCCTCCCTGAGTAATTTGACCCCACAGAGGGTTCCGCGTTGAAAGTTTGATGCCTGCAACAGCCAAACCTGCGGCTCCAATCCACGCCAAGGCCACGCGCGCGAGTGGCGGCACAATCCGTTCCCACTCAATGGATTTGAAGATGAAGGCAAATCCAAGGAAAAGGAGCCCGACGCCGGCAACGGCAAACAGATTGGAACGAAGGGTCCGCCAGACGGAAGCGGAAATCTTCTCGAATATGGAATCCACGGCGAATTCAACCGTGCGTATTGCGCGTGGTGCCGGCGTTGGCACCGGTAGATTCCTGACGTCATAACTCTCAGTCTCATGTGGCTCCATTCGTTCACGGAGTGTTGCCATTGCGGGGACGGCGGCGGGAACAGGGCGTGTGCTGGTTCCGAGGTCTTCTATGGACGTCTGCGTTAGCTGCTGCTCCAGCAGGGTCAGGCGCGACTTGAGCACTTGATGTGCACTCGTCAGCTTGATTAAGAAGAATGCCAGGATAACAATAGCAATATAGGTCATAAGAAGGAATCAGGCTGGTGATTGATGCTAACTAGTACTCGGTGACCTCGTGACCACGACTTTCCATCCATGGGGCGACGACTGTTCTCAAGGTGTTTGTGAGTAAGAACAACAAGGCAAGGCCCAGTCATACTCAAACCCCTTTCGGCCCGCGGATTTTCCACCACACCTTTTCAACGCCACCCGTCCAGCAATACTTCGCGAGGATGCCTATGGCCATTGGAATGCCAATTGACACCCAAAGCAACAGCACCAACGTCCACCCATCTCCAAGTCGGTAGCCAACGTGCGGCTCCGCCCAAAAAATGAGAGCTATCAATAAAACGGCGAGAGGAACCGACAGTGCCGCCTTTGGCCTGTGTTTTGCAATGTGCCAGCCATACATGGCACTGGGGCCAAACGGCCCTGTCACTAAAAACGCGATTACGTAGATGAGCGGGAGTGTCAAGTCTCGACGTTTCTCGGTACTTTCAGAATTTTGCATCACAAGTGTCCCAGTTGGTAACATAGTTAAAACGTCGAGTGTCGATAATTTTGTGCATGATTTATCTTTCAGTTTCTACTGGGTGTTCGTTGGGTGGGTGGTTGATTTCTAACTAGTACTCGGTAACTTCATGACCACGGCGTTCCATCCACCCACGACGCCAGTCAACACGACCCTTAGCCATAAGGTTGTCGAAAAGAGTCATTGCTTCACCCATGCCATCCTCTGGTACCTGAACTTTCAGCAATCGACGGGTGTCAGAGCAAAGTGTGGTTTCCCATAGCTCAGGTGGGTTCATCTCGCCTAAGCCTTTAAATCGTGATACTTGTGGATTCGCATAGCCCTCAAGTCGCAGTCGCTCCACAATGGATCGAAGTTCCGCTTCGTCCATCGCATATATCTTCTTTGCTGGACGCTTCTTTCCGACAGCATCCGCATCAACTCGGTATAAAGGGGGTCTGGCTACGTAGATGTAACCGGCTTCGATGAGTTTCGGAAAATGCCTCAGAAACAGGGTTTGCAGCAATACTTGGATGTGAAATCCATCCACATCCGCATCTGACAAGATGCAAATCTTGTGATATCGAAGTTTGCTTAGGTCCACGTTGTCATTTGGTCCGTGAGGATCAACCCCAATGGCGGTCGCAATATCGCCAATTTCCTCGTTAGCCATGGCTTCCATTTTGGTTTTTTCCCAGACATTCAAACCTTTTCCTCGAAGCGGCAAGATGGCTTGAATTTCTTTGTCTCGACCCATCTTTGCGCTGCCACCGGCAGAATCACCTTCGACCAGGAATATCTCCGTCATCGTAGGGTCGCTGGATTCGCAATCGGCGAGCTTACCTGGCAACATAACCACTGACGACGATTTACGGCGTTCTGTCTTTTGAGATGCCCGTTGTCTTGAACTTGCGTTGCGCAATGCAAGTTCAGCAACAACTTTGGCCATCGCCGGATTCAGATTGAACCAGGCTTCAATGCTTGGTTGCACGCACTTCTCAACCAATTTCAGGCCATCCCGCGTATTCATGCGGTCTTTGGTCTGGTTGTCAAAGGAGGGATCGAGCATGCGCACCGACAAAACGTAGCGAACGTTCTTAAAAACGTCATCGGCCGTCAGTTTGAGGCCCTTTGGCATCAGGCTGTGGTGTTCAATGTATTCACGCACGGAGCCATATAGGGCCTGTTTAAGACCGGCGACGTGCGTACCGCCCTGCGGTGTTGGAATCAAATTGACAAACGAGTGCCCGGCACCCTCCGAACCCTCGTACCAAGCCAGAGCCCAAGCTGCGCCCTCACCTTCGGCAAACGATTCATCATTGGCTGTCGCATAACGTTCACCGCTTTGAACATCCGTGACAGGAGCTTCGGTCGAGGTCTCATGGAGAAATGACACCAAACCGTCTGCAAAACAGAATACATCTTCGACCTCTGCACCCTCGACTCGCCTGTCTCTCATGGTCACTGTCAGACCTGGCAGCAAAATGGCTTTGGATTTCGCCAGCGCGCGAAGAGCAGATACAGGGATGTCGGGAGTGTCAAAATATTTTGGATTCGGAAGGATCACCACTTTGGTCCCATTCCGACCCTCAATTTTTCCTTGACGTTTCAACGGCACCAGAACATCGCCATCTGCGAATTCAATCACGTTCAGGTAGCCGTCTCGCCGAATCTCAACATGGACATGGGATGACAGTGCATTTGTGACGGAGACGCCGACGCCATGTAAGCCGCCAGAATACGAATAAGCTCCGCCCGATGTCTTGTCAAACTTTCCACCAGCATAAAGAATAGTGAAAACGGCTTGCACCACCGGAATCAATTTTTCCGGATGGATGCCAACCGGAATACCGCGGCCATCATCTTCAATACTGACATACCCATTGGGCAGGAGTTCAAGAACAATGTTCAGTGCATGGCCGCCAATGGCTTCATCGACCGCATTGTCCAAAACTTCCTGAATGATGTGAAGCGGGCAATCAGTGCGCGTAAATTGACCAGGCCTCTGTTTGACGGGTTCCAGACCCTCAAGAATCTTGATTGACGATTCTGCATACTGGGATGTTTTTGCCACACTAATATCCTTTTGCACCTCATTCAATGAGATGTGTTACTTGTTTTGCTTCAAGCGTGAAGTATATCGCAAAATAGCAACTTTGACAAGTCATCTTGACTGTTTTTACCAACATTATCATTGGTAAAGTGGCAAAAATTCTATTTACACACTGAAGTGTGTCAGATATACTTATCACTCATACAAAGCGAAGCTTGATTCGGAGATTCGGTTGGCATTAGGTGGCTTTCAACGGCTCCTTTAATTGCCTCAGAACCCGTTCCAGGACGGATGCGGATGTAAGTATGGAATCCTCTTTATCGAGATGCGTAACATTTGAATTTGAAAAATATCATGATCGTCATTAATCTCTACTCCGGACCCTGTGCCGGCAAATCCACCCTTGCCGCTGACATTTTCACAAAACTCAAGCGAGCAGGCGTCCAGGCAGAAATCCCGCCGGAAGTCGCCAAAATCCGTGCGCAGCGCGGTGATACTGGATTTCTGGAGGATCAGCTTGCAGTTTTTGCGGAAACGCATCATCAACTTAGTATGACCGCGCGGTCCGGGGCTCAAGTTGCCGTATTGGATTCACCCTTACTTCTTTCGCTTGTGTATGCACCGAAATCATATTTTGGGAGCTTTCCATCTCTTGTAAGGGATGTCTATGATCGATATGAAAACATTGATTATTTCTTAATGAGAAGCCGTGCCCACGCTTATTCATCCGTAGGGCGAGTCCATAGTGAAAACCAAGCTCAAGGGCTTGATGCTGACATTGTTCGTGTACTCTCCGAACAACGTCTGGGGTTCCGATACATAGATTCCTCGGAGGTCTCCGCACAGGCCGTGGTTACGGATGTTCTGAAAGCCCTTGGGAAAACTACGGCACCGGAGATTGCCCCCCAACGGCCGCGTGCCAATTTGAGAGCAGCTTAAGGCTTGCGCCTTCTTAATGGCTTTGGCGCTTGAGCCGGGACATCTACTGATGCAATAGAGATGTCGTCAGCGGGGTATTCTGAAGGTTCTTCGATGAAGTCTTCAACGAAGCCCCCGGAAAAATCCTCAACAATATCATCTGCGAAATCGTCAGCAACAATTGGCGCCGGACGTTCTTTTGCCGTGATGTTTTCTGTTACGGTTGACGGAATCCAGTCCAATTGCCCTGCGGTGTACTTTTTCCCGTTTTCGTCGACGGTGACACCCATGATGTCAATATGGAACTGAATACGTGCCCGCGTGATCAACCCATAGCTCATCAGCGGTTCGGATCCATCATCAGCCATTTCCTTGTCGCATCCGAAGACAATGGCGTCGTTTCGCCATTGTCTTACAACAGCTTTGAGTTCCTGTAACGCCCCCGCATTCTGAGTGGAAACAATGGACCTCATGAACTTAACGTCTTCTTCTTCGTACCGGTACAGCCTAACCGCTACCGGAATAAGTTCTGAGAATTCATTGAGCAAATTTAAGTATTCAGTAAGCCCAGACGTTTGTTGTGGCGCCGGCCGACTCTCATTGTGCCCTTTGGCTTTACCCGCTGTCTTTGATTCCGGGCGAGATTGAACCTGGCCAGCGGCATCCAATGCCCTAACCTGTTGGCTGCGGGTCCTGCCGATTCTCTCTTTAAAGGATAGAGATAATGATGTCATGTTATATGTATATCACATACACAGCTCAAGTTCAATAGATTTCTCATGTAATTGACGTTTTATGTAGTGTAGGATATACTGACTATGCAGTTATTGCAAGTTTAGTGCTGCTCAGCGATATTTCATCATTGACGATCATTGCCAAATGCCTACACCAGATCCAGTCTCGCGGACGAATTTTCTTTTGCCGCAACCATCTCCAAAAGTTCCTGTCTTCATTGGAGAGCAACGACTCAAAGCGCAGGCTCTACTGAGTTCGGCAATCAGTGAACATCAGTTGATGACCATACTTCAGCTGATCAATAAGGATCCATCGTTAGCCCTTGGATCGGTTCCAATGAAGATGGTCGCCGGTGGAGTCGCGCGAATCGAAGAAACTGACTTTGCTACCGCTTGCCTCCTGAACGACATTCCCGCGGGATATGTATTTGCCATCAACAATGGCTATAGCGTGGATACGTTAGACGCGACAGGTCATTCTCTTTTGGACCTTGCGGTTACTAAAATTCAAGCAGGAACGGCGATTACCCATGTGGGTCTTCTGTTGTCAATGGGGGCCAATCCGGGAGTTGGAGCAGAGCCAAGCGAAACTCTTGCCGGTCTTTTTTCATCAGCCATGCAGCAAGCATACCCATCTGCGAAGGGGCAAAGTCTCAAGTCGAACCTTCCTTCCCGAAGAATTCAAGGTGAGGGTGTAATTTCTATGCTTTTAAGTGCAAAGGCAAACCCAGTTTACCCGCCAAACTTTAAGTGCCCGATCTCGATTCTTGTCTCTTCTGAGGGGTGGTCTCAGCCTGATCATGCCGCTGATCTCACCATGATGATGGTTCGGCTTGTAAAAGCCGGTTGTTCGCCTGACAGACATACCGGTTCTCCTTTAATGAGTCCGGTTCAACTGGCGATCGGATCCAGAAATGGAGATGCCCTTGTCACGTTGGTGCGTGTTGGTGCAAAAACATCGTCCGAAGCTCTTAAGGGGAAAGACCTTTTTGGACTCATGGAAACGCATGGACTCAGTGAATTCAAGCCGGCCGTTCAAAGTGCACTAATGGAGCAGACCATTGCAAGGGCAGTTGGTAGCGTGTCTACATCATTGACTAATGCCAATGATGAAAATAAATTCAGTAGTAGGCGCCGGATGAGTGCGATTTGATTTTTTATTATCCGCCAATTTGCGGTGGCATTTTTGGATATCAATTATAAAAATTCAAGTATTTTAAAATGAAATCTCCTTCCTTTACTGATCACTATTCCTTGTCTCAATACATCATCTATAGGGACCACCAGGACGCTCGCCCAAAGAATACGGACGGATCACCAATCTGGGATGGTGCAGCTTATAACGAATGGTCCGACGGATATAGGATTCAACACGAGGCGCTTGAGTCATCAATTGAGTCCTTTTTAATCGCAAAATCCAAATTCTCACCTCTCGCTAAGATAGCATTCGCTAAAGACCGTGGACACTCCTGGTCTGACGCCTGGAACTCCTTGTCAAATGGGGATGCTGTACCAAATACCCTGAAGTCCGTCACAAGGTCTTTGGGAAGGTCATTCATGACTAGTGTCATTAGAATTAAATCAGAAACTCAGAACAAAGTTGCTGACCACTTGTCTCTATGCGCAGCTGCAGATGCTGGAAACTTCGAGTGGTTTGACCTTGACACGCGCAGAGCTTGTCTCGTAACAGGTCAGGACCTTTGCGTTGAATTAAAAGGATGGGTACCGACCCTTGGCGTATATGACTACAAGAACAAACTGGAGCCATTCGTCGCGCTCAAATCCGAATTACCCCTTCCTCAGGTACGGAGCCACGTAATCAATGTACCAAGCGGTGAGTTGTTGATCTCTGACTGGTTCCGCATTGAGGCGTTCACGGAAACAGTCAAGAATTCAAAAGATGACTTTGACATCAATAACCAAACGGGCAAACATGAACAAACTGAGTGGTATGCAAAAAAATACGGATTTATGTCTGTTTGCGTTGGCAATACATGTCCAAAACTGATTGAACGCGAAGGTCAGATTGTTGTCGCTTCACTCACCGAGTCCGAAAGTGGTCTTAAGGGGCGACAGGCAGGCTACGTTTGCACTGATTTATGGTGGGCCACTGCTATCGACCGCCAGGTTCTCACCGATATCATCGCGACCTCGATTCCGCGTGATGAAGCTGAGCGCCAGGTTGCTGATTATTTGGATACAAAAAATAACCATAATATTGTCACCACGCTCAATGTGCGCCCCGGGCAATATCATGTGTACCACACTGCCAAACCGGTTGACATGAGTGAGTTCAAGTCGACGAAAGTCAGTACAGCAGGAATTGATCAACTATACGGCGTGATTTCACAAGAAGAATTAAGTTGGACGCCCAAGAAGACATCGGTAGCGACTCGCCGGCCGCGGATGCGTTGAGAGCCGCCATGCATATTCGCCCGTTGACCAAAAATGATTCTGCAGCATTCTGCGTTCTCTCCCAAGGTAACGCGACTCGATTCAGGAATGCTGGTCTGGCAAGGCTGCCAAACAACGATGGCGAGTTCCTTCGTTGGCTCCCTGCATCATTGTCGTTGGCGCTTGAACCCGCCACCCATGATTACAAAGTCATCTACGGCATATTTACCCATGAATCTGATTCTGGTGTGATAGGCGCCGAAAGACTTGCCGGCTTCGTAGGGGTTGAGACTGTGAGTCGTTTTCATGGAGTCGGCGTTTGGTATGGACTCGATCGCAAATTTCAAGGGACCGGAATGGCAAAGACAGGTGTCCTGGCTGCAATGGCGGATTTCGCCTCACAAGTGGAATCACTAGGGCTATTTACGGCAAAGCGATGGGTCATTCATGTGCTCAAGAAGAATATTTTAAGCACGCGCCTCGCTGCATCCATCGGGTTCGAGCGCGAAGAAGTTTTGGATTACACGCGAAGTCTCAGCACCCGCGGTGGCCAGCGATTCGATGGATTCAGCCTTGTGCGCACAGGTGCAAGCATTAAAGCGGAAGCCGATGCGCGAATACAGGCTATCGCTATGAAGGCTACGATGAAGTCAAGTTCCCTCCCCCACAGCATCAAAACAGAATCCGCGCGCCGTTTGCGAGCCTAAGTTTCCATATCAAGCGGATCCAGATGTTTTAGCAGTCAGGCGGTCCAAGCCGTGAGTCGATGGATCGGGTGACCGATTCGTTCACCCGATAGACAACTGGTTGACCAAAATGATCAATTCGGACGCATACCAGTTTTCTGTTTTGGCTTATTCGTTGCCAGACTCATTAGTTTCGCCTCAATTGAATCCGGTGAATCTCCAGAAATTACAGCATCGTATTGCTCAATAATCCGCTCGAGCGTATCTGCCGTTGTCTTGTCTGAACGCCATTCAACCATGCCAGGTAGAAAAATGCTGTGCATGCCGCCAATTTTTGATGGGTATTGAATTGAGTTACCTTTGGCACACAAGATGGCCCCCAGGAGCTCTTCACGGCGGCCATTGATGTCGATTCGCTCCGCATCCGAGAAGCCGGAAATATTGACTTCTAACTTGCCGCATTCTGATGAGCAGGCAATCGAACCGAATGTTGACTTATTTTTACCTTCGCCCGGATTGAATCCGACAACCTTCAATTCAAACGAAAACTCTACTTTCAGTTTGCATTGATCGAGTGAGTCACCGTCGCGCCAAAATGCTGAAGGGTGTTTGAGGACACTTCCTTCTAAGCCGGCTTGAACAAACTCTCGGTTGTGAATGATCGCTTCCTTGAGTGAATAAACAATTTTCGTAGGGATCAGTGTTATGTATTTAATATCGGGTGAAATCAATATTTCGGTAAGATCGGCAATGCGTTTCTTATATGGCACCTTGTAGGTACCTCTGACAACAACTTCCGACAGAGGAATTCGATCCCATACTTGATAGATGGCACGGCAGTTGTTTGGCAGTTCCCCGCCCTTCAGCACACTATTTAAGCGACCGTTTCCAGTGGCTCTTTGCATAACTTCCCACTTGCCTGTATCTGATTTGAGTTCTTCCACCAATAGCTCTCCATGGTGTTGGTATCCTGGCTCAAGATTCTCACGCATGGAATCCACCACTCCGCCAAGTTTTTCCAATGGAAATGGTGAGCCCTGACGACTCGTTATATATATCAAACCCTCATTTTCCACGTTTACATTGGCAAACATACCATCTGCCTTGAGTTGTGAAATAACACCTTCAGACCACGGCCATAAATGCACTTTCGCCGCAGCTGGTAGCGAACAGCGCATGTACACGAATTCTGGGATCAGCTTCGGGATGGCCTTATTTACAGTGCTTTCACCGAAACCGCCACGCAGGTCTGTAAGAATGATTCGGCCCAAAAGCTTTGCAGATTCAGCATTTAGCTCGTTCATTGTCTCAAAAACCTTTTCACGTGCCGCGTTACCTGTCAGCTTGCGTTTTTCAAGACACTCGAGAAGATACCAGGTACTTTCAGAGAAGTTCAAACTTCCAGAACTGTGTGCAAGTCGTTCTGGCAAAACTGCGATGCCATACGTCTTGAACGGATTCAACGCTGCTACGAGCGTTCTGCGAAATTCGGGCTTGGCGCCAAATTGCTTTACCAGATCGACCTTGTTGCCCTTGCTCGGATCTGCTGCAATTTTGTCAAGGGCCAGGAGAATGTCTGTTGAGTTCATAATAGTGTGTATGTAATGCTTTCTCAATATATCACATACACCTACATCATTCAATGAATAAAAACAGGATATTTAGCTCAAATTTAGTTTTTTCCAATCTTGCGTAGTTCGCAGACAGAATGCCATAGATGGGTTGTTCTGTTGACAATGATGCGTGTATTTGATATACTTTGTCATATGCAAATCTCAAACATCACTGAAGACGATCTTGTCCTTCTTGTACGAATTCATAGTCAGCTGGAGCCGGAAAATCTCGCTGCCGATGGAGAGCGATCACGTTCTGAAATGTTGACCTTGAAGTCACAGTTGGAGTCTAACTTGTTGGCGATTGGGTCCAGATTGCAGTTGTCGCCGAATGATCTCGATGAGTCTGTCATATTCGCCGAACACGCTCGCCGTCTTGATCTGAAGCGCCGCGGCACGACGCCATCATTCAAAGGGGTGTGAAATGTTTAGCTCCTTCAAACATTTTCTCGGTATCTCAGATAAGGGATCGACTCCTGACATTGCTGCGGCTTTGGCTATGCGTGATGCACACAACTGTAAATTGGAGGAAGTTTGGGTGTCGATCGACGTTGATCCCGCACTTGCGAACAACGATCGCAATTTGGGCGTCTGTCTTGATGATCCCCATCGTGTTCCATCTTTGAAGGTTGAAACGCATTGCCTCGAGTGCGATGTCGAAAAGACAGAGTTGCCCGTTGAATTCAATGCCTGCGTCCTTGGATATGAAGAACAAGTGACGCCGACTGAGATTGTTGACGATGTCGGTTGTTTGATATTGGCTGCCCATTCCGTGACTGATTCAGTGCAAGAGAAGGAAATTGAACTCTTGGTCCAATGCGATGCCGATCTCGTAATTGACAAAAGCTCTCTGGCACCCTCACCCCTGAGTGAACGTCAGATCGACAAAACTTTTGGGGCTAAACGGAAGTATGTGCGCAAAGCAACGCCTAAGGATATTGTGAATGTTGTTCTTCCAATGGAAATGGTGAAACCAAAAACATCGGTTCCAACCCAACGAAAGCTTTGCACACGCAATCGCCGGAAAAATCTAGATATATTCACCGATTGGAATTTGCCGTCATCAGGTGATTTCTTAAATATTTTCGAAGAAGCCGATCATTCCTGATATTTATCAAATGAAGGGCGTTGCCACCGTTGTTGGTCAAGCCGTTCGACCTGGCTCGACTTTTAAACTCAACAAAAGTGATCAAGTAGTGCGTCCATGTGAGTTCGTGGATAGCAAAGTTGACACAAGGAACACAGGAGATTGACATGGCGGAAGCGCACCAGGAAACGATCAGTCCGGCGGCTGATTTTGATCTCAGCCAGTTTTATCAGGTATTTTTTGAAGAGGCGGGGGAAAATCTCGATTTGATGGAGAAGATGCTGCTCACTCTGAATCTTGAGACGGCAGACGATGAAGAGTTGAACGCGATTTTCCGTTGCGCACATTCCATCAAGGGCGGAGCGGCCACGTTCGGTTTTTCGGATGTAGCCGAGTTGACGCATCAAATGGAATCGTTGCTAGATCGTTTGCGTCGCCATGAACTGCAGCCAAACTCTGCCATGGTTGATGTACTTCTTGAGTCTGCGGATGCCGGGCGGGGGTTGTTGGCGCGTCAACAGGCCGGGGGCGTAGGCGATGCACCGTCCACTGTGGATTTGTTGCGCCGCATCAAGGCTCTGGTTGCCGGGAATGTTGAATCGTCAACACCGCGCGTAGTGTTGCAGCAGTCTCTGCCGACGCCAGTAGGTATGCCCGTCTTAGCGCCGGTGCCGTCCATTGCCGTATTGGCGACGGTCACCCATCCATCGAACACCGCACGTTCGCTTGAAATTCGAATTGGCCCGCTGGATCACCCGGAACAAGCTGATGCGATCGTCGAATTGTTTCGTGATATTGAGGGCTTGGGTACTATCACGGTAGCAGCTTGCAACCAGGCTGACACTCGACTATTTGCCGTTGAAACTTCATCCACGAATGCAGATTTACTGGATTTATTCGCCTTTCACGTTTCAAGGGAACAGGTGTCCATCAAGGAACTCGACGAGGTTGCACTTGAAACTGGCTACAGTTTGTCCGAACAATCACTCTATGATGATCCACCGCCGGGAACCCCTTTGGCCCCGGCGCCAGGCTTTGGTTTCTTCGATGGTGCACCTGGCGCTCCTGTGCTAGTGGCGGCCAAGCCTGCAAGCCAAGCCGTCCAGCCAGAAGCCGCGACCATCCGGGTGGCGATCAGCAAGGTGGATCAGTTGATCAACCTAGTGGGCGAGCTGGTCATTACACAAGCCATGCTGACTCAAAACAGCCGGGGGCTGGACCCGGCGTTGTATCAGCAGTTGCTGACCGGCCTGACTGATCTGGATCGAAATACGCGCGATTTGCAGGAGTCGGTGATGTCGATCCGCATGATTCCGATGTCGATCGTGTTCAGTCGCTTCCCGCGCATGTTGCGAGATCTGGCAAACAAGCTGGGCAAAAAAGTTGATTTCGTCACGCAGGGTGAGGCCACTGAACTGGACAAAGGCCTAGTCGAAAAGATCACCGATCCATTGACACACCTGGTGCGCAACAGCTGCGACCACGGCATTGAAATGCCCGCCGATCGCGTACGAGCCGGCAAGTCTGAAACCGGCACCATCACGCTGTCGGCCGCCCATCAAGGCGGCTCCATCGTGATTGAGGTTCGCGATGATGGCCGTGGCATGTCGCGTGAGAAGATTTTGACCAAAGCACGTGAGCGAGGCATGGATGTGTCAGATCAGATGACCGACTCTGAAGTCTGGATGCTGATTTTTGCACCCGGTTTTTCCACCGCCGAGGTGGTCACCGATGTATCGGGCCGTGGCGTTGGAATGGATGTGGTCAAGCGCAATATTGAAGCTTTGAACGGAACGGTGGAGATTGATTCGGCTGAGGGTTACGGCATGAAGGTGTCGATCCGGCTGCCGTTGACCTTGGCCATCATGGACGGCATGTCGGTCGGTGTCGGCAACGAGGTTTACATCTTGCCGCTGTCCTCCGTGGTGGAGTCGTTCCAGGTCAAGTCGGATGCGGTGAGCACGGTCGGGCAGGCTGCCCATCTGGTGAAAGTGCGCGATGAATACATGCCGGTGATTGAACTCGAAAAAGTCTTTCAGGTGCCGCGCTTCGATTTTGACAAGTCGAGCGACATCATGGTAGTGGTTGAGGCGGATGGCAGTCGGGTCGCCTTGCTGGTTGACGAGTTGCTGGGTCAGCAGCAGGTGGTAGTAAAAAACCTGGAGTCCAACTACCGAAAAGTGCCCAACATATCGGGCGCCACGATTCTGGGTGACGGCAAGGTGGCGCTCATTCTTGATACCGGCGCGCTGGTACGTCGCTCGCGTCACTGAACGCGCAAATAGCAGGAGAACAAAATGGGTGCAATGGAAAAATTGGATGAAATGACGGCAGCGGGAGCGCGCGAGTACTTGACGTTCCGACTCGACCAGGAAGAGTATGGCATTGACATTCTGAAGGTGCAGGAAATCCGCGGCTATGAGCCACCCACGCGCATCGCCAATGCGCCCAATTTCATCAAAGGGGTGGTTAATCTGCGTGGCACGATTGTGCCAATCGTCGACATGCGCTTGAAGTTTCACTGTTCCAAGGCTGAATACGATTCCTTCACGGTGGTCATCATTCTCAATCTTCACCGCCGCATCGTCGGCATCGTAGTGGACTCCGTCAGCGATGTAATGGAACTGCCCGCCGAGAGCCTGAAGGCTGCGCCGGACGTGGACAGTGTGATTGACAGCGACGCCGTCCTGGGGCTCGGGTCCCTGGGAGACCGAATGTTGATACTGCTGGATATCGAAAAATTGATGTCTGGAGTCGATATGGAACTGTCTCCTGATGTCGTCTAAAGACGTCTAGCCAGGATTTATGAGGGAAAGCGGCCGTTTATGGCAACTCGCCGCGCATCAAAAGGCCCAAGAGCTCATGCCCGCTTACCATTACCACGCGGGACCATTCCCCTGACGTCATAATTTTTGATGCGAGTCCAGTCTTGCCGGTATGCACAAAAACCCCTCCTGCGCAGCCGGTTGATCGAACCAATCGATGGAAGTCTCTGACGTGCTCAGCGCTGATATGGGCAGCATAACGCTTGCACTGCACAAGCATCCATCCGGTACCTGGTTCGTAGAACCGACCGTCTTCACCATAATCGCCACTGTATCGCAGGTTTCGGCGAACCAAACGGCCACCTGATTGCAGTGCCGTCAGCACCATTTCCTCAAATGCATTCGGATCGATCTTTCGCAGATGCGAAAACGCGCGCTCGCCAACATTGGCACCGCTGAAAGAACGAATTGTTGCCAAGCCTTGGTTGGCTGATTTCACTGTATTTCGGTGCGACGGCAAGTGACGCAAACGCAGGAAGTTATAACAAAAGGACACTACAGGAAGCAACTTGGCAGCGAATTCTCCCCGCTTTCGTGGTGAGCTTCCATGAGAAGCTGCTTGATGTGTCTGCAGGACATGCGCATCCATCAAAATGTGTGCACTTGGCGTTGTGCAATGACAATACACATGACCATATCTCTCGAGCTCGTGACCATGGCCGTAATGAACGGATCAATCTTGTCGGATTGGACCATCTTGTCGGTCTCCGCAAAGAATCCAACGGCATCTGATACGTCGCATATGCCGCTCAGATCTCTTTTATCAGCGATCCACGCGGCGGCATACGCTACATCGGGGGTCGGCGTGCTCATGGGTCCATGTGACCAATCAACGATTCGATCAAGACGGATGACTTCAGGCCCCATTCGGTCTATAACAAATGCCCGAATTTTTTCTGCTGAGGCCTGAGCTTCGATGTCGGATTCGCAAGGCTCTCCCGCAAAGGTCAATGCAGCCAGAGTCAAGGTGCCTTGGTCATCGTAATGCAAATACATGGCAGCTGACGCCTCCTGACCTGGGACGCGTCGTGAAAGTGTGTAGTCTTGGTGCGATCCAATAATGCGTCCTGGTGGCAACTCAAAGGACTCTTTGGACAAACGTTCAAAGGCATCGACGTGAGAATCTAAGTTTGAATTTACATGGAAACCAAACAGGGCATCACAACCGACGCCAAACGAATCAGTTGGCGGATAGTAAGGGTGGATTTCAATTTTGGAATGCATTTGAATCTTATATCGACCGGTTGATCAATTGTTTTTAGCATATCACATACGCAGTCGTTTGTCAATTTTGGAGGTCAATGTTGCATTTTTACTGGTTGACTCTACGGTCGGTTTCCGATAGATTGAGTCGAGGAGTGAATGCCCCAATGTTGGTGGTTTTATTGGAATATCCATTCTTATCGGCGCATTCAAAGGGAGCCATTGAACAGGCTCTACCACTGCCCTTTGTCCGGAACCTGTTTCGGGTGAAGGGGCACTGCTTTTATCGGTAAAGTGATCCCTTTCTATTTCTCTATCGATAAATTCGTTGTTGTTGGCCTTCGCCATGCGCTCCCATATTGATTCTTCTTCGTACGAAATATTGCCATACAGTGTTGGAGCCCTGAGTTCTTCGGCATCAGTGATATCCTTTGGGCCAATTTTGCAGTTGCATATAGCGTAAGGGTTCAGCGAGGAATCCAGGTTATACACGGCGGTACCAAGGCAAGACAGGGCAGCTTGGAGTGATTTAATTCGATCTCGCATGGCGCATGTCTGTGCATCCCTCCATGCTTGTGACCTTCTGGCATCTACCGGTCCAACGTTGTCATATGTCACATGAATCATCTGTCCGTGCATGCCTCCTGATGTATGGAACGAAACGACGGCGTTTTTATCTATTTTTTGAAGTTCTCTTGCAACTGACTCAAGACACATTGTCATTTGAGTGTCAATTTTTGCCTGTGTCTGAGTTTTTGATTCTCCATTCATTACTATGATGGCGTCTCGAATTGGGCCTGGCCATTCATCAAGGAACTCTCCGCGAATATCAATCTCTCTTTCTGAGATGCCTAATGCTTTTTGTTCAAGAGCAAAAACTGGAACCGCTTTTTCCAGTCGAATTGCAAGGGTGAATGCTTTTTCTCCGGCTTCGAGTCTGGAATATATGGAGCCCACAGTTGGTGCCGACATAAGTGGTTTGCCAAAAAACATGAATCTTCGTGACGATGGGTGCCGACCAAACACGCCTGGTGGGGTCGACTCAAACACTATTCGGCCACGTTCACCTTTATCAGCCTTTGCCAGCCTCACACTGAGCTTATATTCCTTACCCAATTGCTCGATTGAAATCAGATCATTCGCCCGATCGAGTTGATTCACATCCTTTGATTCAAGCTTCATTCCCCGAAGATGGCTCTTGATTGAAACGGTTTCCGTTATTTTTCCATCCCAGTTGGTAATCTCTCCATCATTAATCTCACGTCGAGTACCCTTGGTGTATGGACGCTGAGGTCCAATCTTGTCTATGATGTAACGAGAGTCGTGCCCGTAAGAGTTTTGGATGTGCTGGAATGATGGCTTTGGATTGCCGCCCACAATTGGGATGCCTAGCGAGATCTGGAATTCCTTCATGAGGTAACTCGAAACATCACGAATTCCCCCGTCACGATAGCTACCACCAATATCCGAGTGCGCACCTGGAATCATTAATTGATGAAGCCGGCGATATGTGATCGAAACGGCCTTTTCTTCGTCGATTGAAGGGGCCTCCCCCTCGGCGCCAGGCAGATGAACACCGGTTGCCTTGGCAATCTCAGTTGGTCTTCCGGAATCGGTCAATGACTGTAGCGGGAACAGATAACGGAGTTCTCCGGCTGCAGTCAGGTGTAACACTGAGACCGCAGATGGAGGGAGTCCAAGCTTAAGGTTATCGTTTTGGAAGGTCGACACTGTATCCAGTAGGACCGCCGACATCAGGACATTACCAGGCGACTCCAAAAAATGCGTCTTTTCAATGTAATCTCCTTTGGCAACAACCCCTCTTTCGTGAACGAGATTCATAAAATGAAGACCGATGGCGCTACCGCGGCTGAATCCGACTACGTGAACATGAACCTGGGCCAGGGGATCCTTTTGGCGCCACGCAAGAGTCGCCTCAGCCAACTCTGCGTACGCTTGTTCGGCCCGATCTTCGCATCCGAGACCAAATACCGATTCCACAAAACCCATGAAACCGTCAGTACGCGTGCCAACACCACTGTAATAGCGGTTATCGAGCACCTTGCTTTTTGATATTGACTTGAACGAGTTCGCAACCAAAGTTTCCTGAAATTCTTTGGGAACGTCCTTGTAATCGTTCTGGGTGCCATCAAAATGCGCTACGAAGACACGTAAATGCGGATTGGATTCACCCGTCTCAGCGAAGTTCGGGCTCAGGGGTGGCTGTGAGACAGCTTTATGTAAAGAATTCTTCTTTCTCCCTGAGAACGTAACGATTGGAATGGCCATGACGAAGAGAGCTCGTGACGAATCTCATCTGTTTCGGAAAGAATATTGCTAGACTATATCTGATACGCTGTTGCCCGGCAAGCAAATATCCATTTATAGTGTCGTTTTCTTGACATCCCTGGCGCCAAGCAGTCCCTTTAACTCGACTCCCGACAGAATTTCAAGTTCAAGCAGCCGTAAAGCCAGGACATCCAATCGATTCCGGTTGGATGTCAGATGCTGTCGAAACTTTTCCCGTTAAGCACTTTACAGAATTTCGTGTAGATGATATACTATAACGGTATGCAATGACATTCTTGAGCCATCAGGTTCACAACGCGAGCCCGTAAATGTCCACAACCCCAGTAGCCCTTATCCGTCGTCCATCAAACCTGGCAATAGCTTCGCGCATTCGTGGTGGTGGCATTGATGAGCTCCTTTCACGCTTGTATGCTTCGCGCGGCGTTAAAGATTCGATGGAGGTTACGGGCACATATCGTGATCTGCTTCCTGTGCATACATTGAAAAATGCGCTTGCGATGGCAAACTACCTTGCCGATTGCGTAGTAACAAAGAAGCGCGTTCTCATTGTGGCCGACTATGATTGCGACGGGGCCACTGCATGTTCTGTTCTCGCATTGACCTTTGGCAGTTGTGGAATGAATTTTGGTTATCTTGTTCCTGACCGTCAAATTCACGGCTACGGTTTGACACCGGCCATCGTCGAAGAGGCGGCCGCGTTGGAACCGCGGCCCCAAGTCATTATTACTGTTGATAACGGTATTGCATCAAATCCTGGCGTCGATCGGGCCAACGAGCTCGGGATCGAGGTGTTGGTCACGGATCATCACTTGGCGCCAGCAGTGCTTCCAAAAGCTAAACTCATCGTTAATCCGAATCAACCTGGCTGCGCATTCGCAAGTAAAAACATTGCTGGCTGCGGAGTAGCCTGGTATGTTGCCAGGGCATTTATTGATGAGCTCGTAGCCCGCGATATGGATCCCGGGTTCATGCCAGGAGATCTCCTGAGCTATGTGGCACTTGGAACTGTTGCTGACGTCGTTAAATTGGATCGCAACAACAGGATACTTATCAGCGAAGGCTTGGCTCGCATCCGTAATGGCGACTGTGCGCCCGGAGTGTTGGCGTTGGCTCGGGTCGCTGGTAAAGATTACAAAATTCTGACTTGCTCAGATATCGGATTTGGAATTGGTCCGCGGATTAACGCTTCTGGGCGCCTGGCTCATATGGGTGCGGGCATTGAATGCTTAACCACTTTGGATCCCATTGAGGCTCAGCGCCTCGCTAAGGGACTCGATGAATTCAATGAGGAGCGCAAAGATATTCAGCGTGACATGGTTGAAAACTCTGTCATTCAGGCAACGAGATTAATCCAAAATGATGTTGGGCTTCCTGACTCTGACGAATTCGGCCGTCGATCTATCGTCGTATTCCACGAAAGTTTTCATGAAGGTGTGGTAGGCGTCGTTTCTGGGCGCCTTAAGGAGGATCGTCATCGCCCCACTGTTGTCATGACGCTGGCGCATGATGGGACAATTAAGGGATCCGGGCGGTCCATCCCGGGCTTCCACCTGAAGCATGCCCTTGATGAGATAAACGTAAAACACCCCGGAGTCCTTTTGAAGTTTGGCGGACACGCGATGGCGGCCGGGATGACTATTGCAGGCGATAAACTCGATGTATTCCGTGATGCTTTGGAAGTGGTCTGCAAGGCTGGATTGACACCAGATATGCTCAATAAGACGCTTTTGCACGATGGAGAGCTGCCTGAGAGGTTCTTCAATATTGAATCCATTCACAACTTATCACAACAGGTTTGGGGCCAAGGGTTCGAAGAGCCTGTATTCGTCAATGAAATTCAGGTTGATGACGCCAAGGTTATTGGAAAAGACAAAACGCATCTGAAATTGTCTGCAAGAATGTGCGGCTCCGATGAGCCGGTAGATGTCATGATTTTTGGCCAAGCTGACCTAGTCGCTGGGATTGCGACTCGCATGACGGTTGCTTTCAAACCCGGCATCAATACATTTCGTGGTGAATCCAAATTACAGTGTCTGGTGGAACTGATGCCTGAGGACATGAATCCCTCGCTATCGGAGTCATTGCGCGCGCGTGAGGCCTTGGCTATTGAAGCCTCTGAAGCCAGCGAAGGAACATCAATGGATCCAGTGCCTGCAAAAGAGGTTGAACTTTCTGGGGCTGTTACGGCGTCAACGGCGCTAATGACGCCTTCGCCAGCAATGACGAAGACGATTTATCTATCACCTACGCGCGCTGAAGTAAGCGATGAGATGGCTTTGCTCGCAAAAGCTGAGCCCCAGGATGTGCCTGCCCCTCCTTTGGCGCCGGTTGCTGCGCTCGTTGCCGGCGCTACGGCTTATGGGGCCGGTCAAAGACGATTGGCTTTGCGTCGGTAGAATTTTGCTGGGTAGGGTGCTGCCGGCTCTGTCTGAGGCCGTTTGTTGACTTTGCAGGTGCACATGGTCAAACTTATTGGCCTTGTGGTCAGAACCTTTGGATAATCTGCTGGGCCTTGGCATCAAGAACAAACACCGCAACAGTCTCAACCAGGTCATGAGCTTGGGATTGAAGACTGGTGGCTGCAGCAGCCATTTCTTCCACCAACGCCGCGTTCTGCTGCGTATCCTCGTCCATTTGTGAAACTGCTTTACCTACGTTTGAGACGCCGGCACTTTGCTCGGAACTGGCTGCGCTAATTTCACCCATAAGATCGGTGGTGCGTTTGATGGCATTTACAACCTCGCCCATGGTGGTGCCGGCCTGATCAACCAGTGCTGACCCTTGTTCAACCTGATGCACACTGGCGTTGATGAGGCTCTTGATTTCTTTGGCGGCGTCGGCTGAACGCCCCGCAAGGGAGCGTACTTCGGAGGCCACTACCGCAAAGCCCCGGCCCTGTTCACCAGCGCGTGCTGCTTCGACTGCTGCATTCAAAGCCAAGATATTGGTCTGAAAGGCAATGCCATCGATCACGCTGATGATGTCGGCGATCTTCTTGGATGAGTCGTTGATGCCCTTCATGGTAGCCACAACCTGGGTCACTACCTCGCGACCATTGATGGCAACGGTGGAGGCACTCATGGCCAGTTGATTGGCTTGGCGTGCAATGTCAGCATTTTGCTGGACAGTACCACTCAATTCTTTCATGGATGCCGCTGTTTCTTCCAGGGCGCTTGCTTGGGATTCTGTGCGATCACTCAGGTCATGGTTGCCTTGGGCAATTTCGCTACTGGCAGCGGCCACTGCCTCAGAACCAATGCGCACTTTTTTAACAACTTCGGCGAGGCTCGATTGCATGACACCGAGCGCCTTGAGCACCTTGGCAATTTCAGATGGTTGACCTTTTTCTTTGATTTGGTCGCCAATATTTCCGTTTGAAATTCGTTCCGAGATGGAAATAATCAATCCCAAAGGTCGCATGATCTGGCCATACAACAGCCATCCCGAAAACAACAAACTTGCCAATAAGATCGCTCCACTAAGGGCAACCACCTGCAACACCTGCTCACCGGCTTTCTTACTCGAAGCTTCCGCTTGAACGACCAAATCCCGCGATTTATCGGTTAGCGTTCCACCGAGACTGGTCAGCTTCCCATATAAAAGCATTGCTTCAGTGCTGTCAGTAGAAACCTTTTTCATCCCAATAATCCCTTCAGCCAGACGCTTCGCCGTCACCCACTGAGGCGCCAATTCGGCCTTTGCTATCCTGGATAATTCGACATTGCTATCGTTGTCCAATTTCGCAATATTCTGTTCAACGTCAATAATATTAGTCTTGGTCTGAGTCCGCGAGGACAACGATCCTTCTGACAAAATTACCTCACCGACACCTTGAAGTGTTTTTTGGACTGAAATTTGAACCTCAGTCGCCTTGTCATGGTTTTCATCTGCATTCAGAGATTGGCTGAGGAAGTAATATCCCGTCAAACCGAACAAGAGCATCAACACGAATTGGACACCCACCACTGCGAACAGTCGAATCTGAATCGATAACGTCATAGTTTTCTTTTTTTATAAAAAAATAGGGCGGTTCTTTCCGCCCCGCCTGTCTTACTGTTGATTAATTTTCAGCAGCAAAGCCCTTGGCTTGCCATTCAGACCAGCCCGGACGCATGTAGTTCACGTTCTTGTAGCCATCCTTGATCGCCCAAACAGCTGCTTTATAGCTCTTCCAGCCGGTGGGGCCATCACTGTAAAACACCAATGCTTTGTCTTTGGCGGTCGGAAGTTTTGTCAGATCGAATTTGTCTTTGGTTGCATCAAATTCAGGCACATCCGCGCTATCGCCTTTGTAAGAAATTACGGTGGCGCCAGGCACATGACCTTTACCGAAGTTGACAGCGTTGCGGGTATCAACAAAAAAGGCTGCTTTCTTATCGGCAAGCTTGTGCCCATCCTCGGCAGAGATCACCTTGCCACCAGGAATAGTCAGTGGCGTCGGCAATTGAATTTGCGCGAAAACGGAGCCAGACAATGCGAGCGCGGCAACACCCATCAAGGTTTTGGCCAAGGTAGCGTTTTTGTGAATTACTTTCATAACATGAATCTCCAAGAAGTTAAGAATATCTAAAACAATCAACATAAACTTTCACCACACGCAACATTGAAGATGCTCTCCTCTGATTTTGATGAGGTGAACGACATATTGTCGACTTGTGGAGTTTAATACAGTTTATATTGGGTATACTACACGCTGACATATATTTTGACGAAAATTTCGTGAGGTTTTATGGATTTGGACTTTTTGATCGTGCAGGACATCAGCACAACTGAAACCCGAGCTGTCACCTCCGGCGCCATGTTGCTTGACCACCCGGTTGCTGTTCTGCGTTGTTCATTGGATGCATTAAATAGTCCTGAACTCGTGACCAAGCTCTCTAGTGGCGCTGCCCTCCCCGTCGGCAGCGTTGAATTTGTTCGCGAGGCCATGCTTCTCTGCGGAATCGATGAGCCGGCCAATATGTCGTATCCGACTGTTCTCAATGATCTTCTCTGCAGGGAAATCCACCAGGTGCCGGCCGGTCATGTACTTGGTGACTGGTTTGTTAAACCGGTTCGAACAAAGGCTTTTACCGGGTTCGTATTCAATACCCTGGGAGATCCTGATCTTTTGGATGAGCACGATCAAATTCAGTATGCAGCCTTCATGGCCTTAGCTGCAGATGAGCCAGTTTGGATATCCGAACCGACTTCTTTTCTGTGTGAGTGGCGGTATTACGTCATGGATTCCAAAATCATTGGTAGGGCTCGCTACGACACCGATGGTTCTGATGAAGCCCCGGAACCGGATTTAGCTGTTGTGGAATCTGCTATTGAAGCGATGGGCACGAACCCGGGCACGTATGTTCTCGATTTCGGCGTCATTGCTGGCGGCGAAACAGCATTGGTCGAAGCTAATGACGCCTGGGCGATTGGCTTGTACGATCACGCACTTTCATCAAGGGAATACTTGCAGTTTCTCGGGACTAGGTGGGACGAATTACGGAAAACAAAGCTTGATTCGAAAATTGAGTCGACCGAGTCCAAAACGCGCTCTTTTCGCAAACGAGCTCCTTAATTGGAGCAATCTTATTTTTATCAACCAAGGAAACATCATGTCCGATTCCATTACAAATCGCATTCTCTCTGCTGCATCTGACAATAACGATGACCGTCGGCGTCAAGACGAGGACCGTCGTCGTGAAGATGAGGCCCGCCGCCGTCAAGATGAAGATCAGCGCCGTCGTGACGAAGATCAGCAACGTCGCAGGTGATCAATTGTGATTGCTCATGGCAAGGCGCCTTTTCTCGAATGCAGTTCCAAGGGTGACTCACGCTTTAGCGCGTTTAATGCCCGCATTCGGGGGCGTGGAAACAAGTCCATTGAGGAAATTTACCAGGGCGCCAAAGTCTTTGATGATCGCACCACCGGTCTCGGTTGGCGTGAGGCCAAAGGAAAGCGTGCCACTAACATGCCTGAGGTCGCTTTGCTATATGCGACACTTTGGGATGAATATATCAACGAAAATGTTCAACTGAAGGCTGTGTTGACCAATGCGTCAGGATTATCCGATCGTTTTGGTCAAGCAGGTCATTGCTGCCAGGCTACTGAGCTTTGGCGGATTCGTGAAAATATTCTTCTTGCATATCCGACATTTCACGCCGATATGATTCCGATGATGGCTCATGTCGGTGCAAGCAAGCCATATCAATCGGACTTATTCGATGAGCCCATGGTTACATCAAATATCGTGCCTGTTGTCGCTGCGACTGGTCGGCGCCGAACGCCAAACTAAATCAAAAGTCTCATTGAGGAAATAAAAATGGGTGGCAACGCACTGAAAAATATCACCGAGACCCGTCGCTATTCTTCGGACGAATATTTCGCCGTGGTACCCGAGGTAACCAACATTGTTCGCAAGGTAGTGGGACCGGCTGCACGGATTGCGGTGATTCCGGCTTACCGATCAAAACCAGACTTTGGAGACATGGATGTACTCGTGGAGATGATCGATGGCGGCCCCAAGGACTTTCGAGGTCGCTTGCTCGAAGCATTTAAGGCTCCTGACATGTATGCCAACGGATCCGTGTACAGCATTCCATTACGTGATCTGCAGGTTGACTTGATTCTTTCGAGTCCAGAGAAATTTGATTTTTCACACAATTATTTCAGTTGGAACGATACCGGCAATCTTGTCGGCCGTACGGCGCATAAGCAAGGGCTCATCTTTGGACATGATGGGCTACGCTTCCCTGTGCGCGACGGCGACTACCAATTCCGTGAGCTCGTCGTCACGCGTGACTTTGGCAAGGCTCTGGTGTTTCTTGGCTACGACGCCAAGCGATTCCAAAAGGGATTCGATGGACTCCAGGATATCTTCGAATACGTTGCCAGTTCAAAGTTTTTCAATCGGGACATCTTCCTCTTGGAAAACCGCAATGCCATATCCAGAATACGCGACAGCAAGCGCAAGACGTACATGGAATTCCTGAAGTGGTGCGAGGTGCGCACTGATTTGCCTTCGTTTGATTATCCCAAAGATAAGTCGGTCTGGATCACGCATATTTGTGATCAATTCCCAGGATTCAAAATCGAGCTGGATAAGGCTGTTGCTGACTTAGCTGTTCAAAGAACTGTCAAAGCCAAGTTCAATGGTGCCTATGTCAAAGACCTGACCGGGCTGGATGGTCAAGCACTCGGGCAGTTAATGCAAGGGTTCCGGAACAGTTTCCCTGACCCGGCGTCGATGCAGACTTTCATCTTGGGTTCGACAGAGCAAGCATTACGTGATCGTGTTCTTGTTACTCAGAGTGGGTTCGGGATGGTGGGCTCAGAACATTCTGTTCACGAGCCAATTGAAGCAGTCGAAGGTAAATCCCGAAGCCAGTCGCGCCGGCCGTGAATCCAGTGTTTTATGAATTCATTGATAGGCATCATGAATTCATCGATAGACACACTGAATTCAGTACAAATTCACATGAATTCAGAGATTACCCTCGATGCACCAGCTGTACGATTTTAATCGTAAACATTGGAATTTCCGATATTCCGTGACGCTATCGCCGATGTCGTCACGGTTTTTCGAAGTTTTCATGATGCCATCTGATTTTCGGTCTCAGATTTTTCCATCCAGGGTGACGTCAACCTGGCAGCCATTGACGCCGATATGGGTCCCACCGGTATATTCAACATATCGTCCGCGCATTCCCCTTGCTAGGCAGGTGGTGGAGTTCATGAATAGCTTTTCCGACCCTGCTTCGATGTAATCCTTTATCTTGGCCTTGATGAAACCCGTTTTATGATTTCATTGAAAAACACTATGACATCATCGGTTGAACTCATGATTTCATGTAAAACCACGTTGAAATCATCATGGAGACGAAGAACATAAAAATCCGCTTTGCCATCCGATGGTCTGATTCAGGGAGAAATTTCGATATTTCGCGATCACATCGGGGATGTCATCACGGTTTTCCGGAATTTTTGTGAGAGGGTTCTCTTTGCAGCCTCAAATTTTGGCCATCAAGGGTGACCTCAACCTCGCAACCATTGACACCAATATGGGACCCGCCAGTATTCTTGATGGCTGATTCTTTGTTCTTGTACGAAACATCCCAATTCGCATCCTCGCTCGGGTAACCCAGGTCCAGGTTGTCGTTAGTCCATGCGCGCCCGGTAATGACTCCGCCGGCGCCGGTATGTAGAACGTACGAATGCTTTGAGTTGCTCATGGGCGCATGCGGTTTCGCGGAATATTTTTGGAATCAATTATTCTATCGGTATCGGTGATGCTGTCCGAATCCGGGTTGAATGCACCACTATTATCGGTGGCTGACTTTATTTGCGAGGGCTCAAACACAACGAAGTCGCTGCCATGGCCTTCGCCCTCGACAAAGATAACGCCATCGTGTCCATCGAATTTCGCGCGCCGTATTAACTTTGCGGACTCCGATGGATCAAACGATCGAATGGGTTCCTGAACAAAAAATGGATTCTCAATTCGAAGAAACACCGACATCACCCATGATTCACAGGTTCCATTGGTCATCTTGGCGTCGCCGGCTGCATCCTGAGCTCGTGCATAGTCCGATGAAAACCAAAAGCCTTGCTTGGAATCGCTGGATCCAGATGCGGAGCCGAGCATATTCTTCGAGAACGTGCTGAATTTCTGGTCGGTGCCGTGATGAACTTGAAACGGGGTACCGTCTAGCTCCATTGCCTTACTGGCGCCAAACCATTTGGCAAAGTTGTCGCGCGCCAAGGAACCATTTGGAGCTCGGCGGTTGCGAAAGGTCGTGAAGAGTCCAGGAAGGTCGGGAGTCATGGTTTCCGGCGAGCCATTGCATTCTTTCCGGACTCGGCCGTTTTCGATTTTTCGCATTCGAATTGGTATCGCATTGCCGTGGTGTCTTCTGCGTAGATGCCCATATCCGTGTTGTTGGCGCCAAAAACCAATGTCTCGTCCAGTGTGAGCACGAAACCGAAATAAAGTTCTCGTTTTAGAGTCGTCTCGACGACATGAACTGTGCGTGGTTTCGGGAAAATGCACCAGGTATGCGGCCGCCAGAGCCCGTCATCTGAAAGCGCATATCCCGTGGCCAGGAATAGCTTGTCCTGATTGGTTTCCCAGCACAGAGCCGAGTTCATATGGCATTGGCTTTGGGCACCTTTCATTATCTTGTTAGTGGGTCCCCATAGCTGCCCTCGCCGAAGTATGTGGTTTAAATCTTCGTCCAACTCAGGAATCAGTGTCGTCACGCCTCCAAACCCAAGTAGTCCTGAACGAAGTTCAAGGTCAGTTTGATGTGCGTCGACCCATCGTTTATTGAGAAATTTGAAAGGATCCTGCCCCATGGGGGCATAAATTGGAAAATACGGCGACTTTGCGCCAATCCGAATTGGAGACTTGGAGATGGCGCAATGTTTGTCCAGTTGGTCTATTTGATCGGCGTTTGTCATAGATAAAGTTCTCGTTTAAAGCCTTCGCAATGTTCGAACCTGTAACTGCCAGCATACCCATACTCGTGGTGCAGGTCGGTGCCGAGCCATCGGCACCCATTGGACTCGGCGGCCTCGGCCGTCGTGAAGTAGCCCGCAAACGGGTCGACCACCAGGTCGTCTTTTACCGTCAAAAACTTTACAAGAAAATCAGCCACTGCAAATGGCATTGCGGCGCCGTGCACCGGCAGACCGGCATCCCGTGCTGCATTGCGTGCTGGTGTCTGGCGTGCGCACCGGTGTCCAGAAGTGATTACGTTACGTGGGATCTTCCCGGCCGTGGCATTGCCAAACGAGCCCTTTGAAATCCGATTGGACCCGTCACCGTACCTTGCATCCCGAGTCTCTCCGCCGGCGGCGATCAACTTGAGATGATCTTTAGAATGCGGCTGCAGCACCCGCCGGTTATCCGATCGGACTCGATGTGGGTCGTTGGTCAGCCAATAGATCGGTTCAAAGGCAACATTGAGTTGAACCCGCTTCTTCGATGCCCAAGCAATAGGCCCCGGCGCCTTGGAAGGGTTAAGCCAAATGAGCTCGTCCATTTTATGGAGCCCAAGTCGATCATGCAGCGCCAGCACCAGACGTTCACGGTAAAGAGAGCGCGCCGGAGATCCGGAAACGAAGATGTCGTTCGAAACATTCAAACATATGGAGCCACCAGGTACCAGGTTGCGAACAATCGGCTCCAACGCTTCGCAAATGAAGTCGACATATTCAGACTGACTTGGATTCCCATAAGCACGCGGCTGCGCAAGACAGTACGGTGGACTCGTCAAGCAGAGATGGATGGGATCATCGATTGCAGCGAAAACCTTACGGCAGTCGCCCCATATGGATAAACCCAATTTAGTGCTGAACGCCACTAAGGCGACATTACCAGTGGCCGGCGTCAATGCACCATCTTTAACAATGCCGGCGGCTGCCCGCCATACACCCCGAGAGCCGGTAACACGTTCAATCAATCCAAGTTTTTTCAAAGTCTGTTGGTACCAGCGAACTTGACGTTGCACGGGGCCATGCAGATCGCCACTGGCGCCAATCGGGATACGCTTCGCCAACGCGCCAGAATCAATGACTCCGACATCAATGAGCTCGCCATACAATTCTTGGTTGTTGATTTCACCCTTATCCCGGTAGACAGACAAGACTGCATTAAAGAGATCCAACTGCAAGGGCTGATCCGGAGAAAGTGTTGAAATCATTATTTATTTCGCCCAAGCCAAAATGGGGAGTCGAGTGGAACGATTTCTCACCCATTCGTAATAGTTGTCGTAGGGCACATCACAACGTAATCCGTCAACGACAGCAAGACTGAAACCGATGGGACATTGCTGCCCATCAGGGACCAAGACAAGCTCACCGTTTCCATGCTTCGTTGATTGTTTGAAGTAAAGGTAGAGTGAGGACGCATACCCAGATGCAGCATTTGCTTGTGCTAGTTTTTTCCCGTTTTCGACGCAGACGTTTACCAAGTTTCTTAAGCTATCCCTGTAATCTACTGCTGCGGTCATAGTTCTGTTCCGTAACTTGTTTTGGATGCGATAGAACCAGAAACAGAAACCGACTTTAGAAGCTGCCAGCCTGTTTGCTTGACAAACTCATCGTAGCCTATTGGAGTTTCTAGACGCGCTTCAGCAGTGTTGGGGATGATGTGTGCCCAAGCCCGACCAGATGCTTCGTCGTAAACCAGTTTAAACAAGTGCGACGGAACCCAAACCTTGTTTGATCCAATTGTTTTTTGTTCTCCGCGAAAAAGTGGCCCCGAGAATACATAGACGTCCCCTTGGGCTCTAAGCACAAAATTTCGTGTGTCCTTCTCCGCCTTCAGCCATGCACCCTTACGATTATTGACAGGGTCCTGAGGAACCATGTTCGACAAAGCGAATGACTGAATCATCGACTCCTGGTCTGGTTGATCTGCTGCATTGGCTAGGTGTCCGCGGTCCAGTCCGCTCGATCGGAAGTCGACCAGCTCCGCCCTGGAGCCGGGCGCTAAACGCGGGTCTGGATAGAACTCATTGGTGCGACCCTCGCCTTTTGCGTTCAAAAGGAGGGCTCGATTTAGTCGTTCGACGACAAACAACGGTGTTTTGGTCAACGTCGAACTCAGGACCGCGAAGTGATTCGAGCAAAGGCCCACTGCCCGCCAATGCGTATTCACCGTTGATACATCGATTGGTGCATTCTTCGGGAATAATTGAGGGCATGCTGCGAAACCCTGATTGCTGGAGGCCGCTAATGGACCATCTCGGCCAGGAACCAGAAGAGGGTTGTTGGTATGACCTTCAACCTGATGCAAGGCGTGGCGCTCAGCCACGTGCTCAGCCCCTCTAATTGCAAGCATACTCAGGATGCCAGCATGAGACCAATTGGACGAAGAGGCCAAGACCAACGCCAAGAGAGATGCAGCTCCCCAGGTCTCAATAATTTTGATGATATTTTTCTTGAAATTTGTACGCATATACATTCCTGTGTGTGATGTACTTTGTATATCACATATCACATCCATCATCAAGTGGTAAGTTCGGACTATATGTTATATACTTGATTTGTCAGCTCTGTCTTTCCTAGAAATCAGCAAAACGTTTAGGCTTGGAATTCACATGTCACAACCGCAAACACAAATTTATTCAGACAAGATTGTTGGGAAAAGCGCTCGCGATGTTATCGACTGGAGCCCTCCTTCCCGCAAGCCAACCGTGGCTGGGTTTTTTGCAACCAAAGAGCGTCTTGAGAATGAATCAATGACGCGACGTGTTCTGTTTACTGGAAATTTCTGGATGACTGAGCGGCCGGTTGCAGCATGGCGACCACTGACAATTGAAGAAAAACTAAGTCAAGACGCTTCGTTTGGAGTGCTTATTGATAAGGATTCAAAAGACAAAGACTTTGACAATTTGTCGCTAGTGCCAATCGAACAACGCGGCGACATTGAAATGCAGAGTTTGAAGAAGCTCTCGGCTTTGGAGTTGCGGGTTGAGGTTGTGAAATTCTCTGCGCCAATTGCCGATGCCAACGGCACATCTACCGGCATGGTGCTTGCAGTCTCCGCAAATTACTCGGCCCAGCAGACTGAAGGCGATCACGTGACCGTTCATGAAAATAAAAGGCTTTCTAAACCTTTGATTCCTGGTGAAGACACGACACTTACTTATCAAAATGGTACGGCCGTTGTACAAAGTGGAATCGCCCACGACATCAAGATCGTGGCGCCATGGATGCCTCGTGACCAACAAGGATACCTGCGGATGGTGATGTTTGATGCCTTGAGTGCAATGAAATCTCCGCAATCCGATGACGACAAACTGCGTGATGCCATGCGCTATGCGCTGGAGAGCACTGCCAATTTCTTTGGTGTCAAAGAATCGAAGCTGCGAGTTGCCGATATCAACCTGGTGGTCAATGAACATGAGTCTGTTATCCCATTTGACCCTGGAACTGCGGTTATTAAGAGCACGGTAAGTGCACGCCGACCTTAAACTCTCTGTATTAGTTACCTGCGCAACTTTCTGATGGCTAGGTGCGCAGGTCATCTCCATTAGCCAGTACACCGGCCAACAACAGACACTGGCATGACTTCGGCAGTCCAGTTCCACAAATTTCTTTCCACCTTGATCCGTCTTGCGATCGGGGAACGCCGACCGGTGACTTAAATCCCGTTATGACGGCTATGGATTGCGGAAGCATGGCCAAAGCGATAATTTTTCCCGTCGGCTGATTTGTTCCATAGAATATATGATACACTTCATAGCATAATAGATATTCAGAAACGCGGCCTAAAGACCGTATCACACCGAATACACCATGCATCAAAAGTCTGTCACCCTGGGCGTCGCCCCCATCCCTGTAATCAAGCCAAATGGCACCGAAAATCTGCAAGACATCCTTCGTCATGCGACCGTCGATCGGCGCTGCCAATCTGCAATCAACTTTCGGATTCGGACAAAGCACTCGACCCCAACGTCCTCAATTTTTGATTCCCCCAAGGCTATTCAATCGGAATCGATCTTTCAACTGGTAACCTTGCTGCGATTCACCCTGGAAGAGCAGCAAGAAGTGGCCATCGGCGACTACAGATTTCGGATTCTGGCACGCAATGACGAGTTCGTTGATCATGGGAAACTGATTTTGGCTGTAGCCTCCGGTTTGTTCATTCGTATTCCGATTAAACGTGGTAACGCTGGCGCCGGCGGCCGTTGGCTTCAACTGGGTGACGTTGATAACGATGAGGTTGCCTTTTTTGCCTTGATGTCACCTTACCTGCCGAAATCAGAAATGGAAATTTCTGCTTTGCACTTATCACTTGGGTGATATTTTTTGGTGCCCTGCCCTATTCTGTCAAATTATCTGATTGAAATATTCAGTGTATGCTGTATACTTAACGTGACGTTTATGCTTTGTTGATTCAGAAATTGACTTTAGCTGCAAGTGCTCGCATAGATATTCCGTTTTATGCCCATCCTGGGCATCGGCAAACCGTCCATTGAAATGGCAACGGACAACTATATCGAGCACAAAATGCAAGCATCTCCCACAAATACAGCCCCCGTACCCACCGTTTCTGATATCGACACCCGTTTGTTTGATGGATTGCGCCGCGCGCTCGTGGAACTGCGCCAAGTTGTCGACATCGGTGATTTCATTTTCCGGTTTCAAAAAAGCGGAGACAAGTTTGAGCATGACGGACAAACAAGGATCGCATTTGAAACTGGTGTCTATGCACGATTTCCAGTGGCGCGCGGAAATGTTTCTGCTGGTCAATGGGCGAGCATTGGTTTAACGGATGCCGAACTAAAGTCTTTCGTACAACCTGAATTAAGGCCTTTGACAGCTCAGGCGCGTGAGGATTTGCTGCTTGCAATCGCGGCAGGCACGGCTCACAAAGATTCCACAAAAGATGCGTCGGCACTCGCGGCACCTGCGGCAATTGTGGCTCCAGCGGCTAGGCCGGCACCGGCTCCTCGTCGTGCGCGTCCATAAACACCCACTTAAAGCTCTTTTTCCAGCCAGCAAACACAATTTCCTGAGTACAGCAAAGGTTTTGGATTCGCATGAAAACACTCACCATTAGTCAAGATCACGCTATCAAACTTATTCATACGATGGACGTTTTGCATGCAGCGCCTGCGAAACTCCCATCAGGATGTCACTCGGCAACTATTGAGCCTGGTGTGGCCATGCTGATGGAGCCAATAAACAATGACGCATTCGTGTTCGTTCCGCCGAATACAGTGTTTGAATTTGACAGTGAGCCAAGGAGTGGTACCGACCATCTGCGCCAACGCATTTTGGCCGGCGTGTTTTTTAATCAACTGGTCGAAAACCATAAGACTAATGTTGCACGCAAATCAGCCGTTGCAGACCTGGCGCGTATCACATTCAATGACATCAAGATTTACCCCGCGAAGTTCAATGGTGAACCTCGATTTTGCGTGCAATCTGAATCAAATCGCGGAACCGATCGTGTTTTTGGGGATACGATGCATTTGACTTTGGATGAAGCCAAGCACGAGACCACCATGCAAGTCCGTCGTGTTCAATCGCAAGCAGAGCGAACTGCCGCCGCAAACGCTGAGGCAACTGCAGCTGCTGCAAAGAAGGAAGTCAACAATGGACTAACAGTGACCGAGCGTCGCCGGGAAGCGTTTCTTGATGGACCTACGAAGTTACACCCCAATGCCGGACTCGGTACAGGTACTCGGCGCGAATCCATGGAGAATGCTGTTGCACTAGGTCGCCTTGTTACCTGCGCCATGGTTCGTGATAACGCAGCCAAAAATAGAGACATTGCACTGCTTGATCGAGCTCGCAGGAACAACAACATTCCTAATTTCACAAATCCAAACCTTCCCGGGATGAAAGAAATCAATGAGGCCGATGCCCGATTCAAATCTGACGTGTACAAAGTGGCAGAGTACCGTATTTTTGAAGGCGACAACGACCGGGGCAGTTTCAGAGAAATCACAAAGATCGAATTCGATTACGTTAAAAGTCTTGAGGAGGCGGCCTTGTCCAAGATTCAATCAGATCCTACTTCTGGGTACAACACTATTCGAAATGAATTAGCAAAATCATGGGATCCAAAGCATCTTGATGCGAGTGGAAAGCCGTTGCCTGAAGCTCTTGAAAACCGATTTGACAAAGCCAGTGGTGATGATCGTGAGCCGGTCCGTCGGCGCCCTACTCCATTTGATTTTTAGTAAATTCTGTATATATTTTTATATCCATAATATTAATATTTAATTTAAAACAATGAACAATCAAAATATTGCATTATTAGCTTCTGCTCGAAGTGGCAATTTAACGGATATGAATCGTGCGTTGTCCGATGGTGCAAATGTTAATTATCAAGCAGAGGATGGTTGGACTGCATTACATTTTGCTGCCTGTCATATAGATTCAACAATTGCGCAAGTATTGATTGCGGCAGGTTCGAAAGTTAATATTCAGGATAACGAGGGCGCGACCCCATTGCACAATGCAGCATATCGTGGATACACCGACGTTGCTCAGGTCTTTATTGATGCAGGTGCAAATGTTGATATCCAGGACAATGACCAAGAGACACCATTGCACTGGGCTTCTTGGAGTGGGCACAAGGAAGTAGTATTGGCTTTGTGTAAAGCTGACGCATCAGTGAATGCTTTGGATAAAGATGGATCTACTCCACTTCACAGGGCAGCCATGTTTAAAAACACTGATGCAATGAAAATATTAATTGGCGCTGGTTCTGATGTTGAAATTCATAATTCAGAGGGTGAGTCAATTATTGATATTGCTGCAAAACATGGGCCTGATATGTTGAAATCATTTCATAGGTTTGTTGAAACAAATCACTTTGATAAGCGTGAAGCAATCCTCAAAGACGTGACCTCCTTACCTTTTTCCCATTCCAATGATTCACCTTTGCTCGGTGGTGGGCTTTTGATCGCAAGAAGTTTGGTGCCTACGTTGTCACCAAGCCCAGAAGATTCACCAACGGCGCCGGCACGAAATCGATTTCGTTAATTTCGCCGAGCAGGAATCCATCTGAAATCACATGATCGCAACCATCACCCTCACCGGCGCCGATGAACGCACTTCAATCGACGACCTGGTTAATCTCCTTGTCGATTTCCCTCACCTTGAGATCGGGTTGCTTTACACCGCGAATCCAGAAGGAAGGAACAGGTACCCAAGTCTCGAATGGCTCCACAAGGCCATCGATGCCCTGCAGGGCGGTTCTGCCGTTCACATCTGTGGCGGTTCCGCGCGCAAGCAGCTCCTCGGCGGTGAATTGACCAGACTCCTGGCGCCGGTGAGTCGCATCCAGGTTAACGGGGTTATAACTGCCGACGAGGTCAAGGCGGCATCCGTTGCAATCGAACACCCTTGGCACCCTCAAAACAGGCAGGTCATCACTCAACACCAGATTGATAACGCCTACTTATCCACCTTGTCGACCTTCCTGACCTCAGATACCCATGCCTTGCTTGTTGACGGATCCGGCGGGCGCGGACTGAGCCCCGACAAATGGATTCGTCCGGACTCATCAAAACGAATTGGATTCGCCGGTGGTCTTGGTCCAGACAACCTGGCGGCCGAACTCCCGAAGATTGCAGCTATTGCAAGTGAGCATGGACGTTCCTGGGTCGACATGGAAGGCAGGTTACGCCTGGGAGATTGGTTTGATGTCGGCCTGGCGCGCGAGTGCGCAGCTGTATTTCATGCTTTCTTACGGGTAGATGCACCGGCGCCGGCTCGTCGAGTGCGTCCATGATGTTGCAACCTGGGATGCAACATTCTTACCAATCAAGTGTGGATCGATCTATGCAGTCAATATTCGCTGACCCTGTAATCGAATTGGACTCCCTCGGAACCGTGCGGCCGTGGCCATGTGAGCTCGCGCTTCGAGAACTCCGAACGGATCGAAATCACGGAGTCGAATTGTTTGTTGAGGCAACAGGCAAACATTCATTTATTCATATTCCAAACACTCTCATGGATGGTTTGATCCATGGTTTGATCGAATGCCCAAATATAGACTCACTGTTCAAATTGCCCGTTGATGGATCCTGGTCAACGTGGAACGCAGCAATCGATATCTCTGGATTTAGTCTCCATCGGTACACCATTACGGGAGTCAAAACCAGCGAAAAGACGCCTAGGGTCTTTTTTCAGGAATTGGTCACAATTTTGAGAACGGATTCACGAATCACCTACCAACCCAAGGATGGCGCTGTCTGCGCATGGTATGGGGGTGCGTTGCTTTATGCAGAGCCCAATGGAATGAAAAAACTCATTGATTCCGTATGCGCTGCCCGCCCGGATATCGCTGCAACACAAATCGCGTTCGATATGGCGGTTCAGATTGACAAAGGTACAGAAACACTCATTGACAACGTGCTGCCTCGGCGCAATCGGATGCGGGTCTGACCATGGTGGCTATTGCTAAACAAATTGACGCATCCAGACCATGTCATGTTGGGTTTCTATTGTTGTCGCTTGATGAAAACAAAGACGTCAAATTGTTTGTAAAGACTTCACCTCCGCGCGATCCTGAAGATGACATTAAGTTCTTGTTAATTGACGATGTTCATCTTCACGATTGTCTGGAGGCTGCCTGTAATCAAAGGTTTGGTCATCATGAAGCCGCGAAACAAAATCTTGACGTCGAGTTTTGGGCCCCTACTTCAGATGCAAGTGCTTGGGGCTCCTGGAATACAACAATCACAAAAGCAGGGTTTCAGTTGAGTGGGACAGAAGTTGGCGCCATGGATGGGGTGACGACACCGACAATTCTGTTTACTGAATTTCTCAATACACTTGTCGACGAACGTTGCCGTTTCTATGACCCCGGAAAAACTTCTGTTTGTATTTGGTACGGCGATGCCCTGTTCTACGCGGAAACCGGGATGGAGAAACTTATTCTTGACGTCTGCGCTGCGCATCCAGAGATTGCTGCTCGCCAGATTCAGGTCGATATGGCCGCGCGTATCGCCATGTCTGCATCTGGTTTGCCTGTAGTTAAAACAGCGGATGAACGTCGTCGGATGAGGATCTAGCTATGGGTATCAATCAAAATTCACCTCGTGGGTCCAGACCTTGTGATGTTGCCCTCAAAATGCTGTTGAAGGACGAAAATCATGGCATCGTTGATCTTTTCATCGCGGTGCCGGCAAGGCCAAATCATGAGCGGTCGATCAAAGAAGTTGGCTTCATTTGTATCGATAGCGATTTCCTCGTTACTTTGACCGACGATGCATGCAACAACGAACCGAGCTCTGGAAGCAAAAATCTGAGAACAAGCTTCCCGGACTCGGAAAAGTTCCCATTCGGGGCTCGTGATGATTGGGAGATAAATCTATCAACCGACTACTTTTGTCTTGGTGAATACAAAGACATCGCCATTGGCGTGTCCACACAAAAATTTCAGTTTACCGAGATCGCAAAAGCGCTATCGCGCGACCCCGATGAAACTATTGTTTCCAGTGAATTGCCTGTTTGTCGGCGTTTTGGTGGAGCCTTGGTGTATGCCGACGAAGGGATGGATGGACTCATTGAACATGTCTCTGCCGAATTCCCGGAACATGCTGCCCGTCAGCGGGAAATTGACATGCGAAATCGTATTGGCCAAGCGTCGATTGCTGCTTGCGAGCGCCCTTCAGTGACTCCCAGACGGACTCGCTTGAAACTATGAAAACGATTTCGAAGGCGATTCCCCGGCCATGCAATGTCGCCCTAAATACATTTGCCTGTCTCGGAAAGGATAAGCTCGACTTCGAATTTTTTCTCGCTAGTTCCCTTGACGCTGGCGGTGCACATGCTCACCTTAAATACAGCTGTTTTTCTGGGGATGTTTTGCGAAGCTACATCCGCGGCGCATGTGTTCATGACCAGGACGAAATCAAACATATAAGGACAACTTCGCCGGCATTTAGTATTGAGCGAGATCAGGACGCGGCAATAACACATGATGGCTTTTGCCTTTATCAGGTCGTATACAGTTCTTTTTGGCGCAAAGTGACAACACCCCAAGTGCTTTTTAGTGAATTGGCAGCAAAACATGATCTGGATCGCTTTGCTTCTTACTCTCGATGCGAGGATGCGGCTGTGTGCACCTGGTACGGTGGTGAGCTTTTTTATGCTGCCCCTGGCGGATTGGATGAGCTCATTGGAACTGTTTGCGCAGAGCGCCCTGCCATCGCGGCACGTCAAATCGAGTACAACATGCGAAATCGCATTCAGTTGACGTCATCAAATCCATCTGATGGCACTGAGCCTTCCATCCGTAAACGGATGCGAATCTGATGCAAACATCAAACAAAGCCGGATCCAAAGCACCCGACGCTTGTTCGAACGCCTTGAGCTTGCTTATTCGGGAGGCCGATCTTCCATTCGATGTCTTTTGCCGGCTTCAATGAGCCATGATCCCAACAATGCATTTGGACATCTTTTCTTTGACAGTCGGACTCTCACCGATATGGCAAATGCTGTCTTCAATAAAAAATACGCAGGATCCCATGTGATTCAAGTCTTTCATCCAAGGACGGGAAATACTACAACGAATGAATGGGGCACCAAGGTTTCGAGGTCGATGTTCCAATTAATAGGTAGTCGTTATGGCGCGTTAAATGGATCTGCTACGCCCAAAGTCATGTTCTCCGAACTAGCCGGCACCTTGGCAAGCGATCGGCATCAGCCCCATAAAGATGGGTCAGATGCAGTTTGTATTTGGTATGGTGGCGCCATGCTGTATGCGGACGTTGGGATTGACAAGCTTATCCATGATGTCTGCGCTCACCGGCCTGACATCGCAGCGAGACAATGTGAATTCGACATGCGCGATCATATTGGTGAAACGTTGACAGCACAGTCTCACGTTATCGACTCCCCACGCCGCAATCGAATGAAAATATGAGTGCAAAGAAAGTCATTAAAAACATTAATGAAAATGGATCGATCTCAGTCGTGCTTGACCTGTTGGCGCGCGATAGCAATTCAGGTGTTGAAATCTTCTTGCCGTTGCTACGACAATCTGACGATCTGGATGTGGCGTCGCGGTACGACCCCTTTGGGCACATACATCTCAGCAATTCAACAACAATGTCCTTACTCTCCGGTTCGGTCATCGGAACAAGTAAAACGGGAACCCTGCTCTTCGATGTTTTTAGATCCGAATCCGGCGACCAAACAGTAGATTTTCTGGATTTATGGAGGGCTGCCGAAGGATTTCAATTGCGTGGACAGGACGGGGTAAATGCACGCGGATTGATCTCGACGAAGTTGAAAACGCCTGATGTAAACCTTTTGGAATTGGCCGATGCACTCAGAAGTGAGCGTGCCGGCCCCTACAAGTCAGACGCTATCGGTTTTGCCTGGTACGGTGGCGCATTGTTCTTGATGGATACTGAATCGGGTCGCCTCACCAAGGATGTTTGCAGTTATCGACCCGATATTGCGGCAAAGCAGATCGAATACGACATGCACGAGCGCATTGGTGCGATTCTGCGTGAGACGCATGAGGGCACCTCAAACATCATACTTAAACGAAATCGGATGCGGGTTTGACCTTGTTTACTTGGTGAAATATTGTGTATAGAGTATACTGACCGTATCTATTATTTTATTGCCTTTTGCACGGTGTTTCCTTGAAATGGTAACGCTCAGCATTTTTGTGGCTAGATAATTGATTGGAGCCGTCTCTTGCTTAGTCGTAACCAAACTGCTGGTTCGCAGCCTTCTGAAGCGCCTGTTACCAGCCTGCATGACGTTCCCCTCGATTCCCTGATGTTTGTGCGTGTCCAGGGTGGTCTACAGGGCTGCGAAGGCAATGAAAACGGTGATCTGGTGCTCTCGCGCAAAGGGTCAGGTCGTGACGACTCGATTAACACCTTTCATATTGCAGACAATGCCACCTCCGCTATTGGGTGGCGGCTTCCTCACGCGGAGTCCTTCATCAGATATCCCTCCCCCAGTCATGTCAAGTGTGCTGTTGGATAAACCTCCACAACTCGATAGCGAGCGGAAGCAGCCTCGTTTTCGGCCATGACTCACGAGATCACTCAACCCAAGAAGTCTCCCGAGAGTCCAGCGAGGGCCATGGTGGGTGCCTTTCGAGCAAACAAAGAGGTCAAATCACTTAAGGCTGCCGGATTAGACTATGACTTCAGCACTTACGCCAAGAGTCCAAATGTAGTCACCCTTGATCACATTGGTGTTAATGAAGAAAGCCGCGGGAATGGAATGGCCTCCCGCGGACTTCAAATACTTACCGAGCTCGCTGATTCACACGGTGTATTTCTTGATTTGGAAGTTGGCCACGATGATCAAGGAATCGACCTAGTTGCCTGGTACATGCGTCATGGATTCTTCTGGGGGACTGGATTCATGAAGCGCACCCCTTTGCATCCATCAACTGAGGTGCAAAGATCATTCAAACAATCCCAGGCTGGTGGAGCACGCTTTATTTCATTCAGTGATTCTGCTTCACATGTACATGCTCTTCGCGACGCCATAAAACTATCAAATATCTCGGATTCATCCACTCTTCCAGAGGGTGCTAAGACAGCGGTGACCAAATGCCTGGCGTTCATTGAAAATCGTGTCCTATTATCAGGTGACGAACTGGGCGCCCTTGATCGCTTAGTCATCAACAACGATTGGGGCATGTACCCGGAAATGAGGGACCTCTTCAGTGCCTACGTAAAAGCTGGCTACATTGATGTTGACGCACCGATGACGCAGATCGGACGATTGTTCCCTGAAGGATCGATTCCCCTTGAAGCCGCCATTATCATTGGAAATGTCTCCGCATTTAAGGCACTTCTGCAGAATGAGGCCGACGAAGCCCGGGTTCCGAGTCCAGCAACCCCAGGGGTTCACGTAAGAGACATCATCGACTTCATCAATATTTATCAGCCGCACGAGGAGACCAAACATCAGCTGATAGCCACGTTGACCGAACACCGGATGGAGCGCCAAATTGCCATGACATTGGATGCGAACGTGTCAAAAACAGAGAGCCCGCGACGCCGGATGTCCGTCTGATGGATACGCCCCTTAGCTACCTGAATGACAGCAGGCTTGAAGTTCTCAATGAACTCAGCATCAAACCTGGAGACAATTTACAACTAAATGGCAAGATTCAAAGGATCTCCGGGTTGATTGCCAAAGAAAGTGGCAAATTTAATGCGGAGCGCGCCGGTGTAATTATCGCAACCAGCGACAAGATTCCCCGGAGCACTAGTGCACTCGAAGTCGAAGCCATTCTGGATCCGGCGTACTTCAACGTTGTCGAGCGCGTGTCTGCCTGCATCGATCTGATAAGCCGTCTGAACAATCAACAATCCACCGCCATAGAAGCCGATCCCAATACCATTGAATTTGCATGGTCTACCGCGCGTGATAAATATCAGAGGATTCTCAGCGACCTGCTGGTGAGATATCCGGTGTTGATGCACCCGCGCATCGTCATCGCAGTGAAGCACAATGATTCAACCGACTATATTCCGATTGCACACGCGATTGCACAATCGACACTGGCAGCTTTACCCAGCGTATCGCATGGCATCAGTGACGTCAGAATTCGCGAATTTGCATCTAATAGTTGTGTCAAGCGCGGACTCATGCATGTTGCCCCCAACATTGGTGTTAATAGCAGCCTAATATCTGGTCACACTGCACTTCAAATTGCTCTGAGCAACCGATTCACAAGTTTCCGATCGAGATCCGAGGGTGGACCGTACCTGGTGTCGCTGCTTGAGCTCAATGATTTAGCGCGCCAGGTTACTGGTCGGAATCTCATAACCATTCAGAACAGCGTGAGTGATCGCGATCTGTTTATGAAGGGCTGCGCCAATAGCCTTTTGGGCCTGGCCAACGCCGTTGGTAGTGTTTTACCGACTCACAGAGCAGCTTTTATCAATGCCATGCTCCTGCCTAGTCCCTTCGTTGCCCGAGAAGCGGTTGAGGATGACATCGAAAAGACTCGATTAACGACTGCGTTGACACCGGTCCCATTGAGTCGGGGCATGTTCACATCGACAGCGCATCAGACCATCCCCGGACCCATTGGTGAGCCGGACATTGTAATTTCGGAGTTTCACCATGCTATTGCCGTCCATGTTGATCGGGGTATCTTCCTTGACGGCGATGGAAATCTGCCCGATTTCAATCGCCTCAATATCATTGATCGCACAGAAGAGGTCATATCGCTTCTTGTCGACTGCGGCGCCTTGGCCAGCAAGAATGCGGCTGCAACGTGGTTGGCGTACGTGACCATCAATAAAGGGCGCACGTTCAAATATGCGGCTCCTTCAGCGACTCTAGACAGCGCCATGGGATTTCTAGAGGTACTCAATGGTTATGAGGTACTCGTTCGTTCAAAGGACGCCAATGGAATTGGTCGTCACTCCACGCTCCAACAAGACGATAAGCAGTTTCACATTTGGGAGCAAGCCTTACAAATCAACGAGACTATTTTTGCAATGCAAAAAGTTATCTCCAAGGCCGTTAGCCCGGCTACAGATGTTCATCCTAAATCTGAGGGGTCGCTTGCACCGCGGCGCCGCATGGGGAGTATCTGATGGCTTCATTCAAACTTGACTTGTTTGACCCCGTGAATCTTCTGCGGCAACTCAATGAGGGGGTTCCCGGGGAGGCGCTTTCAACGCTCGACAGTGCTAAGTATCCGCATTGGCATGTCTTGCACAACTATTTTCTTACAGACAATGAGTCTCGGCGATCGGACTGGGCTCGGTGCGTGCGTTCGCTCATTTCCATCAAGGCTCCAATTGACCATGAATCCAATAATGTGTCTTCAATGCTTTCTTTTGGTGTTTGGGCGCCAACAACTGACCTCACAGCAGCCTTAGCTCATGAGTATATTGATGCCGGTTTCTTTGACACTAGTAAGCGATATGAGTATGAATTTGTGATGGGTCGTGTTGTGTTGTCTAGTGCCGGGGTATCCCCTTTGGCAACCGCTATCCGCTGGAACAACCCTGGTTTTGTTCGCGTTCTATGTCAAACCGGTGCAAGCTTGAACCTCGGACCCGTTGTTCCCAACGGCCCCGATCGAGAGGCATTCGAATTCGCTTCGGAGATTGGCGACGGGGAAGTTATGGGTGTCCTGGCCGAATATTTGATGCGCCAACTACTCAAAGGGCCTGATAACATCAATTTACCGGATCAAGTCACACCAAAGTCAATAGTCCAGCCCCTGCCAGATCGACGGCGCATGAGGACTATCTGATGGCAACGAAGAAATTCAATCCAATGGGGCCGGCAGTTGATCTGCTTGCTCAACTCAATGATCCTGGGAATGCTGCAGCTTTGCTGGTGCCAGATTCAAACAGGAGATACCCACATTGGACTGTGCTCCATAACTATTTCTTTTTCCAAAACATCTACGAACGCGAGAAATGGGCATCTTGTCTACGAGTCTTGATTGAGCTCAAGGCACCCATTTCTCATAATCGCCAAGCAGCTGCCGCCCTGTTCTTCTTAAGCAACTGGCAACCGGCTAGACAGTTGACGTCCGAACTTGCAAAAGAATACCTTACGGCCGGCCTCATCGATACCGAAAAACCCCTTGTCGTACCCTTTGCTGGTCCCTTTGGAAAATGGAGTAACGACACCGGTCGACTTCCCATGGCTGTATGCATATGGAATGGCAATTCCGATGCCCTGCGCGTTCTCTGCGAGGCCGGTGCCAGTTGGAACATCGGGCCCGTCGACGCAAATGGACCCGATCGTGAGGCTTTCGAGTACGCAACTGAAATCGGGTCCGAGGATGCACTTTGCGTCTTGGCCGAGTACGTTATGCGCCATCGGCTGGAAAAATCGGATTCAGGCCAAATGGAAGATCCCGAGACGGGAACGTCACGGCGCCGTATGCGGCTGTAAAAATCGATAAACGAAAGTATTCATGGAATCTAAAAAATACACAACAGACCCAGGTGATCGTATTTTGCTGCAAACGCAAATGGCGACCACCCTCAAGAATTCCTTGCTGTTTGCACAGTCTTCGGTCGAAAATCCTGAAATCTTGGCAATGCTTCGCAATGAGGTGGCTGCCTGCCTGTCAATCATCGATGCCGGACTAACGCCACCAATCAAAGATGTCAATGACGCCGACACAGACGGAATTCCAGTAATCCGTGCCTTTATAACAAGCGTCAATTGGGGTAAATCCCCAGAAGTCAGAACTCTGTTTACAGCACTCGTAAAGGCTGGTTTCATCGATGTCGATGGCCCAATGTCCGTGCCCGACTTTCAACTATCAGCTTACCGGCGGGGCTCGCTCCCTCTGGAAGCGGCAATCATCACCGGAAACCACTCTGCGTTAGACGCCCTATTGGAGAACGGCGCCGATATCAATAAAGTCCCGAGCCCGGCCTCATCGACGTTTTCAGGGTCAAATAAATCCCAGGTCAACATCTTCTCATTTATCGATATTTATAGGTCGATTCAGGATGACGGAATCGTTTTTGCTGCAAAGATCAAGGAAGCCATCATGCGGCGCCAGATAGGCCTGGTAATGAACGATACGGAAGCGGCCCTGGCAGCAGCACCAAGTGAACGACGCCGGTCGATGGGAGTCTGATATGAACGGTACACGTGAACTCGGTCTCCCGCGGATTGTTCTTGGCTCCGCGCGAAAGAGACATCTGGCCAACATTCGTGAGCTCATACGTGCTCACTTCCATCGTGCATCAAAGGATGAACAACTCGCTGCCATGGCTCGACTTGATCCTTCGTTAATGCTGGAGATGTATTACGATCATCCTTATCTAGAAGAGGCCCTGAATCAAGATTTATCGCTGACTGCGTCTGTTGTGCTTGATGCCGGAATCCGGGTGAATCAAAACGAATTATTTGGCCATATTCCGTTACTTTCGCTGCGCACCGGTGAGAAAAAGATGCCTTCTTTGAAAATGCTAACGATGGCACTTGAGCATGGCTATGATGCGAACAGTAGGCTCGTTTTGCCAAGCTCTTATTCAGAATCGAAATCAGAGTCACTACTCCAGCGGTATACCTGCAGTCTTAATCTCCAAACGGGCAACGTTCAGGAAACAATAATTCGAGATCTAATACGAAGCGTACGAGTTCTAATTCAGCACGGCGCCAATGAATTTGATCCCATAACCGGGCCCGGAAAGGAAGGAGCCGGATTCTTGGCAATACTGTGCACGGGTAGATATCTCAATGATGATACATTCAAGTCGTATCCATCGCTGATAGACGAAACCGTCGAGCTTATGCACTTTGCTGTTTCTCATGGCGCAAGCATCGATTACAACAACTCAAGTGGTAACGGTACCCTTTTGACTACCACCATCAAATTTCAGCGGACGATGATGGCAACTGAACTCATTGGCTTGGGATGTAGTCAACAGTGCACACAAACGCACGCTCCCTTCGCACCGATGCCATTGGTCGATTTGGCTCGTGCAGAACTTGGCGGTGTTGGTTGCTCAAAAATAATCGAAGCCGTGATGCGGCGCCGTATAAAAATTGAAGCTGCGGTATTGGACACGAAATTAGCTTCATCCAATTCACGGCGTCGGACGGGAGCTTTGTGATGTCAAAATTAAAAACTCACGGACGCGACCTTCAAAACGTGTTCCTGTTTTCATCGAGCATTAAAATAGCCGATGGTGATAAGCTTTTGAGTGATGCCGTGGATTGTTGCCACGCATTCATCAAAGCGGATGTGAATACACCGTTTCCAGTTATTCAGTATTTTCTCGAAAGCAAAAATTGGGGAAATTCAGACGAGGTCAAGGAGTTATTTACCGATTACGTCAAGAACGGATTCATAAATCTTGACGAGCCCATGTCGAATGGAGCGTTGCCACTGGAAATGGCAATCATCAAAGGTAATTTAGGTCTCTTCGAAGCTCTTATTGAAAACGGTTCTGACATTACCAGGGTCCCAACTGGGAAAAAGAATTATGGTTTCATTATTGTCGAAGTCGTCGATGACATCCATGAATTTATCGAGGCCTATCACGACGGTCCCACGGCTCTTGCGTTTGCGACGAAGTTAAAGGAGTCCATCATGCGGCGCCAGATCATTCTATCGGCGCAGGAGTCCGAGTCATCAATGCGGCTGCCAGCGCGACCACGGCGCCGGCTTGGAGCTTTGTGATGTCGTCGGGCACGGAAACCCAGTCGCCCGAGTGGGACCGTCTCAGGTTTCCCTTGGTTTGCGCGAGTGCGATGTCCGATGAGGTCCTGGCTAAGATCAATACGAAATCGCTGACCAAAGGCTTTGGCGTTGGACACTGGAAGAATCACTTCACTGAAAATCATGTATTCCCATGTGACTATGTGCCCTTGGTGCTGCCGCGGTTTGTGGATGAACCTGTTTTCCCTTGCTCTGATGCCGAGTTGTTCTTAAGGGCTCTCAATTATCACGACCATCCCGATGCCGATTCAAAAATCGCATTTATTCCCCCGATTGCGGCGCGACTGGCCGCCTGTCTTCATGTGTTGAGCAAGTCGCCGCATTTGGCGGACTCATATTTTCAACCTGGAGCTTCCGCGACGGCCCAGCGGCACCTGAGTGCCCTTCTGGTGGGCAACCCAGTTCTTATGCATCCGCAGTTGCGCATTCCCGCGCGAACGTTTTATATTGACCAATTGCGTAGCCTGACAGGGCCATCAATGTCGATTGCTAACGCGATAGCGTTGACTAGGTACGCACGATTCCCAATGACGAAAGATGGTTTCAGCGAGGAGCAAATCACAGCCTTCGCCAACAACCGGTGCACAAAGATCGGATTGAAGGCCCGGTGCCCCTCGCTGCTTCCCATCAAGAAGAACACGACCACAATCACTCCATTTGCCTTGGCGCTTCGCTTCCATCAGATTCGCCCTGCCCTCATCGCCTCTTTGCATGAGATCGCAATCCTGGCTTCGGTGTCAAAGGCTAAATGCAGTACATCAAAGAAGACGATAACGTCAGAATTAATCACAAGTGAGCCAACGTCGACAACGGGGTCTAATCCTTCTTTGCATCTCTGCGACGTTAAAGACTACGGTGACAATGGCAGTCAATTCGGTCCAGTCTTCGCGGAGAGTTTTCTGGGTGCCTGTGGCATTGGTACCGATGAAAAGGACGTTAATCACGATCCGTCACCTGAATTTCTCTCTGGATTCAATGAAATGCGCATGTTTGAAGGCTCCGATGTCCCGGGCTCGTTGAAGGTCCGGGTCCTGGAGCGCATCTTCGGCTACCCGGACATTTTGAATCCGCACAGCAAGGGTAATTCAGGAGAGCGGATCGCTCAAGGAGTGCATCTGGTCGCCGCCGGTTTAGTGGCCGCGGGGTTCGTTAAAACCCTCCCTGATGCCGGTGCATGGCTTGCCGATCGGATCCGTCGAAATAAGTTGCCCTCAACATCTATTGATGGCGCGATATCTTTCCTTCGGGCTCTGGATGTCTATGGGGCGACATTAGGTTCGGACTTCTGCAATCCGTATCTCACCGCTGTCTCTCAGTCAGGTGGCGGATGCACGCCGACGGAAAACGACTCTATGCAGGCTGATCTTGACGTCTGGACGAATGCAGCACGAATTCATGGGATTGAGACTTCGATGGCTCACATTATTCATGGAAGCATTCACGAAGCGGATGTTGACCACCCTACAGATAGACTGCATCAAGCTATCGATCCGTTAAATCGGCATTCACGAATGCGGATTTAAGGCGTTGTGCTTGGATGGTTTCTCGCTCGCACTTGCATCTTTACAGTATATCTGATATACTTTAACGATGTTTCTAGACGTTTTCCCAATTCTTTCAATTGACTTTAATGGGCGCCATTGATTGATGGAATTCAATTTATTACCGGTCAAATCGCGTGCTCAGTCACGAATCGTCGAATGGACTGTTTGCGATCATTTGTTGCCATTGAGTGAGGCATAACGACAATGAACCAAATTTCTAGGCGAAAACTATTGGAATTAATGGTCGGCGTTGGATGCGTCACGCCACTGGCAACCATGGCTGCGACCTGGAAACAGGTCAGCGCCAACGCGGGCGGGGGGCAAACATGGAAGCCAATTCCCTACACGGGCCCGGCGGGCACAAACTGGAAAAAGCTGGGGGGTAGCGCTGCGGTCAAGCTTGTCATTTCAGCCAACGCACATAACTACAACATTTATACCCAGGCGGTAGCTTCTGGATGGGATGGAGTTACCCCTGTTGCCTGCACGGTCACGGTAAATTCTGGTGTGGCTGTTGGATCGACTTCTACGGCGACCTACTCAATGGATACCGGTACTGGTTGGCCTGCCGGATCAACGATCAATCTGATTAATAACGGTTATATCGCTGGGCATGGTGGCCGTGGTGGAACTCAGTTTGCCACAGTCACAGGTGGTGGACCGTCCCTGAATGTAAGATTTGCATTAACCATTACAAATGCGTCTGGATATATCTATGGAGGTGGAGGTGGAGGTGGTTATTTTCCAGCGCAAGCAAACGGGGGTCAATCAAGACGACCGGATTCTACCTGGAATGGATCAGGGTGTCGTGGGTACAGTGGGAATTCATATACACAGTGTGGTGGGGGCACCATTCCAGCGCAAGATGGGGGTGGCGGCGCTGGCTATGATCCAGGAGCAGGAGCATCAAATAATGCTGGATTAGTTAATGGCGGTGGGTTTGGCGGTGGTGGTGGGTTGGGTATACTAGGTGGCGCATGCGGTGGCGGTGGCGGTGGCGCAAATACTGGTTATGCGTATGGGGGCATAGCCATCAATGGTTCTTCGCTTGTCACATGGGTATCAGGAAACGCTCGTGTTTACGGAATGGTTGTTTAATCCATGCAATACAGAATTATCAGATTTATAAAAGAGCATGGCAATGCAACTGTTGAGTTTAATGGTCAGCGGATAAATTGTATTATTCCAATAACAGAGGGGCAATACCCAGTTGGGGCCGAACTTGACCGCATCATAGCTGGATATATCAAACAGTTAAGAGAAAGAAGTAAGAACCTCAGTGCAGTTGAGGGTAATAAATTCTCTTATGCCTTGAGTAGGGCAAGAAATGCCAAATCACCGTTGAAGGCACAAGCATTCATTTGCAGAAGACGACTAATGTCTGCTGTTAGATTTTATTTAACCCCTGATTTTGGATTGACTGAAGCGGAGTTTATTGCTTGGAAAAGTTATTCAGACGCATTAAGACAAGTCCCCATGCGGCCAAATTATCCTAATATAATTATCTGGCCAATTCCGCCGTGGCTGGTTGTGGATAGCAATGGCACCGTTCTCACAAATGCACAAGGCGTGCCAATGCTGATCTAATCGAGTTTCTTAATGTACCTATTCCTCGCCGTCCCAAACTTCTGCGGTAGCACGCTACTCCACAGCCTGCTTGAAACCTGCCCATCGGTAGTGCCATTGACCGATCCCCGCCCAGAAGAACGTCGCATGAAGGGAATGGTCGAGGGTAATTGTTGTGCGCTGGGCGGCTACAACAACCTCAATGGCCCGCATTCGATGGAAGCCAACATGGAGCCGGTCTACGCCGATCCCACGAATTACGACTGGCCCTTAATCAAGAAAACATGGGATGCGAACTGGGCTAAAACGAATCCCGATGCCCCCATCCGGATGCAAAAAACCCCGGCTGACGTTTTCCGCATCCAAATGATGTTGCCGCACTTCGATCCCTTAAAGTGGATCGTGATGGTCAGGAACCCTTATGCCCACGTCGAGTCGATTATGCGGAAAGCCACTTTCCAGATGGACCCCATGAGGCAAATTGACCAGGTGTGCTTTCATGCCATCCGATCAATCGGGATTCAAATTGGCAATGCCAAATTACTCGGCGACAACGCTTATGTGATGACTTACGAGGATTTCGTTGCCAGGCCTGAATATCACCGCGAACAGCTCGGTCGTTTTTTGCCCGGGTTGGAGGCTATGAATTTTGATGCCGAGCTCTGGCTCAAGGGCGCAAAAGTCGAGGCAATCAAGGATGACAGCGCGGAGAAATTCCAAAAGCTAGTTGACGCCGTTCCAGGCATCGTTGATACCATCAACGAATATTTCGAGCCGTTCGAGCCTTTGTTGAATCACTGGGGTTACGAAATGATGGACCCATCAAATCCAATGATGAGCTCGAAACTAGAGACTGAGTTCTCCTAGCAACTCGTCGAGTACTTGTTCAAGCGGTTTTATGCCGCAATCAAGACTGACTGCAGGATTCGTCGGCGCCTCATAGGGGCTGTCAATTCCTGTCATGTTGGGTAGTTGGCCACAACGAGCCTTCTTATAGAGTCCCTTGGTGTCGCGCTCCTCGCATACTGCTAATGATGTATTGACGTGCACTTCAAAGTAATTCTCTTTGCCTATCAACGACTTCGCCATTTCGCGGTCTTCCTTGAATGGGGAAATGAACGCTGTCAGGACAATCAGTCCGGCGTCCATCATCAATTTTGCGACCTCAGCGATACGCCGGATGTTCTCCACCCGATCTGCCGCAGTGAAGCCCAGGTCTTTGTTCAGCCCCTGGCGTACATTGTCGCCATCGAGAATGTAGGTTCGCTTTCCCTGTGCGTGCAAGGCAACTTCCAAAGCGTTGGCCAGGGTGGATTTTCCTGAACCGGAGAGTCCGGTGAACCAAATGACCTGACCTTTTTGGGAATTCATTCGTTCTCGGTCATCCCGGGTAATGGACATGGCTTGCTTGTGAATGTTCTCAGATATCCCCTTGTCAACGGAATCAACAAGCTTTAGGTGTCGAGCCTTGACGTACGCGGTCTGAGGATTCCCAAATAACTCATTCGGAATCAAAACGGCCGCTATTCTTTCCTTTGACTTCGGTGCCATGGCTGAGTTCAGTTCTGGCATGCGTACAGCACCCCACTGCCGTCTCTTCCGATCTGGCCCGGCGTTCCACAACCGCCTCCTGATGAGACAATCCCATTGACTTGGAGCAAAGCCGCCGACACGACACCGGTTGAAGCAACATTGCCGTTAACCGTCAGCGCTGCGAAGGTGGCGCCATCCGTGGTGCGGAGGTACTGGTTCATGTTAGCTGGGTACGGGTCGTTGATGGTGCTCAGCGCCCGGTTCCACCCTTGCCAACCTGCGTTGTAGCGGCGGAAATATAGGTTGTCGTCCCACATGTTTTGGACAATCTGGAAGCCGTAGCTCTGGTCGCCTGGATTGGAACCGATGGTGATGCCGTTGGAATATCCTGCTCCAGAGTTATAGGCTTGACCTATATTCCAAGAGTAGAAGGGACGAATACCATAACCGGGATGCGAGTTGTCTGGACTTTGGGAGCCTTGATTGGATGCAAAACGGTTACCACTTACTGAGGCTGCGCTGACATTACTGCTTTGATCGATAACACGATTACCACCAATTACCACACCAGCAGAATCCATGTAGTTGTTTGTACCGTACACGCTGATACTGCCATTGACGGTGATTGGGGACCCAAAATAGAAACCTGCACGGTCTGTCGTAATATGAGCCCAACCTGAATTTTGAGGACCAATCTCTATCCATCCGTATGGCGTGTTGACCCGCATCGAGTAGGCGTCGCCACGGGTCATATTGGTGTTTCCATCAACAATTTGTACGCTTCCGCCTTGAGAAATCAAGGCTCCGGCTACATAGTTATTGCCATTCATATCAAGTTGCCAGCGATTGGCTGCTGCACTCCAACCTCCGATGCGCAACACATTATCTGGATCCAGCCCAAAATTGACGGCGTAGTAACCACTGCGATGGAAAGACATGGCAGCGGCACCGCCATCAGTAGAATACGCTTCCAGTCCATAGGCAGCCTGCCCACCTACATATGATCCACTGCCTTTATTGGATCGGAAATAGAAGGTCCCATCCACCGTGTCTCCTCCACGCGCAATGGCGTAGGAACCGTAATTTCCGGTGGTCATCACCTGTTGCCAACCATTCCAAGAGCCAGCGTCTCCGTTTCGAGTGCGGAACGACATCGCTGTGCCCCCGCCGTTGTACTGGGCGTTCAACTGCAAGTCATAACCGCTAGCAGTGAAATCGGCGATCGGCCCGGTCCACGGTGCGTTTACGGAATAAGTGAATCCAGATGCGTTAGATGCCATGGCATTGGCATCGAGCGTGAAGCCTTGGTAGTAAAAAACATTTGACGGCATGCTTGTAATGCCGGACCAGGGTACGCTGGCCGCAGAATCGGCAACACGCGCAGAGTCTACCCGTACGCCGTACGTATTAGCGCCATTCCAGCCCATCAAAGTGGGATAGCTAGCAGACCACGCATATGTCGAATTGACATTACTAATCCCGGAACCATTGGGGGAAGTCCCCTGGGATGCATCAAAAATCACATGGTTGTTTCCGTAATACTTCCAGCTCAACATTTCAGAAACCAAAGTGTTTTTACCCACCCAGTCGCCTGCTGTTGATTTTCCGGTTACTCCACTCCAAGGAACTGATCCAGCTGTATCCGCATAAGCGACCTCTACCGCTGAAGGCGTCGCGGGCGACACCTGAAATCTCCACCTATTGGCTCCACCGTTGTACGTCAAGTATCCGTAATACGGAGCGCCGCTACCGTAGGCATAACTGCTATCGGTTGAATAGAGTTTTGAAGAGTTTGCCGCGTAAGTTGCTGTGGAGGCGTTACCGTTCAATGAGCCTGTGAACGTAGTTGCAGTAACAGTCCCAGCAGCCCATACATTTCCTGTTGCTGTCACATCGAATACATCAGCACCCGCTCCATTCCCTACACGTAATGTATTTGTGTTACCTGTAGTGCCGTTATCCCAATTCAAAATGACGGCATTTCCCGCTCCTGAGTTCAAGTGAAGATTTGGCGTCAGACGAATGGCTCCGTTCGTTGGCGTGATGCCATTAATCGTGCTCAAGGGGCCATTCAAAGTTAAGCCAGCGAATGTGGGGGAATCAGTAGTACGTACATCTTGGTTCATCCGTGAAGCGGGGGCAGCATTCTGGTCAGTCAGAATCAATGCCCACGGCGACCAGGCACCAGCGTCATTGTCGCGCTTCGATCGAATGTAATTGGGGGCATGCGCACCATCTGTTCCTGACCACCCAACAAGAATTTCACCAGCTCCAGCGCCACCTAAGTGCAGCAAATTGCCATAACTTTCGGGGTAGCCGTTGTTATACACCTCGTACATGTTTACACCCGATGCGCCACGAGAATTTCCAACATTGGTGGCAGCATAACTTCCCTGCGAGAGCAATTTGGTCGCTGTCGCAGCTGATGCTGCATTTCCATTGATGTTTATATTCCAAGTGCCCGTTGCACCGACGCCACCAAGTGTTGGTGCGTATGTGTTGAAGTTGCCTGTGTGAAGAACCTGATTGCCTGCAATGGTGACGTTATTTGCAGACACGTTGCCACTAAATGCACCATTGGTCGCCGCAATCCCTCCGTTAGCTGTAAACAGCCCAGAAACTGACAGTGGTCCGCTTGAAGTTATTGATCCTGCTGTGATGGATCCTGCTGTGATCCCTGAAGTAGTTATTCCCTGAGGAGCATCGAGCACGCCGGCAGAAGAAATGCTTACATTGCCCCCTGGTGTTGCAAGCACCAAGCTTGATCCCGATTTTTGCGCCTCGATTCTGAGCTGATTTGCACTTGTATCAAAACCGAAAAAGGCATTGACGACCGATGTTGTCGCGTCAAGAAGATCAATGCCGTTTCGGTTGCCCGTGGAGGCTACGCCAATCGGAACAGCGGTTGATTTGACTGTAAATTTGCGCAGCGGTGTGTTTGTCCCAACTGAGATGTTCCCCGCGGTGTAAAAGAGATCCCCTGCAGTTGCACCATCAACCCACTGTGTTCCAATACCGGCCCATCCAGTTGAAGAGTTGTAGCGGTAAAGTCGGTTAGTATCTTTTACCAACCGAACCTGACCATTTTTTAATGCCCCAGCCGCAATATTTGCCAAGTCGGTGAAGGTATTGACCGGGTCAGAGAAATACGTCGATCCCTGCACGCCTGAAAGAAGTTGGCCCGCAGTGTACGCAACATAGTAGTCATCACCTCCGGCCGCAGCACCTGCTGCAATCTGAGCGCAGGTGGTATCAAACTTGTTGTCGGCTCCAGGCGATACAACGGCTAAAGTGATTGCCCCCAAGTTGTTCGAGCCAGGAATGTAGCCAGGTGTGCCTGTCGATGTTCCGTTGTCCCAAGCACAGTACCCGAGGTTGATTCCAAAACCATCGGTGACTGGTGCGCCACTTGACGATGGGATGATCCCCCCACCAATCACCGTCAAACCGACGATGGGTTTGGGTGCAATGGCATACCCATCTGTGTCATTGGTAGCTGCGGCTGCCAATGTGAACGCAGCCTGGCGAACTGTGGTGTCCTGCGCAATTTTCCGAGCGATTTGGGCGGACACCAAAACATCACTTTGAAGAGAAGAATCTCCAAACGCAGGAGATGCAGACATTGCAAAGGCAAGGCCGGCCAATAAAAGTGGGTGGCTTGTGATTCTCATTTATACAGTATATTCTTCATACTCAACATTTGCAATGTTTTATATTTCCCATCGAGTCACCAAGACCGTCAGAAGAATGTCAATTGGCAACGACAACTGTAAAAGTTGAGCCAGTAATTGATGCCTGTGATCCCAGTCTCAACAATGAGTTATTCAACGCTGCCGTTGGAACATTGCCACTACCAGTCGCCGTGATGGAAATCCGAACTGAAGTGACGTCGTGCGTGTAGCTCCAAACGCTGAAACCATTTAGTTGTCGCGGTGAAAAAACACCATCGGATGATGTCCAGAGCGACTTATTTGTGTTTGGATTGCCAGGACACAATAAATCAGAAACCAATCCGCTTGCCGGCGTAACAGGGAACGCAAGGCGAAAACCGAGTCCGTTATTACCACCTGGGTAAAGTATTGTGCAGGCAAGGAGCTTCGAGCGTATCAACCCGGCTTGCCCTACAACTTCGTCGCGCAGGCTAGCCATTTTCTTGCCATCGTTGTTCTGGTTACCTACGCGAGCCCATGCCATCAAGATTGCAGACGCAATCCCAAGAATTGCAAGGATGTAGCTCAGCCCGAAGCCGCGCACTTTTGACCGCCGATGGTAAAGATTTCGCAAAATCATTTCTCTATTTCCTTCTTGGGCTGGTCAGCCTGGCTTTCGCCTTTCAAGCCCCGCGGTTTCGGGTGAGTGTTCGACGCAAACCCTCTAGAAAGGATGTGCAGGCACAAGTGGCCTGCCCGTTTTTCACTATTTTGGTTTAGACACTCGAGCCGAGTACTTTGTAGTAAGTGAGCACTGTACCGATAGTTGCACAGCCTTCGCGTACTGTAATTGCTGCAGCTGCAGATACCGTTGGTGGCGCAGTATCCAATTCCTCACCATTGAGCATCCTGTTGATTTGAGCACAGGCTGCGGGCGTCACGCTTGGAACAACTGCTGAGATAGCAATGGCATCAGAGCCACTGTTAAGACCTGTGATTTTGACGTTAGTCGAATCAAGAGCAAATGATGTTGGGGTGCCGGTGCTGAAGCCTTTGGCGGGCATGGCTACGTCCGTTGTGAGTTCAAAACTTGGGTCATACAAACCCCAATTTGTACCAACAGTTGAAGTTGGGGACAAAACCATTTTGCTAAGGGTTCGATCTTGCGAACCACGCAGAGCCGCAGAAAAGATTTCGTTGCCGCGGTTAATGATGCTCTGCGCCATGACTTTGGCGTTTTCTTGGTCGGTCTTGGTTGTGCCCCCTTTATTGGCCAAGGAAATGGCGCCAGCAATCACGGCAAAAATGGCTAACACAGCCAGCGCAAGTGCCATGCCGAAGCCACGTTGTTGATGACGGCTGCCAAAACGACGATTTTGATTTGTATTCATATTGAAAGTCCTAAAAGTAAATTGAATAAGGTGTTAATTTGATTGGATTACTGGAATTGGGGCGTTAAATGTTCATTGAAAGTCGCCCTTTTCAGGAAATTGATCATGAATTCAGTTCAAACAGATGATCCGAGTACTTTGTAATAAGTGAACTTCGTGTTGATAGTGGCGCACCCTTCAATCAGGGCAATGGCTGTTCCATTGGTAACCGTAGGAATGGCTGCGTCCAGTTCAACACCTTGAACTAGTCGATTAATCTGAGAGCAGGCTGCAGTTGTTACATCGGGAACAATGGCGGCTACTGCAACTTGATCGGACCCCGCGCTGCCGATACCAATAATCTTGATGTTTGTTTTATCCAATGAAAAGGATGTGTCTGTTGCGGTACTGAAAGCTTTACCTGGGATGGTCACATCCGAAGCAAACCCAAAGGTTGGGTTATACAAACCCCACACAGGAGATACACCTGATGTTGCCAACACCATGTTTTTGATATCTCGATCCTGGCTAGCGCGCACGGTAGAGGCAAAGATTTCGTTTCCACGGCTGACAATACTCTCTGCCATTGCCTTGGCTGTTTCTTGGTCTGTTTTTTGGGTGCCCCCTCGGTTTGCCAAGGAGATGGCTGCAGCGATGACGGCAAAAATGGCCAAAACAGCCAGCGCGAGAGCCATGCCGAAGCCGCGTTGAACATGCCGACTTTGTGATTGACGATTGCCAATAAATTTCATTTTCTAGTCCTGCTTCAGAATTGAGTTCAAATGCCTTTTTATCGAAGTTCGATTTTTGCTGATGCACGAACCGCCGCGAGATCGTCATTCATTTTCTTCCCTATCAAGAAGCCCTTAATCTGCTCCGTTAGCTTGGCCAACTCAGGTTTTGGGTTTAGCTTCTTATCTTCAAGATAGAAAATAAAAAATCCGTTGCGGAGCGCTAGTGGGCGGCTATATTCACCCTTTTTCAAACTCCGAATAACACCACCAACGTTGTAAGGCATTTCATTGGCGACCATATAGCCATCGCTACCTTCTTTAAAGAGTTTGAACCGTTCGTCATTCTCTTTAATTTTTCCGGCAGAAATACTAGCCGCTGCATCACCAGCATCCTTTTCATTTGGGGATAGCAGAAATTTGATCTTGTAGGTTGAGTATTCCTCGGCCTTGATGTTGTTGTCGTAGAAGGCTTTGACCACTTCAGAAGTCACACCAGCTTGTATTTCAGCGGTTTTTTTGTTGATATACAACTGCGACAAAACTTCGCGTTCCATCCCTTTAAGGGCTTCCTTTGCATCGTTTCCATAAACCGTTAGTGCAAGATTCGCTACTAGGACCTTGTTGATGTATCGATCAACGACCACAGCCCGATCTACGCCCTGTGAAATCCCACTTTCGAGCTCTGAATCAAATATCTCGTAACCATTTACCACCGCGGCAACTTTAGAAGACTGCTGGTTTTTTGTCACTGGCTCGCCTCTGGCAGAGACAGATGCATTGGCGCCTTTATTCGTATACATGGCGTAAGCTGCTGCTGAAATGGCCAAGCCTACGACGGCAACAATGCCGACAACAACGGTCCTGGAAACTGGAAAAAATTTCATATAGTCCTTGATTGGTCTGTCACTTTTGACATCGATTCAAAACGATCATAGTATACGTGATATTTCATATACTGTCAACTTTAGCAAATCTATTGTGATTCAGCTAATTTGATGTGACGCTTGTAAGCAGTCAGATAGGCTTTTGCTGATTCACCGCCTTCACACGAGGCAAGGCAGATATCATCGAACTCCCATTGAACATCCTTAATGGCCGACTGAACTTCGCTTAAGGCATGAATCCACTCTGCAAACAACTCTGGATGCTTAATGCTTATCACGAGGGCTTTTCCGGCCACTGCGACTGAAGTGCCGGGGGCAAGTTTGCTCAATTTCAACGAGGCGGTGGCTGCTTGTTCTTCAGTAATTGGTAATTTGTCAATTGTCACTTTGTTCTCAGTCTGATTCTGAGATGTCTTAATGTTGGATGCGGCTGCGTTAATGCTGTTTGAGGCGAACCAAACGCTTGCTGCTGCAGCAACAATTAAGATTGGTGCCAACGGACCAATATTGGCAGCAAGTGATAAAAGCAGTTCTTTAGGTTTTAATATCATTTTGTCGCTGGTTTGGTTACTTCAGTTGATGAAACGGCACCTGGCAGCGCAGGAGCGAGTTGGATTGGGACAGGGCCAACGTTCTTTATTGACTGACCCGCGGAGTCTTTCTTTAATACCCAAATTAAATTTCCACCGCCTGGTTGGACTTCCGTAGTTACGCCCTCCCCAATGTATCTAATCGCTTCCCCGGTCACCCAGCTTGGTAAACTAATAACATAACGCTCACCAGTGGCTGGTCTATAGTGGTATCCATCAATCCAACCACCCGCAGATACAACCGAATATGTCAGACTTTGAATGCGGCTTAATTGCGCAGCCATTGGTTGAACCAATGGAGTCGACTCAAGTACGGCGTTGGTGTTTCTTACTGTCTCAGCAAAATTTATGTGTCTGCTTTTTAACATATATCCTGAGACGGCGTTACTCACGATAATTAGAAAAATGCATATGGCCGCAACACCCAACGAGGCCATAGATGCAACGCTGGCAATCCGATTGGATAGAAGGCGATAGACCCAATGTTGCGTTGACATTGGTTCGGCCGGCATCTCGCTGACATCGATTCGTGGCAGTTCTTCGGCCGTGCATGAATCAAGAACAATTTCAGCGTAGTTGGTGAAGAGCTTTAGCGTGTTTCCTCTGCGCACTAGGGCTACAGCACTATTCGGCGGCAGCGGCAGGTAATAACACCCGTCTCCCTGGTGTCCAGGGCGACCCGGCAATCCGGCCGCTAGGCTTGTCGTGAATTTCGGCGAAGAAGCCAGTGATCTGGAATTCGTTGCAATGTAGAAAACATGTTCATCAAGGATGCTATGGATGATGTGCACATTTTGTGCATGCAACACTTCCTGGGCAAGCATCTGCACCGTGTCAATAGGGTCTACGCCCTCCCCTAACGGGAACGATCCAGCTACTGTATTTGCATAAATACCAACTGCTTGTGATTGAGACATTGCATCCATATGTGATTCCGAATAATTGATATGCTTGGGCGGTTAGCCTGCGAAAGCCGAATTCATAGTTGACTGATTCTGTATGTACACAACATACAAAACCAGGAATACGCCAAGAGAGCTATAAGCCATTGTCGAAAGAAACGCAATAATTGAAAATTGTTTCGCAGCGGTTTTTGCCAATTCGTCGCGTTGTGTTCCGATGACTTGATATGCGCGCGAGAGCTGTTTTGAGTCCTTGTGTGCACGCAAGATCATTCGCTCGGTATCGGTAAAAGGCGCCATCGCTGTTGCAACTGCCGGGGACTCACCTGTCTCAACTCGGTTTCGCGCATCTCGCCAATATGATGAAACCGTTAACATTCGTGTTCCACGCTCCGCGATCTGAGTTGCAGGTATGAAGTTCACTCCGCCGGTTAGCAGGTTGGCCATAACGCCACAGGTGCCTGAAATGGCAGTGTGATACATTAAATCTCGAACTACGGGGATCCTTAGAAGGACTTTGTCCGCACGCTCACGAAATGTATCGTTGTGGCTGAAATACCCCCAGACACCGACAACCAAGACAATTAGCGCAATCACACTGAACACAATGAGAATGTCGTTTGCACTTGTCGCCATGTCAAGCGCATGAGTCAACTCTTCAATTTCTTTGTTTGTGCCCTTGTTTTGCTCTCGGAGATAAGGAATGAGTCCTGTGCGGGTACTGATAATTGAGCCAACTGCAAAAATCAAGTCGATACCAGTCCACGCCACGGCTCCTAAAATTGTTTTGGTCGTCTGACTGGATTTCTGCATATTCAATTCAGCTGTACTTAATGCTTGGCGCAAGGTACCGGTTTCTTCGCCAGCTTCGATAATCGCCAACGTGGTGGTGTCATACATATCAATAGCCCGCAGCGCATCAAGAAATGATCGGCCTTGGCGAAGCATGTTGAGTCCGACGTTGAGGCGCTGCCGCATTGGTCCGGTTTCAGACTCAATGGCTTGTTCAAGTGCTTGGCCTGGTGAAAGACCGCCATCAACACTAAATGTCAGAGACAGTAAAAATTGCTGCTTGAAGCCCTTGGTAACCCGGTTGCCTCCAAATAATGTGTAGGTCGGTTTTATCTCTCTGATCTCAACAGGCACTGCCTGGCGAGCCACAATATCACGAACAACTTCAGCCTTGTTGAACGCTGTGACAATTTCAGTGTGCCTGTAGTAGCCTCTGGATTTGCGGTCAGGTGTCGAATTCGCTCCACCCGCATAGGGGAGCAAAAATGTTGAGGACCATGTTCTTGTTTTATCGGTTGCCATTATTTTTCGTCGCTAATGAAGTCAAATACAACAACAGGCGCCTCTTGAACGTTTTTTGGTGTTCTGACGACCGGTGTATCGATCAGTGCACTATCGAGCAGTTCAAGCTCATGATCAGTGACAATTTCATGAACGCTTAGCGCAATATTGGCAGTGCTGATGTCCATTACGCCAGACGCAAGCAGGGTGAATACGGTGTCAGCCTGGCTAATGATGCGCAATGCACCACTTACCAAAAGGCCTTTAATGGGTGTTCGATTTGCCAATGTTCGAGCTAGGCTGTCGCGATGTTTGTCGTGGCCTGCAAAAATCAAGGTTTCATGAACGGCGACTCGATTCTTGTATCCAGTGTTATTACACTGTGAGCAACCGACTGTGTGACGAAGCGTCCGCGGCAAGCGTGACCCTAGCACTCGTTCAAGGTCTTTAGCTCCATCTATCTTTGAAAATTCATCATCCAAGTATTCTTTGGAGCATTTGCAAAGTCGCTTAAATAGTCGTTGATTAATGACTGACTTGAGTGTCGTTGCCAACACAAATGAAGCTTCAACGCGATCGTTCTCAGGAATCATCGACATCAGTCGTTCAGTTGTTGCTCCCGCCGACTGCGCGTGTAACGTAGAAAGGACGAAGTGCCCTGACTCTGCAAATTTAAGGGCGGCTTTTGCTGATTCGGCATCCCGAATTTCACCAAAAATTAGAACATCTGGATCTTGACGAAGAATACTCCGCTCGATATCTGTCGCTTGCTCACCCATCAAATCTTGAAGCTGAATTTGACGCGTGAATGGCAATTTGTATTCAACCGGATTTTCCACAGTAATGAGGTTAAATCGGTCGCGCGGGAATTTCGAGGCAATCGTGTAAAGGGTTGTTGATTTGCCTGATCCTGTGGGACCAGTGATTAGCATCAATCCGCCCGATTTCCCGTTAATCTCTGAAATCGTATCAAGCAGCGTCATCATCTGCGGCTGGTGAGGGAACAAAGACTGTACAGTTGGCAATGCCGCGGCATCGATAATCCGAATCGTTAAGGTTTCACCATCAACTAAAGGTTGCGTTGCTACGCGAAAACCAACCATACGTGTGCGATGGTCTAATTCAAGACGGCCATCCTGGGCCTTCCGACTATTTGAGGCATCCATGCCAGCCAACGTTTTAATGCGCGAACACAATGAGGCCATCAAGCGCTCACCAAGGAGATAACTTTGTTTGAGTTCGCCATCAATTCGCAAAGATATCCACGAGTCTGGATCAGGCTTGAAATCCATGTGAATGTCAGATACGCGCATATCGATAGCCTCATGGAGCAATGCTTCAATGGCCACCCTCACCATATTGGCGCTGTGTTCTGTGGTACGTAGCCTCTCAAGCATTGACTCAAAACTGTCGTGAGCCATCTGTCTTGAAAGAAAAGCGTGCATCTCGTGAGAATCCGCACAAAGAACTTTGAGTGTTTTACTTGGAACTGTCGCCGCATTGAGAATAGCCGCGACAACCGTAGGGGTCAGTGATTGGGAACTCTTGACGGTTAATATGCCGTTGATCGCTGAAATCGGAATAACTCGATATTTCGAGCATGCAGCGGGTGAAAGCAGCATTTCCCGATCTGGTTGGTCTCCTCTTCTTTCCCCAAGTTCGAGGACTTCATGAATTTGGGCTGGTGTCGTGAATCGATTGCGAACAAGCAATTCTTCAAGACGAACGCTTCTACCTAATGACGATAGATGTCGCTCTTGGCGGGTTGATGCCTCAAGTTGTTCTTTTGTAATTGCCCCAGCGGAAATTAATAATTCCCCAAGCGACGCGCGTTCGCCACCAATGACATCGACCTCTTTTTTAGTAACCATTTTGTTTTATTTGATTCAAAGCGGAGCCGCAAATGGATTATTTATTCCGTTTGAACCCCCTGATCCGCCTGAGACGGAATTACCTTGTTTCCCAGTGGAATTGCCCGATGAGCCATTAAGATTTACTGCGGGATTCACTCGTGTTGTTACTGCCGGGTCCGGAGCGTCCTTTGATGAAGCCACAGGAACGTAGCCATACGTTGACAAAGACTCGAGAATTACGGATGCCACAATTTCCCTGTGGCCGCCGAGCCTGAAATCAACGCCAGCCTCCAAGACGGTTGGGATCAATTCAATACCCGCAACATAAACTGGCACACCTGTTTTGACCCGAACAACCGTCTGGTGGGCGGTGGGTTGTGTACCGCCAACTGGTTGATTTAGCGCCTGATTTGGTTGTCCCATCCACGGCTGATTATTCTGTTGTGGCTGTGTCAATGATGAGGTTGCCGGCTGTGATGCTCCAACATTATTTCTAAGCGAAGCACGATCTCCAACAATGGCTGTTACCTTAAAACTGGCAAGTGTGTCGTGAATGATATCTTCGGATTTTGAGGATTTCTTTCCAGTCCCTCGTTCGACCACTCCTGTTTCACGAATGGCGGCTGGAAGGGGCGGAATTAGGCCCGGAGGTTGACTCTCCACTTGTCGGTTATCTTGTCCCCCTGGTTGCCCCCCATGTTGCCCTCCCCCATCTTGCCCTTTTTGAGATGCAAAAGACTGCGGTTTCATCAACGGACTCGGAACACTTAAAGTTGACTGAGCAAAAACGCATTGACTTGCCAAGGTGATGAGCACCGGGAACAGAGAGATTTTTGGAGAAATGCTCATTTCTTCGACTCCAGCTTGCCTTGTTTTGTCGATTTATCAACCGCATCCAAGTACACAGGGGCTTCGACCTTCGGTGTAAATATCGCTTGTTGAGACAACGTTGAGTTATCGGCCGTAATCGCCCTCGAAGAAAATGAGGGCACAGGAACAGTGGAGACCACATATGGACCAACAGAGGTAATCATTAATGGTTCAGTTCTAGTTTGCGAAACAAACGGCGTCGTTGTAACAACCGGAGTCTGTGTAACAACTGGCGTCGGTGTAGCAACCGGGGGCGCTATAGGTGCGGTTACTGGCCCTGTCACTACTGGGGTAACAATCAAAGGTGTTGACGGCACTGGTGTCGATACTATTGGCGCAACAACTTTGGCCACGACTACCGGTGTCACTGCTGGCGCCACTACTGGCACGACAGATCGGGGCGCAACTGAGACTGAGACTGGGACTTGCACAGCCTCAACTGGAGCAGCAACCACGAGTGGCTTTGTGGCCACCGGGACAGATACAGGAGAACTGGATGCACGCGCGGTGATCCCTTGGGTCTCTTTTGCAGCAACAACTGGGTTATCTGAGCCGCGTTTTCTGAATCGCACAATGGTTGGCTTAATAACCATGATGAGCTCTGAACGTTTGACTTCTTGATTTTTTGTGTTGTTTGGAAGTCCCGATTGACGATCATCCGACTCTCGGTTGACGGTAATGCCGCCAAGAAGTGCTGTATATCCTGCCGGCAGCCGAATCGTTGTATTCAATTCACGATCAGTGACATCGGGCAAGGACAAGTCGGTACCAAGAGTTGTGTATTTGTTGAATCTCACCAATTCAGACAGTTGCAGCGAGACTCGTGTTGTGATGGTGCTGTCGTACTCTTCGCCTGTTATCCCCAGTTCGAGCCCGGTTCGAAGATCCTTCGTTTCCACTGTAACCTGGGAAACTCCTGAAGAAATGTTTGAGCCGACCCTGGAGACATAGGTTGTCGTTTCACCCACCCGAAGCAATCCTTTTGCCCCATTTAACATGGCGAGCCTCGGTTGGCTGACCGTTTTGACGGTGCCCTGAGTCCGGAGAAAATTAACAAGGGCATTGACACTGAATTTCGGCCCCATCAGCACGGCACCGAGACCAGTACCTGATGAAGTCATGGCGAAACTTTTGCCAAGGTCACTAAGAACGCTTGTAGTATCGGTAACGCCATCGGTTACTAGTTTGGCTCTGTCTAACGATGATTTTGTTAACGCGTTCCAACTTACGCCCTGTTGATTTCCGTCAGCGAGATCAACTTGGTATACCTGGATTTCGTAGACCAACATGGAACGTGTAGACCTCACACTTTCCAGGTATTCATCAATGACATTGAGTGCTTTTCGATTCGCGCGAAAGACAATGGTCCTTGCCATCCGATCAAGGTATGTGTCACGTGCGCCAAGGTACTGCATGGTGTTCGACATGCTAGCCAATGAATCCTCGGAGAGAACGGGAGGCAATTCGACTACGAACATGCGATCCGGCTCAATGGTCAGGGTCCCATTTTTTGTGGACCAGAAAAAACCAATTTGTTCAGAAAGCGTGTCGAGAACAACGCGCAAACCACCCTTAACATTCTGTATCGATGAAGCACCAAATCGTTCCATTGAACGTGGGCCACCCTCGATATTCAACGCCAACCCCACACCTTCCAACATGATTTGAAGGGCATCCATCACACCCGATTCTGTAGCTGAAATGTTATGCACATAAAAATCAGGGAGGTTGATGCTCTGTTCTTTGACAGGGCGAACCATAAACGCGGTTTCATCAACACGAATGGTTGATTCAGACGCAGGATCATCTTCATTCGCAGGTAAACGCTCCAATGTTTTTGGTGCGGTTTTTGACGGCAAAGTGCTTATTGGTGAAGGTTCAACGAAAGGACGACTTGTTCCGCAACCTAAAAGCATTGCGCTCGTAGCAAGTGCAACTGCAGACTTAAAAAAATACGAAGAATTCTTCAATTTCACTCCTGTACGAGTTACCACGACCAAAACTCACAACCAGAGTAGGTTCGCAGGCTTCGCTTAGCATTGATGGGTTTAATTTCTATAGGGTATATGATACACTACATTCAAGATTTGTCAACACAGAAAAATTGTGTTTGTGTTTTTCATGCTTTAGCAAGGTAACAAGACTGATAAAAATTAGACAATATAAGCTGCGAACGTATTGGAAGTAGTCGGTATATGTGGTATACAATTTTATGTGTCCGATCGGCGTCGATTGCCGATATCCGTTGCTCGATGTCGATGGCGTTTTAGATCTGCGGCCACTCTTTGTTTTTTTCCTGAGCACTCAAGTGTCTCGGTTAACGTAATTTAACGTAATGATTCTTTTTGAATCGATTTCCTGATGTCGTTACCAATTAACCAACAACTCTCCGAAACCGTGCCCCTCAAGTGGTTCCCGTGGGTTTGCTCCAATGCCATGCCAGATGACCGCATCTTCGGTCTCAATGAGCTCACTGCTCACCCGGGGTTTGGCGTGGGGCCGTCGAAAATTCATTTCGAGGACTATGAGGCCCTTCCGGATAAATCTTACCTGGCCCTGGCCCCCATACATTACGTAATCCAGCCCGCATACAAAATTTCAGATTTAGATCTGTTTTTACGGGCACTAAATTACCAAGCCGATCCCGGTAATAGTGACGGCGGCTACGTACCACCACTTGCCGCGCGCCTGGCCGCCTGTCTCCACGTACTCACAAAATCCCCCTTGGTTGCGGATAATTGCTTTCAACCGGGTGCGACCGAGCTTGCGCAGAAAAATCTAAGCAATCTATTGGCGACCTACCCTGTGCTTATGCATCCGGCAGGGTTGCATATCTCAATTCGGTCATTTTTCCCTGAACGCTTGTCTAGCTTTACTACTCCTGTGGTGTCTATTCCGATCGCCATTGCTTTGACGTCGTATGGTCGATTTCCGATGGCTAAGGACGGCTTGAGTGAGAAACAGCTAATCGCCTTCGCAAATCATCGGTGTACCAAGCTTGGGCTCACCAATCGGTTGGGTCCAATTTACGGTTTCCAACCCAAGAAAGAGCCCAAAAAGTCAGTTTTCGCTATTGGAATACGGGCAGGCTTAAAAAAACCTGAGCTCATTGCTTCTCTGCATGAGCTCAGTAAATTGACTGAGGTAACAAAAAAACGAGGGGTCTCGGAGACAGTTCCGTTTTCATATCTTACAGATGCCACGGCTTACGGCAGTTTTAACCTGGAATTCGGAAACACTTATGCCCAGAGTTTTATTTCTGCTTGTGGCATCCCAAACAGCCGACGTTTGTCGCCTGATTTTTTGGCTGCACTCGGCGAGTTACGTAATCAAAGTCAAAGGGCAAGCGAAGAAGTCACCGAGTCTTTGAAATCGTTGGTCTTGAGTTCGCTTTTTGGTGATGCCAAAAATCCCCGGTCGGCGCCGCAAGTTTTCCAGGGGGTCCATCAGGTTGCGGCCGGACTTGTTACAGCTGGCATCGTCAATGACGTTCGCGCGGCCGGCACTTGGCTCCGTGCCCGATTACATCATCAGAACACACATCCAACAACGAACATTGAATGCGCAACTGCCTTTATTGAAGCTCTGGAGGTATATGGTGCGACGTTGGACTGCGATGAATTGGATCCGATACCAAAAGCAAAACGCATTCCAACTTTGGAGCGTTTCGGGGACACTCCGATGAATCCGGAAAGAAATCTATGGCAGGATGCCATTCGTATCCATGCGATCGAGAAGTCGATGAAAGAGGTGATCGATCGATCTCAGGCTGATCCTGCGGGGTCAACCATGCTTGATGCCGAATGCTTGACCGACACCGGGACTCGAAGACGAATGGTCAAAATTTAATCTCTGCAGGAAATGCAGAGATTAAATTTCAGGCAACTCGGAAGTTAATACCGATTTCCGTATTGGGTGTTGCGTGACGCGCACAATCGCGTTTGGCGTACACATGCTTGACATCGTCCTTGTCTTTCACCTTGAAGGTGCATTCCCACCCGGAGTCAACGCGGTCGATCCGACGACGAATTAATGCATCGTCCTGTGTCGACTTTTTCGGGGCACACAACCCTTTGTCGATTGGCGCCAACTTCACCGGTGTAGTACGAACGGATTTGAACCGTGCATCCTTTGATTTGTCAAAGAGCATTGCAATTGCATCCGCAGACATTTGAAGAAACTGTCCATTTGGCAACGTAATCACAAAATCGCCATCCGAATATAGCTCTGAACTCAGACCGTTGAAGTTGAATTTTTCAATAATTTTTGGAGTTTGCATAATAATACTTCGCCATTAAAAATTGTATTATATATACTAAATAACATATTGTAGTAAAACATCAAGATTTTTCTACGGATTCTTCTTGACAACAAAAAAGCCCCGACGGGGCTTTTTTTTGGAAACCGGCTTTCAGCCGCTGGTTAGAACTTGTAGCCGACACCGACAATGCCAGAAGTGGCTGTGGGTTTGACTGTGGCGCCGTTGATGGTTTTTTCGCTGTAGTCAGAACGAGAGATTTCAGCCTGCACAAACAGGTTTTTGCTTACCATCGTACGGATACCAGCCCCGTAGCCGACGCCATTGAACGTTTCGTTTTCGGTTTGGCCAGATGCCGAGATTTCACCTTTCAAGCCGATGTAGCCAACCTTGGCAAAAGCCAGGGTCGAATTGCCCATCAAATAGCCGGGCTCGACATACAGCGAATACACATCCTTGCCTTTTACGGTGGCGGTCTGGGCGCCGACAGTAGCTGTTCCCGCCTTAAGGTCACCAAAGCTGTAGGTGCCACCAAAGCTGAGAGCGAAATTGGTGCCAAGTGCTACCCCATAAGCAGCCTGCAAGCCGAAGTTTTCCGAGTTGTCGCCCAATTTAAAGGAGTCGCCGGCCGCGGCGAGTTCAACAGAGGCATTGGAGAGGCTCACATTTGCAGCTGCGCTGAAACCGGTGAAGTTGTTGACCTGTGCAATGGCAGAGGAGGCAAAGAAGGATGCCGCGATGGCTGAGGCGAGAAGAAGTTTTTTCATTAGGATTCCCTTTTTGAATGAATAAAGGTAAACGGACGTTTTTGTAAATTCGATCGTTTACCGACTATCAATGCAGTATTGATCCACTGATTGTATCTACTTGACGGTGTATATGGTATGTCCTATACAGTCATTTGCGAATAAACAACACAGGAGCCTTTCAGTCTAGATTGAAGAGACGGACCCAATCCGGCTGAGAAGTGTCCTGACGAAAAAAAGAGCCCGAAGGCCCTTTTGGCGCCAAACCAGCAAATCAGATTATTTTTTGGCGGCTTCGACCAGGTATTCTTCTTTTTTGTGGCCGGCTTCAATCAGCATGGTCAACCAACGCGGCGTCAGTCCACGGCCGCTCCAGGAATCACCTTTGGGACCCTTGTATTTGGCCTCAACTGTTGCCTTTGGCCCCTTGACACCAGTAATGCCTTTGCGAGCACCTTTGATACTGATTTCCAGATCACGGAACGACAACTCATGCTCTTTCATAATGTCGACGATCTTTTGAATGGCATCGGCCTTGGTTGCATTCAAAAGTTCTGTTTCTTTGTTTTGCAGCGCAACAATTTGAGCACGCAATTCGGCAATGTTTTGGTTTTGCATATTATTCTCACTAGAAGTTTAAAAAGTAATTCTAATACACAAAACTATGTGATGACTAGATGTTTCTGATTTTTAATTGAAAAACACTCATAAATATTGAAATATTCTCATTGTTAATCAAATTTAGCATGGACTCATAAGCAAATCGGTGCATGACCTTGCAATAAGTGTCTATTGGTGGCGTAGAACCAGCAAACCAGACGGTGTCACCTTCGTGAGTAACGTTTGGATGTCAAAAAATGGTATTTGGCTGCAGGAGTCTCATAATGTAATGGGTCCTTTAGGGATGGGTTGCTGAATTCCCTTGATGGGGGACCTGCCCATCAAGGGCTTCCATATTTCCAACTTGTTTTTGACTCCAGAAAACCTAGAATACTTATGATTGCAGCAAATCCAGTCATTGAGCCCAGCGAAATTACTCTGGCCATCGAGGTTCTTCTCGGTGCCGAATTCAGCCAAAAACATTGGCGGTCTCATCTACACATTATCCCGGCGCACTGACCTGGCTCTACTTGCCGATATGTATTAGTGGTTGGGACCGGCGATTTCTATCGATGCCCTGAGTATTGGATGGTTTATTTATGTTACCGAAGCCTCTTTACTCGGCACAGAAGCCGAGGAAGATGTTGTATAGCCATCGCCCTCAATGGGTTCAATTTCCCAGGGTCGAATCCGGATGAATCGCATCTGCGCCCGGAGGTGGAATGGGGTTCCAGATTTTAGTTGGTGACCAATCGTCAAACAATCGATGTTTAAGGTGTATAATGTATTCTCTACGAGTCATAAAAGCGTCACGCCATTACAGATATCGCCCATGAAAAACAAATCAATTCTTGCCATCGGCCTCTTTGTAACGCTGTGCACCCCGTCATGGGCCATCTATAGATGCACGGATTCGATGGGAAAGATTACCTTCCAGGACACTGTTTGCCCTGGGAATGGGCAAATAATCAAAAAAACGACCTTCACCGATTACAACCAGGCAATTGCCATGTTGTCGGCCAAGAAACCCCAAGAAGCCAAAGGCAATTCGCCATCGAAGAGATCGGCAACGGCAGGCCTGGCTTTAGAGCCGGGCAAGATGATGCCGAAGTCACCCGAATTCGGCGGCTGATTTTTCATGAGTTTCCCCTTTCGCATCCTGTCTTTTTTGCTTGGACTCGTGGTTCTGGTTTTGGTGTGGCCATGGATTTCAACCTTTTTGGTCTCGAACGGGTTCCCTATCGACATCATCTTGCGGGATATTGGCCACGTGCTCTTGGTCATTTACAAGGTATTCATGAAAGGTCTTGGCTTGGCCGAAGCCAGGCTACTGGGGTGATCAATTATGCTTAACTCACGTAATCAACTCACCAAAGATATCGCAATCGAGTCCGGTTCCGTATGTACATCCTATCCGGAGATGAAGGCGTGTCATTCCTGACTCATTGGGCCCATCATCAATTATGGTTTGCTTAATCCGGCGGTAACCAATGCTGACGCAGGATCGGGCCCGTTTGGTGATTACGCGCGTCCGCGGCGCCAGGCTGTTTGTTAATTTAGGAGATCAATTATGTTGTTCACCAACTTTCGAAGCGGATGTCCTTTGGCCAAACGCACAACGGAAACTTTTTTCGAATGGATTTCTATTGGTGGAGAACGCAAACGAGTCGAGTTTCAACGCGAAATCGTTTGGCTTAGCAATTCTGAGTCCACGCTGAAATTCATTCACGGTGGAGAAATTCTTCATGAGATGTCTACATTCAACGATTTCTATGGGTATCTTTCTTCCAGTGATCCTAAGGACGCAGTGACCTTGGCTGCAAAATTTGGAATCAGTCCAACCAGTTCTCTGGAATTGGTCATGTTTACGAAGAATTTTTTGATGCCGGCGGTCGAGACTGACGAATGCAAAAAGAACAATCTAACCAAACCGCCGAAATACAAGTCGATGTGGGCATATGTACCAAACTCTTGGCATCAGGAACGTGTCGAATCCAGCGGAAGGATGTCACTGAGTCTTTCGGGGGTTGATTTGGATGAGCAGATTACATGGTCAAGCAAGAAGACCGATACTGAAAATCAACAAACAAGGGCCATCTTCTTGGACAAGTGGACCCGGGAAGCAACTCGTGATGCTGTGTTGGATGCCGTTATCGTAGACGCCATAGCATGAGTATCGTCGCCCCTTAAAAGACCAGAACTTCCTGCAAACCTTAGAGCAAATCATGCAAACAACCAAGCTTGATCTTGTTGCTTGCCCCTAGAGTCATCTCCGGCGCCGGCAACCCCCAGGCGCCGATCGTCGATATTTCGAATCCGATGGGTTTTCGCCGAGCTTTCATGGAGTCGCAAGACGGCGACGGGGAGGCATAGACTTTGTCTACCAATAAAAATTGGTCCAATCAAAAAATAGTGTAAACTATATTCGATATGAATGATGATCGTAATTTACTTCTCGTTGAGCTCAAAGGGTTAATTGATGGCACTCTGCCATCGCGCGGGATCGATTCCGCACTTCAAAAAGCATTCGACATGTTGAGTGCTGATGGCAAAAAGCATGTTGAGGTCTCTGTGCTCGATTCCGAGCATCCGACAATCGACATCCGCAAGGACTACCTGGAGATGTTTTCTACCCTGATGAAGGAGGCCTCAGAAACCTTCCAAAAGATGACGCCCGAAGTGTTGTCTGCCATCGATTTTCGATCTCCCCTTGTCGACGAGCTAGATGGGGCTGCGATGATGGCCAAGGATAGTTCGAGCCGGACTCTGGACACACAAAAACCGAAACCGTGGATTCGTCCGCGGCCACGATAAATCAAAATCATGACTACTGAAGTTCCAAAAAACCCTGCATACGAAAAGGCTGTGGAGGATGCCACGACCTTGTTTCTCAAGGTAATGGACTTGCATGGGTTCACCAAGAAAGACGATCTTGATGAATTCCAGAAGCAGATTTCTAAATCTGTGACTTACAGTTTTTACCGAATGCAAGGCGGTCCGGACCCTGATGCGGAAAAAATTATCGAAGACATGTTGGCGGCTGAGTATCGGTTTCCAAAGAAGCCAGAAGTTCTAACGGCGCCCCCAGCCCATCGTACGGCTCCGTTAACCCCTCCACGTGCGGCCACAAGAAAAGTTGCGATTCCAGGGGGGCATCTACATGGATCCGGCCCAACTCCGCATCTTCACGGATTCGAAGAAAAAAAACACATTACGGAGCCTACCCCTCTTTTTGGGAATCCATTTCGCAATACCGACGGTACCGAAATGCAGATGATTCCGATGGTGAATCCTCTGTATGGTGACCCTATTCGCAAGACACCTGAAGTCGACAGCAAACAAGTTTCTCCCGTCTCCCCTTCCCATCGTCCGAAACCATAAGGAACTCAAATTGACCAGACCAAATTACGAAGCCATTGATAAACAAGGGTTTCCAGAGATTCGACCCGCTCGCGTTGTTGGTGAATTGGCGACACCGGAGCTGCGCCAGGCAGCGTTGACTGAGGCCACGGCCATCATTGCAGAAAAGACTGGGATCCCGGCAATTCGCACGATTAAATTCGGTTTGCCCGTATTCTTTGCGTATGACGGAATGACTCGCCAGAAATCAAGACATCACCCTGATGAGGCCCTGTTGCTGACACATGGTTCCGATGTTTCATTGGACTACTGCCCGAGCTATGCGGTTCAGTAAACGTCAACATTCAATCTAACATCTCAACAGTGGACATCTCGCTTCCGGTACAAGTCATCACGATGTCCCGTGGCCAGTTGCGATCACAAATCAAACCCGAGACCGGCGACGCAGTCATCCTGGTGCTCGAAGATGATCCTGATGTCGAGCCTTTGTGGCTTGATGTGTTCCGATGGCGTCTTGCCATTGGATTCAGGGACTTGGAGGATCCGGCGCCGTTGAGTGTTTGGGGTCATTTCTTGGCCATTTCCAAACGACTGCGTTATGGGCCTGATATCGGTATCCCACAAAACAGAATGATGCCGAAGCATGCGCTGCGCGTCGTTGCTTTTGTGCAATCTTTGCCAATCGACGGTACCGTACGCAGACTATTGGTTGCTTGCGAGTACGGCCGGAGCCGTTCGGTTTCGATTGCCAGGTTCGCAGCCGAGACAAAAGGTTGGACGTTTTCATCAGACCTTCCTGGTAACGTGAGGGTGTCCAGGCTTCTCCGGTCTCTCTGATTTTGGATCCAGAGCAAACGGACGAGCTCTCTTACCGACCTTATTGGATTCAAGGTGCAACGCACAAATTCTGAATTTCGCACGGCAACGTTGCTTGCTCTGGACGCTCGGTGTATTGCCACTGCAAGTCACCGGAAAAACGATATCGTAATGCCACCGGTGTCGGAAATATGATGGCGGGACCAACCAAAATCTCACTCAATGGGATCCCGCTGAAACTAATTGAATTCCAATGGTTCCCTTGACGCTGTGCAGGCACCCAGTCGGTCAATCCACCGAACCCGTCATAGCGCACCCAGTGCCAGGCGCCGTCTGTTGCCTCTTTTGACGGTGTCGCCGCATTCTCTACGCATTCTTTAATTTGACTCATTGTTTTCTCAAATTTCAACTAAAACTACGGTCTCAAAGTTGTAATTGGCAACCATCTCTGCAGAACACTTAGCCTTTGGGCACTTGAGTGTTTGCTCCGCAAACATGGTGGTTATGGGCTCGAAAGAACTTCCGCATTTCGGACAAGCTATCCGCCATCGGTTAACTCTTCTATCATTGGAGAGTCCAAGGCGAACGGGAATTGTGACTCCGTTAGTTTTCGACATGATTTCCTTCAGGCACCGTCATTTGCCTCAGACGAGGGTTTCATGACCCGTTCGACTGATGTGGCGTGCCGGTCTTCAAACGTGTTCATAGTTGATCTTTCAGATCCAGATAATTTCATGCGTTGAAGGCGATACCCAGTCAAACGTGCCATTAAAGTCAACGTAGTACGAATCCCCCCTACGGTTCAATACAAGCCCTTCACGCCAGTTACAGGAACCGTGTCGGCAAACTTTTATTTTGTTCTTGCTCATGATTGATTTCCTTCAATTCTCAATCGCCAGCCCAGACCCCATCCGGGCGCATCGTCGCCAATGCCTTCAATTGCAGCAATACCGCTTTCACATTGCCTTCTGTAGCTTGCCAGTAGTCTGCCGAAACGTCATCGCCTAGTTGAGCTGCTATCGCATCCAGCATCGGGATGGTTTCTGCACCCGTCTTGCCATACAGCTCCCTGATTCCTTTCTCAGGATTAAAAACCTTGCGCAAGATCGGGCTGTAGTTGTACGTGACATTAAGGGTCGCCTCAGTCGTACCTCCTACGCAGTAGGTTCCGCCCTTCATGTGATGTGGATTTTCCAGTTCTAGAACCATTTTTGTCACCGGGTCTATCAATTTAATGTCGTAGCTCATGATTATTTTCCTTTAAATGCCAGGCTCAACGGAGGCCGTAGAAATAGATGCGGTACGGGCTTGTGCCAAACAATTCAGCCAAGGCAATGAGGGGTCCTGCTTCAAAATCGTCGTTGCAACTCCAATACAGTGGACTTGCTGACCCTGGGACCGTGGCGTCCTCCATGCTGGATTGCATAGACACATCTACACCGCACTTTTTGGCAAGCATGATGAAGTCGAACAGCAGGGCCTTCGAGCATGGGAAATTCACATCAATTTCAACGTCACCTCCTTCACGGACCAAGGCTTCAACCTCAAGGGGGGAGTTGGCGGTTTTCATTTTTGCCATGCTGTTTTCCTTTATGTTCTTGCGATTTATCTTGAAAGTGAAGGAAATGACTCTTTGCGGCGGAGCTCAATAAAAATTTGCATGTCGTTTCGTTGTGTCAGTTTGGAAGGTGGTTTGCCGATGCGCTCTTCTTCACAGCATCAGCCTGCACGGCAGCGTTGACCCAGCGCGTCACATCCACATCCCTATCATATTCAGTTTTGCAATCCAGGCAGACTCGAATGCCTTGCTCGACACGGAACTCGCTGCCAAGTGTGCTGAGGAAGCCGCAAGACCGGCAAACAAAAAGAGATTTCATATTTTATTTGTCCGATGCATGAGGTGGTGTCATTTGAAATTCGTCTATGCAAAGTATACACGTTATAACGTGTATTGTCAAGTTCCATCCGCAACTAGATAAGCCGCTCGCACGGAGGCATCGAACCCACGGTATCGGCTAACCGTATTACTCACGGACTGCGGCGACAGGTTTAGCTCTCGGGCGACATCGGATGGCGCAAGACCATCCACGAGTACGCGCCTGGCAGCCGCTTTCGCTGGTTCCCGGGCTCGTGTGAGTTGAGCTAACACCTCGAATTGATCGGCGGTCATCATTGCTAATTCAGGTTTCCTATCAGGTCAACCATCATGAAAACATTTCCCGGCATTCGCTAAGGTTGACGAGTTTGGCTGCACGATCGGATTCAAGAAACGAGCCGGGACTGGTTGCACACACCAAAATTTCTCCAATATCCGTATTCCAGCGATACCAGTTGAGAGAATGATCCATTTCTACTCGTTATCGGACGACGACAACTGCGTTCAGTTTATTCACGAGAGACATCCAGACGTTGTTCGATTCCAATGCTTTCAGCATTTCTTCGATGTGGCGCTTTTGGATTGTTCCGCGGTCAAGCATCGCCCTTAATTCTTGAATGCGTTTTTCAATCATAAAATCCCTTTTTAAGTTTGAGAGATATCGCGATAGTTGATCCAGCGCCCACACCCGAGACAAAAGCCTTGGTCGTTATCACTGGGGCGCATGCAATCGCATGGAGGAATGTCGTGAAGTCTGCTATTCATGGCGGACCTTCATCGGACCGACGAAAGAAGCACCATGTTCGATGCACATGGCATTGCTACCAATTGACCATCAACGCTTACCCTCAATGCGCCTTCGCGTTCCGAAAGCGTGTAGTTGACATTGCCAATTCGAATCACAAGGTGAACGACATTGGTTAAGTCGATCTCTTTAGCCTTTAGGTCGTCAGTTGTGACTATTGATAGCTGCATATTCTTGGTTCCTTTTAAGCCGCAACGGGCTCGGTAACTGTAAAAAACCGATCGTGATCGAGATTGCGGTTCATGCCGCGATCAACCAAGTCTGCCTTCCGCTTTGACATCGGATCGCTGGTTTTCTCAACCTTTTTAGTTGAGTATTCAATGACTTTCACAACAAATTTATTTTCAGTGCTCTTCATTTTTTGCTTTCAATATTCAACAAAGAAACTCACGTATCCGATAACTTCACTCTTCGATCCCGGAATGCATTACAGTGCTCGATGTCCGTGAATTTTAATCAGTGATACCTCAACAATCTTAATTAAAAGTATACACGTTATAACGTGTATTGTCAATAGCATTTTCGATACCGGAGTCTTGTACGAAACTTAACATCGCTTGGCACGTCACGCCGATGTCAAATCTACCATCAATACTCAATCTCGGCCTCCTTGCTAACACGCTCGAGCCAGAAGGAGATTTGACGGTCTCCTTCTTTCGTACCGAGGCCGATGCCCAACGCGAGACCCGGGCTTGGCTGGCGTCAAAATGGAAGGACCAACCGCTCACATTATTGACGGTGGACGTCACGGGATTGCGATTGACGGAGACATTTCCATACGAGCTCATCACTACCAGCTCCGATCCGGTTTCGTTCACACGTGTGCTGTCACATCGTCCATTTCTTCCGGACTCAATTGAATCCGTTTTGAATCCAATTCAAATGGCGCAAGCAATCCAAACCGAAGTTTTCGAAGGTCTCGCTTTCTGGGACCGATACGGCGACGGCGCCCATCACGTTGGCGCGCGAGCCCGATCGGTCACCCCAGAGGCTCTGGTAAACCGGTTCCCATTGTTTGCGCCCGAATTCCTTGAGTTTCAGGTCACCTTTGTGGTATCCGTTGGAACCAAGATTGTCGCCCTCGCCGGCTGCGCACCGGATCTGCGGATGCCAGGTCGCCTGGGTTTGAGCTACGTTACCGTGAATACGGATTACCGGGGCCGCGGTTATGGATCAATGCTGTGCAAGGCAATTACCGAATACATGAGGCTCAACGAGTTCAAGACTCTGGACTGCAGCGGGTACTCCGAGCTCGGGTTAGAGCGTCTGCGGCCAGTGCTGCTCAGGGTAACGAAAGACGCCTGGATCCGGATGAAAGACAAGAATTCGGTTGAATACCCAAGCAGTGGCGCCGTGCGGTCGCGCCGGCGGCCGTAGCTCGATTCCGAATCGTATTTTCGGCTCCAGTAATTGGTAACATGGATCCAGTAGTTCCCAATGGAAACCATGTAAGGCAAAGAAATGTCGAAATCAAGTCAGCGACAGGCATCGGAAAAGTCTCGCCGAGAGGCCGAACAAAAGCAGAAACGTAATCGGAAGTTGATGGTTCCTGTGGTTGGATCCGGGGTGATTCTTCAGCGCAATCACAAACATTCTTTGGCCGAAATCTCTGCAAAATTTGGACTCGATAGTCCTTATTTCAAACAGGAGACCAAAAAATGGTTGGCCGGCGACAATGAGTTTTTCGTTTACGTGTTGAGAAACGACGGTCGCGCGATGTCTTGGGACATCTCAAGTGAATCAGTTTTGGTTTCGTGTGTGGACCAAATACATGCCGAATTCGAAGCCCGCAGATGCACTTGCATTTGGGCAACATTTATCACCGATCCCGCGCTAACGGAGTCACTAAATGAGAAGGCGGAAGAACACATATTGGCATCGAGCGAGTCTGCGAGTATTCACGACGAAAACATCAAGGGTGTCGATCTTCTGTCGCCACCCTCTTCCCATCATGTCTTCGGTAGGGTTTTGATCGTCAACGTTGCGAAATCGACAGTGGTATCGCAAATCATTTACGGATTCCTGCGAATCCTTGATGCCTTGGTGGTCAATACCGATGCCATTGAGGGAAATTGGATGAATTTGCGGTTGGCATTTGACGGTTACGACGATGATCCACGGGAAGTCTTTGAAATACCCGAAATCAGGAGTTTTTTGGCCGCCGTGATGAAGAATGCACCCTGGTGGGTTGGACTGGTGTCGCCATCAGAATACTCAACCTGGTTTGGGTGCGTGGCCACAATGCCATCCGTACGGTATTCGAACAATCGCGAAATCAAGATTCAGTTTCATCCCAATGAAATCGAATTGCTGTTGCCTCAAATCATCAATGGCGCCGGTACCTTGCTGCGCTGCTCTGGTATGGACGAAGGCCATGCCAAACAAACTCTGGTGGAAAATCTGTCGCTGGCGCTGGTGCAATTGGTTCAAGGCATCAATCAGACTGCCTTGGATCCGTTGGTTATCAGTGCGCTCAAGGACTGACTGAATTAGGACGTTTTCGGTTTTTCCTTGACGTATAACAGTGCGAAAGATGTACTATTCGTCAGCACTGTTGGGCGCGCATCATTATTGATGTCTGACAGGTCGAGACGACACGCTAAGAAATTCTGCACCATCACACCATCATTTCTCTAGTGTGGCTGCCAAACAAGCGCCCAGTTGACCCAATTTTGGATGGCAGCATGCACGGAGACTACAGATGTCACTGAAAATTCGTTCGTCCCATGATTCCGTTATTGCTGACGGCGTTGATTTAAAGCGCACCGCGCGCAGCCTTCTTCGCGAACTCTCCGCTCCTGGCGCCCTACCGATCAAAACGTTGCCAGAGGCCATGGGGCTCATCTCGCGCGCATTTGGGTACCCGAGTCTTCATGCATGCATGCAGGCGGCCAAAACTGCTGGCGAAGGTGTTGCCGGGGCAGAAATAGGTTTGACGCCGTTGGCTTCCCATGCCGAATACAAGCTGGTTGTCGGTCGATCCATCGAGAACGGTTCTGAAATTTCCTTAACGGATCCCCAAGTTCGTACCAATATTCTCGTTACAAGCACGGAGTCATCCAGGCGAACCCGGTACCTTGAGTCATTGGCGGCCCAACAAATTGCGTCTGGATCCGGTCTCATGTGGATGGATTCCACTGCCGGCGGGTCAATTTACGACAGCCTGATGGCAATGGCGGTTTCTGCTGGACGCGAACGGGACGTTTACCTGATGGACATCAGGGGCACGGGTGACTCTGGGCTTTCGCGGCAACATTGCTCAATGAATCCGTTTGGTTCTGGGTCCTATGAGTTTTTGTGCGATGTTCTGAAGGGACTTCCGGTGGCGGGTGATTTGGGCGAAAGCGATTTTCACGAGGCAGCTTCCATATGGAAGCTCCGGGAAGACGCTTTCGTTGATGCCATCATGAAACCACTGGTGTATCTTCGTGATAACCAAGGGTTGAAATTGAACCCGGAGACAGTTGCTGCTTATTTTGAGATCAGCAAAGCCGAAGAACTTGCTTGGTGTGAGAGAGTTGATAGCCCACACTTTGGCGTCAAGAATCAATTATTGGAAGGTGGTGTTCTTGATGATTTGCAGAACTGTCTCATATGCCTACCTGGATACGATAAGAGAAAATATTTAAATCAATCCGAATCAGTCAAAGAACACCATGGCTACATCACCATGAGGGTTTGTCGGGTTTTAAACCACCTTGTCCTGGCGCAATCAGAACTAATGACCCCTGGTGCAAAGAATTTGGACTTGGTAGACATGATGCTGACGAACAAAATTCTGATTGTTTTACTCCCTCAACAAGACAACTCAACGGCGGGTTTTCCAACAGGCATTATTGATTCAATAATGAATGCGTCGATTCGAATCGACACCCCAAAGGCTCGTTATATCAGGTATCAAACCATAATCAAGGCCAGACCGGTTAACGCTCCGTTCCTTTGTTTTGTTAATGATTGCGACAAACACCTGGCTCGGCATCTTGAGTCGCTAATTGTTCAAGCAAGATCTATGGGCCTCTCGATTGCCTATGGGGAGAATAGCACCCTTGAGTACGAAGACAAAAAAGAGAATTCATTGGCATGGGTCAACGCCAGAACATGCATCCATTTGGATGATCATGGTGGGGCAGTCATGACCTCGTTGGGTCTGCCGGATGTGTCCATGAACATACGTCCGCGCATTTTCCCCTCATAGGCAGGCTGGAAACAGCAAATGACTCTTTCATCAAGGTGAAGCCGAACTGTCAGGAGGTGGGTCTGGCGGGCAAGGCGATCGTGTTCGCGATCGCCTTGAATGTGTCCTGTATGAGTGATTTTGACTCACCTTCGAGCTGCGTCCAGGTTACCCGCAGGTGCTAAATATTGATCGAACTACACGATCAATATTTTGGGTCAAGTTGTAGTTGGTTGCGAACTACTTGACATTTGAAGACTTGCTCTTTCCCGTTTTCAATTCCCTTGAACGAAATTTCACCGTCATCATTGATGGCGGCCTTCTTCGTGATCGAAATCCCCGACTCGTGTCCAGGTGGACTGAAACCGCCGCCTACCTGATGCGAATTATTGAATTCAAAAATGGCTTCTTCTCGTGGATTCTCTTTACGTTGCTGCTGTTTCAAGTCCTCAATTCTTTTCGCGTTGTCCTCGAATTCATCCATTTGTTTTGGAGACGTGTGGTCATTTGTCATTGTGTTCCCATCCTCAATTACGAAAAATTTCCCGAGTCCGATGTGCTCGTGGTTGATTCTCGCGCGGGGAGTAGGAAATGTCCACCCAAAAAGATTGGTTACCACCCAATCTGGTTGTAAGACGTCTATGAAGCATCCGTTTCGGATCGGCAATCGTCATCACAGTTGATGCCACATTCCTTAACTTGGTCCCAGAGCAGATCGGTGCCGCCATCGACCATGTCGCCGGTCTTCATGTACTCACACCAACCGTTCATCTGACTCGGATGTCCCGGCAACTGCTTCCAGTACGGGCAACATTGGATTGGGATTGTTGCCCCCTTGTCGCCAAGGCTTGGTGGGCCGGAATGCGTGTAGCAATAGAAGCCATGCGGAATAATGTCCTCGGCCTTGACCATAAGGATTGGAATCGGATTTGCGTTAGGCTTGGTGACGGTTGAGTTCATGGTGTTTTTAGCATCAGGTTTCATTGTTGGCATACACAATCGAAGTCACCGAACAGACGGCGCTCCTGGACTGTTAACCCGCGACCTGTAGCAACTTGTATACGTTTCCCAACGGAAGACCGAAATGCTGCTCCCGGTGTGTTTTCAAGCCAGTAATCAGCAGTCCCACTGGAGTATTCAAGTTTCAGCTTTTCAGCCACGTCAATACCATCTTCACACCCGTGCTGCAAGGCCAAGAGAAATGACATGACGCTTGGGTGCTTACCCCAGGGCACATAAAAAATCCCGTACTGGCGCTCATAAACAAACGGGCGAGTCAAATCGGCCGTCCCTAGAGCAACAGGTTCCGACATACAAAAATCGCAAAATTTATTCCATTGATGCTGAGTGAGTTCAGGAAAATTCTTCATGTATCAAAACTCAATATATTGTTGATTTACACAACGGATTACGGATACCTGATTTGTTGTTGACATCAAAATTCTTCGTGACGCGCCACCCATTGGGCAGCGGGATACACGTGTTTAATATATCACTTGCACAACATATCGTCAAGTTGCGTGGTACAAAATGATGACTTAAATGTTTGACCAAAAATGACTTCTTTCCAAATGGAAATGATGCCACGGTTGTCGTCCAGGGGTCTTTGTTGTTCACATCAAAACCGTGACATTTTCATTTTTGTAAACATCGTATACATTTATGCGACAATGTGCGCATGAGCAACCACCCCATCCGTCGTCAAAATTTACTCGCACTCTATGCCGAGTTCGTGGCTGCGGCTCAAAAGGCGAACCCATCGGATTCAGTGTCCGGACTCGATAAGGCCTTTGCCGCGCACCTGCAAATTGCTAACACAGCTCTCTCAAGCATGAAGCTCGGCTCCAGGGCAATTGGACCCAAGTTGGCTCGTCAGATTGAGGTCGCATGTAACAAGCCGGCATCGTGGCTTGACGAGGAGCATGCGGGGATCAACAATGCCGATGATGAACGCGACATAGAGCAATTTATCAAGCTGGCTAGAAGAGCTTTTATGAGAGCTGATGAGGCCGAGAGGAAGGCCCTAATTAATGCTTTGCATAGCAGTCTCGCAAAGCATCGTGTGTAGTATATTCGCAACACTTTTAAATAAATTTAAATTTATCTTGCAAGTTTTGTAAACAACGTATACATTACATACATCGCAATTAATTAACCACTTGAAAAGAACGACACCGTGATACGCCAAACCTTAAGAACCAACACACTGACCAAGCCCGAGACGGCCTGTGGTGCGTTGCTGCGTATTACAAGGTCGGATTGGCGGCTTGATTGCTCAGGACAGATGCCGAGCTATCAGACACCAAGTTCACATACAAGCGAGATTTCCAAAGCATCCATTAGCACGGGTTCTTTTGAAAATTCGATTTATCCGGGGGGAGGAGGCTAACGCCGAATCCTCAGGTTTACCCAAACCTAAACCCGGACTCCTTACCAAAGGACTCCGGGTTTTTTGTTGTCTGCATCGTCTGATAACAGCCTCTTTGAGGCAGATCTTTAACAATTGAATGCCATGTGATGGCGCCGGGACCAACTTGAAGGGCATGCGTTTGCGTGCTCAACGAGCCGGCGTCATCCGAAATGACTAGTGTGCGGGTTCACCGCGGCTGGGTTGTAGCCTTTACGATTTCTTTGAGATCGGGGCTCAATCGGCTGTAGCGGTAAAGCAGGACGGCTGCCCGCCTCATTTCGAGTGCACCTGGATTTTGACTTGGCCAACGCCTCGAAAGAGGAGCGGACTCACCTGTTGGCAAAGGAAGTGCGATTGTCTGGAACAAAGGACATATCGTGCTACGTTTTGAGCGAACGTTCTGGATGCACCCGAAATGAGACTATAGATGCGTAGCTAAGCGGTAAAGCACAGCCTTCATACGGCTGCGATTCGCAGGTTCAAGTCCTGCCGCATCTACCAGGTTAAGTTGAGTTTTTGGATGTGTGGCCGAGTGGTTGAAGGCGCCTGACTGTAAATCAGATCTATAAAAAGCACGGTGGTTCAAATCCATCCGCATCCACCAAAAAATGCAAGTACGGACACGGCTCCTTCGTCCACAATGTCAAGAAGGTGCTTGCAGGAAAGCGGAAACAGGCTTCTGAACTTTTGGCGAAATGCCATGCGTTCGGTACTGAATAACAATTCCGGTGTGTAGCGCAGCCTGGTAGCGCACCTGCTTTGGGAGCAGGGGGTCCAAAGTTCGAATCTTTGTACACCGACCATTTTTGTTGCATTGGTGAAAATATAACCGTTCCTCCTTTTGGACACGGAATAGTGTGTAGGCAATGTGATTTTTATTTAGGGGATATAGCTCAACTGGGAGAGCAGCTGCCTTGCACGCAGCAGGTTGCAGGTTCGATGCCTGTTATCTCCACCATTTTTTTGCGGGATGGAGCAGTCTGGTAGCTCGTTGGGCTCATAACCCAGAGGTCGTTGGTTCAAATCCAACTCTCCGCAACCATTGTTTTTCGGGGGTGTAGCTCAGTTGGTAGAGCGCCTGCTTTGCAAGCAGAATGTCGCAGGTTCGATTCCTGTCTCCTCCACCAATTTTAGAATTTGTCGCTGTCGTCTACTGGCTAGGACATCTGGTTTTCATCCAGACAAAGGGAGATCGATACTCCTCAGCGACTCCACAGTTTTGGTCAGTGGCCATCCAAGTAATCAGGATAGGCATCAGCGTTATGTCGCAGTTCATCACTAATGTGGTTGATTCCGGCGCGATGAAAAAACGTCTCCGACCGAATCCTTTTTTGACCACTGCCAAGAACTAAGTTCAAAGCCGCCAAAAGGAGCGCGTGTGGGATGCGTGATGTGGTCATATTATTTTTTATCTCGGTAGTTCCAATTGGCAGAACGACGGTCTCCAAAACCGTATGTTGAAGGTTCGAATCCTTCCCGGGATGCCATTTAATGCTCACGTAGCTCAGTTGGTAGAGCAACGGGTTGAAAATCCGTGTGCCGATGGTTCGATTCCATCCGTGAGCACCAATTGAATTTTAGTTTTACGCGGGAATGCAGGTGCTCGGCCAGTCTCATAAGCTCGGCCTCGACGTTTCGATTACGTCTCCCGCAACCATTTACCCCTTCTGTTTAGCGGGCTTTGCGCAGGCCTTGCCAATGGTTGGTAACGTGCACATCGGCGTGCACCTGAGGGGCCAATGTTTTTATAGGGGGTTCGCCAAGTGGTTACGGCATCACACTTTGACTGTGACATTCCAAGGTTCGACTCCTTGACCCTCTGCCAACGTTTACGGCCGGCATTGCCCGGGCGCAGTGGACCTCATGAATCCACGGGCCGGCCACCAATTCTAGAATGATGAGCAGCACTGGTGACTGTATCTGACTGTAAATCAGACGCCTCACGGCATACTTGGTTCGACTCCAAGATCATCCACCATATTGAATCCCCCAAGTGGCGTAATTGGTAGCCGCGCCAGTTTCAGGAACTGGTTCCTTCGTGTCCTGCCGGTTCGAGTCCGGCCTTGGGGACCATAGTTTTGGAAGTGTAGCCTCAATTGGTAAGGCCCCTGATTCGAAATCAGAGTGAGCAAGAGATTGCTATCCGGGTTCGAGTCCTGGTACTTCCGCCACGTTTTCGGTTAATGGGCCAGTAGCTAAAAAAGGAATAGCGCGCCAAAAAAGGTAATGGCGATCGGTAAAACGGATTCCTGCACGCAAGTAGATTCGACCCATGGTTGCAGAAGCACCAATAGCGGCCTGCGCAAGCAGGTGGCCTTAAATCAGCATGGGAAGCGCATTTCCAAGTCGAAAATAGCCGGGCAGATGTAAATGCCGGTTGCGGGAGTTATGCGGGTTCGAGCCCCGCCTGGTCCACCATTAATAGGTTAGTGTTCTGAACTAAAACAGTTGTCGAATAAATATTCATTTAAGATTAACCCTATCCAAATTAAATAATTAAACTTGTCAACGGTTATATTTGGTTAATCGTTATATTTTAAAAAAAACTAAATGAAAGTTACACGCTCATTAATTTCCAATAGCCCGCCTGAACTTGTAGGTGTTTGCAAAGCCATGGGATATGTGCGTGCTGACATCTGGCGCAGGTTTGGAGCATTGGGCACGGTCGGCAAAAACGCAGTCGCCATTCGCAAGGCAATCACTAGTGCGGAAAACTACGTCAACTTGGAAGTTGATGGCACCATCCGGGCCGAAACAACCAAAGATGTGGTCAACGACATTCTGACCTACAAAGCCGCGGCTTTGGTCAAGGTGCGTCAAGCCTTGACAGCTCGCACCACAGATGTTGCTGAGCGCAAACGGCTGTACACACTGCTACGCAACGACGAATGGCTGCAAGACAACTTCCTGCACCGCCAGGTAAGAAAGCACTTTCGACACGGAAAGTCTCACACAGCCAATCAGTTCGTCGTCAGATCCGACAAGCACAGCAACGAAGTGGTGGATGGCAAAATGGTCATCATCATCCGTGTAGCTAAGAAATATGGCAATGACATTCGGTTAACCACCACCAGCAGTGGCAAGAACGTCAACCTTTCCGGCAGCAACTTGCGCATCATAGTCAAGGATGGATTCACGGAAGTACATTACGCCACTGAAAAAGGTGATGGACGGGTCTGTGGCGACCAGGCCGTGGGCGTTGACAAGGGCTACACCGAAGCATTCACAGATTCCGATGGACAAGCGCATGGACAAAGCTTTGGCGTGGTGCTGACTCAGTACAGCGACAAGACTGCGGCAACCAACAAGCAGCGCAACCAACTTCATGCGCTTGAGAAAAAACACCGGGCCGCTGGGCGCATTGGCAAGGCAGATCGAATGAGGACATGCAACCTGGGGCGGAAGAAGATCGATGCCCGGCGCGACAAAACACAGAGTCAACTGCGAACCATTGCCTTTCAATCCAGCCATACCCTAGTGGACAAGGCTGCAGTTATAGTTTCAGAAGATTTGACATCGCCCATTGCCACGAAGCAGCAGTGGAGACGGTTCAACAGAAGAATGAGTTCATGGGCAAAAGGCGCGTTGGCCGAAGCCCTGGACTCTGTTTGTACGCAGCGTAAAACCAAGCATGTCTTGGTCAATTCGGCTTACACATCGCAAATGGACTCCACCACCGGTTTACTGCAAGGTAAACGCGTTGGGGATAAGTTTTACCGTGAAAACGGGGATGTTCTCCAGGCCGACCATAACGCTGCTTTGAACGTATTGGCAAGATTAGACGACAACGAGATTTCTCGTTTCACTCCCTACCGGGAAGTGCGTCAAATCCTGCTTGCACGTTCTCCGGCGCAACTGAGCGTCAATAGGCTTGAGTTGGGTGCGAAATCACGTCAACCAAGTGCGGATAAATCATGAGTAGCTTTGAATAGCTTTTTGTGAACAGTGTAGGCAAGTGGTATTTCACCTGGCTTGCGACCAGGACGTCCGGTGTTCGATTCACTGCACTCCGACCAAGTTTTATGCAGCCTTCCTCCTGGGAGAGGATTTAGCCTTCCAAGCTATTAGACTCGGTTCGAATCCGGGAAGCTGCTCCATCTTCCAACCGCAAATCGTTGCGATTGTGTCCGAGGTAAATCCGAAGACTCGTGCCTTAATCTAACGGCGCTGAGGCTTGCCCACCGATAAACAGAACGGGCACTAGATTTTTTAAGGCCGGTTAGCTCAGCGGTAGAGCAATCGCTTGATAAGCGATAGGTCGAAGATTCGAATTCTTCACCAGCCACCATATTTGCCCGTTTAGCTCAGTTGGTAGAGCAACCGCCTTGTAAGCGGTCGGTCGAGCGTTCGAATCGTCTCATCGGGCACCACCTTTCATTTTTGATTTTCTGCTGTGTAGCTCAGGGGTAGAGCGTTCGACTCATAATCGATTGGTCCCTGGTTCGAGACCAGGCTCAGCAACCATTTGTATCCTGGAAGATTGGCCGAGTGGTTAAGGCAGCGGCTTGCTAAGCCGCGACTCTGAAATACGGGTCCGACAGTTCGAATCTGTCATCTTCCGCCATCATATATTCCTCGATAGCTCAGTGGTAGAGCAAACGGCTGTTAACCGTTAGGTCCCTGGTTCGAGCCCAGGTCGAGGAGCCATTTAACGCACGAATAACCAAGCGGCCAGGTATCGGTCTGCAAAACCGAATAGCCCGGTTCAACTCCGGGTTCGTGCTCCATGTTTGAAAAATATCGCAAATGCCTTGACATGTCAAGGCATTTGCGATATACTATATACAAGGAATTAATCTCCTTAATGATTATTTGGAAGATAGAGTGCATGGTGCACAAGCTGCCTTGAAAACAGTTCCACTTAGCGATAGGTGATGGTTCGAATCCATTATTTTCCTCCATTTATTTGTATGCGCATGTGGCGAAATCGGTAGACGCACCAGGTTTAGGTCCTGGCGCCCGCAAGGGTGTGCAGGTTCGAGTCCTGTCGCGCGCACCATCTAAATGGATGTTGTTGGTTTTATTTCAAAGTGCATTGTCTTTCCAGCGTACTTTGAAATGATGCTTTTGTGGGCGGCAAAGCCCTTAACATCATTTGCTATGGTGGCGATACAGATCGTCCAACGGGGTGACCGAGAAACGGCCCCACCAATTAGAGCCTGTGAAAGTAGGCTTCGGTGGCTACTTCATTGAGATTGCTTGATGCGTCTAGAAATGCTACCCCGCATATCGTACGCGGGAATGAATTATTGCTAGGTGGACGAATTGGTAAAGTCGCTGGATTGCGCATCTGGCAAAAAGGCTCCAAAGGCCTTGAGGGTTCGAGGCCCTTCCTAGCAGCCAAATGACACTTTATTTCAAATAAAGTGTTTTGTAAGTACGGACACGGTTCCAGCATCCACAATGTCAAGCTGGTGCTTACAGAAAGCGGAAACAGGCTGCTAGGTTAACCCCTAACTCTGAATACATATTCAACAACTTTGCCCCGGTGGCGGAATCGGTAGACGCGGCGGACTCAAAATCCGTTGTCCAAAAGACATGAGAGTTCAATTCTCTCTTGGGGCACCAGAAAATCAAATGGAATTGTGGCAGAGTGGTCGATTGCGGTACCTTGGAAAGGTGCAGGGTCTGAAAGGGCTCCGTAGGTTCGAATCCTATCAATTCCGCCAAGCTCTAAAATATGGAAAGGTACCGGAGTGGTTTAACGGCTCTGTTTCGAAAACAGATGGACTCTGAAAAAGGGGTGCTCGGGTTCGAATCCCGATCTTTCCGCCAACAATTATTCGCCGCGGTAGCTCAGTGGATAGAGCCCCTCACTCCTAACGAGGTTGTCGCAGATTCGATTTCTGCTCGCGGCACCAATTCTTTTTTATGCGTCTGTAGCTCATTTGGATAGAGTACTCGGCTACGAACCGGGGGGTGGCAAGTTCGAATCTTGCCAGACGCACCATCATTTGCTTATGCCTCTTTAGCTCAGTCAGGATAGAGCATTGCCCTCCGAAGGCAGGGGTCGTCGATTCGAATTCGGCAAGAGGCTCCATACATTTTTAGGTCCGTTAGCTCAGTTGGTAGAGTGATGCATTGTCTGTGCGAGGGTCAGGAGTTCGAGTCTCCTACGGACCGCCATTTATTTAGTTTTTGGGTTGTTGGCAGAACGGTTATGCATTTGCCTCTTAAGCAAAACTACGTGGGTTCGACACCCATGCAACCCACCAGATTTCCTCAAGTAGCTCAGCGGTAGAGCAATGCCCTTACAAGGCGAAGGTCCGCGGTTCGATCCCGTGCTTGAGGACCATTTTTTGCGGGAATAGCTCAGTTGGTAGAGCGCAACCTTGCCAAGGTTGAGGTCGAGAGTTCGAGTCTCTTTTCCCGCTCCAATAATTTCATCAAGTTTCACACAAGGAGATCATCATGAAACACAAACCGAAGTCGACGCACAAAATGCGGGCACCGCGAAATCCCTTCGTCGCGGCTGCTCTATTTAAGAAGGCTGGCACCCACCGGAAACCTGAAAAGGCCTTACGGCGCCAGGAGAAAGTTCTTATTGGGTCCGCAGCTCAAAGGCAGAGCATTCGGCTTTTAACCGATCGGTTCGAGTTCGATTCTCGACGGACCCACCAGAACGCATTTCAAAGTAATCAAATTTTGAAATACGTTTTGTCGCAATCTCGTTTTTGTATTGGCTTCGAAGCATTGATTTCAAATTGAATTCATATTTTCTAGTTGACGATTTACAGTGAATGCGATATACTTAACACCAACATGAAATGCCTCAATTCATGTTTCTGCGGGGGTAGCTCAACTGGATAGAGCAATGGCCTTCTAAGCCATAGGTTATGAGTTCGATTCTCATTCCTCGCACCATCCTCATTGTATCGGGTACTGGTTTTGCTCGAATCTCCAAGTTCATTGTTTTACGGTGCGCGTAGTTCAGTTGGTAGAGCCCCAGGTTGTGATCCTGGTTGTCGTCGGTTCGAGTCCGATCGTGCACCCCATATTTTCTTTGCCCGGGTGGTGAAATTGGTAGACACGCTATCTTGAGGTGGTAGTTGGCCGAAAGGCTATTGCGGGTTCGATTCCCGCCTCGGGCACCATCTTTTTCTCTCAATGTCCTTGTGGTGGAATTGGCAGACACACCAGGCTTAAACCCTGACGCCCTTGTGCGTACCGGTTCGAATCCGGTTAGGGACACCACAATAATTTCATTGGTCGAATTCTATTTTCATGGCATTCAGTTGTGTTCGTATTTGGAATTCCGCGTTTCATTTTCATCAACCCTTCAACCAACTAAACAACTGTGTAGAAAACTACTGGATTCATCATGCAAGTTCTCCAACTAACCCGTGAAGGTATGCCTTCAGCCTGGCTCTCGCCTCGCGAAGCTGCCATGTACTACGCCACCGATTCCATTTGTTGGACTATGGGCGACGTTTGCACAACGCTAAGGGGCGGCATGAACTCGGTGACCGGAACTCAATCAAGATTGGATATTCATCCGATCATTGCTGTGAATGGGGTTTCAAGTATCAATCTGTTTGATATCACGCCCACACTGACCAATGACAAGCTGTTTGCCCGGGATCGTTGGACTTGCGCGTATTGCGGCTCCGTACACCCAGGTGGCATCGGATTGACGCGGGATCACATCTGTCCACGAGGACAGGATGGAGAGGACGTCTTTTCTAATGTAATCAGTGCCTGCCGTGGATGCAACCATTTCAAGGCTTGCCGTACCCCCGAACAGGCAAGGATGCCTTTGTTGTTTGCTCCGTATACACCGTCGGTATTCGAAGATTTCTTGCTCAAAGGTCGCAATGTTCAGGGTGAGGCGTACGACTTCCTGACGTCGCGCGTATCCAAGAACTCTCGGTGGTACACCGTCCACTGAAACCAAAAAACCCGACCAGCGTGGAAGTTCACGCTTGGCCGGGCTTCACAACGCAAAATCAATGGGTTAAACCACGCATTCTTGCATCCGTCTTCACAGCTTCCAGCCCGCTGTGATTTGGTATCCGCGAAGCGTGTATTCTCTGATTTGTTTTACCTGTTGACCTTCACAAGCCTTGCATTGAATTGCGACGAGAAGCTCAATTCAAATTGACCGCCGGCCGGCAGGGCTTTTGTTGACACTGCAGCCGAGCCGCCTTGGTAGTCCATACCAAGCACCAATCGGACACCATCTTTTCCGAGGTAAACCACGGTGGCATATTTCTCGGTGGCTGAATTCCATTTCACATTCAATACGCCATTGGCTTCTGTCCAGGTTGAAGCAATGGAGGTGTCGACCGGGCCGGTCACCTTCATGGCAAAAGCTTTTGGAGAATCAGCGGCGCTAAGAACTTTGCCGTTCTTGAGAACGTCGACCTTCACCACATTGCCAGGATTCACGATGGTCTGCACAAAGTGAGACGTGGACTCAGGGGCGTCAGCAATTTCGTAGGTCACCATGGGAAAATCCAAAACCTGACCGGATGCTGTTGTTACGCGTACGGCATAAGGCGCTGTAAACAATGGTTCCCCTTGTGGGGCAATCGAAGTTGCTTTTGCCGGATTCAGGGTTACCCGATCATTTGCGATGCTCCCAGAGATCTCAAGATATGAAACTGGCTTGTTCACATAATTTTGATTTGTGCTTGCCAGTTTCATGGCAGCTGGAACTTTGAAGGTACGAGCCTCAATAAAACCCTGGGCCTTGCTGTAACTGTAATCGCTCAAAACAGTACCAGAACAGTAGCCCATCAAATCTGTCATAGGTCCGACGAAATTGGACAAAGGTGTTGACGGGTTGGTCGGGGACATCAGACCAATCGAAGTGTCGTCTGTGTACAAGCTACTGTACATCGGGTAGTCTGCGTTAAGTCCGCCATCGGCATAGGGGTAATTCGGGTCAATTCCATCGTAGGTTTTGCAACTTGTGTGCAATAACGAGTTGTTGTGGCCAACCTCGTGCATCATTGTTTGAGCCCAAACAGGTTGTGCAATTTTGAACGGATCATAAAGAGTATTGGGCCAGGCGCCGTCAAAGCCGACGGCCGATGTTGGCGATTGCGCCTCATAGCCTTTGGTTCCAACATACCCCAGACCAATGATGTTGGTTTTGTTGATCGCGTATGGCATCAGACCATAATAATATGCCGACTTATCCTCAAGTGACCGCAGTTTTTCCACTTGAGACAGCAAGGAGCTGATTTCGGCAAATGTGTCGAATCCAGTGATGCCGGTCGCAGAATAACTGGCACGGGTTGTCACGACAATATCACCATAGGCCAAAGGAAATGCACGGGAAAATGCATTACGGACCTCGGCAGGTGTTGGTGCAGTTGCAATGGTTCCATTAATGTTAAGGGGCACCAAAACAATATGCATCCGGGTAGCAGCACCAACTGTTGGTGCTGCAGTTATCGACGCGGAGACACTTGAACCAGCACGCTGGGCAACTGTCGCTTTAAATGAGACACCCGGTGTAATCCAAGCACCAGGAACTGTGACGTTATATGCAGAGTTCAAATTTGCGGTATCAACTGTCATTGGCAGTGTTGCCTGTCCGGTCATGGTTAAGATGCCAAGTACATTACCTGCATTGGACACCTCCAGCGAAACACCAGGGTTGACGATTCCGGCGGAAGAGGCAACGACAAATGCGCGAGCAAGCACTGGTCGAATGGGCGTAAGACGCAAGCTTGGATCAACACCTGACTTATCGAATACCTGTGAGAAATTCAAGGCAGAGATCGCTAGAACGCCATCTGCTGCTGCACGAACGGTTCCCGCAACAACATCGGTTTGGTGCGTAGTGCTGAGTAAGACAGTGCCTCCGGCGGTTCCAGAAACGTTCAACCTCAACAGATCGTCTGTCCCTGAAATTGTCGCTGCAACTCCACCAACGCTCGCTTTCGTGACAAGTGACAGATTGGATCCATTGACAACGACGTCAGTTGAATTCGCACCAGTGGTTCCAGTCGAATTTGCGACACGGATTGAGGCATAAATTGAAAGCGCAGTCTGCGATACGGACTGCTCACCTGGCCCTGAAATCGTCACGGGGCTTGAGTAAGTGGCACTGCCATTCATAGCCTGCGATGGCACCTTAAAAATCAGGCTGCCTGGTGTCGTGCTTGTAATTGTGGCCTCAATCCCGTTTGCAAATTTAACCGATGTCGCCCGGTTCAGTCCAGCACCTTCTGCCGTGACGAGGTCTCCACCGATCGCGGTGGTAGCTGACAGTGATGTAACGACCAAGTGGACATACAAGGTCAGTTGTTGCTGAGACTGACGCATGACACCAAAGACATCGGTAAGTTCAATGTAACCCACCATTGCAGTTGTTGGCGCGGTCAGTGTCACGCTTGTTGCTGTCAGATTGGCAACCGTAAATGGCGTCCCATTGATGCTAAAAACTTTTACCTTATCGAGCATCGATCCCGTAACTGTAATCGAGCTTCCCACAAGCATCGACGTAGACGATACGGTGTTAACAGTTGGCACCGCTACAGTCAGAGAGTTCGGAACTACAAACGAGAAGTCTTTGCCCGTAACAACAAAGTTGCTCGAACTTGAATTTGTTGCAACAGGAACAACAACCAATAGTTTCGTCTCACTTTGAACCGTGAATTTGGCATCTGCACCCCCCATCGACATCGAAGTGACGAGGTTCAACCCTGTCCCTGTAACCGTGACGGTGTCGCCGGCGACAGCCGTTGCCGGAGTAAATGAGCTCACTGTTGCAGCTTTAGCGACAGAGATCGGGGTTGGATCGCTACCGCTACCGCTACCACCTCCACCGCCACAAGCTTGCATGAGCAAGACGGTTACTAACGACAACAAAAGTCCAGTTATCTTCATGAATATCCTTTGGGCAATGTAAATGGAATCAACATTATAGGTAGCGTAAAATATATGCTACACACCAATTTTTGTCAAGGTGATTGGATTTCATCTGCGTACTGGACTTGTGTGGGTGTAAAAGCATGGTTTACCTATTCCTGAGGTAGGCCCGAATGACAAACGCCCTCCTCGCTACCCTTGTCGTTTTTGAGTGCATTGGATATACTTTTCGCATGTTTCCCGCGTGCCAGAACGAATTCTGGTGCAACCATCGATGCCGGTACGGTGTCACTGTTACGCGGATAAATTCGCGCAGTCCCTCAAACCAATAAATGAATACATACTCAAGAAAAGTGTTTCCTCTTCTTCCTTTCAAGGATGTCGGAGTAGCTGTGGCGATGCCCTGGTTTCTTGCATTGAAGACATCTCTGGCCAAGATGGAATCAAAACGACCTATTGGCGCCCTGCCCTTGCCCCATATCGATGCCGAAGTCGAGTTGGGCATCAGTCCTGATATTCAATCGCTTTCCAGGGATCAACGGGACTTGGCTGCCCTTGGTTACTGGCTTAATGTCTGTGGAGCCGACCATCCGGGTCGCCTGGCAAAGGAGCCGGCGGGATCTGGTAAGCGCGTTTGTGAGCTCATTAATCGCATTAGCGAACTCCGCCCCAACTTCTTATCGGCTCCAGGCATCTGGAATGCCTCAGGCGCCACACGAAGTGCCGGCACCTTGGCTGAATCGCTGATTTTGCAAGACATCAATCTTGATCTTTCACTACTGAGCCCGAAGAGTCGGATGTCGTTGTTGGATCCATGTGGCGCCACCATTGCACAGGGTACGGTCGTGCAGCGCAGTGTCGCGCAGTTGTCTTACGGAAATGGCCTTTATCGCGCCGCGCGATGGGCCCTGGCCAACCCTGATTTCGCAAGAGACTTCGCCTTCGGGATGAATACCGGCGTAAATATGACCCGATTTATCAAAGTATGCGTTACAAAAGGCTCTGCCGGCGATGACGCTCGGGAAGTTCTCGATGTCATTTCCACAAAGCACAATAATCAATTGGCGGAGAAGTTCAGCTCGAAACTGGTACCCGTAGAGCTCAGTGGCACCATGAAAAATCTCATGGGGTTCTGGTTAGACGCATTGAATGATGGACACGCGGTCGACGACTTCCCTGGTGTCATAAAGCAGGTCTGCATGTTCACTGGCTTGGACTATGGGCGCACGATGCACCTGGTGTCGCGTGATATTGCCGCCAATGGAGCCGGCCCTGCTGGGCAGTCGCACCAACCATCACTATCGCTTACGGGGCTCTTTGCCGGATTCGCGATGACTGGGATTACCGGCGAGACCATGATGAGGTTTGGAGGCGGGATGAGCGTCAGGTTTCGGGATTCATTAATGGATCACTTCTCACCTGAGGTCATTGCGACGTACGATTCGCAGTCGAGTCCAAAGGTACCCTCGAAGCCAAGAAAAATGCGCGCGTAGCCGAGTGGTCAAGGGCATCGACTTTAATATTCGAATATGGAAGCGCAGAAGTCAGTTTAAATCCGGAAACGCGTTCCTATTCCAATAGTGATATTACAGCAATATAGATCAATTTTTGTATACGTGGCGGATCCAAAAAAATTGTTGTCGAATGATGGTGGTTGATTCCATAAGATGTATCAATTTGCATTGACAAAGTACCCAGTGGGTGCTATAATAAGAATATCATGTTGAAGAATAGAGCTATGGAATTAATTCCCAATATTGGTGATGCTGGAGCAGTTTTGAATATCTTCGGAACAATTGTTGCTATTATAATATCGATAATAGCATTACGTTCATCAAATAAGAATGCTCGAACAGCCTTAATTCATCAAAACGCTAGCAACGATATACAGAAATTTATGGCTGAAAATGCATCGAGTCAACTAAAACTTGAAATCAATTCAAAGTACGTCATTAGGTTATTCGATCTCCAAAAAACCTTTGAAAGCGTTACATTAGAGTTGTCGGACGAAGCCATTAAAACAATCGAAAATCTTCATGTAATATTTCCACGTTTAGGGGCGTTTGGACCTCGTAACAGGTATAGTGGGCTGCGAGAAGATTTGGCTGAATGTTACCTCGGGTCATTTCGAGGTGTACGTCAATCTTTTATGCTCAGAAACGGTGCAGACATGCGTCAGTGCGCACTTAACTTTCAAGATGCATGTTCAACCGGATCAAGTGCGTGGTTTGACGAAAATACAAATTCACAAATCAAGAAAATGCGAAAATATATTTCAATAGATGATGATCAGTTTATTTCTGAATGTGCCATATCAAAAATGAATTACCTTTCTCAAGCATTTCATAATTTACTACCTAGAATTGAAGCCGCAATTGAAATGGTTGAATTATCTCGGATGGAATTAGGAATTGACTCGGCGTTAGTTGATTCCAAAGTTCTTGAAAAAATCTATGCATACGGAGAAGCATTTTCTGTATTAAGTTCTTGGAAATGTTACTTTTACAAAAGTCGATTTACCAGTTTACATTCAGTCGATGATGATCGCCTTTTCAATGTTTATAAATATGGATTGGTCTCTTGCGAGTTCGGTAACGTCGGAAGGAAATATACGATGACTCAAATTAATGATAGTCCAGTAAAATTCGCTTTATTAAAATCAGATAATTTGTAATCCGCGTTAGGATATGAAGTTAAGTATATATTTTTGTGAGGCGTCTAAGCGTCTTCATGGCTTACACTAAAAATGTAATAGCTTTAGTAACAACTCCCCGTGACCCTTGTCGTTCAAGAGTGCATTGGATATACTGAATGCTGCACTCCGAACAACGACCATGCCCGAAGCCGTACAAAACAATCTCATACGCATTCTTAAAAACCTCGTTGAGTACGGCAAGCCTGTATCCAAAACGAGGATGGGTTTCGAACTCGACAGAGGTGCTTTCCTTTGTCGTCAATGGGAAATGGACGCGTTGGTTGCCCTGGATTACGTTACCAAGACGCCGGACTGGAAATACACTCCGACTGCACTCGGCATTGAAGCCGCAGGCACGAAGAAGCCCATGGCGCCATCAGTCAAATCCGAGTCTCCCTTTCAAAGGACCAACATGACACCTAAATTCATCGAAGCCGCAAAGAACCTCATCGAAGCCACTGAGCAGTTCAAGGCTGGCGCCATCAAGTCATTGCGGTATCGGGACCAGCGGGCGGCCGCTCTGAGCGCGGCATTGACTGAATTGGCCGGCGGATTCGGTGTAGTCCTTCAGCAGCCGTTGCAAATCAATGCCAACGGTGAATTCAGTATTGTTTGCATACCTGATGAAAGCAAACCACATTTTCCTGGCTGCGATCTTTTTGGTGAAGGTTTCGCCATGATGTTGAACGACTACTCACCGCGTACTGGCGTGGCACCGGGTGCGACGATGATTCCTCAGAATGGCTGGTGCTGGATGAATCATTTCGACGTCGAGAAGATGGTCATGAATCAGTACGCAAAGCTCACGGCGCCGGTCGATGGCGAAGCCCTGGATTCACCCGTGAAGCCGAAAAAAATGCGGCCGTAAAAGCATCAAATTTTCGTTTCCCAAGAATTCTTGATTTCATTGCCTGCGTAAGGCATTAAGGTAAATATGTATCCGGTTCATGTAAAACTCCCAATCGACGCCAATGGATTTGTTGATGGCAACGTCGTTATAAAAAACGATGGCGATGCTGAATACTACAAAGATGCTGTTCTCATTAAGGGGAATCTTGAGTTTGATGGAAACGTTATATTCAACTCTCCCGTATTGGAAGGTGTTAGTGGTTCACTTATCCTTCGAAAACAGGCTTTGGTTTCATTGCCAAAATGTAACGTTGTCGGTGGCAATGTGTATCTGTGGAATCAATCGGAACTTGATGCTGGAGTGCAATCTATTGGTAAATCTCTGATTCTAAACAATGAGGCGAATGCCAGGCTTGTAAATTGCAAGTTAATTGGATCAATTGATGGAGGTGACATTTCGCTGTCTGGTACTTCACATGTCAAATTGCCATTGTTGGAGCGTATCAATGGCAAGGTTGAATTGAGCGGTGATACATCGGTGATGTCTCGGTACCTTGTGAGGCATGTTGTCGCTGAACAGAAAAAGGCTGCTATGGTGCTTATGGATAGCGCTAAAAAAGTCTCCGATTCCGGTGAGATTCGAAATATTTCAATTAGCAAACGGGCGTTATCCAAATCCTCTCCGGCGCTGTCAATGGAAAAAAAGCATTGGACTGAAGAAGAAATTACTGCCGCGGCCGGCGTTGTCAGAGAGAATTCGGGCCATATCAATGTACTCAAGACTGATTCAGAAAAACAGCATTGGACCGCTGAAGAAATATCTGACGTCGCCCACGCTGCTATGCTCGCGCACGAATCTGGAGCCAAGAGAATCACTCGTTGGTCTCCAAATCCAATCAATGAATCCAAATGGAGTAAACAAGATTGCGGCTATTTTCCTATTTTCGTTCACAGTCAATTTTCAGGATCTGGCGTCAGACGCACTCTTAGTTTATGCTTAAACGAGAATTGCAACGGACTGGTAATCATTCTGAGTTCAATTTTACCTTTGGGGGACCGGGATATTTTTACATTACCAGTTGATGTATTTAATACTCTGAATATTTCCGAAGCATCCAGGCGTATGGAGAAAGCCATCAAAGATGTTGCCAATGAGAATTCAGACAATACTGACGCATCTGGCACCGTGCCATCCCTTGCGAAGCCTCGGAAAATGCGACCGTAGCAAATAGATTTACGGTGCCGGACAGCAAGTCCTATCCCATTCGAATCGGAATGCAATATTGCGCTCTGATTCCATATTCCTAATATAGAAATATTTCAACTCATGCCTATTAAGACCTCAGATTTTCAGTCAAGTGTTATTACATTGAATATTCCGATCCACAAGAAAACAAGCATCAAGCTTAACCATGCACGCTCCGTTGAATTGCCTGAATTCCGATCGCAAAATTCAATTTATGACGAATTATTTTTCAAAGGTCTTGCAGCTATTGGATTAATCTGTTTGTTGATTCTTGTTTTTGTTTTAGCCAACTAATAATCATGTCCATTGCAATTGCGGTTGATATCCTGGCCAATATCTGCAATCCATTTGTTGGTCAACCATGGCCGGGGCATGTTGTAACTATGGAAAACGTATCGCGCGCCCTAAAGGAGAGATACCTCATTTCGGAGCCGACCGATACCGATCATGCCGCGCGCATCGCCTACCTTGTAGAAAACGAAGCTACTGACCCGATCGAAATCGATGTTGGCGTGCCATCTATGGGTTGTCATGTCGCTTGGCCAATTGAAGACGGAAACCATCGTTTTGCGGCTGCAATTTATGCCGGCCGATCACATGTCAATTGCAACGTGGCCGGTTCTTTGGAATATGCAATGGAACTATTCGGCGTTGATTGCTCTGATGAAACTCCATCTGTACATTCGATTCCTGGCAAGGGTACAAATCTTCTTGTAGGCATTTCTGACAAAAGCCGTCGGCGCGCAAGACCTTAGCTTTTGCCATAGGAAAAGCATAGCACGTTCCGATGATAGGCCGGACTCTTTGTCTGGTCATGAGACCCACATTTACTTCTATCGAAGCCATTATGGACATGGCTCCGAATATAAGTGTCTGCGGCATCGCCATCAGAGCGATCAAGGTTTCATTTTTCTTGAGATTGGCTGAACAACCGATTTATCAGAAGTGGCACGATAACCAGTATCGCCAAACTTTTTGACGCATTCTTGGGTGAAATCGTCATCCATGCGCCAGTAAGTAGTACTGCCTTCTGGAACTGGATATTTTGTGTTCACCCTGCTTATGCGATCTTGTTCCATTTTGTCTCCCCACAAGATTGAATATGTTCTATACCCTGGCTTTACCCAAAAACACCATCCAATGGATTCGTTATAGTTTGGGTGCGGGTACCGAACGTATCCTTTCTCTGTCAGGTTTAGTTCCCATTGTTTGCATTGTTCGATAGTTGCAATTTTTGTCATTGATGGCATTATTTTTCCATGTGAATTAATTTTTTTGTTACTGCGGAAGCAATTTTTAAGGCTACTGGATCCGTCTTCTCCTTACGGCACCCCAATCACATCACCCCGGCGCCACGCTTCTTCACCGGACTCGGAACCAGCTCGTTTTCGTGCTTTGCAATGATCCCAAGCATCAACTTCCCGCAATCATTCCAGGCAAGACCGGTGCCTTCCGGGTCTTTGTCATCGTCCCCGAATTCGCTCATGCAAACTTCGAATTCGATTCTGGCTTGGGATCCGTCGGGGTCCCGCCGCATGGTCAACGGGGCGCCGTAACGGGTTTCCATGTCGGCCTGGGTAACTACCCCGTATACGTCGAGGTATTTGTCCATGAACTCGTTGGCGACGTGGAAGGCGCCATCATCTTCGCCGGCGCCATAAAAGACGACGCACGGCAACCTGGCGTGCTCCAGAACGGCGAGCGCAAGGGATGCACATTGTCCGTGTCCATAGATCCGCCTGAGGTCTTTAACTGGCGTGGCTCCGTTTTCGGCTGAGTCCATCGTACGCATCAAGGCTTGCGGCCCCGGGTTTGTTTTGGCTTCTCTGCGACCTCAGGAATCAGATCGCTGATGCGATCAACAGAAACGCGCTCATCGGCGAATTCGTAGCCATCGTATTCTCCGCATTCGAGCTTGGATTTCAAGTCTTCGGTATGTACTGCGAAATCGAAGTCATCCAAAGACTTAACGGGTACGGTCGAATGAAATACGTCCAAGGCAGCATTGGCCAGTCCATTGGCGGGGACCTTGTCAGTGACAACGATCCGGTAAATGCCGGCAACGGCGCCGTCTTCTTTATCCAGGAGATCGATGTGGAAGAATGGGATCGCTACGACCAGTGCAGTTTTGCTCATTGGAATCCTTTTTCTATGTATATCGCATACGACGTCGAGTTGCAAGGACATCGGTGGAACCTATAAGGTCTGCCCGGCGAATCCTTCTGATGGACACAGCTTCCAGCCCGAGACCCTCGGTTCAGTCTCTGAGCTGTTCATATTGACATCATATGCTATATGCCATATACTTAAACAAGACTTCGCTGTCTCAATTGAAATTTCATTATTGGAGACATCCATGCCGAGTCCAGCTGCACCCATTTCCGCCCCCATTTCATTTATTGGCGTTCTTCCAAAGCCCAAGTTAAAAGTTCTATCCTCCTTGGATGGTTGGATCGCTGAAATATTAACAGGTGAATATGGCGTAGATGATGTCATTCAGGACAAGCCTAGAGGCATGAAAACTGCGGAACAACTGTTGGTTCTTCTTCGCGCGAGTGTGGACTTTCTTGAAAGCTCAGGATCGCAATTTGCTGCACGTGCTTTTTTGAAAGCCACAGTCACACTTTGTTATACGAATAGAGTCGACTTGCCCTCTATTTACGGTATCTTTAAAGAGGGATTAACTTCTATCTGTAATCACATTGACAACAATAAAGGTGAATTGAGTCCTGATAAATGGACTAATGGGAATCTTAATGACCTACGCAATGCGATTCGTGCTGTTAATAGTCAAAATTCTAAAGTCATACTTGAGCCCTTTCTTCCGGTAATTCTCAAGCTTGCTCAAGCTAGCAAGAGTCCCCATGCAGATCTTAATAACATTGAGACCCTTGCTGGTATCTTTGCGCAATTTAGGAATGCAAATGATTCCGAGTTGAATCAAATCATCGACGTCTGCCCTCTATTTGCCTCACGTCTTGCACCTCCATGGAATCAGGGTAATTACACTACAGTTCCCTTGACAGAAGCTATGGCCAAAAGAGCGTACCGCCTATTGGAAAAGGATTCAACACATCCTGTCCTTTTGAATGCAAAAAATGAACTTTTTAATAAATTCAGCCTTTCCTGGATGACTCCAGAAGTTGTAAGTGAGCAAATCAAGCTCGGCAAGGTTTCCATTGACCGGTTTATTGAATTCAGCAATGCAAGTGCCGAACATTTCAACCAAATGAATTCTATAGTGTTTGCTGAAAGATTCAATGTCCACGACACCACTCATCGAGGATTTAATTTAACCTCGTTTCCTAGATTTAAAAAATACGCCTCTGATACTGCGGCCATGAAGTCGTTATTTGAACCTGGCTTCTTGATGACAGATAGTTCTTTTGGCATCTTAAACAGAATTGTTGGACTTCGATCAATCGCGGACGCTCAACCGACCCATGCAGCCGGACGTGAACTTCTTCATATCGCTTTGAGCGCCAGTTTTGCTGAATTGAAGTCTCATGTTGAATCGAAATTGCCTGCTCAACCATTTTCAGATTACGTCCTAATATTTGATCGAATGGCCTTAGAAATCATTGAAGATTCAATTGCAACCCTGGGAACCAAGGTCTATGGTTTCCCCGATTGCGGCTTGTTTAAAGTGACTGCCGATCCCCAATTCGTAGCCAAACTGTTCAAAGAGTCCGGATTTACCCAGTTCTTGAATGACAAAAGCCGGCAACAGGTGGTGAACCTATCAAGTAGTCGTTTTGAATATTCTGGGGCTGCGCATGGTGTCGATGAGACCATTCGGGGCGCCCTGATTGAATCCGGCGCCATTCATCTTGGTTCACTGCGTCGCAAAGACATGACCGCCGCAATTCTTGGCCCAGTCTTGACAAAGCATCCCGAGCGCCTTGCCGAAGTCAAAAACTTCGATGATTTTATGCGACTGAGCCGGATGTTCAAGATCCCCGTCAACGTGCCTGAAGGCATGGCCAAGGCGTCATCTGTTTCAGATGCCATGAACACGGTCATCGCAGCGGCCGATCCCCTGGCCGGCGCCGATCCTCTGGCATCGATTGATGCACCGGTGGCAAAACGGCGCAAGGCGCTCGCGTAACCGTAGAGAAATCTCGAAGACAGCACCTTATTGAAGAACATCATGACAACTACACTTACCCCGATTTCTCCTGTTACCTTTGCATTTTCAGGGAATCGTACAAAAACAAAGCATGCGAGCGATATTATTCGTGAACTAACAGAGTACTCAAATACACTAGTCGCATCGGTCCTTTCTCAGAAGATTGCCGTTCAATCAGCAATCGAATCATCAAAGCTGATGACCTGGAATATTATAGATCCGTCTAAAACAGTGCGAGGCGACAGGTGCGTGGCCTTATTGTTGGAGTATCTTGATTCTCGTGTGGCAATGACTGAGTCATTACTTCGCGCCGGTCTGACTGTCTTTGATAGTACATGTACAAAGATCAGTGCATCTGCTCTTTTAAGAGCTGTTTATCTAGCTGACCGTAAGATTGTTACCGATAATCTTCGTCTAACGGTGAAAGATATTTTCTCAAGCATAGAACAGGCGGTCGGGAACAGTAAAGGCGAACTTGCTCCTCAATTGTGGGATGCAGAATTGGTGAACGATTTCTCCTGTGCATCCTCTGCTCTCCACGATGATGATCGTGGCGGCATTTTACCTGTGGCACTCAAGGTTGCTACAGGTTGTCAAGATGAAGTTTTCAATAAGTATGACGGACATCCGCGTTATTTTCCAAGCTATAAAGTCTTGTCCACATTTAAAGGTGAAGACCTCAATCAAATTCTTGAAGCCGTTCCTGCTGTGGCCATGCTGCTTGAGGCGCCCTGGTCTAAATGTTCAGACAATGATTCAGGCGGTAAACTTACAGAAAATATTGCGCGGCAGAGTCTTGAGCGTTTAAGTAACTGCAAAGAAGATTCAGTTGGTGCTCATTGCAGGACGAAGCTACTTAATAAGTGTGATCTCTCCTGGATGACGTATCAGGAAGCTAATGAGCAGATTAAAAACGATTTTTTCTCTTTGGACCGTTTTGTAAGATTTAAAGACGCTAGTGCAGAGCAATTTTCACTAATGTTAGAAAAAACTCTTAATGGCAATTCGACTGAATTATTGGGCGGGAAGTCATTCATTTCCGATTTACCTGGCTTTTCCAAATACGCCTCTGATGTCGAGTCCGTGAGACCTGCCTTTCAAAATAGCTTTTTGAGTAGAAACTGTATTGATGCTCGGCTTATTGTATTGAGAACAATTGCTGATGCCCAGAAAACGCTTGATATTGGACAAGGTCTTCTACATGAGGCTGTACGTGTTGCCTTTGAAGATATTAAGAAATGTGGTAATCCATATATGGAAGCGCACCTATGTATTGAGGTCGCCGCTGCCGTTCTTGGGACCAAAATCCTATTTTCGAGTATTCCCGGTTTCAAAGTTTGTGCCGATCCAGAATTCCTTGCGTCTTATATTATGAAGTTGCGCATGGGTTTGAATGTTCTTGATTCTGGTGGACATTCACAAGACAAGAGGGCGCGCAACATTCTCGAAGCTGTCGGAGCCACTCCAAAATCTCAGGAGATCATACGAGCGGCCCTCATTGAGTCCGGGATAACCAATCTCGGTGCCCTTCGCTCCAAAGACCTCACAAAGCCTCTTTTGGAGTCGACGCTAACAAAGCATCCGAAGCGTCTGGCCGAGGTCGAGAGGATTGGTGATTTCATACGATTGAGCAAAATGTTCAACATCCCGGTCAACGTGCCCCCTGAAATTCTCAATGCGGAGTCAATTTCGAACACAATGAACGATGCCATCGCAGCTGCGGATCCCCTGGCCGGCGCCGATCCCCTGGCTTCGGTTGATACGCCGGCGCCAAAGCGGCGCAAGGCACGCGCCTAACGAATACGTGACATACCTTGTGCAGCCCGGGGTGTTTCGGACTCACTGGACGTGAAAAAGGCCCTTTGCGGGCCTTTTCCGTTGCGCGATCAAATCGCTGGAGTCGTTTACTTCTTGGCTGCAGGATTCATTGTTTTCACAGGAAGTGAAACCTTTACCGCAGCCTTTGGCGCCGCGGTGACGGCAACTTTGGCAACGACCTTCGGAGTCACCGATGCAGGAGCTGCAGCAGGTGCCGCAGGAACCTTCAGTGCCGTACGCTGATCGCGCAGAGTTGTGATTTCGGTCATGATTTTGCTCTTGCGCTCGGTCAGAACCGAAATCTTTCCGTTGAGCTTTGCAATCGCTACTGCCGTCTTTGAAATCGCAACTGGTTTTGCAGCCGGTTTCATTGCGGGTTTGGCTACGGGTTTAACCACCGTTGCCGGGGTTTTCACTTTCAAGGTTACTGCAGCCTTGGGGGCCGCTTTTTTCGCAGTTGCCATTTTGAATATCCTTTTTGTTGCCTGGCAATGATGCCAGTGCTCATATTGTCATCACTTTTTAGGAGCATGTCTACATTTTTGTATGTATACAACATATCTAATGCACTTTAATTGGATTTCGATCGTTCCAACGGAAAATGGTCTCCAAAGTACAAGCCTTTGGAGACCATTTTTGAAAGGTGCCTGCGTGGTTCTACGCTACCGCAGTTTCGGCGCCAGTTTCGTTGGGTGTGGTCGATGGCGCCGGGTCAGTTGCGTTTGTTGCCGGGGCGGTAGGTGCAACGGATTCCTTGGCTTTGCGAGGAACACTGGGTTTCTTGGCTTGCAATGGCAACAGGATATCGAGCAGGGAATCGGCGTTTTGGCTGACCCATGCGCACAGTGCATTCGGCGTGAATGTCGGAGCGTCTGTCTGCATGATTGCCGGATCATTCGTTTTCTCAAGCAAGGCCATGACAAGCGGTTGTATCGATGTCCGAGCTTCGTGCGTTTTGCATGCGCTTTCGGTCTCGTGCAGCTGGCCATCGGTGGATTTATACATGGTTACTTTCGTGATTTTCATTGGTTTACCTAGGAATGTGTAATCGAGCATGATATCACATACACTTTACTATTCAATTTGACTTTGGTCAGAAATATTCATGGACTGATGTATTTATGCGTGTTAGCATCAACACTCGTTAAACACCACTCGTTAATAGGCTTCTACCATGTCTACTATCCGTTTCGACTCACCCATCTCGTTCATTGACACTGCAATCAGGGAGAAAACAGAAAACAAACCCAAAGCCATTGGTGGAATGGTTCCAATGATGGTTGCGCAAGAGATTCTTGAAGTCAAAGGGACGCGGTTGAGGCACCTTATTGCCAATGGTAAGTTGAGAGAAATTGAAATCTGCATTGGTGAAAAATCCTATCGCGGCATTCAACTTGAATCGTTGATGAATTGCTACACGGAACGTCTTGAGCGATCTGCCAAGCTGCAGGCAGCAGATGAAGAAAGCGTCGAAAAATTGATCAAATTCGCACTAACAAAAAAAGGATTTGTGAAAACAAAGGCATGCCTTACTTATGCCGATGACCTTATGGTGCCACTAGGACTTGACCATCACTTTTCTCGTGATCGTGATCACATTGGAAAAATTTGTGGCGCTATAAGCATGGCATCGTTGAATAACCCAAAGTGCGGTGCTATGCTTTCCGCTGTCATTGTGAATAAAAGTGGAAAAGACAAAGGTCGTCCTTCTGAAAGTTTTTTTCGATTTGCCGAAGATTTAACTGGAAACAAATTCCACAATAAAAATGACATGGAAAAGTTTTGGCAAGAGCAAATTTCACTCCTGCAAAATTGGCTTTCGACCTGCACATCCTCATGAATCTAACTGAATTCGTCGCTAAGGTTAATGCACTTGAGAAAAATAGTGTAGCCCTGAGCTTTAAATCAAAACCGAAGACTCAGACTTCGGATGTTGAAGAATTCGTTTTCCCGTTTTCGGCGCACTACTCGGAGGCGGATCTAACTCAATATTTTGAAGACGGTTTAACGCCTGAAGATGCTCATCAAAAGATATCAGAGGACATAAATAGTATTGTCCTTGAAAACGATTCACTATATGTTCGTCTAAAAACAATTAGTGACCTCGAAACCTTTTGGATTGAAAACCATGAGAAGTATCCGTTTTTTGCAGGCAGGGGAATCGAAAGCAGTCTTCTTGGTTGGTCTGATTTCATCTTTTCTACATCAAAAGTTGCCGCTGTCAAAGCTGCATTACGATGGGATCAATTTGGCATCCGATGCCAATGGTATGACTGGAAAAATGACAAGAGTTCTGTTCTTAAAGAGAGTGATAGCGATTATCAGTCATGGTTCGCTAATCGTGAGAGTGAACGAAAATCTCTTATAAAGGATGAATGTTGGACTAGTTTTGATGAAGAACAGTACAGATTGGACTGCATCTACCGTACACCAGAGACATACCATGGGTGGTGGATTCTTGTGAATCTTCCCCTGAACTTAAGATTTGAAGGCGACATATTTCCACTGGAACTTCTTGATTCTAAGACCCTTATCGATCCTACTTTGTCAAATGAAGATGTTGAGAATCGTTATCAAGAGATCATTTTCGATACTTGGTCCATTGATCATCGCGGCGAATATCCATGTGCTTTTGGAACCACAATTTATGATTTCTACCAAGATATTCAATATTGGAGGAATGAGCGTGATGCCGGTGAGGAATATTTCGGTTTTGAATTTGAGGATATTCCAGATGTCAATTTAGTCGACACCAAATTCAAGCCCAATAATTCGCCTTCAATCAAAAACACTGTCGAACCTATATTGAACGCGAAAGCTCCATCAAAACCTGAATTCCGTGAAATTGAAGTCAAGACTTCAGACTACAGTAACCGTTTTGATTTTCCATCGGTCCCGGTCACATCAACATCTGGGCTGAATCCTCTCGTTCGCATCGCTGAAAGTCTTAGTAAGCGACGGGAAGAGAAACGATTACAGAGAATAGCTGAACAGGCGGCAAAACTTAATTCATCATCGGACCCGAATAAGCAGTCAGACGTTATGTCAGATACAAGTGAGCCCATGGACTTTGCAACCAGGTATCTCAATAGGTTGCGTCAAAGAAGTTTGGAAGCCGCCGCATTAAGAGCTAAGAGGGATTCAGAAAAATGATTGTGGCGCCGGAGGTAGCCTGAATCCGTTTTAGCCAGCATTAGCTGCGCTTGCCAAAGAATGCCTAGTTAGATATACTGCATTCTATGAAACGCACAGACTCCACATTGCCTTCGGAAATCAGAGGTCAACTCAAGCATCTCGGAATGCGTGTGCGAGCGGCCCGCATTCGTAGAAAACTACGACAGGAGGACCTTGCGCTTAAGTCCGGGCTATCGAGAACCGCCATTGAAGCGGTTGAGCGCGGAGAGCCTTCCACCGGTATCGGCACCTATCTGAGGGCACTTTGGGCCATGGGTATCAATCGTGAGCTCGATCTGCTTGCGGATCCAGGGTTGGACCGTGATGGCATGGCTTTGGAGTTCTCTATCCAGACCAAACGAGTCGGCGTCACCAGAAAGGTTTCCAATGATTTCTGAAGCTTATGTCTGGGTGCATTTGCCAGGTGACACGAAGCCAACAGTGTGCGGATTGTTTTCCTATAAAGCCACCGTCGCGGGCAATGTTGGCACATTTGTCTACGGAAAAAGCTACCTCCTGAATCCAGACGCAATAGCCCTGGATCCCTTTGCGTTGCCGTTGAGCCCGAAGGATTACTTAACAACATGGCTCAACGGTGTCTTTGGGACATTGAGTGACGCGGTCCCTGATGATTGGGGTCGTTATGTCATCGACAAGACACGAGGGCATCAAGAGTTTCCAATTGGGTACATGCTTAATCTTTTGGATGACTCCATTGGAAATATCTCATTCAGTGGTTCTCCAGCGATACCGCCTCTTCAGGATGAGCCCATTGGAATAGAGCTTGTTCCTCATGCTCGTGAAATCCTGTTGGACATTGAACAAGGCAAACCTATTCCGATTGAACTCAAAGACAAGATTCGTCCGAATACTGCCATGGGTGGTGCGCGGCCCAAATTAACGGTCCAATACAAAGACGCCTTGTGGTTGGCCAAGTTCCCATCGTCAAAAGATAATCCCGCGCAACCATATGCCAAGCTGGAGGCGGCAATGCTTCTTCTGGCTGGCAAATGCCGTATCAATGCTGTTGACGCCGAAGTCGTTCTGGGTGATGTTCTCCTTGTCAGGAGATTTGACCGCGGGCTGGTGAAGTCTGAGTCTTTCGGGGTGCCATCACAATGGCGCCGTGATTCATTCTTAAGTGCCCGAACAGTTTTGCAGTCGAATCCAGGAAGCTACGCAAACTTTGCCAGGGAACTCACACGGTACAGTACCGACGCCAAAGCGGACAAAGAACAACTGTTTCGACGCATGGTGTTCAATGTGCTCATTTCGAATACCGATGACCACGACAGAAATCACGGTCTCCTTGCTGACGATATCCCTGGCACCTACAGGCTGTCACCCGCATACGACCTGGTGCCCCGGCTGCATGGGACCATTCGACACTACCACGCCTTAGCACTCGGCAACGGAGACTCATTGGCCACTCGTGAGAATTTGCTGGCGGACTCGGAGGCATTCGGACTCACAAATAGCCAAGCTGAGTCCATTATTCAATCCGTTGAATCCGGTGTTTCGACTCATTGGCGGAGTTGCCTTTTGGCACAGGGACTGGCGGCCGCGGAGGTGGAAAGTCTCAGGGGATGCTTTGCCGGCCTCTTTGACTCCAAGGATGCAATTCAGAAGGCTTTGGATGATAAGTCTTCGTCGTTCTTGGTGGTGCCGGGAGGACCAGCGAATACAGGTCGGAAGAGGACTCGTAAGATCTGATCTCCGAATCCAGTTCTTGATGGCGGGCATGGATTTCACAATGTTTCACTTGTCAAAATACTGCGAATATGATATACTTAACACCATGAATTCATCTCAAGTCATTGCTATCGTACGCGCCGATCTCAAGGGCGGCGGAGACATCAGAGGCGCGCAAAAGAAATTAAAGGGCGCCTCGCATAACGGTTTCGACGAAAGCGATGACGGATCCCTGCTTGTGGTCTATTTCGCTGACTGCACAGTGGTTCTCGGAATCGGCGGGCTCAATGTCATTGATATTCATGCAACAGGTGACCATTTCAGGTATGGCTCCGAAATCATGAAGCTTATGGATGCGGCGTTTACCGGTGACAAGGAAAAGGCAATCGCTTACAGCCGTTTGCTGGTTGACAAGCTCGATATCGGGAATGAACCCAGTGCCAAGTGGGTCCGGCAGCATCTTGAGGTTTTGATGGGTGAGCGTGAGGCCGAATTGGTTCTGCCTTCGGCTGGAGCAATTGAAGATAGATTCACAATTACTGCGTCGCAGCGCAAAGAAATGCTTGATATGGCCGATAGGCACGGAGCATTCGAGGTCTACGCGAGATTGCGAGATCTAGCGACAGATGCGGAGACTGTTGTCGCAGCGAAATAATGACAATCGGTAGCGATCCCTTGTTGCTTCGCGACCCACTCCAGGCTTTGAGTGCAGCGCAGTGTTCCATACTGAGTATAGAGTTGGCGCGAGATGATTTGTCTTGCTTCACCGTTGTTCGAATGGCTCGCAAGGATATTGCAGCTGGAAATTTTGATGCCGGCATGGCTCGGCTCCGGGTAGATTTGGATAAGATTCGCACTATGAGTCCGGTGCTGGCTGAGTTTGTCCGTATTTAGATTCTAAATAGGCTAAAACATGAGCTTTTTTGATGTATTTTTTGAGTTGCGCGATGTGAGGGGTGTCGTTGAGCGATTCGGCCCAAGCTTCGGCGCAGGTCAAGTTGATGGCTAGATTGTTCTTTTTGAAGGTGAGCCGACACCCATGGTTGTTCTTCGCGATAGCGAAGAAATCGACACTACGGTTGGACTGACTCGGATCGGGGATGAGGTGACTTTAAAGGTTAATTCTCGTGGAATTGTTAGTTTGTCGAGTTTTCAAAATCTGACAATCAATATGCGTATCGGAAAGTAAATGGAAATCATGATCTCGAATACAAATGAAATCAATCTCGGTCACGGGATTCTTGACTGTCTTCCCCGTGGTGTAGACGGCGAGCGCATGAGTGCAGCAATTCGAAATCGTATTGTTGAGGTACTCGCTGAAGAGCGCAAGGCTTGCTCCGATATCGCGCTTGCCATTGACAGCGGGCGCGGAAATGAGAAAGAGATTGCGAAGGCTATTTTACGTCGTGGTGAAGTTTCCGCGGATCAGGGTGAGCGGGTGCCCTATGCCTGGGAAATCGTACAGAATGGCAGGACTTTTCTCGTATCTGCACAGGAATTCACGAGAAGCAGTTACGACACCGGCACTTTCAAACCGCTGTTTGATTAAATTATGCAGGCTTCTTTTTCAATTCCGTCTGCACGAATCAAGGTCTTCCAGGAATTGGTCAAACAGCACGATCTTCGCTTTGTTGGCAACCCGTATTTGATTGGTGAGAAAGCATTCGTCAAGGTTGACGGTGATCACCTTCCTCCGGGAGGCTGCAATCAGTTCTTTGCTGATTGGGGTCGACTGAACACGGGTATCCGTGAAACTGTGTCGCCTGCGTGGAAACGCATTTTGCGGCGGCTTGGGATGAGGCTTTAGCAGGTGCCACGCGGCAAAGTGCTGAAGTTGGCATCTGAGATCTTAAGGAATCTAAAGTGAAATCTACTGCAGCAATCATCAGCTCGTTGATCCTGTTAACTGGTCTTGGCGTATGTGCTTCCTGGCTTGTTGCAAGCATTGTTGGCAGGGTTCCCCCTGAGGGAGCCTGGGATGCCATTATGTTTGCCGGATTGCCAATCGCCGCTATCGGGGCCGTTGGAACAGTACTGACAGGACAATTGCGTGACAGTTTTCGATAAATCGTCAAACGATAGGCAACCATGAATATGTTTAATCCTCTACATGCGATAGCTACTCTCTGTCATTCGGTGTTGATGGATTGCCGGATCTCAAAATTAGCGGCCATCGAAAGTAAGCTGTTTCTATTGCAAACCAAGCTTGAAGGGATCAAGAAATTTGAAGACCCCAATAAAACAAAATATTTTAGCTATGTAGAAAACCAAATGCGTCCCGAATTTGAAAAACTGAAATGTAAACGTGACAACTTGATTCAGTTGCTGCGATAAAAAATGAGATGAGATTGTAAATTCCGAGAATAAATTCCAAGCCGTAGTTTGCTTTTGTCCTAACGTGGTATGACCCGCAAAGAAATAGTTTGCATATTGGTCCATTTGGATCGAATGTGATTATCAAACAACCAAGGAAATCATTGTGGTCGTTCCAGTTTTTGAAAACCTGTCAGATCTTCCTCGACGAAAAGTGATCGTTCCCGGTTGGGCTGTGACCTTTTTGGTGAGTCGGTACATTGTTCGGATCGATATAGATGAGCCGGGTTTAGTCGGGACACACGGTTGGCAGGTGCGCTACCAAAAGCCATTCGTATTATTCAGTGATTCCAAAGGTGCCAGTCGAAGATCCCCCCGGCAATCATTGGCAGAGGCCATGGGCCACCTGGCCCTGACATACCAGGGACCTCGCAATCTACTGCGCACCACCCCTACAAGCCGAAAAAAGAATGAAATCCAGGAAGCCGGGTTGCGCCTGGTCGTCATGAGTAAGCCGCACAAGACCTTTGATGAGTTTTATATCGAGGCAATGTCCCCTACCAGGGCGAGGGCTGCGAGGCGTGTTTACGTTGGAACTGAAAATACGATTACTCTGCCGCGGGCAGATGCAGCCATTGTGAAAGCTCGAAAACTGAGACGTGAGATGGAGCGTGATCATTTATCCGGGCTCGGGATACTCAGCAGAACGAAGAAACGCAACTGACTCCTTGTTGGTCGGTGGCCTAGGTGATATACATATAAGATAACTTTAGCCTACATCATGACCACTTCAAATTCCCCATCACCGATCGAGCCCATATCGGCCGATTCCACTGCCCTTTTGATGAAATCGTTACGCCGGGCCCTTGTGGACCGTCGCGAGGTCGTGGCCATTGGCGATTACGAATTTCGATTCCAAAAACGCGGGGAGACGTTCGAAGACGACGGCGACGTGATGCAGGCACTCGATTCTGGTGTGTTCGCCAAGTTTCCGGTCAAAAAGGGTGATGCCGTGCTCCCCGGAAAATGGCTTCATCTGGGCTCAACGGATGACATGGATACCCTGGTGGAACCCTATTTACCGAAGACTCAAAAAGATCGCGACATGCTGCAGGTCGGTATCGGATTCAACGCCGCAATGAAATCGGTGGCAAACGAGAATCGGACCTCTGTGCATCGGCGCCCTACCCCGTTTGACGCCTGACTCTGGCGTTGCCTGATGAACGAAGTCAATAGGGTCCCGCGATCGGCTAATCCTCGCATCCTTGTTGTCGGTGCATCCACGATGCTGAGCGACGTCAAAAGGATGCTTGAGGCCTACGAAATAGATGCGGAAGTGGTTGATGAGTTCGTCATTCACGAATCCATGGATGCTGCGTGCATCAACGTGCAACTCGATTCGCCTATCGACCCACCTACTCCATGGCCGCAGCTCAAGGGTCACCGGGGCAAGGTTCGGCGGTGGTAATCAATAACGCAATGACAGAATCCCAAAAACAATGCCACAAAACAATCTGCCAGGCCAGGGCCCGCAGTGGAGTTGGTCAATGCCCGCCAAATGGTTTTCTCCCCAATTCAGTGACATACATCGGTTTGTCATTGTGAATTCTGAACATCCGTCCGCGCATTCCCCCTCCTAGGCAGGCTGGAAACAGCAGCAGCATGACTGTTTCATCAAAGTGAAGCTGAACTGTCAGGAGGTGGGTCTAGCGGACAAGGCGATCGGATTTCCGATCGCCTTTAATGTTTCCGGTATAAGTGATATACATATTGTATGAGTACAGGCTTTCGATTCCGTGCATATCCTGGCGACACTGTCGCCGGAATCCTGCCGCGCTGGATCGGTAGTCAACGTTTTATCAAGAACGCTAAAGTTCGAGAGGACCGGTATTACCGGGCTTTCCAGCGCCGGTTCGTCGATTTCGCTGGTGTTCATGCTCCGGTGGATCAAGCGTACTCGCATCTCATCGGCGACGCCTTTGGTAACCCTGAGGCAGATACGTCTTGGCTTCGCGAAGTTCCATCTCACGTTCTTCGCAATGGCGCTGTTCGCTTTTACCAGGGCTATCAACGTTTCTTCAAAGGCTTGGCCCGCCGGCCGACCATTTCATCACGACACGGCGAGCAGTCGGTGTGGCTGACGTCCGAGGTGTTTCACTTCGAGGCGGTTGTTGATGGTGATGGCGTCATCACCGGTCAACGGCTTTTCATTGGGACAAAGAAGTATCCCTGCGGCGAACTGCCTTTTGTTGTCAACAAAGGTTGTGAGGATTGGAAAGTTCCCAAGTCCATTCACATCTCTGTCAACGCCGGCCGTTGGCATTTATCATTTAGTAATGAACCGGAGGAAGGCGAGTTCCTTCCAAGTGAAGTAGATGTGCTGGACCATCTGCGCCAGTATTCCGAAGAAGAGCTCGCACAACGCACCATTGGACTTGACCGCGGTGTGGTCGTGCCGCTGATGGCGGTCGGAGCTTCAGTGTCAACCGGTGCGGCGCAACCCTTTGATCTGCTGCCGGTGCAGCGAGAGCGCCTTGCCAAGAAGCAATTGAGGCGGGCCAGGTGGCAACGCAAAGCAGCCAGAAGGGTCAAAGGTTCGGCCAATCGACACAAGGCCAACCAACACGCCGCGCGTGCAGGACTTTATGCGGCCGACGTGCGAACAGACTTCGCCCATCAAACCAGCAGAACATTGGTCAATGGACCGAACATGCTGTTTGTGTTCGAAGCGCTCAAGGTCAAGAACATGACCGCTTCGGCGGCCGGCACGATCGAGGCGCCGGGCAAGAATGTTGCGCAAAAGCGCGGACTCAATCGAAGCATTCTGGCCAGCGTCTGGGGCGACGTCAAACTGTTCACAAAATACAAGGCACTTGCTGCGGGGAAACTCTGTATCGAAGTGCCACCTCACCATAGCTCGCAGGAATGTTCGCAACCCGGTTGCGGTCACATTCACGCGGATAACCGAGTCTCACAAGACAAGTTTATTTGCCAGCGCTGCGCGCATGCCGAGAACGCTGATGCCAATGCCGCGCGAGTTATCGCCCGGCGCGGTGTCAAAGCGATTGTCTCGGGAAGCTACGTCCTCAAGGCAAAGAAGAAGGTTGGCTCGCTCAAGCGCAAGATTGAGCAGGGTTCTTCTAATTCTGAATCCGATGAGGTGGTTACCGGTTTTCTAGGGCAGGAACTGTCCGAAGTTACGTCTGTGGAGACACTGGTAAGTCGCGGTGGGCTAAGGCCCTCTGCGCTCGCGTCGCCGAAGCAGAAATCTCCCGGCGTGAGCCAGGAAACCTCCACTAAAACGCTATGCGTTTAGTGGCGGGAGGGTTCATACCAACATCGCGGTAGAAGGAATCTACTCACAAGGAAGTATTGAGTGCGACCAGCTTAATGACCATGAACGTCGCAATGGACGTCCGGCTATTTACGACGTCAGGCCCATTCCCGCAAAGCTTCATGGATCCAACTCAAATAAGTAGCAGAAGCTTATTGACGAAGGCGAGGAAATTCGTCCTTCCCGCATTCGCGCTATCCCAAACATGATGAGGGTAAACTACTCTTGTGACTTTGCTATTCTTGCCAGCAAACACATTGCCAAAGCAGACAACCCGCAATCGGTGGATTGGACTGTAGTGCATGACGAGATTCTAGGCAAAAGCATTGGGGTTGATGTCCGGAATCCGACCCGGGCCTTGGCCGACCTGCTTCACTACAGCCCTGACGCGGTAACCCATGAGGAACAGGACCTTCTTTGCGCGCGGTTGGAAGAATTACTGCAAGAACATTCATCAGCAAAACGAAATCGTCCCCGCATGTAACCGAAATCAGGTCACGAGATCAATCGGTCTTTGGACTCTGCGCCGAACTCATGCGCTCCTGAGTGACCCCACTCCGGAGCCGTTTTAAGAAAGCCCACACCGGCGCCACCAGGGGACTTGAGCTCGCATTCAGGGTTGCCGAATACTGGGATTCCTGCTTGTCGAACAGATCGAACAGATCGAGCCCCCGAGTCGAGTTTGCCGCGGACTCGAGCCAAGCCAGGTCCGGCAACAAACGGGCTCAGTGCGGCCGGCAATGACTACAGCAGTCGAATCCAATGAGGTTTCTTTGTCGCCGCGGTAATTAAGAAACAAAATCCCGTCGTCATTTCTATATACTTCGTCACCATGAATATCCCCGATTCCTATCGCAAAATTATTGATCCCTTAATCGCACATGCACGCGCTCTTTTGGAAACCGGTGTCGAATTATCACCCCTCGCATTTGTCGGCAACATGGGCAACAAAACCATTGTTCCCGTGGTGATGGACGATACCGATGATGAATCTAAGGACTTCACTGCTCGCGGTATCGGCATTACAGCCGAAGCTACGGATGCTGATTACATTTTTTGCATTCGAGAGGCCTGGCAATTGGCTGCAAAACATGCAGACGAGTACGACAAGGTCATTGAGAAGTACGGATCCATAGGTGCATCGCCGTATCGACAGGATGTTGTTGTCTTCACGCTCGAAACTGTTCATGGCACATGGATTGCGATGCCGCCGATCAAGCCGAAGCTGCCATCAAAGAAAAAAAGAACTATTGGCGCCGTAGAGTTTGTTTTTACTCCTGAAATCGAGGGCCGCTTTACTGGATTGCTACCAAAAAACAAAGGCGCCGGATCGCTTCATTGAAGTCGGGAGATCATTTGAAAAGATTTCTCCAATTTTTTATTTCATCCAATTCGACACCTTTGAATCGATAATTCCGGAAAACCGTGATGACATCGGGGATAGCATCACGTTATTTCGGAATTATTCACGAGTGAAATCCTGGGTGTCAGCAATGAAATCATGGCATTAACCCATGAACTCACGCTTTTTCATTATGAATTCACATAAATCTTTGATGAAATCATAATTATTCATCTTGTTATCATGGCCAATAGCCAAATCGATCTCGCTGCCGTCATTATGAGCGTTGCTTGCCGTCGATGCTGTACTTTGTGGTGCCTGGTTGTATTATTGCGACCGGGCCTAAAAAAGCTCAATTAATAAATATATGACCTCAAGGGAAATATGAGCAAGAAACCGAAAATCATAATTACGGATGCGGCTGGGCTTTCCGAGAATACTGAAAAGGCATTTCTTGTCCTGGCTATCAGCCGCGAGGAGATCGAATCCGGTAATTTTGCGAGCGCATTGGATCGCTTGCATGTCATGACCGATAGCGCGGCGAATGTCTTACGGTACCGGGAATCCATGGTATTCCAGGTGCACGGCTACGATGAGGATCTCCGCGAGCTACCTGAAATCCCTGAGGTTCGAGATTACTTTAAGCGATTGACTCAACAGTGGCCTCATTGGCTCTGGTTCCTTTTCCGCGGCACCGGTAGCATTGCTCTTTTGCTGTCTCTACTGTGCGAGATCCGAGTAATTAGGAATGTTGACGGATCATTTGGCACTGAATTCGTTCGTAAAAATCAAATTAAAGATGTGCTAATGGATATGTTTATCCGTGGAAACGCATTATTTGAAAGTTATAATATTTCAGAGGATGATGCAAAGGATTCTGCGGATTCGGCAATTGCTGATTTCTCGACGTAACCCTTCCTGTCCTCATTTCCTAACTGTCACCAGGAGAATGATTCATGTATTCCAAACTTCATGAAACCATAATTGGTACCGGGGCCGTGCTATCACCCGAGTACGAGATCAATGGTGACGTCGTTCCTTGCACCTATACGGTAACATTGGCGCAATTTCGTGAAGTTATCACGAAATTTGTCGATGTGGAAAAAAATAACGCCCATGAAAAAGGGCGTCAATATCAGTCGGCAATTGAGTTGGCGGGCCGGGAGAAATTCTTAGCTGGGATTTCTTCTTCTTGATCTCCGTTTTTTTAAATAATTTCCTTATAAAAAGAGAACGCAGATGGTCAACACCTCAGTTATCACACAAAATCCAAAGTTCCTGGCTTCGGTAAAGGCTTTGATTTCGAAAATCGATGGATGGAAGTCGATGCATGATTCCCATTTGGAGTCAATGCGCGTTGCTGCTGATAACGCAACAAAAATTGCCGATGGCGCCGTCACTCCTGAGTTGGTTTCTGCTGTGAAAGTCTTTTTAACCAAGGTCGACAGCGGCTTGCTTATTCATGAGTCCCATTTGATCCCCCTGCGCCAAGGCGTTGCTGAGGCCGATGCTTGCACTGTCGCAAACCATCGTCCTTCAGGTCCGGGCCCGGTTTAACACCTGGTGTTGCTAGGTTCTGCCAGGTAGACGGGTAGCAGTGCCTGGTGTCGCCAGGTGAACATCAACATCAAGCTCTCGCAATCGGAATATCCGCCCACGACGTCGTATACGCCGGCGTCCGGCGCTCCTGCTTCATTGACCACGCACGCTTTTCCCTCGCGAGTCCAGCACTTGCCATCAACACGGTGCCCCGGCCGTACCGGTTGTTGAGCTCATCCAGCGAAGCCATGAGACGGCCTCGATCGGGGGCGTCGTCGTCCTGGAAATCGAGCTCGGTTTGCTGCACTGTGTCCGACTGCAGGTCCAGCAGCATGACGCCGGCCTTGGCATATTTGTAGCCGGGCTTGTAGATCGATTTCAGTCCAGACAGCGCGGCGCCAACAATCGCTGCGGTATCGGCACTGGGCCTGCGCAAGGGCACCGTGATGGACCGGCTGTACTGCGGATCCTTGCGAAACGGGCTCGTGCGGATGAAAACCATAACCTGGCCGGCCTGACTTCCTTGCTTGCGCAATTTCACGGCGCCACGACTGGCAAACTCTGTGATGGCCTCGTTGAGGTCTCTGAGTTCCGTAATCGGTTGGCCAAACGAGCGCGTACAGGCAATCTCCTGCTTGGGCGACGGCACATCTTCGAACTCGATGCACGACGTGCCCTGGAGCTCGCGAACTGTGCGCTCCAGGATGACCGACCACCGGGCCCGGATCATGGCCGGATCCAGGCGGACCAATTCGAGAACGTTTGTGATTCCGGACTCGTTGAGTTGCTTGGTTAGTTGCCGGCCAATACCCCAGACTTCGTTGATCGCGGTGGCCGCCATGACGGATTCCAACTCGGGCGGTGTCAATGCCGACAGGTCGCACACCTGGGCCAGCTGCACAGGGTAGCTGCCCGGTTTCCTTTCGGCCGATTTGGCGACGTGATTGGCGAGCTTTGCAAGCGTCTTGGTAGTGCCCAGGCCTACGCAACAGGGGATGCCCACCCATTGCAAGATTCTCGAGCGGACCTTGTGACTTCTTTCCACCAGGTTTCCAGGAATATTTGACATATCCAAGAACGATTCATCAATTGAGTAGCACTCTTGCTTGTGTCCGAGTCCGGCGGCCAGACTCATCATCCGGTCGCTCAGGTCACCATAAAGTGCGAAGTTGGCGGAGAGGGCGACCAGGCCGTGGGAGTCCGCCAGGTGCCGGATCTTGAACCAGGGGTCACCCATCTTGACGCCCAAAGCCTTGGCTTCGTTGCTGCGGGCAATTGCGCAGCCATCATTATTTCCGGTAACAATTACCGGGAGTCCGGCGAGACTAGGGCGCAACGCAATTTCGCACGCGACGAAGAAATTATTGCCATCGATCAGTGCGTACATGACCGAAGAGACCCTGCGAACTCTAATCTGCGTTTTCTAGGCACGTGCATGATTCGCTAAGCGTTGAACTGCTTGATGGAGGCCGTCACAACACCCCAGATTTCAATCGTCTGACCTTCCTTGGGCATGATGTCAGCGAAGGTCGGATTGGCGGCCTTGAGCTTGATACGCCCCTGGCGTTGATAGAACTGCTTGACGGTAAAGTCACCGTCCAAAATTGCAATCACTATGTGTCCGTGCCGCGGCTTGATCGCACGGTCGACGACCATGATGTCACCGTCAAAAATGCCGGCCTCGATCATAGATTGACCGCTTGCACGAAGAAAGTACGTCGCCTGGGAGTGTTTCACAAGCAACTGGGTGAGGTCAATACGTTGGGCGCCAAGGTCTTCGGCCGGCGACGGGAAACCGGCGCAGACGCGGTTATTTAGCAGTGTCGCCTGCAAAGGTGCATCTGTTACCGGCACCGGTACGTTTGATTGAATAACACTGGACATCCAACCAGTATAGTTCTGCTACGGCCAAGCGTACCTCTTGCTATCAGACAACTTCGATCACTTTGCGTTCGCCGTTGCGGACTTCTGCGGCTTCCTCAGGCGTCAACTCAATCCAGTCAGCCTCTGGCTCCAATGAATCGCCACCAGAGTCGTCTGCGTCATTTCCCAATGGGTCCACGCACTTGAGCCATGTACGCGAATGCTTGTTTGCCAAATATGGCAGAGTCTCGAATCTAGTGAGATTCTCCGGTTTTGCTCCGGCACGCGGAATTGCCATGTAGACAACGAAGATACGACCCTTGTAAATGCATTGCGAAAAGGAGAAAAACATATCCGGGTCGTTGTTTCGTATGGATGCCTGGAGTAAAGCCTCCCGAAATCCAAGCACAGCATCCACCGAGCCCATTTCATTCACGTAGAGGTAACGAGGTCCGAGTTTTTCAGCAATTTCAGGCGTCATCGTGGTGAATGGCGTTACGCTGACAACAGTTGACCCTGCGTCTTCATGAACATCAGAAAAAGAGATTTGGTAGGTATCAATAACCTTGGTTGGGCATTTATATGTCTTGCCATTGGCATTGACAAGCATAAAGTCAGCATCAAATTTCTTGAGGCGAGAATCCCGTCGTGTAACGAGAAACATTTTTGGAAATTCAGAAAGCCCATCATCAGATACCACCGCTGTCAGAGGATAGGGAGGAATGCCGGCCTTAAATCCGGAGAAATACAGATGATTCCCTTTTGGCAAGAGACTTCGACGCAACAAATCAATCGCATCTTCAGGCATGGATCGGTGGCCTGGTGATGATTCCGGCAATAACCAAGATTTCAAGGTTCGTTCATTGAACCCAAATGCCGAAGCAAATTCGGCACTGGTCATGCCGTTGGTGGTTTTGACAGAATTGATCAACTCCTGTGCCAAACTTAAAACTTTCATATGCAACTCCTTTTGATGTACACAAGTATACCTTAAACAGTACACATGTCAACATCATTATGAGATTTTGCAAAATATCGTCATTTGTCTGCATGCAGATGGCTTCATGCGCCCGCGGCAGCCGACGGCCGCCATTAGGCGTCCGTCGGATCCAAAACAAGGAATCGATCGAATTGGTGATGCTGACCAAGTGACTGGACCGGGTTGACCAGGTTGACCAGGTGGCCAGGTTGGCCGGGCGCCTGGTAACTGTCTGGTGCCGCCTGGCAAATGCATTGCCGGCGCCTTCCCTACAGGAATCGGAATCGGAATCGGATTTGGAATGGATTCTTAATCCAATTCAATTGGATTCATGCAGTCCGAGTCCGGGGTAATGATTCTTGGCGTATTCGTGTCCGGAGAAGAACCCGGATCGGAGGATCTGACATTGGGCGCCTAGGTGGTGTCACCGGTGGCAAGGATGTTTGTTGCGGGGCCTGACGCTTATGGGTTGCTGACGCCGGAGAACTTCCATCGATTCCGGGAGCTCCAGTTTACCTGGCGCACGTCGTCACCAAGCCTCGTCCCAATTACGCACTTCGTCCTTAAATTGGGAGCCCTCGTGCCATGGTGACAACCTGCTTGATTTCGTTTTGCCCGGGCTATGGGGTCGTGATGAACACCTGTTCTCGCATACCCCTTCCTGGACAGGCTGGAAGACAGCTCCGTTGAGGCAGGCTGGACTGTCAGTAGATGTCTAGCGGATCAGAGGAGCGATCGCCTTGAACGATTTCGGCATAAGTGATATACAAACATGGTTCATGGTTGACCTGGAAGGATGCTCAACCAAGTCAAGATATGTAGGCGATCAACGGAAGAAATATGGCCACAACAATCAAAAAATCGATAACTCAAGAAGACTTATTAACCATTTGGTTCGATACGAAACCCTCTGCTCGTTCGCCTTACGTCATCAATGGGAACCCTGTAATGTGGGAAACATTAAAAGATGATGACCTGACTTTGTTTACGTGCCCGGGCAAGACAATGGACCGCCGTGACCAGTTCGATCAATACAAAGAAGTCGATGGGTTGCACTATCAATGGCAACGTGACGGGAAATGGGTTGGGCAAGGATGTCAGGCCACATTTGCATATTTCGAAGCCAATGGACCAGGTAAATTCGATATCCCAGCGAAAGCTGTGACTCCCGCGAAGAGTCCGGTTAAACGAAAACTCAAGTCATGAACCCTAAATCAAACGAGTTCGGCTGGACCACGCGGGTCGGTGATCCTGTTCTAACGCTTCCTTTTATCGAAGGTTTGCCGACGCCGGAGAAGGCAATTGCGATGACGGCCTGGATCCGTGCGAACTCGGATCGGTATGCAAACAAGTTGGTCAAGATGTATCACGCAACACACCCCTCGATTCCGATCGAGAGGGAGGGTTTGAAGCCGACATCAACTGAACGTCGTCGTTCGTACCAGTCCGCCAGTGGCTTCGTGTATTTGGCAAACACGCCTGAACGTGCCAAGAATTTCGGTGATATGGGTAACGGCGGAAATAGCGTGGTGTACGAAGTGCTTGTTCGTCTTCGGCATTTGCTGCCAGATACCGATCAACTTAATAACCAGCGTTCCGTTGGAAAGGATGTTGGGGACAGTATTGGCGAGAGCATTATTTACGGCGGCGGCGTCCGCGTCAAAGGAAAAATCGAGCCCTGGGCGGTGCGAAATATGGAATCATCTGATGCTGCAATCGCAAAACCGGCACCGGTGCGCAAACGCAGGGCGCCATAAGTCATGACTCATGCTGAAGCCCTGCATTGGTACCTCTGTGCATTGCCGGATAATACAGAGACTTCGATAAAGCTATGCCGCCAGGCCATTCTCAATCGTGATCCTTGCGCTACAGGACGCAGGCCTGTCGATCTAGTTCTGTATATGTTCATTGAAGCCGGTGACCAAGAATGGCACCTCGAGGTCAATGGGCAACCCAGCGAAAAACGAAAGCTGTTCTCTGAATATGTTTCGGCCGGCTACATCAAAATCAACGATCCAGTTGCTGAATCAACTGCCCGCGCCGCCATCAAGTTTGCATTCGCGACTCCTGTCGACATGTTCCCTTTGGAGATGGCAATTCGCCATTCGTCAGTGTCAACGGTCGTTGCCTTGATCGAAGACGGTGCTGATGACTCCATTGACCGCATGCGAAATTATCCCGGCGTCTATCACGACCTTTTAGATGCCATCAGAAAGCTGATTGGGGATCCAAACATGGTGCCCGAGATGGTTTCATCAGTAACGGCGGCCCTCATGCGGCGCCGGATTGCGGCAGAACCCCCTTCAGCGCCCTCCCCCACGAATTCGCCGCGGCGTCGATCGGTCTCGGTATGAGTCATTCCGACGCCCACATGTTTACCCTGGGTTCGGTGTTACGGCGAGCTCACGACCCTGACCTAACAGAACTCGAGCGTGAAGATATCCCCGAACTTATTCTGCGTTGCAGATATTTTCTCTCTCTCCGGGTTCCATGTGGAGAAGGAAACGTCCAGCTTCGTGGCGCCAAAAGTGCAATTCAGGCATTCATGGAGTATGAAGGATGGCGCACGTATCCGGATATTGCCGAAAGTTTAAACGGACTCTTCGCCGATTACGTGAAGGCCGGGTACATATTAGTCGATGGCCCTCGCGAGGTTCCAATTCATTCCGACACCGGATATCCAGTGTATTGGTCGCCGATCGAACAAGCCGTTGTCGATGGAGCGATGGACACAATGATGGCGCTTATCGAGAACGGGGCAGACCACAGTAAAGTTGTTGGTGGTGACCTGATGGCGTTTATCAAGAGATCGCAAACATTCAATATGGTGCCAGTTTTCCAGGCAGGTGCTGCCCAGGCAATCATGAAACGTCGAATGCACGAAGGCATGGTTGCAGTTTCCGAAAACTTCAATGGTGACAATAGACCTTCTGGTCGACGAAAAATGTCTGTCTAATCTACGGGCCGCGAAATTGACTTTTTAACCCCGGCTTGTGTCGGGGTCAAACGTCGTAGGTCAGACACCTGTCATGGTTTGAAAGTCAGCCGTGAATTCTCCGATATCGTCTTCAGCTTGGGAAGGGGCTTTGACATCATCGAAATCGAACTTTGATGCGTCAAATGAAGTCGTTTCTCCAATCAAATCTGCGGCCGGGGTTTCAACGACAACCGGTGCAACAAGGGTGACATCAACAACAGGTGCGGCGTCAACAACAGGTGCGGTGTCAACAACAGGTGCCACTGCTTGTTCTTTTATGCGGAAGTCTTCTTTGGTCAGCCCATTTACGCACAAAGCCGTGAGCCAGTTAGGCATCCGTCCTTGTCCGACCCACGTTGCGCCACTGATGGGATCGCAGAACTTCGCGCCAGCTTTAATTGGATTTACCGTTGGCGATGCAACCCGGAAATCTTCTTTTGTCTTACCGTTCACACAAAGGGCGGCAAACCACTTCGGAACTGGACCGCGCCCAGTCCACTGGAGACCGCTGACTGGATCAATAAATTGAATCGGATTCTTGAAGGGCGCTGAAACGACTTGCGGAGGCAGTACGGTTTGAATTGGGGCAGCAATTGGTGCAGTGTTGGCGACCGGCAGTGAATCAGGCGCCAAGACGGGCGGATTGGTGATCGCTGGTGCAGTCACAACGGAGGCCACGATTGATGTTGGGACCGAATTGGATTGTTCACTCAAGCGGCCTGTGATATCAGCAATGCTGATGGTGCCACTATTCAGCAAGGAAATGACCCGGGAAATCGCATCTTCTTGCACTTCAGCTCGCAGAGCCTGCACACGATCGCCTGCTTCCCCTGTCATCACCGTCAGAGCATCCGTGATCCGAGTAAGTTCGGCTTCGATGTGTTCAGCCTCTTTCAGCCCTTGCTCACCAGTCGCTTTTGCCAAGTGAGCTGAAACCTTGTGGTCGAATTCACAGACGAGGCTGAAAAATTCATTGGTGTCGGTGTCGGTGTCGGTGAAGGATGAATTTGACATGGTGAAGTTCCCTTGCTTACTTTTTGATGTTTTAGTATATCACATACGCAACAGTTTGTCAAGTATACCTTCAAAAAAAATGCCACCGTTTTGGTGGCATTTTTCGTAATCTTCGAGGTCAGACTTCGGCTAATTCCTTAGTTTCCACCGTGGCCTGGGTCGTCTCTGTGTGGTCCTTTGTTTCCACCTGTTCGGACAGCATTTCCCCGTCCAATGCAATTAGAAGATCGGGAATCAATGAACTGAGCTCACCGGTGGCGATGGCCACATCGGCGTCAAAATTGTCTTCGGCGCCTTTGCCTTTCGTGACGCCTTCAAGAACAACATCCAGGAATTCGATTTTCTTGAGCAGCATGGTGTCAGTCAAAACAAACGAGACGCGACTATTCCAAGTCATCGCGAGTTGAGTTGCAACCTTGCCGTGGCGAATGTGCTCAACGACTTCGTCGATTTCAAGGGTGTGGTGCGAATAGCTTACGGTCGATTTCGACTCATCGGGCGCTTTAAGTTGACATTCGCGGTCAACGGTGAATGCGTACGGCGGCTCCTGACTGACAAGCCAGGCCGACATGGCGGTTGAGGGGGAGGTATTGGTTCCAATCAATGCCAGCGCAATTCCATCACCGCCAGCGCCGAAGGCGTCAACTAGCGCCGAGATCACTTTGTCAGCTTTGCTGATACTGCCGGCGCCAACGACGATCATCTTGTTTTTTGGGTCGAGCCAAACTTTGGTCACAGATGTCTTGGTGAATGCGCGCGGGAGCAATTCAAGAGTAAGTTCCTCTTTGATGTCTTTTTTCTCCTTGGCGCCTGGTTTGCGGCCTGTTTGCTCCAGAATCGCGGCGACGCGGGCTTCCATGGCCTCTTTGATGGCGGACGCAGGGACGGAGCGAACTTCGCTCTGCAGGGCAAAAATGAAATGATCGCCAATTTTTTCGATTAGGGCGCCATGTTTTTGGCCTCGTGGCTCAACCCATCCGAAGGATTCGGCTTGCGTTGGTCCACAGTGACTAAATCGGGCGGAGTCAAGAGCGTTTTCAATGCTGGCTACGGCCGACATTTCCCATGCCGCGGCAATACGATAAAGAATGGCTGATTTAAACATGTTCATTTGTGTTGAGTAAATTAAGCGTTAAGTATACCACATACAAGTAAATATGGCAAGTGATCACTTGTTGAAGTAAATATTTTTGGTCAACAGCTTGACTGCGTACTGTATATAGTCTATTATCAATTATCAATGAGCATCCGCGGCGTTCCGCCTTTTTTTTATATATTGCGATAAAAGGCGGGTCCTATGAATGTGAATAACTCTTCTAACAATGATGAATCGGCCATGTCTGATTCAGAGCTTGAAGCTGCCTACGCTGTAGAACATCAGTCTTCTGGCGATAAAAATTCTCAAACCGGAGATGAAAGCTACACCTCGGACGAGGCCTACCAGGCGCGTGAAAATGAGCGGCGCCAAGAACGAGACACTCTTTTTGCTCGTTTGAATCCACGTCAGTTGGAGGCCGTGTCTTTGCCTAAGGATTGCTCGGTCTTGATTCTTGCGGGGGCTGGAAGCGGCAAAACAAGCGTGATAACGGCTCGAGTTGCGAGACTCATTAATTCCGGAATCATGCCTCGCGAAATCTTGGCGGTGACGTTCACAAATAAAGCTTCTGAGGAAATGAAGACCCGACTGCGTAAGTTGATGGATAAGAAAACCGTGAATGAAATCATGGTTGGTACTTTTCACTCATTGTGCAGTCGAATTCTTCGCGATAATTTTCAAGCGGCAGGTCTTCCGAAATCATTTGCAATTTTGGACACAGATGGCCAGGAGGCTATTTGTCGTGGAGCCTTGAAAGATCTGGGACTCACAAAGTCATCGCTCAAAGATGCGGCCAAAGCCCGGTTAAATGCTGCCACCAATGTGGATCTTCTCTCTCTTGCTGACCCACTTGCAGCTGCCGGCGGCATTGCGGCCAGCGACATTGAAGACGACGGGGAGGTCAATGAGTTTGTAACCCCTGCACAGTGCGCCAAATACATATCTGCACGGAAGGAGTCGGGAGATTCCCCGCGACCACCGCCTTCCATCTCGACTCGATCCACCACTGCTGAGCAGATGGAGACTGTCTTTTTGATGTACCAAGAGCGTTGTGCCAAGTCCGGCCTTCTTGATTTTCAGGATTTGTTGACCAAAACAGTATCCATGCTTGAGTCCAATTCGGATGTCCGTGACTCTTACCGTGACCGATTTGCATCCATCCTTGTCGACGAATTTCAGGATACAAATGACATCCAATACCGCTGGCTTGAACTTCTTAAGGGTGAACGCACTCACGTAATGGCTGTTGGCGATGACTACCAGAGTATTTATGCCTTTCGTGGTGCCAATCCGAAAAACATGTTCAGATTCCTTCGGGAGATGGCAACCGATGCGGCTGCACCTGAGGGGCGCCTGGTAAAGCTGGAACAGAACTACCGCTCTCTTCCCCATATTTTGCATACTGCAAACGCAATCATTGCAAACAACACCGGTCAAATGGCCAAAACCCTGTTCACCTCCCAGCCCGATCAGGGGGAGCGCATTGATTTGGTGACCTATGCCAACGGGTCGTTTGAGGCGGGTTCGATCGCACGCAGCATTCACCAGTTCATTAAAGAAAAAAATGAGGCCCCCTCTGAAATTGCGGTGTTGTATCGAACAAACCAACAATCTCGACTCATCGAGCAGGAACTCAATAAGCTTGGTGTACCTCTGACCGTATACGGAGGATTCCGTTTTTACGAACGCCAGGAAGTGAAAATCGTCTTGGCGTATATGGACCTGGTCACTGACATGACCCGTGATCTGTCCTTTTCTCGTGTTGCAAATTTTCCTCCACGTGGCCTTGGCGAGCGCACGATTGAAGAACTGCGCCAAATGGCAAAACAGCGCGGCTTGTCCATGATGGAGATGGTCGGTGAACGCAGTGAATCAATGGCAAACGACCCCGCGTCCATTGGAAATGCGTCTGCACAGAAAAAGCAGATGCAACTTGAGGCGTTTATGACGGTCATCATGGATATGGCTGACTTTGCTCTGCAAAACCCATTGCATAAGCTGATTCAAACTCTTGTTGATCGATTTGGCATCAAGGATCATTATCTTTCTGAGGCCGGAACATCAAAGGTTTCGAAGGCGGAAGCTGATGACCGCATTGCCAATATTGCGGAGCTTGTTTCTGCTGCCAGACAGTTTGAGCTTGAGAATCTAGGGCTCAATTGCGCAGTTGAACAGCTTCCGGAGTACATGTCTCATGTAGCCCTCATGACATCGACTTCTGAGTCTGATATGAGCCGCAAGAATACGGTTTCTTTGATGACTGTCCACAGTTCAAAAGGTTTGGAATTCAACCATGTCTTTATCGCCGGGCTCGATGAGACTGTGTTTCCGCATAGTCGGGCCATCAAGGAAGATGAAGAGCGTGGTAACGGCAAATCATTTGAAGATGTCATGCAAGACATGGATGGCATGGTCATTGATGTCAATAATGACGATGAGGCGGGTGCCGATGGCGAAGGCATGCAAGAAGAACGGCGCCTGATGTATGTGGCAGTTACGCGTGCCAGGAAAACGCTGACAATGACTCATGCCAAAGAGCGAACGGTCAATGGCGTCCCCCAAAACTATGAGCCATCTCGTTTTCTAAATGAAATACCAGAAAGTCGCCTGAACCGTATTGATGACTCTACCGCGCGCTTTAAAAATACAAAACCGTCATGGAGTTCTAACTATGACAAGCGCAGCGTTGGCAACCATGAATATGGGGGCGATGCCTTTGATGAGACCCGTGATCCCGAGCCGGTTGTTCGGCAACAGGCAAAGGCAGCACTAAATAACGTTCCCGCGGCCACTATTAAGGAGATTCCTGCCGGGCGGCGTCTTTCCATTATTGGGACCGCTGGCCGCGATAAAGACAAACCGCTGACTGCCGCGCTATGGGATGCAATGGTTGCTGATGCTCGTAAGCGTGTTTGTCTCACGGATACATTGGTTAGCGGTGGTGCGGCCTGGGCTGACCACGTTGCAGTCAAGCTATTTTTGGATGGTTCCGTCAAACAGTTGGAATTGCACTTGCCGGCGCCACTTGATGGCGGCATCTATACGGGGCCCGATCGCAATAGCTCAGGCTCCGCGGCCAACTACTATCACGGACTCTTCAAAAGAATAACCGGTGTTGAAGGTCTGAAAGAGATTGAGAAGGCCATTGAACGTGGTGCTCTCGTAACTTTCGAGCCAGAAGCACCAGGTTACGCCGCGATGTACGCGCGCAATAAAAAGGTTGCGGGTAGCAGCAATGCGATGCTTGCCTATACCTTTGGCGAAGGTGATGTGCCGGCCGACGGTGGAACAAAGGGAACGTGGGACCAGTCCACCATCGCTGCCTCAGAAAAGGTTCACGTGAACCTTGAATCCATCGACTTATCAGTTGCTGCGGCGCCATTGCCGCCAACACCGATCTCCAGCGCCAAACCAAAACCTTGGGACAAGCCTTGGCTTCGAACAGGACAGTTAAGCAATCCTGTTACGCCACAAACAATGGCACCGAGTGATTCAACTCGTGCTCGACTAACCAATTTAGGACGCCGGCCGGCGGCGCCTCATCCACGGTGAGTACAAAATCTCAATGAATACCTGTCTAAACCTTGTGCAAGCGACGAATTCAAATCGATGCCCCGTATTGGATAACTATAAAAACCCGGGTAATGCGTCGAGTCACGTTTGCGATATTAATATATTTGATACTGAGAATGTTGAGGATCATGGCATCTTCCCAGTACAGTCAATTTTAAATGCAATTACATCCCATATTATTTTATTGGATGGGAAAGGCGTTATTCTCGCGGCTAGTCAACCATGGTTGCATCTCATTGAAGACATCAATGGAAAACCAATTACAGTAACTGACTCAATACATGTAGGTACCAATTACATCACTCTGCATGAAATCAATGACAATGTTTCCAGTAAAGAAAAGATCGCGTTTCAAAAAGGAATGCTTGCTGTTCTGGATGGATTGATTCCATGTTTTAGTATGGAATACCAATGCATATCATCGCGGTCGAATCATTGGTTTAGGATGGACTGCAGGCCTGTTGCATTTGGTGCGACTAGAGGTGCCGTTGTTACCCACACCAACATTACGAAAATGAAGCGGGCTGATGCCGAACTTCGCATTTCAGCAGTGGCATTCGAGTCGCAACAGGGAATGCTCATTACCGATGCAATGTGCAAGATAATCAGGGTGAATAAAGCATTTACTGATATTACTGGATTTAGTGCCGAAGAAGCTTTGGGGAAAAATCCGTGCATTCTTAATTCGGGTCGACACAATAGTGGTTTTTATGAGTCCATGTGGTCATCAATAAAAACTACCGGATCTTGGTGTGGTGAAATTTGGAATCTTCGCAAGAATGGACAAATTTACCCTGAGTGGCTCACGATTAGCATGGTGAAAAATGAGTCCGATATTGTCACCAATTACGTCGCCGTTTTTTCAGACATCAGCGATATCAAATCAGCGGAAGATCGAATCTCTAATTTGGCGCTTTATGACTGGCTGACCACTCTCCCTAATCGGCGCTTGCTTATGGATAAATTCGAAGTTGCCATGGCATTATGTTTATCTTCAAAGACAAAAGGTGCATTGATATTTGTCAATTTGGACAGATTCAAACTAATCAATGAAACCTATGGACACAGCCAGGGTGACATGATTCTTGTGGAAGTGGCAAAACGTCTCAAATCATGTATTAATGACAGTGACACTGTTGCTCGATTTGGAAACGATGAATTCATTGTCATCTTGGCCGAATTATCAACGTGTCCTCTGATTGCTGAGTCAGATGCCAAAGCTATTGGATGTGCAATACAAACATCACTTAATCAGTCATATTCCTCAGATACAAATGAAATTTACTGCACACCCAGTATTGGAATAACACTTTTTGGATCCATCAAGGATGGAGATATTGACCAACCCTTGAAACGGGCCAATTTTGCGATGAATCAAGCCCGTCAGTCGGGCCCGAATAATCTTCGCTTCTTTGATCCAAAGATGCAGGCAGACGTCACACGCCGGGTCGAGCTGGAAAAGGGTCTGCGCGTTGCAATTCAAAATGATCAATTGGTGCTCTATTACCAAGCCCAAGTCGGAAAGAATCGGATGCTTAAAGGCGCCGAGGCTTTGGTGCGTTGGAACCATCCTGAGCGCGGGATCATCAATCCGATTGAATTTATTCCTTTGGCTGAAGATACTGGACTAATTTGTCCTCTTGGTCATTGGGTTCTTAGCGCGGCCTGCGCCCAGTTGGCCGAATGGGGCAATAATCCGGAGATGTCTCATTTGACAATTTCTGTGAATGTTAGTGCACGAGAATTTAATCAAGTAGATTTTCTTGAGCAAGTAATGGACGTAATTCGACGCACATCGGTAAACCCCCATCGGTTGAAGATGGAGTTGACTGAGAGCATTTTGGTTACCGATGTCGAGGGGGTGATATTGAAAATGAATAGGTTGAAAGAGATCGGAATCGGTTTGTCGCTTGACGACTTTGGGACCGGGTACTCATCTCTATCATATTTGAAGCGATTGCCTTTGGATCAATTGAAAATAGATCAAGGTTTTATCAAAAATATCTTGACGGACGCCAACGATGCGGCGATTGCAAAAATGGTTATCTCCCTGGCTGAGAGTTTGGGGTTGGCTGTGATTGCAGAAGGTGTGGAAACTGATGAACAACGTGATTTCCTGGAGGGAAATGGCTGCGATGCTTATCAAGGGTATCTATTTAGCCGCCCTTTGCCACTCTTGGGTTTCGAGTCGTTTTCAAAGAGCCTTAGATCTTGACATCCTCCCCCACCTCAGCCAACGGCTGCCGCTTGCGCGGAAAGGTGCTGGATTCCCTCTACAGGAAGGCCATATCCGGCCTCGGCCATGGTGCAAGAAACACCAGAATCCTCATTCACTGAAGCCGCCATCCCCGGGATGTACTGCACCGCAGCGGAAAACTCATTCTCCAACCACTTCAACCCTCGACCTTTAATGACCTTTGCGGAGTTTGCGTCCCTGTCATGTTCGGCGTTACACACCGAACAGGTCCACGTTCGCACTGACAAGCCCGCAAGCCCCTTGGGGCCGGTGCGAGCGTGACAGTTACAGCACTCCTGAGTTGAGTAGCGTTCATCAACAATCTTGAACCATACACCTGCGTCATCGCACTTGTACTTGAGCATGGCTCGGTAGCTGCTCCAACCAGCGTCCAACACGCTTTTTGCCATTTTGGTCTTGGCTAGAGCTTGGGCGTTAACATCGCCCACGAAAATTGCCAGGTGCTTTGCCACCTGCTGCGTTGAAAGTTTGTGCGAGAAGTCTTTGCGACGATTCGCAATTTTTGCGTGAATCGATCGGACCCGCTTTTTCTTGTTGGCCCGTTGCGCGATGGCCAGTTGGGGCTCCAGGTCACGATAGAACTGCTGCGCGACAGTCTTGTGTCCATCCGAATCAGCCATTAGATCCTTGAGACCCAAGTCAATGCCCAAGGCCGTTGTGCTGACCTGCGTCTTGTCCAACGACTTTGGCCACGAGTGCGCTGTGACCGTGATGTTGATGTACCAGCGCCCCCGAGCGTCTTGACTGATGCTGCCGGCGCCCAGGTCATAGTCGGCCAAGCCAAAGCTGTCCCACAAGGACAGGGCCCGGCCACCAAACCAGACCTGACCGCCCTTGTACTGAATGGCACTGGCCTTGAACGGTAACCAGCCCAGGCTACGCCGCGGGCCTGTACTCACACGCCAACGCAGCTTGGACTTCTTGAACTGGCGGCGCCGAACCACGAACTCTTCGGCGATCGCCTGCAGCGTTTGTGAATGAAGATCAAGGCCTTCTTTGCCGGCACCTTTGAGGTAAGGATGAAGATCAAAGGCGCTACAGAAGCGATGCTCGCGTTGAATCACCTTGAAAGAATGTTCGTTACAGAAGTTCCAGACCAAATTGACTTGGTTGCCCATCCTGGTCAACCAAGAGCTGTGTTTGTCCTTCAAACGCAACCGAAGAACACGAGTTGTCAGGCCCAATAGGGCCTTGTTCTCACGTGCTTCTTTCTGAATATTGCGCTTGATCATTATTAGTGTATACGATATCTAAAAGTATACAATATAGAGGTCATTTTGACAAGGAGACCAGATTTACGTTCGGCGAACGCCGAACGTTGCCTTACATCCCCGGCCTAAAGTACCGGGTTTTACGGCAGAGCGGATAAAAAAACCAGCTAGACAATGCCTAGCTGGTTTTGAGTTGATCCCGAGATCAAATTATCGTGTCGTGAAGCGCCATTTCTCATCAACGTTTTTCGGTGTGGCACCGACGGTGCTGGTTTCAGTACCAACGAAGTGAACTTCATATTCTGTTATGTTTTCCAGCGGAAACGTTGGTTTCAGGAATACAACGTGCGATGAGAACGTCGTGTCAATTGCCGCATCCAATTTTGCAGCCGTGCTGGTTTTTGTGATTTCGAAAGTTGTGACTGCTACGGTAGATCCTTCAGGGAAGTGAATGCTTGATGCATAGCCACTTTGTCCTACGGCGCCGTTCGTTTGAACATTGGTTTCGCCTCGCAGCGGAATCACAGCCATCCAGTTAGCAGGGGTAACTCCAACACTGGTTGCATTGAATGACGGGGTTGCGGCACATGTTTTTCCAATGTAGCCAAACATGTCTTGGAATGTCCCTGCGAATACACCAAATCCGATTTCAGTAGTCGTCGGATTCAAGATTGCGACACGATGAGCCGGGCTCACAAGCCAACCTTCAATGCACCGTGTCGCAATTGCCTGGTTTGTGGTGTCATTTGTACTAACCAAGACTTCGCCAACCTCACCGCTGTAGCCAAACACTTTAGCCCGATCGACTGGCAGATATCCGATGTACCCGAGGCCCGTTGGGGATTGAGTATGCGCACGCTCCACTCCATTTACCGTGTCGAATGTTCCCGTAAGAACAACACCTGTGGTTTGATCAACATAATTTTGTTGGAAGTACTTGGCCTGTGATAATGCAGATTGATCCAGGCTTGTTTTTTGAGTGAACATGCCGAAACCACCGTCTTTTCTCACCTGGTTAAGCTGATCAAACATCAGTTTTTCAGCGCTCGCCAAGGCATAGGTGGTTGGTGGCACTGTGATGGCCAGGTTCCCGCCAGTTACAACTGGAACGGTCGTAGTAGCTGTGGTTGTGGTGTCGGCGCCGCCAGTTACCACTGGATCTGTAGTGCTGCCTCCACCGCCTCCACCGCAAGCCGTTAGGATGCAAGAAAAAATCAGAGTTGTGAGTTTGAAATGCGACGTTTTCATTTGGCTACTTTCTTGATTGAATAAACATTGTACTATCTTCTTATGTGTAAAGTATATCACATCAGTAGTAATTTGTCAAGTCATTTTAGTTTCAATTTTCACCATATGCGATAGTTGATGCTGCCGCTTTCACCCGCGGCCCAGAGCAACTCCGACCAGGATGCATCGACATACGGCGCACCCCAGACCTTCAACACAGATTCTGTCTTGATGACGGCAGCCGCCACGCAGCCTGCTTCTTATTGCATGAATGTGGACAACCAGTGGTATGCAAATGCAGCTGGTTCTATGGCAGGCTGGCTTCGTCACTGCGTATATTTAGTGTCTTCTTTGCTTGTCTGCGTCGGATAACCAAGAAAATGACTGAGACGGCACTTAGAACAGTCAACCCGATCCCGATCAGCATAGACTTGTGCACTGGATGCGGCGCCTTGGTCAATGTTTTCAATTCTTCTTCTGCGTAGTCAAGCACAACTACTCCGCCGGCAAAGGCTCCAGATGGATCGATGGCTCTGGCTTTAGAGAATTCAAGTCGTGCAGTCGGATAATCGGCCATCTCTGTGTGTAATATCGCTCGCATGTAATGTGCGGTTGCGTTGCCTGGATTTGCTTTGAGCTCATCCAGCAAACATTGGTCCGTAGCCTTAAATCCATCGGCTTCGCTCGTCCATGGCTTGATGAAGCCAATACCAGTTAGAGCGAAGACCAGAATACCGCAGCCAAGAATGACTCTTACGGGTGTAAATTTGAATTTCATTGAGTCCAAAGTATATCGCATACGCTTTATTTTGTCACCAAACATATTGACAATACTTGTCGACATCCCTTGTATGTGATATACATATGGTGACACTAATTGAGCAAACCTATGTTAGAAACCAAAGTATCCAAAGCCGAGGCCCGCAAAACAAAGACTGCGCTGGCCCTGTCTGTTCAACTCGAGAAATCAGTTAAAGCCATGCGGGCGTTTTGCGCAGCCTGCGCAGATTGTGACGATACCAAAGTACTCAACGCCGATGACGGCCGGCAGCTTTTACGGGCGTCGATGGATGAATATAGTTGTTGGCTTGCCCGTGCATACGGCACCAATTAAGAGGTTTGAACCTAAAATTAAAAGGGAGGTTGCAGATGTTTACTGATGCAAAACGCGAACTCAAGGAATTAATGATGTTGACGCACGAAATTGCGACTCTTGACGCCACACTGGCCGCGAATCGTTCAATTCGGCCGGAGGAGTCTTACTATGCGAGGCGCTTGAAATTGGAACAACGCCGGACTGATTTGACAACAAAATACGAACTGTACTGAAGGCTTCATTTCGTGACAAAGGAACCATCACAAAAAGCGCGTGCTGCTCAGCTTGATCGCCAGCTTGCGAATTGGGCTGCAAACGAAAAACAAAATAAAGCTGAAAAGACGGAGTTCGCCAGACAGCGTGCCGATGGGCGTTTACCTAGTGCAGTTGATCGTTTTGATGTTCAAAAATACCAACGATCCGTGACGGCTTTCAACAGTAAAAAGAAGACTTAAGGAAGATACCATGCAAACAGAACACAAAACCTCTGAACTGACCCATAAGGGGTTTTTCCATTCGCGTACCCAGTTGATCAATCAATTTGCAGACACGATCCGAGAAAAAGCCCTGGCGGCCAAGTGGGAGGAAGAAAATCCCCTTCCTGGACAATTTGGGGCCCAGCCAATTCTGAATGCGCTTATCCCCGATTGCACTCAACGCGACGCGCAAGTCGCGGCAACGGTAATTCAATGGCTCGGAAGCCAGGTTGGATTCAATTTTCTCCAGGAAGCTTTAAAGCCTCATGGTTATCATATCTCGCAAGTACAGAAACACTCCAAACCATCACCTAAGCCATGAATTCAGTTACCTTAATTGATCCGCAAGGCGACACTGAACTCGGAGACAAAATCGTTGACGTTGTTCGTGCCGAGCAGACGGTCTTAGCTGCTGCCCCGATCTAACTGGGTGTTTCCACGATATTTCCTCGACTGGGTGAGATCTTTAAACACTATTGTCCACAAGACGTCCGAAAAATCGATGGCGTCTACGCAGAGAAGCCCGTTTTCAAATGAAAATCCCCGAAGCCCTATATCACTACACCGTCGGCCCCAAGCTTTCTTTGATTGCAAAAAGCCGCCACCTGGCCCCAACAGGATATGGACTGGCGACGTCAAAGAAAGAGAAACCGGTTCTCTGGTTTTCTGAGAATTGTCAGTGGGAGCCCACCGCCACCAAAGTTATCTCCACGGATGGCGGCAAAACATTTAGGCGACCGGAAGTTCGGGAATTACAGCAATTTGTTGGTATCTATCGGTTTCGTCTTGACACTCGCAACCTTGAGGCATTGAACGCCGCGGGCATCAAATTATTGCCATGGACCCGGTTGCAGACGATTGCGCGGTTCGATCCGCGCGACATCAACGACATGGTGACAACCGGGATGACGCTTGGCGCCACGCCTATGCACTGGTGGGGAGTTATGGAGCCGGTACCTGTTTCCCTTGAGGTGTCGGGCTTGTTGAGACTTGAAATATGCATTCACACTGGCAACGACAATCCCGATACTTGGGATCGAATCAGTCTTGCTGATGCCATTACTGCATGGGAATCTCGTGGACTGCGAGTTAAACAGACGACGACATCTCAAACCTCGATGGCCAGGGGCCTATGAGCAAGAATGCGATCGTCTTTCTTGACACCGAATTCACCGACCTCATTAACAATCCTCGACTCCTATCGGTTGGTATTGTTGTCGGCGGGTCGGGTGTTGGTCCTGATCTTGAGTTTTATGCTGAAGTCACGGACCCAGGGCGACTGGCGGCTTCATCGAATTTTGTTCAGGACACTGTTTTACCCCAATTCAAAGTCATTTTCGGTGCCGCATGCACTTACGCTGACATCGGTAGCCGAATCTCGGCTTTCCTTTTTTCGCTTGCGGTTTCTTTGCCGCCCGATGGAATCATTGAGGTTGCCTATGATTTCAATCTGGATTGGGAGCTTGTTGAGAAGGCAATTAGGGATACTGGAAATGACGATTGGAGTACTTTGCGTCAATTCTTGCGCCCAGTGAATATCAGCAATGTTACAGGGACCTTGATTGGGGAGATTGCAGCCCAGGATTATTTTGAGTCCCAGTACCTGGCGCCGATTTATCGCCATCATGCCTTGTGCGATGCACGCGCCTTGCGCATTGCCTATGATGCCGTGAAGGCATCCATCATTGATGGAAAAAATAGGATTTGAATGCGAAATTAAGACGCAGGGGCGCATTCCCCTTCCTAGTCTGGGGCATCTGATTTGTCAAAACATTGAATAATGAATAAAATTGCAGAGTGTGCTGTAGTTTTTGTTGTTGAACCTTCGATTTGGGGCAAGAACTTAAAGAATCGGCACTGTCTCATTTTTAAGAAAGAATTCGTATGTCACTTCCCATTGCAACCCTTTTATCCATTCAAAAAGTCGGATCTGCAGCGTTCTCCGCTGATACAAAACTCAAACATGCAGTCAAGGACTATGCTGGTCGTGTTAATGCCGCGATCATGAATAATCCCTACAACATAGGCAATGACACTCTTATTGAGAACTGGAAGACCGTGGCACGCCTTTCTCAGACGTTGGTGAATATCGAAGAAGAACTAAAAAAAGTTTATCAGGTGGCATCCGAACTGACCGACGATAACCAATCTGGCGCTCGTGATGTTCTTACCCTTGCGGCCCCGGCACCTTCTGTTGGTGAGGCCATCCATCCTGTTTCGAATGTTAAAGCGAAGAGAAAATATACGAAATCTGCGGTTAAAACAACTGCGGCTGAAACGATGCCAATGGAGCCCTCCTCGGACTTGAGCCCCACCGATGTGCTGGCTAAAACGAAGAAAAGGCAATCAAAACTTAGTGTCAAACCCAAGAAAAAAACTGCTGGCCCCAAACTCAAAGTCAAGAAAGCTAAGACCCAAGACCTGGCTTTCAGCGGCAATACTGCAAAACTGCTGAGCTATTTTGAACGCACATTGACTCCGAATACGTCTTCCGCAATCAGTCAAACGGCTGCAGCCAAGGAAACTGGCATTCCTTTGGGGTCAATGACAGCGTCAGTTAAAAAGTTGATTGCAGCTGGTCGATTGATCATGAGCCCCGATGGTGGTTTTAGGTTGGCGGACACGTCTTCATCTGCCCAGTCGGCCGCTTGATTTCAAAATCCGGGCCGAGCAGTCATTCTGTTGGCAAATAGTGACTCTCGGTCCGGTTGTATTTTGGAATCGTCAATTGGTTTGGCAAGAACTCCTCCACCCAGCAAGGGTGATTCAGCCAAACAACGGTTTGATGAATTGATGTTCATCAAATTCATGACAATTGGCATCCCTTGATCTAATTTTCGCAAGGTTTCTGTTCTCGCGTGGACCAGGAAGTGCTCTTGTGCTTTTTTGTTCCCACGGTACCGATTAGCCAGAGTCTCCTGCAAAGAATCCAATGCTGCATACGAAAGTTGCAGTTCTGGATACCGTTTTAATGCAAGTTCTCTTGGCAACATTTCAAAAGCGACAGCCCGACTAGGTCGAATTGCCCTCGAAAAAATTTCTTTGATCGGTTTCAAGTTATCGCGAAGACTTTGAGTCGAGGCTAGATTCCATTGATTCTTCTCGATGTCTATGCGTTTTTGGTCCAACTCATACCCTGCAGCTCTGGCCATTTGCCCCAAAAACTCACGAGTGGATCGACCATTGCCCTCACGAAATGGATGCAATGCATTCAAGTCCGCAAACAGGTCTGTAATTTTTTCAACAAAATCTTGCTTAATGAGTCCTTGCAGATGGTTCTGTTTCTGCAATTTAGCATCGATTTTTTCAATCGAGGCATGAATGTTTTGAGGGCGATCAAAGGTGTCGCCGCCTTTACTTAGGTCAATGGTTCGAGTTTTCCCTGCCCATTCATAGACATCCTGGAACAGGTACCCATGGATAAACTTGAGATAGCTGATGTCAAAGATGGATGGCAGAGGCATATCTTGCAGTTCTATAGTGCGGGAGTCGGTTTGCTCATATTCAAAATTCTTAAACAGGTTCTCATCCCGTATGCCGAGCTTGTTGACCAGAACTCCCGTACCCTGATATACATACGGATCCGCCCATTCACGCGTCATTGTGATCACTGGCTTGTGTGGCGATACCACTTGTAGCCTGTGCTCGCGCAGCACTCTTTGCTCTTAATTCGTCCATCGTCATGACGCCAGAAATCACTGTTTCGCAGTCAGCCAAGTATTGCGGATCCAGGGTGTGACCTTCAATCCGTGCGGATGCATGTGCTTGGTCAAAATGCCATCTCAGTTTGGCTTTCCTGGCATCCAAATCACTGGACTCAATTCGATTCGTGTTTTCGACAGCTGACTGGCTAGTGGCCGATGTTGACTTTATATTGCTCATGAAAGTCAGTATATAGCTCTCAGAAATATTTGCCACTTGTATTTTTCATCATAAAGTATATGATATACAGAAGCGCTGCAATGGCGTTCTCTTGTTTTTGATCATGCAAATTTTTCTTCACATTTGCAGAAACCGTTGAATCTTTTTTCTGTCTTTCAGAGTCACATCTGAAATCGCTCCTGCCTTCTGGAAACTTATGAACACCAACGTAGCCAAACCAAATATCGAAGCCATTCAAACCTTGGCCAACGCACTTGAAGTAAAAGATATCCTGACCCAGGCATCAAAATTGGCCAATGAGCTCGCGCTGATCGCCAACAGCAGCCAGGTGACAAGTCGCCACTTTCTGACAGACAAGCCCACTGGCATCAAAATGACACGTGCGAGCGCGACCCGCACCGAGTTCCTCCTCACGCAACTCAAAGAGCTCTCCGAGCTTTATACAGAACGAATGCGTCAGCCGGCGGATCATCCGCACCGCGATCAACCCAAGAGATATCTCGGCGATGCCAAAAAGATGCTCGATTCGGATCCAAAGGCGGCTGCAGCTGAGGTTGCCAAGTTCATGAAATATCGGGCCAAATTTGTCAAAGATGGAAGCAAGCCGGTTGATTTCCGTGAATTCATGATTGGGACCGTAGCCGTAATTGTTGCTGCGATCAAAAATTCGAAAGCTCAGACGGCCGATACTAATCAAGTCGATGTCGTAAATCAAGCGCGGCGCCGCAGTGAACAAACGATCGACGCCGCAGCGCGCTCGGTCGAAAACGATGCAAACAGCAGTGGAATCATTGGGCAAAATCTATCGAATTCGTTGAACATGGCCATTGTTAGCGGTGGGCATATTGGGGCAAATGCCGGGAGCCTGGCCAAGGTGGCGTTAAGGGATGCGGATGATGGAGAACGGCTTCGCGGAAATCGTACGCCGTTTGATAGTTTGAGGACGATGAAGCCCGGGATGGAATAATTCTCGGATTAGCTTCAAAGGTAAACGAATCTCGCCCGCGATTCCCCTCTCTAGGCAGGCTGGAAGCTGAGCACTGATTCATCAATGCGAAGCTGATCTGATAAGGGAAACGTCTCTGGGCAGGATCCGGACGCTGTCGGCTCGAATATCAAGCAACTATACTTGACAAACTCAAGCGGATGCGATATACTTAACACGTCAAATTGCTTGACGGTTCATTCCCAAATTCAGCCTCATCAAGGAATAAAAATGCCTAAATCCGAAGAAATAGTGCTCGCTGGTTGTCGCCTGGGTTGGAGTCCCGTTGAGCTTCGCCATGCTCAGGAAAGTGTCGATAGCGTATATGTGAATGAGTGCATCCTTCCTCTTTTGAATGGTCGTTCTATTCATACTCCCGCATTCCCGCAAAAATGCGATTACGTTCGTATTGTTCAAGATGGCTACGAGTTAGCTTATTTTGTTAGCGATGAGTGGGCTGAAGATCCGGCCATTGTCATGGGCGCAATCATCGGCTGCGCCCATGGAGTCTCAAAATGAACTCGACTCTGATATTCAATTACATCTTTTACGCCCTTGTCGGCGCCCTACTCCTGGCCATCCTCTATGGCGCCAAGAACCTCTTTGCCAGGATTCGTGCATTCATTGTCACCAAGGCCGGCCGATCGCCATTTGAGACGAAATCTGTCATGAACCGTGGGGAGCATGAGTTGTACCTCCGGCTCCTCCAAGCGGTCCCACAGGGCGCCTTGGTGCTTGCACAGGTCCAGTTGAGCTCGTTCTTGCAAGTTCGTGGCCTTACAGATCAAAAAGAACGGTGGCAGTATTTGAATCGGATTATTCGACTCTCCGTTGATTTCCTGATTGTTGATGCGAAGACAATGGCCCCGTTAATTGGAATTGAGCTCGATGGGCCTTCCCACCGTGGCGCCAAGTCGTTCATCGGCGGCCAAATAGATGCTGATGCCCGTAAGGATCAGGCTTTTAAGGCCGCCGGCGTGGCGTTGCTTCGGATTCCGGTTAAGAATAACCTTGGTACCGATGGGTTGCGTGAACGGTTACGGGTTGTTCTGCAGGGTTACCGGTAAAGGAAATCAGAATGTTGTATTGTCCGCATTGCAACGAATACCAGGGATCGCTCGGTAGCGATGTCTGTAACTCCTGTGGTCACTCGGAAGATGCTGAATCGTCCTCGATAAGCAGTTTGTATTGCCCTGATTGCAACGAGTACCTTGGTAGTTTGGGGGCAACGAGTTGTTCGTGTGGATGGCCGCAGCAATATAAAAGTTCATGATGCGAACCATTGCGGGCACCGGACCTGAGTTTGAATCCTTAATTGATGAAGAAAATTGGCACTCATTTGGATTGCCGGATCCTGAAAATTTACTTGCTGCTCTCAAGAACAAGCAGTCTCAGGAAATCAACGGGCACAGACTGACTTCTGATGAGCACGGAATTTGGATAACAAATCCTTATGGCGTTGATTGCGGGCTCTGGCAAGCCGTATCAATTGAGATCGTTAAAAGTTTTTTGATCGACATGGCTCGCGGTAAAGATTATGGTTTCGTTCCACAATAATGAAAAACATCAAATGTTGACCAACAACGAATTCTTTGCAGAGGCTGCGCGCCTGAAGTGTCGAGTGTTGCCGCAGGGCGATGACTTGCGTGTTTGCCTTGATACCAAAGACGCCGAGATTGCACGTTTGACTGCGGAAAATGCGCGACTTCGCAGCGAACAAGCAGTCGAGCCCGAAGTATGCTCGTATGACCGGTGCAGGACCCATGGATGCGATGGTGCCTGCACCAAAGCCTCAGCAGCCCCGGCGACGTCTTAAAAGGAATCACAAAATGAAGATTGGAGACATGGTTCAGGTTCGCGGCGCCTCACGTCGATACGTCGTCTTGCCGGTGACGCAAGCGGATATTAGCCGCGGCACTGATGTACCTGTCGCCGGGTTGTATTTGTTCGGTGGCTATTGGTATGGTGGTGGGCCGCTTCGTCATAAAGCATACGGCAAGGTTCTCCCATTACAGGGCCGCATTGTTGGTCGCATTCGTGGTCACTATGCCGCCAAGCGGAAGTGCGGCTAGAAAAATACTTTAACTATGCCGCCATTCTTGAATATTAGTGAAGGAAGTTATATGGAAATCGTTATTGTCTTATTCATACTACTTGGGACCGTTAAAGCATTTTATGCTGGAGAAAAGTATATGTATGAAGTAAGAAGGAAGAACAATCAACGATGCGTTGATCAATCTCTTTCAAGTTTAGACTGTATAGCAGGAGGGAAGCGTGTCATTGGAGTCAATGCAGAGGCCATCATGACGCGCCAAGATTGTGACCTTACTAAACCTCGTCTGATTGTGATTTCCCAATTGTGTCGAACCACCCGTGGACAATGGTTTGAGCATTGTTTCGAAATTATGTACGAACGTATCAGGAAGCAGCAAGTAAATCTACTCAATGAGGATCAGGCACGAGACTTGTTGGCTTGCGACATCGCTGCATATGAGCGTATTTTTGGTCAACTCGAAGTCGCCTAGAGGATGACTTTATGGCATACGACTGCAAAACGATCGCCACAGAGTTGACTGCCACGGCATTGGGTCAATCACATTTCGGCAATGCCCTGCGCGTAGCCAAAGACATTCCCGGAATGACACCGGAAGATCGGTCCGTTATTGACCGATTTGCAACCGGCGCAAATTCAGCCAATGATGGCTGGCGTCTGCAGGAAATAGCGAACAAGATCGCCGCAAATTAATGGAAATATTATGAAAAAACAGTGGGAATCCCCTACCTATTACGTGGTATCGATACTGCTCCTGCCTTTGGCGCTGGTGCTTAATGGGCTGCGGCTGTTTGAGTATTGGCAGTCGGTACGAGAACAAAAGAGAAGTAAAACTCAAAATCAAGAACCCCGTGCCGAGACTGGTATCGACCGCGGCCTCAGCACTATTGGGGAAATTGTTGGTCACCCCAACCTGGCGTCGAATGGGAGTGTGATGCAAACAATAGAACCTTCAGAGGTCCCGTACACCCTCAACAGCGCCATCAAGAATGTTGACGATAAGACTGGAGCTTTAATTGCAATTCCGGATCCGATAGCACTCACGAAGATCAACAGGGAAGACCAACGCACGGGATCGGCAGAAATTGCCCCAGTCAATGTGGTCGTCAATGCAGTGCCTGAATCCGTTGGCGCGGTCATCGTGCCCAGGGTCAAGCGCCGGCCGTGACCGAGACAACAAAAGAAAACTTCATGAGTAAATCTTATGGATTAAGACAAAAAGGACAACTTCGTGGTCAAGAAAATGTTGGGAAAACCATTCGATCTCTCTGACCAATATTGGGCCCGTCTGAACCCAAGGGACCAAGAGCTCTACCACCGGGTTCGCCCTCAACCCAAGGCGGCGTATACGGTAGATGTCCATCTGGGAGGCATGGAAGATTTTTTCTCAAGCCAGGAACGAGATTTACCTAGCTTGGGCGGATCCTTTGATCTCAATCCGGATTTTCAGCGTGGCAACGTTTGGACGGATTCTCAGCGCATTGCCTACATAGAGGCTGTTCTCCGAGCCGCAGCTCCAACTCGAATCCTGTTTAACTGTCCTGGCTGGAGCAATACTGATGGTACTCAAGGGGACATCCCGGCTCACACGTTTCAGTGTGTTGATGGATTGCAGCGTCTAACCGCTGTTCGTAAATTCATTGCTGGTGAGTTCACCGTCTTTGATGGATTAAGCGTTGGTGATCTCAAAGGGTCGCCGTTTGACATTAATCGTTACCGTTTTCAATTTTGCGTTTATGAGTTTGCCAACCGTTCAGAGCTTTTGCAGTTCTACATTGACTTGAACGCTGGTGGCACCATTCATTCGCAGTCTGAGTTGGACCGTGTTCGTCAATTGCGTGATTCTTCGCTGCCGGATAAAACTCCTGGAATAGGCAAGCGTGCATCGCGGCCGTAAGTCAACCACCCCACCCTAAACGGTGGGGCTTAAGAGGCGAAAGCCTTGAAAGCCCAGGCTGACCAGACCAAGAAAGGAAATCGTAAGACAACTAATCTACGTTGTGTATAGGTAAACAGACTAACGGAAGAATGCTTCTCCAGTTCTTCCCTCTTAAAGTTGCATCAGCAGACACGCTTAGGGTAAGCACGAAACGGGATGCAACAACCCT